>Ga0164310_10000240_pt1 | contig 28124 bp, 27 predicted proteins | sample GuaBasSedimGuay1_FD_121795 | JGI IMG/M metagenome (GOLD analysis project Ga0164310, IMG submission 121795) | Subseafloor sediment microbial communities from Guaymas Basin, Gulf of California, Mexico - Guay1, Core 4569-9, 0-3 cm | ecosystem: Environmental > Aquatic > Marine > Hydrothermal vents... | reverse complement strand
CATATATGAAAATGTTATGTTTTCCTCTGGTGATGTATCATCTGTTGCAGTCCATTCAAAATAGATGTCTCTATAGTTTATTATTGCAGGAGGATAATCAATTAATGTTATGTCTGGAGGAGTTTCATCAACGACAACGCTCCCGTTAAAAATTTCTATTTCAGTTGCATTTCCATTTTCATCAGAGATTATTGCATCTGAAATGTTTATTGAAGTTATGCCTTCTTCAATTGTTTCAAATATAATGGTTGCAAATATTCCACTTTTATTAATTGGCGAGGATGAAAAAGCAACAATGTTTGTGATACTCCCATTCTGATTATCGATCTCTGTAAAATTGTTTATCAAGTCATCAGCCCAGTATTCAAATAGCCCCCCATTTCTTACTTCTTTTGCCAAAAGAATGCTGCTATTAAAAAATATATTGCATTGAGCACCCGATATATTTTCAGAGGGTATAACTGTTATGTTAATGAAAATAGTTTCATTGGTTTTGCTGTATGTAAAAGATGGCTCTATTTTCATGATATTCTTTCCTTCCGCCTTTATAAAAAATACAATGAATAGGAAGATGGCGAATATGATTAATTTTTTCATTTTATCACTGAAACTCTATTCAGTTGAATTATATCAGTGCTTTTAAAATTTATCAATTTTAATGTGTAAATATTTATAAATACTGTTTTATATATCTAACAAAGTTAGAGGAATGATACTATGCACCGTTACATGAAAGAAATATATAGGGCTTATGAAAATGGCCTGCCTGTTGTGGGCCCAACTTATCTTTCGCAGGCATTGGGAATAAGTAAATCGACAGCACATCATATGTTGAAGAATCTGGCAAAAAAAGGATATGGGAAATATATTGAAAGAAAGGGTTTCATAATAAATTCTGAGGGAATAAAGGAGGCTAAGAAAATAATGAGGAAACATCGCCTCCTAGAATGTTTCTTTGTTGACATATTCTCTCTAGATGCTCGCCAGGCGTGTAAGGAGGCAAATAGAATAGATGCGTTTGCTGGTGATGAGTTGATTAAATTGATTGAGGAAAAATTTGATTATAAATGCTGTCCATGCGGCAACGAGATACCAAAATGAAGGTGAAATGGATTATATTGGCTGTTATATTATTCATTCCTGTCTCATCTGCTGAGATAAACATAGTTGTTTCTCTTCCCGATTTTGAGCTTATTGCTAGAGAGATAGGGGGAGATGAAGTAAACATATCTGTGATTCTGCCATCAGGTACAGATCCTCATGCCTTTTCCATTACAAAAGAAACTGTAGACAAAATAAAGAATGCTGATTTGGTTATTCTGGCAAATTCCGCTCTTCTTTCATATGAGAGAAATATAAAAGAAAATTATGAGAAAAATTATCTGGATTTTGAAGATTATGAGAAAAACGGAGCCGAACTACTTGATTTTGGAGATTATAAAGAAAATCCACATGGATACTGGCTTTATGTGAATAATAGCATAGCCATTGCAAGAACAATAGCATATAAACTTGCTGAGATAGAGCCAGAAAAGGCAGAATATTTCATTTCTTCTCTTAATAATTTTGAGAGCAGGCTTTTCGAAGCAGAAAAAATTGTAATGAAGAAGGCAAAAGAGAATGACATTTACGGCAAAAAAGTAGTTGCTGCTGTGCCAGGAGTTTGCTATATAGCAAAAAATGTTGGTATGGAGGCGGATAAAATTTTATTTTCTGAAGGTGCGGGCATGATAAGCATGGAAGAAATGGAAGAGATAAAAAATGGGCTAAAAAGCAAAGAATATGCTGCAATAATTGTGCCTGAAATTTTCAGGAATGCAAAGGTGGGAGATGTTGCAAGACAAATTGCCATGGATAGTAATTCATCTGTAATATATGTGAAATTTGCAGAGGGAGGAGAAAGCTATATTAACCTGTTTTACTACAACGCCATTGCAATTATTTCTACAGGAAATCAGAGGATCAACCAAGAAAAATATAATTTGTGGTTGATTTATTTATCAATTTCTCTTGCATTACTTGCTGCTTTTGAAGCTTTCCTTTTATACAAATACAGGGAGATAAAATGATTGAGGTAAAGAATGTTAGCTATGCTTACAACGGCAATATTGCATTGCAAAATGTTACTTTTTCGAGCAAAGACGAGTTTATTGCAGTAATGGGTCCAAACGGCTCTGGAAAAACAACTTTAATAAAGCTTATCATGGGGCTGCTTGAGCCAGAAAAAGGAGAGATAAAAGTTTTTGGAAGAGAGGCCAAGGAAGCTAGAAATTTAATTGGCTATATGCCTCAAAAAGATACGATAGCAAGACATTTCCCAATAAGGGTTAAGGATATTGTTTTGATGGGAACGACAAGAAGAAGATTCTATACAAAGGAAGATATTGAGAAGGCAAAAAAATCGCTTGAAGAAGTGGGCTTGTTGCATCTATGGAATGAAAGATTTTCCTCTTTAAGCCAGGGGCAGCAGCAGCGCGTCATGTTTGCAAGAGCTTTAGCAAAAGAGCCGAAATTACTCATTCTTGATGAGCCATTTAGTGCTGTTGACTTGCCAAGCAGAGAAAAAATGATTGACACACTCAATGAAAAAAGAAGAGAAGGAATGGAAATAATTATTGTGGTGCATAATGTAAATCCAATTTTGCATGAAATTGATAAAGTTTTGCTACTGAATAAAGAAGCAATCGCATTTGGCTCGCCAAGAGATGTTCTAAATCAGGAAAACCTGAAAAAAGCATATGGAACAGATATTCAGATTGTTGTGTGCAAAGAAGGATATTGTCATCCTTTGATAGGGGATGAACATGCTTGATGAGTTTGTTATAAGGGCGATAATTGCTATTTTGCTACTCGCTATAAATGCTTCTATAGCAGGCACTTTCACCATATTCAAGGACATGCCTTTTTTAGTTGCTGGCTCTGCTCATGCCGCATTGGCTGGGGCGGCAATGATGATAGCTCTAGAGGGCTATATCAACATCAACCCGCTTTTTGGAGCAGTTATCTTTGCTATACTAGTTGCTTTTTCAGCTGCAAAGGCAAAACAAGCGAATGTGGCAATAGGCATAGCATTTGCTTTTTCAATGGCTGTAGCTGTTCTGTTTATCTCCTTAATAAAGGAGCAGGCAGCAAGAGTATGGGGGCTATTATTTGGAGATTTACTACTCCTTACAAATGACGATATACTCCTTATGGCTATCGTGACAATCCTCATCATAATAGTCTGCCTTGCATTCAATAGAGAATTCCTCTTCATATCTTTTGATATGGAAGGTGCAATGGTTCAGGGAATCAAAGCAAATTTTTTCAATTATCTCCTTCTTTCCATCATTGCCATCTCAACTGTAATAACCATGAAAGCAGTTGGAGCAATTTTAGTATACGCAATGCTCATCGCCCCAGCAGCGGCAGCCAATAAAAAAGCAGGCAGCATAGCAGGTGTTTTTACAATGGCAGCATTTTTCGCGCTATTTGCAGGCTTTATTGGCTTACTTCTTTCTATCTATTTTCCATTCTCACCCTCTGCAATTGCTGCTTTGATTGCAACATCCATTTATTTCATTTTGTATAAAAAGGAGGCGTGACGAAAATATTTTAATAAAAATTGCTATTCCATTTTTAAGCCCCGGTGGTGTAGCGGTTATCATGCGGGCCTGTCGCGAATCCTTTGGAAAAGATGTTTCATCACCAAAGGGTTTGCAGAGAGCCCGCGACCCGAGTTCAAATCTCGGCCGGGGCGCTTTCTGATTTTTACGCAATATTAAATATAAACTTATTATTTAGCAGTGTGGAGATAGGAGGTGTGATTGCCAGAAACAGGAAAAAGGGAATCTTCATTGTTATTTTAGTAACAGGACTATTTCTGACAGTTATTGCTGTAAATGGCATAAAATATGAATTTGAGGAAGAAAGTTTTCTACCAAAAAATGAGGTCGTGGAGGCAAACGAGAGGGTAATAAAGGAATATACAAATGAGTATTTAGTGCCCATCCTTGTTAAATCCAAAGATGGAAATATTTTACGGAGAGATAATTTACTAGAAATACTTGACATGGAAAAAAGATTGTATGAAAATTTCAGCGTGATGCCTTTTAGTGTGGCGGACATAATATCTTCTGCCTTTCTTTACATTCAGAATGAAACAAACATGAGTTATGAAAACAAAATAGAAGTGATGCAACAAATAAGTGACAAAAATATAACTCAAATACTCAATTTCCCCTTCTTTCCTAAAGAATCTTTTTCTCTCTTGCTTTCAAAGGATTTTGATGGAAAAAAAGCGGAGGCGACGGTAATAAAATTTGGTTTAAATGGCACTTTAATAAAAGATAAAAAAGCTGCTTTGGAGAATGAAAGCAAAGTGGAGAAAACTGTGCAGCAAAATTATGCCCATATTGAAACAGATGTTTTAGGGGCGAGACTCATTTCAGAAAAAATAATGAAGGCAAATAGCAAATCAATATCTCTTTTGCTTCCAATTTCTTTTATTTTAGTAATAATGGTTCTCTTCTTCATTTACAGGAATATTAAAGAAGTAATTTTGAGTTTATTGGCTCTTGGCATAACAATTTTATGGATGACCGGATTTGGTGCATTGCTTGGCTATACATTCAACCCTATGATTACATCCATCCCTGTTTTGCTTGTTGGCTTGGGCATTGATTATGGTATACATATCAAGAAAAGAATTAATGAGGAAGGCATAAGGAAGGGATTAAATAGTATCTCCACCGCTCTATTTTTATCTGCTTTTACCACATCAATAGCCTTTCTTTCAAATATTTCCTCCTCCATTTCCACATTGAAGGAATTCGGCATTCTTGCATCTTTTGGCATTTTTTCTTGCCTTTTTATAATGTTATTTTTCATGGCTACTCCTGCTAGAAAAGAGAAGGGTAAAGATAAAATAATATTAAACAAGCTGGCTATGATTGCAAAAGAAAAAAAGAAGACGATATTAATTACAACTTTGTTGGCAACGATAGCCATGTCGTATTTTGCCACTACTATAGAAGCAGAATTTGATATGATGGATTTCTTGCCAGAAAAATTGGAAATAACTAGCGAAATAAACTATCTGCTAAAAAATTTCGAAGCAGCAGAAGGAGAGGAAGCAATTATAATGATAAAAGGAAATGTAGCCAATCCAGAAATGCTTAAAAAGTTACATTCGATCGAGGAAAATATAAAAGATGATGCATATGTTGTTAAGGCAGAGGATTCAATACTTTCAATACTATCTTTAATGAAGGATTATGCAGAGAAAACATTTTATGATATGAGATATAACGAGAGTTTTGCGCTATTATATAAAAATTATTTTGAGAATGGGCTGCCAAAAGAAAATGTAACAGAAGGAAACATCATTCAGCTATATAATTTGCTTTATGAAATAGCTCCATATGACGTAAAGAGAGTCCTGCATAGAAATGAAGAATATGACGAGTGCATAATAAGAATTGCCACGGACACTGGAAAAAAAGAGAATAATATAAGTGTATTGTATAATGAACTCAAGAAAGATTTAAATGACAATCAGGGAATAATCACAGGAGGAATAATTTCCAGCTATATCATACTTAGAGAGCTCAGAAGCAGTCAGATAAAATCTTTACTGATAACAATACTTCTTTCTTTCTTAATTCTTGAGATAGTATTTTTGAAAGTAAAGAAGTCAATATCAATTGGAATATTATCTCTGATACCTGTTGTTCTTTCTGCAATATGGATTATCGGAACAATGGCTATGCTGGGTATCCCTCTAACAATAACAACTATAACAGTTGCATCTTTAGCAGTTGGACTGGGAATAGATTATTCAATACATATGAGTCATCGATTCATGCAGGAAAATGACTTGGTAAAATCTGTAACATCTACTGGTTCTGCTTTACTTGGCTCTGCTCTCACTACAATAGCTGCTTTTGGTTTGCTTTCCTTTTCCTTTCTTCCCCCTCTGCGTATATTTGGTGTGGCAATAGCGATTGCCATTTTTTATAGTTTCATATTGTGCGTCTTTATTCTGCCTGTTTTGCTGGAGATATGGAAATCATCTCCATTCTTCAAGTAATTTTCCATTTCTGGCAGAATATATGGAAGCAAGACATAAAATGGCAGATATACACGCGAAAGCAAGCATGAAAAGAATTAGAATAATAAATTGGCTAATCATTTCATATTCCATCAGGAATATGGGAATGCTTCCTCCTATCAGGGCTATGGTTGCTTCTGCCAGAGACGGACTTTTTCTGCTCAAAGCAATTTTTATTGCCTTCAAGCCACTCTTATCCTTTATTTCTTCTCTCACCCTCTCTGTAATATGAACTGCAAAATCTATGCCTACGCCAATTGCAATTGATGAAACTGTTATTGTGGATATGTTTAATGGAATGTTGAGCAATACAAGCATGCTTGGCTGCCATATTAAAAGGAATAAAATGGGTATCATGGTAAATGAGGCATATCTGAAAGAGCGGAAAACTATGAGAAGGCAGAGATACACTAAAATTAGAGAAATGAACATGAAACGAAGTTGCTGATCCATTAGCATATTATTCAGTTCAACGGTTATGGCAGCCAGTCCGGCAAGCTGAGAAATCTCTCCATATTCTTTTATCTCTGTATTGTATTGCCTTATTATCTGATTTATTGAAGAAACGCTTCTCTTTGTTTCCTTAAGCGGCATAATTGGCATTTCTATATAGATTAGAGTTTTGTTATAGTCCTTATTCAACATCATTACCTTGTATTTTTCTGGCACTCTCTCAAAAATATTTTTAACTTCTTCTTTGGTTCTTGGTATTCTTCCTGCATTCAATCTTTTGACCACATCCACAATTGAATAGGCAGATGCATTTTCCACACCTGTATTTATTATTTTCTCCATTTCATCTAGTTTTTCAAGCAATTTTGGCTCGAGGATTCCTTCAGGGGGAGTTTCAACAAGTATGACTCCTGATTGCCCTGCATTGAATTTTTCTGAATATTCTCTCATAACAACATGGCTTTTCATTTTTTGAGGCATCATTTCCCATACAGATGTTCTTTGAGACACATAAGGAATGGAGGCTATTGAAACAAGAGAAACAAAAGCAAGAATCAATAAAATCTGTTTTCTATATCTTGTCAAATTTGCCAGAGAATTCCATTTTAATTCAACCCTTCTTTGTGGAGGAAAGGCAAGGAGCAAACACGGAATCAAAATCATTGTTGAAACAAAACAGTATGAAACACCTATTAAAAAGGCAAGACCCATATTCGCTATTGGAGGCATATCAGATGTAAGTAGGGAAGCAAAACCAACTATTGTTGTGATGGCGGATAAGAAAACAGCCTTTCCAGTTGTATTAATCATTTTTTTGATAGCTTCTTCCCTCTTTTTTCTCATCAATTCCATAAAATAATTTATCATGTGCAAAGAGTATGCCACTCCTAAAGCACCAAGCAATGGCAGAACAGCAATTACAGTTGGAGCAAATTCAACAGGCATCATTCCCATTGTGCCGAAGGTCAATGCTACAGAATAAAGTACAGGGGCTATAGCTATCAGTACAGTTTTCATTTCTCTATGAAACGCATATAAAACGAATAGCAGGATAAATAAAGAGAGCAAACCAACATTATAAATCCTTCCCATAATCCAGTCTATTGTTTCCTTATAAAGAGTGAGCATTCCTGTTGGAAAAGCTTTGACATTATGAGTTGTCTGGACTATTGGATATATTTTATCATCAAGCAAAGTATCAACATCTGCATCTTTGGTGGTTGTTAGTATAATTACCCCATTTTCGTAATCGTGTGAAATGAGCTTGTATTTTATTTCATCTGGTATGAATTTAAGGAGGAGATTTACATATTGCTGATTATTGGGTATCTCATCCTTTCCAATTATTGGAAAATTTGCATTTGTATCTTTTATTAAAGATGCAATACTTGCAGTATATACAACTTCATCTTCTATACCTTCTTCTGGATTTAAAGCATTTTCAATGCTATCCATTTCTTTCAGAGAGGGAACGCTCGTAATATTATCTGCTTCAATATAAATCATTAGAGAATCGATTGGCCACTCTTTTCTTATCTTATTCAGTAATTGAACACTTGGTTGTTCGGAAGGCATATAAACTTCAATATCAGATGTTATGACAACATTAACAGCTTGTAAAGAAATCAGGATAGTTATGATTGTAAAAACAAGTATTGTGAGTTTTGGCTTCTTAAGTAATAAATCATATTGCATCTCAAACCCTTTCCCTTATATTTTTTGTTTCTATTTAAAATTACCTGATTCTCCTTCTTATGGCTATGAAAATCACCGCAGCTATTGCAAAAATTACTTCGAATCCTGGCGTGCCTCCGCCACCGCCGGATGATTCAACTGTTATTTTTATTGAAGTTGTGTCCTCCTCCCCATAATTATCCATTACAGTTAATGTAACAGTGTATTCTCCTGCCTTTGTATATTTATGAGTTGGATTCTGCTGATTGCTTGTTGTTCCATCTCCAAAATCCCAGTGCCATGAAACTATTGTTCCATCTTCATCTGTGCTATCACTTTCAAAAAATATATTTGAACCGACTTTTGGTTGTTCGGGAGAATATTTTATTTTTGCTACAGGAGGGATATTTTCCTTCTCTTCATGCTTCCAGTCGACAAGCTGTATCATAAGGCTTTGGTTTCCTCCTGTATCTATCAAGCGCTCAATCATTCCCTTTTTTGCATTCCAGAACATGTATGTATTGTTGAAAGGTATTATATCACCAAATGGATTGTAGCCTGATTTTATTATATATACATCTCCATCTACCTTTGTGCATTCAAATGAAAATGAAACTTCTCCACTCGTTGGATAATCTCCGTAATATAGAGTTGCATATGAATTTGCCTCCCATTTTTCTCCTTCATTTACCGGAAAGTTCATGAAATCAAGAGGAGGGTTATATTCTGCTTTGATTGTAGCTTTACCAACTGGTAAATTTGGTATTGGAACGGTAGTTGATACATTTATATAGACATCGTTTTCATTGCTTACAACAGATAGGTTCTTTGTTGTGAAATAAATGGTTCCCGTTGCTTCTATTGTAAATGTACCATCAATTGTTTGATCCTTTCCAAATAAATTTCCCTCTATATGGAGTGTTCCTGAAATAGACGCATTCATTGCAGTTTTATAACATCCGACAGCTTTATCATCTATTTCCAGTACTTCAACGTCCACTACTTTCAATAAGATATTAACACTTTTTGTGGAAATGTCTATACTGAATGAGTAATTTTCATAATCTATGCTTTCACTCACACTATAACTCCCAGAATATTTCCAGTAATCACCCACACTCCAGTTTGGTTTTTCTAATGCGGCATTGGCATAAGGAAGGAAAAGCAATAGTAGGGCAATCGTTAGATATCTCAACTTCATATTGGCTTATTTGCTCGTCATATAAAATTTTTTGCATCGATTTCAAGGCGAGGAGAAATTTCTCCTGCCATATTTTTTCTCATTGCCTTTTCCACATCCTTTTCATTTGCAAGCACCCACATCAGTTTTATCCATGCTACTTCTGGCAACATATCCTCGCCTTCTATCACTCCCGCTTTAATCAGTTTTCTGCCTGTGGAATAAACATTCAGATTAACCCTTCCATAAAGGCACTGTGTTGTAATAACAACAGGAATTCCTTTCCTTGTTAATTTTTTGATTGCGGGAATTAAATCCTCGCCGACATGCCCTAATCCAGTGCCAGCAATGACGATGCCATCCTTTCCATCTATCATCTTTTCGAAATCTTCTCTTTTCATTCCGGGATAATAATGAATCAGAGCAACATTTTCATTTAACTTTGTTTTTGCCTTTACTTTCCCTTTGCTTTTTTTCCTGTATTCGCCATAAAATTCTATTTTATCTTCGTTGATTAAACCAATGGGCTTTGCATTTATTGAAACAAAAGCGTCGCGGCGGGAAGAATGCATTTTCCTCGCCTTTGTAGCTCTATGAATGTAGCATCCATTTGAGGAGATGCTGCTGTGCATCACAATAACAACTTCGCCAATATCAGTTAAGGCAACTTTTGTAGCGGCCATTAAATTAATGAAAGCATCACTGCTCGGTCTATCAGAAGAACGCTGACTCCCAACAAAAACAACTGCCCCATTCAAATTTTTAAGCATAAATGCCAGAGCAGCCGAAGAATAAGCCATTGTATCCGTCCCATGAGCTATAACAACTGACTTGCCCTCATTCAAATATTTTGCTGCTTCTCTCGCCATTTTCTGCCAGTCTCTGGGCTTTATATTTTCGCTCAACTTCTGAAACAAAATTTTTGCCTCAATATTGCATATATCAAAAATTTCTGGCATTGTAAAGGCGAGTTCTTCTGCCGTAGAGGCAGGATGAACGGCGCCAGTTTCATAATCAACATAACTTGCTATCGTACCTCCTGTTCCTATTAATGCCACTGTGGGCTTTTTTTCATCATATGGAATCTCCCCCATTTTCCTCTCCTTTTTCCCTCCTTTCTTTATTATTCTTATCTTGCATCCTTTTAAATTAATGCCAATATTGTAACCATTTGGAAGCTTTATAATCAAAATATTTTTCTTGCTGAAAGCATGATGTGGCATTACAATGCCCCTGTAAATTTTTCCATCCTTTACAACTTCAACTTCATCTCCCACTTCAATCATTAAAAGTTAAATACATGTTTGTATATAAGCACTGCCAACAGCCCCGTGGTGTAGTGGTCAAGCATGGCGGACTTTGGGTGGGCACTCCGCGGCTCACCTCCGCCTGCGGCCCAGAAGAAATCCGCCGACGGCAGTTCGAATCTGCCCGGGGCTATGTGCTCCCGTGGTGTAGCCCGGCCAATCATTTCGGCCTTTCGAAGAGCTCCTTGGGGTGAAGCACCTTTTCCGAAGGGGCTCTGAAGAAAGCCGAAGACTCGGGTTCAAATCCCGACGGGAGCACTTATTTTTTATCTTATCGATATAATGTTCATCTTCTCACAATTTCCTACTAATATCACATATAAATAGCCATCTCTGAAAATTCCATCAAAACCATATATTTCAATCCTTGCACCCATCCATCCTCCATTCATATTGAACTTTTGCATTCCATTTTCATCTACTATGATGAAGATGCCCGGCAAATGGGGATATCTGTGGTTGCCCAGCTTTATCAATTCTTCATCATAATAAGTTATACGATACAGATTGGTGATTACAAAAATAGTGGCATTATGGTATGTTTCACTATAACAGATTGCGCTGTGTTTACCTTCAGTAAATCCCCCATCTACATGATTTGTCGATGGCAAAATAATACTAAGTAGAATGATAACAAAACACGTCCCTATCAATTTTTTTCCGACTATATTCCTCTGCATTAAAATATTAAATATTGAAATTATATTTAATTATTGTTATTAATGCGATATCCTGAATTGTTTTGCAATGAATCGTAGAATGATAGAAAAGCATATCTGGGAAAAGAATTGCCAAATGCCTCAAAGATAAGCAACCATACAACAACATTCCTTTTCCATTCTCAAAATGAATCGAGATACTACGATTGATGAGATGAATGGGCAGATTGCTGAATACCTACCCTCTTTTTTTATTTTCTATAGATTATGCATTCATCATTCATTTTGGCTGGAAAACCTCTTCATCTCTTCCTTACCCATTTCAAACGCCTTCATGTTCATTTCCATGTATTTCTCTGGGACAGTTTCTTTTATTGTCTCCAGAATGCTCTCCTCACTTATTGGAAGGATATTTAAGGCAGCGAGTGCCCCAAGCATGACAACATTCTTTGTTAAAATGCTTCCTGCTTTCCTTGCAATTTCATCTGCGTTTATTTTGATTAGCTGACAATGCTTCTCTATCTTTTCAAAAATTTCCTCCACCGGAGGGTAGTTTCCAATACCTATTGAAACCAAAGGAGGAATTATGGGGTTTATATCTGTAAGAACAACACCATCCTTCTTCACTTTGCTTAAATTTCTTAATGCTTCCAGAGGCTCAAAAGCAATAATTGCATCTGCTGTCTCATTTGCTATTATTGGTGAAAATACATTGCCTATTCTCACGCTGCATTCAACGTTGCCGCCGCGCTGAGCCATTCCATGCAACTCGGAAGTTATAACATTATAGTCTTCTTTCAATGCGGCTTTTGCAATAATGTTTGCTGCTGTTATCACACCTTGCCCTCCTACGCCTGCTATAACGATGCTTATCTTCATTCCATCACCTCTATCGCATTGAATGGGCATACCTGTGGGCATACTCCACAGCCAGTGCATAATGCAGCATTTATCTTTATGGCATCATCATCAAAATAGAATGCGGGACAGGCAAATTTTGTTATGCATATCTTGCATTTTTTGCAATTGTCTTGGTTAATTTGATATAATTTCCTTTCCTTCTTCATTTTTCTTTCAAGCAGAATACATGGCGCCTTCGAAATTATAACAGAGAGTCCTTCATATTCCAGTGCTCTCTTAAACGCTTCTTTAGCTTCATTTAAATTTCTAGGATCTATAACCTCAACATGCTTTACTCCTAAGCCCTTAACAACCTTTTCCATATCCATTGCTATTGCTTCGTTTCCCATCCCATCTATGGCATTTCCAGGATGTGGCTGATGGCCAGTCATAGCAGTTGTGGAGTTATCCAATATTGCAACAACGAAGTTGTGATTATGATGCACTGCATTAACCAGAGCAGGCAGCCCAGCATGATAAAATGTTGAATCTCCAATGAAAGCAACAACCTTCTGATTGGTTGCATATGAAAAACCACAGCCTGTTCCAACACTTGAACCCATGCAAAGCAGAAAATCAGCTGTTTTATAAGGGGGGAGTAGGCCAAGGGTATAACAGCCAATGTCAGTGGGATATATTGTATCGGGAGGGGCAACCTGCTTTACTGCATAATATGTTGCCCTATGAGGGCATCCTGGGCAGAGAACAGGAGGACGATCTGTAATCTTTTCTTTATTCTCCTTTTTACTCCATTTTATTCCAAAAAATTTCGCTAAAGCAGCATAAACAATATCCATATTATATTCATAATATCTTTTCAGTCCTCCAAATCCTTTGCCATATATTTCAATATCTATGTCATTTTGCTCAATAATTGTTCTTATCTGTTCTTCCATAAATGGCTCGAGTTCTTCAACAACAATTACCTTCTCACATTCATTCAGAAAGTCAATGATTTTTTTGTCTGGCAGGGGATAACTCATTCCAATCTTAAAAATCTTGCATTTCAAATTCAAATCATCTATTGCTTCTCTTGCATAATTATATGCTGCTCCAGAAGTTATTATACCATATTTTCCTCCAAAGTCTTCCACAAAATTGAATTTGCTTTTATTGGATATTTCCCTTGCCTTTTCCATCTTTTCAAGCAAAACAGGATGAAGTTTTCTCGCCACCTCCGGAACAGTAACAGTGAGCCCACCTTTCTCAAACTTTCCTTCCTTCTTTTTCGTCTCCAGTTTGCCAAGCTCCACAACACCTCTTGCATGAGATATACGGGTTGTGGTTCGCAGTATCACAGGCAATTCTAGCATTTCCGATAACTCAATAGCTTCTATAGTCATATCCTTAGCCTCTTGTGGACTGCTAGGCTCGAGCATTGGAAGTGATGAAAATTTTGCATAGCATCTGTTATCTTGCTCGTTCTGGCTTGAATGACAGCTTGGGTCGTCGGCAGTAACAATCACATGTCCACCCTTGCTGCCTATATAGGCATAGGTCATCAGAGCATCACTTGCCACATTTAAGCCAACATGCTTCATGCAAGTTAAGGCGCGCAGCCCAGCATGAGAGGCAGCAGCAGCAAATTCAAGAGCAACCTTTTCATTTACAGAGTACTGAAAATAGAATGGTACTTCTTTGCCAGCATTTTTTAAGTATCTTGCTACAGCTGCTAGGCTATCGGCTATTTCTGATGACGGTGTGCCAGGATAAGTTGTTGCAATGTCAACGTCTGCTTCCAATGCTCCCCTTGCTATTGCCTCATTACCCAGTAAAACTTTTTTTCCTTCTCCCAATAAATCCATTTTTATTCCTCCATAATAATTTTTGCATCTATAACCTTTGCTCCTTTCTCATATAGAAAAATAGGATTTAAATCAAGTTGCTTTATTGGCGTTTCCTCTGCAATTTTTGTTATTTTCAGCAAAATATCTATCAATGCTTTCCTGTCCAAATTGAGACGATATCCATAAAAAATTCCTCTTGCTTTCAAATCATTTAGCATATCTTCTGCATCTTTCTCTGTTATTGGCAACATTCTGAATGCCACATCCTTGTATATTTCGGTAAAAATTCCTCCCATTCCCACCATAACACATTTCCCAAAGGCTGCATCATTTACAATCCCTGCTATTATTTCCACACCCTGCTTCTCCATTTCCTCAACAATGAATTTTTCTTCTGGAAATTTTCTTCTCAATTTCTTATATTCTTTGAGCAGTTCTTCTATGTTGCCTATATTTAAAACCACTCCCCCAACATCTGTTTTATGCAATATTTTTGGAGAAGAAACTTTCAACACAACAGGATAATTCAGAGCCAGATTTTTTATATCCTCCTCATTTTCAATTAATTCAAATTTTGTTGTTGGTATACCATATTTTAAAAGCAACTTCTTTGCCTCATATTCTGCAAGTATTTTCACGATTTGTTATGCAGTCCTGCTTTTTTATTTTTTGTGTCAAATGAAATCAACAAAAATTGCAGTTAGATAAATGATATGCATTCAATTTTGAAAAGTGAATGAAATCTATTTATCATTACTAATAAAACAATTCGTAAAATCATTCTTCATCTCCACGTCAAACGAAAAATTTAAAAAGAAAATGTATTTACAAAAAATCGGGGGTTCTAGTACGGGAAAATTTTAGGAGTGGAACAGCGATTCACCCCCAAAAAACACAGAGGTGATCGCAATGAAAATGAAAGTATTGGGAAGACATATAATAGCGGAATTGTATGGCGTCTCAAGTGACTTGATATCCAGAGAAGAACAGGTAAAAGAAATAATGAGCAAAGTCATTGAGGAGGCTAACATAGAGGCAGTTGGCTCCCTGTACAAACAGTTTAACCCCCATGGTGTTACTGGTATAGTTTTAATTTCTGAATCACATATTTCCATTCATACTTGGCCAGAATATGAATTGGTCAATTTGGATATATTCACATGTGGGGATCCTGAACAGGCTGACAAGGCTTTTGAGGCATTTCTGAAATATTTCAAGCCTAAATCTTATAGGCACTATGTATTAGATAGGGGATAGAGTGGACAGAATAGAGAAACAGATAATATCCGCTCTATCTGCCGGCGATGTTTCCATATGGAAAATTATAGATTTTCAGGATGCTTCTCTGCCAGAGTTTTTTGAGAAGTTAAAGGAACTTGAAAAGAAAGGAATAATTGAAATTAAAAATGGAGTTGTAAGGCTAACAGAAGAAGGAAAAAGGGCTGCAGGAGAATTTAAAATTAGAGATTATAAATGCAAAGCATGCGATGGCACAGGATATGAGATAGTAAAAGAAGTTGAAAAGAAATATAAGGAAATTCTGAAAAATCGCCCAAAGCCGGTTGAGAAATATGATCAGGGTTACATAAGTATTGAGGCAGCTTTAAGAAAACTTGCTTTTATGATAGAAAGAGGTGATGTTTACGGCAGTATATTCATTGCAGGTGATGATGACTTATTTAGCATAGCATTAGCATTAACAGGTTTGCCTGAGAAAATTGTTGCTGTTGATATTGATGAACGCCTCATTGAATTTATAAATGAAGCAGCAGAAAAATATGGACTAAATGTTGAGGCATACATTCAGGATTTGCAGAAGGAAAACGAAGCTTTGACAAAAAAATTTGATGTTTTTGTTACCGATCCAGTTGAAACCATACCAGGCATAAAATTATTTTTATCACGTGGCGTCGCTTCATTGAAAGGCATTGGCTGCTCAGGCTATTTTGGCTTGACAACTCTTGAGGCATCTCGCAAAAAATGGTATGAGATACAGAAAATGATTCACGACATGGGTTTTGTTATAACTGACATAAGAAGGCAGTTTCAGGTTTATCCTGACGATGGAAGCAACTTTTTCCAGTATCAGGAGAAGCTGCCAATAGTCAAAAAGCTGAACATAAAAAGTGATTACAACTGGTATAAGTCAGCGTTATACAGAATAGAAGCAGTGAAGCAGCCAGAGCCACTAGTAAAAGGGGATGTGGAGTTAGGCGAGGCAGTTTATAAAGATGATGAAAGCTGGGCAACTCCTATCTAGTTATTCCACATATTTTCCTAGCACTTCCGGTATTTTTTCTATTAAATCGCTTGCCACCAATCCATAACTCTTTTCTTCATATGCCATATTTCCAGCCATTCCGTTTATTAATGCTGCCATACATGCTGCATGAAATGGCTTAACTTTTTTTGCCAGCAGAGCAACAGCTATGCCAGCCAAAACATCTCCTGTTCCGCCTGCTGTCATCGCCTCGTTGTGGATGCGATTCATTTTTGTTTTCTCTCCATCGCTTATTATGTCGACATACCCTTTAAGTAAAATAGTTGCGTTTCTTTTTCTCGCCTCCTCTTTAACGATTCTTTTTCTCTCTTCCAAATCGTCTGGCAATGTTATGCCAGTTAGCTTTTTGAACTCGCCGGCATGAGGCGTGATGATGACTTTTCCCTTACAATCTATGTCCTTTATGGCTTCGATAGCATCTGCATCAACAACAAAATATTTTTCATTTAAATGGCGCACTATCAATTCCCTGGCAGCTTCTTTTGTTCTTTCATCATTTCCTAGCCCAGGCCCAACCAAAACAGCATCCGCTTTTCTTATAAAATCCTCAATTTCATTTATATTTTCTTTAGTAAAGATTGAGCCATTAATTTTCCTGACAATTAAATTTGGTGAAAATGAAGCTATTACCTGCCACACTGGAGAAGGACAGCAAACATATGCCAAATCGCAGCCCGCACGCAAGGCAGCCATCGCCGCCAGAGCAGGAGCTCCAGTATACGGTCCTCCGCCAAGTACTGCAACAACTCCATTATCTCCTTTATGACTTTCTTTTTTTGGCTTTGGATAATAGATTAAATCGCCTATGCCAACATATTCCTCTGCCTCCTTTGGTATTCCAATATCTGCCAGAATTATCTTCCCGCATCTTCCTTCCATTCCTTCTTTTATGAAGTGAAATGTTACTGTCATATCTGGTTTTATGGAAACGCTACTCCCAAATCCAGTGGGGATATCAACAGCCAGAATGAATTTATTTGCATTATTCAGCATTTCAACTATTTCCTTATATGGCTGTTTAAGCTCTCCCTTTACTCCAACGCCAAGCATTGCATCTATAACAGCGTCACACTCCTGCAACAATTCCATAAACTTCTCCTTTTCATATTTATAAATTGGCAGTCCCATTGCTCTCGCTTTTCTATAATTTTTCATTGCAAGCTTTGTTTTTGGTTTCGAAACAGCAATAATGAGACAATCTTTTATGTAACGGGCTGCAACATAGCCATCTCCTCCATTATTTCCAGAACCGCACAAAACAAGCCATTTTTTATATGATAACTTTTTTGCCTCCTTCGCTACAGCTCTTCCTGCATTTTCCATTAGTTCTTGTGTAGTCACTCCAAGCCATTCAGCATTTTTATCCAGCACTTTCGTCTCCATTTCCATGAGTAAAATTTGTTTTTTGGTATAAATAGGTTGGTTTTTGCCCGGAAAAAGAAAAATATGTTGCCAATACAATCATTATTTCATTTTAGAAAAGATTAAACATTGCTTGGCCATATATTATCATGCTTCCAATGGATGACAGACAGCTTAAAATTATGATGAAGAAGATGGGAATAAATATTAAGGAATTGAAGGCAGAAAGGGTAATAATTGAGACGGCAGATAAGCAATACATTTTCAATAATCCTGTTGTGAATATTATGGAAGTAAAAGGAGAAAAAACTTATCAGATAACTGGAAAAGTGGAAATAAAAACAAAGATAAGTGAAGAGGATATTGAACTTGTTGCAGAGAAAACTGGCAAAAGTAAAGAAGAAGCAAGGAAGGCATTAGAAGAAGCAGATGGAGATATTGCTCAGGCCATCCTCAATCTATCATCTTAGACATTAAAATTGCATCCTCGCCATCAATGTAATATTTCCTTATTTCACCCACCCTTCTAAATCCGAGTTTTTTGTAAAAATTTATTGCTGCCTCATTGCTTTTTCTCACCTGTAAAATCACCTTCCCCTTCATAAATTTTAAAACATGTTCCATTAGCATTTTCCCATATCCTTTCCGCCTGTAATCAGGATGAACTGCTATTGAAACAATTAAATTTCTTTCCTCGTCTGCCATCACATACCCAATTATTTTTCCCTCATCTTCCAGAACAAAAAACAGTTTTTTGAGATAGTCATAAAAAAGAAGGCGAGGATAGGCAAATTTAAAGGAAAGAGTCTCGATTTTATAAACATCTTCTAAATCCTCCTCCCTGCATCTTCTTATTTTCATTTTTTATTGAAAATATGTCCAAATATTTAATTTCTGCCCCACAATATTTTTATAATAATATTTAATTACACTCTCATGACAGAAGGAAAAGAGGAAAAGGGAAAATATACAACTGTTTCAATACCAACTCCATTAGCAGAAAAAATCAAGAAAAGGATCGAAGGAACTGGCTTCAATTCAATATCCAGCTATGTGACTTACGTACTTAGGGAACTGCTAGCAAGCATGGAGGAAGAGGAAGAAGAAGCATTCAGCAAGGAAGACGAGGAAAAAATTAAGGAAAGATTGAGAGCTTTGGGTTATCTTGATTAAAATGCCTGCTCCACACGGTGGAAAGCTAATAAGGAGAGTGGATGGGAACAAAAACATCGATGACATTGAAAAAATAAAGGTAAGCAGAGATTTAGCTCATGATCTGGAAAATATAGCATACGGTGTTTTTTCACCTCTTGAAGGCTTCATGTGCAGAGAAGATTTTGAAAGCGTTTTGCATCACATGCGACTTGCAAATGATTTGCCATGGACAATTCCAATAGTTTTTGATTTTGATGACAGCATAAAAGAAGGAGATGAAGTGGCTTTGGTTGGCGAAAATGGTACAGTAGCTATAATGAATATTGAAGAAATTTACAGCTACGATAAAAAAGAGTATGCAGAAAAGGTTTTCAGGACAACGGATATAGCTCACCCAGGAGTTAAAAAATTAACGGAAATGAAGGAAAAGTTAGTAGGAGGCAAAATTACATTAGTAAAGGAAGGAAAAGAAGAATTTGATAAATATTATCTGAAGCCATATGAAACAAGAATTCTTTTTAAAGAAAAGGGATGGAGAGATATAGTTGCTTTCCAGACAAGAAACGTTCCCCATATTGGTCATGAATATGTTCAGAAAACTGCATTGACTTTTGTGGATGGCATTTTCATTAACCCAATAATAGGAAAGAAAAAGAAGGGAGATTTCAAGGACGAGGTTATTCTAAAAGCATATGATGCCTTAATAGAGCATTATTATCTCAAAGATAGAGCAGTCCTGGCAATTTTAAAAACTGAAATGAGATATGCCGGACCCAGAGAAGCAATATTCCATGCTATTGTTAGGAAAAATTTTGGTTGCACCCATTTCATTGTTGGCAGAGATCATGCTGGAGTAGGCAACTATTACGGACCATATGATGCCCATGAAATATTCAATGAATTCCCCGATTTAGGCATAACTCCTATTTTCTTCAAATCGTTCTTCTACTGCAAGAAATGTGGAGGCGTTGTCAATGAAAAAATTTGCCCACATGACAAAGAGCACCACGTTTACTATAGTGGGACCGCTATAAGAAAAATGTTGATGAACGGAGAAATGCCTCCTGAAACAATGATGAGAAAGGAAGTTGCAGAGATAATAATGAGTTACGATAATCCTTTTGTCGATTAATATGCGCCTTATACTTCATCATTGGGATACAGATGGCATATGCTCTGCAGCTATGCTTTTTAACAAAGATTGCAAAAATATGACGCCAAAGATAGGAAATTATTATCTGGAAGAAGATGAAATTAAAAGAATCGAGGAAGAAAATTTTGACGAAATATATGTTGTTGATTTGGCATTGAATGAGGCCAGTTTAAAAAAAATTGCCGAGATAAGCGAAGTAAAAGTTTTCGACCATCATATAAGCAAGAAGATAGATGGCGTAAAATATGTAAATCCGATACTGGAAGGAAAAGATGAAGAGGATTATCCATCTGCTTCGTGGGTTGTTGGAGAATTTTTAAATGAAAAAGACAATCTGTTATCATTTCTTGGAGCTGTTGGAGACTGGGAAGAGAGAATAAAAAATACAAGATTTTATGAAAAATTGCAGGATTTTATGAAGAAGGCAGATATTACCTTCGAAGAAATGCATGAGATGGTGCATCTGATAGATTCGAATTATAAAATGGGAGATAAGAATGAGGTGGAGAAGGCAGTTGCCATGCTCTCAGAAGCAGAAGATGTGGCAGAATTCATACTCAATAACGAGAAATGGAGGAGAAATAGGGAAAAGATAGAAAAGGAAATAGAGAAAGTATTGAATGCAGAGGGAAAGAAAATTGGCAACATCCTGATTAAGGAAATGGATTGTAAATACAATATCATATCTACTGTAGCTAGAAGACTATGGAATAAAAAGGATTATGTCATAGTTGTAAACCACGGATATTTTGAAAATGAATGCCAGGTATATGTTAGAGGAAATGATGTTCTTCACCTCATTCAGAAGGCTTTGGAGCATGGTTATGTAGCTGGAGGCAAAAAGAATGTTATGGGTGCAATTGTCCCAAAGGAGGAATGTGAAGAATTTATCAATGAAATTCTGGAGGAAATAAAATGAAGGCATTAGTAATAGGATGGGATTGCGCAACACCGGAGCTCGTATTCAATAAATTTCTGGACGAGCTGCCAAACTTCAGAAAGCTGCTAAAAAATGCAACATATGGAAGAATGGAGAGCTGCGATCCTCCAATAACAATTCCTGCATGGATGGTTATGGCAACAAGCATAAACCCTGGCAAATTAGGAATATACGGATTTCGCCATAGAAAAAATAACAGCTATACTGACATTTGGATTTCAAACTCATTAAAATTTAAAAATGTGCCAAAAGTATGGGATATTCTAGGCAAATATGGAAAGAAAAGTTGCATCGTTGGATTGCCGCCCACTTATCCCCCTCTGCCACTAAATGGCTGCATGATTTCCTGCTTTATTACCCCAGATGCGACAAAAGATTATACTTATCCTGTGGAATTGAAGAAGGAAATAGAAAAGGAAATTGGGAAATATATTTTTGATGTTCCCTTCAGAACAGATGAAAAGGATGAGCTTGTAAAGAATCTGTGGGAAATGACGCAGAGAAGACATGAGCTGATAAAGTATTTAATACAGAATAAAGAATGGGACTTATTCTGGTTCGTTGAGATTGGCTTGGATAGGGTGCAGCATGCTTTCTGGCGTTATTTTGATGAACAGCACCATCTGCATGAGCCAAATTCTCCATACAAAAATGTAATAAGAGATTATTACAAGCTGCTGGACAAAAATTTAGGAGAACTCCTCGATTTAATAGATGATGATACTGCCGTTTTCATTGTATCTGACCACGGAGCAAAAAGGATGAAGGGGGCATTCTGTATAAATGAATGGTTAATAAAAAATAAATGGCTTGTATTGAAAGAAGAGCCTAAAGAGATAGTAAGCATTGGCAAAGCAGATGTTGACTGGAACAAAACCAAAGCATGGGGATGGGGCGGCTATTATGCAAGAATATTTTTCAATGTGAAGGGAAGGGAAGAAAATGGCATTATATCAAAAGAAGAATATGAGAAAATGCGTAAAAAACTGGCTGAAGAAATAAGAAAGGCGAGAGATGACAGAGGCAATGTGATGAATACAAAGGTGTTTACACCCGAGGAATTATATCCTGAATGCAATGGTGATCCTCCAGATTTGATGGTTTATTTTGATGATTTGTATTGGCGTTCTGCTGGCACAATAGGGCATGGAAGAGTACATCTAGAAAAAAATGATACTGGGCCAGATGATGCAGTTCATGCAAAACATGGCATCTTCGTTAAGTATCCTGCCGATGAAAAAAGAATTGAGGCGAGCATATATGATTTCGCTCCAACGTTGCTTCATACTCTTGGCATTGAAATTCCAAAACATATGGAAGGAAAGGTGATAAAATGAAGGGAAAAGGAGTAACTGTATGGTTTACGGGCTTGCCCTGCTCAGGCAAGACCACCATCGCCAAAGAATTGATGAGACGATTGGAGGAGCAGGGGAAAGATGTGGAATTACTGGATGGAGATACTGTACGCGATTACATCAGAAACAAAGATTTTTCAAAGGAAGGCAGAAACAAGCATCTCAGATATATAGCGCTTATGGCAAAATTGCTATCGGAAAGAGGCGTTATTGTACTATGTAGTTTCGTTAGCCCATACAGAGAAAACAGAGATTTTGCTAGATCCATATGCAATAATTTCATTGAGGTATATGTCAAGACACCTGTGGAAGTATGTATGCAAAGAGATGTTAAAGGTATGTATAAAAAAGCACTAAATGGAGAAATAAAAGGATTTACTGGCGTAGACGACCCATATGAAGAGCCAGAAAATCCAGAAATTATAGTTGAAACAGATAAGGAAAGCGTTGAGGAAAGCGTTCAGAAAGTATTTGATAAACTAAAAGAACTGGGATATGTAGAATAATACAAGCACAATCAGTCCCGCAGCAAATCTTCCTTTGTTTTTTCCACTTCCTCATAAATTTTTTCTTCATTTACAGTTAAAAATTTTCTATCATGATAGAGCATTCTTCCATTTATAATGACATCACTCACATTGAAGCCAGAGGCAGCATAAACTATGTGAGAAATGATGTTATGGCGGGGAATTAAATTTGGAGAAGTCATATCCAGACAAACTATATCTGCTTTTTTTCCAGTTTCAATACTTCCAGCATTTAATCCCAAAAATTCAGCAGCATTTATTGTTGCCATGTCCAATACTTGCTGAGCTGTAACAATGCTTGCATCCCATCGGTGGTGCTTGTGAATTAAAGCTGCAAATTTCATTGTTTCAAACATATCTAACTTGTTGTTGCTTGCTGCTCCATCTGTGCCAAGCGTTACATATGCCCTAGCATCAAATAATTCTGGCAATGGAGTATAGCCACCTGTTGCAAGCTTCATATTGCTTACTGGATTGTGAATGACGCATGCTTTGGCGGCGGCGATTTCTTTTACTTCCTCTTTTGTAATCCACCCGCAATGAGCAAGCATTGTTTTTTCATTAAGTAGGCCATGTTTCTTGATTTGTTCTAAAGGACGAGAGCCATATTTGTTAAGAACATCATATACTTCATGCCTTGTTTCAGAGCAGTGAATATGAATGAAAGCATCGTATTTTTCTGCAAGCTCAGCAGCTTTTTGCAGAGTTTCTGGAGAGCATGCATAGGTGGAATGAGGGGCAACAACCGGCTTTATTAATTCATCATCACCCCATTTTTTAATAAAATTCTCGCATTCTGGCAATAGGCATTCTCTTTTCATTTCAGGTGTATCAAAATCGATTAGACTAAAGCCAGCATAGCAGCGTATGCCAAACTTTTTTGCTTCATTGGCTATCACATCCTCAAAGAAATACATATCATTGCAACAAGTTGTGCCAGTTGCCACCATTTCCATGAATGCAAGTTTTGTTCCTATGGCAATATGTTCTGATTTCAATTTTGCTTCGATTGGCCATATCCTTGTTGTAAGCCATTCCTCCAATGGCAAATCATCTCCATACCCTCGTAACAGAGTCATTGGCAGATGAGTGTGCATGTTTATTAAGCCAGGCATTACTATTTTGTCTTTCAAAACAAAATCTGCCTCCACATTTATTTTTCCTATTTCCACTATTCTATCATTTTCTATATAAACATCTCCGTAAATAATCTGCCTGCTCTTATCTTGGGTTACAATTATTGAATTTTTTATGAGTATACTCATTTAATCCAACACTGTTATGTTGTATGGATTTATAAATGGATATTCAAGCACTTCTCCTTCTACTTCTACTCTTCTCCCTTCAACATCCATTTTTTCCTTGAGCAATACTCCAACTATTCCTCCCTCATATGATAAACGCATTAAATAGCCATCTCTATACGGAAATACAGCTCTCACAACTCCTCTTATTCTCACTCTCCCTTTCTTTGGCACATAGGAGACAGCTTTCTCCTTTACTTTATAAAATTCATAGAACATGTCTCTCAGTTCTTTCAAAATGTCTTCGTCAGAGGTAACTACAGCAATCTGTCCTTCTTTTATTTCTCCAGCAAAAATATATGCCTTGTTTAATCCTATTACAAAATTTCCAATTACGCTCGGATTCTCTCTTGCATTCTTGGCTAATGGTGTAGGAGCAGCAACAACAACCTTCGCATCTGATGGCGGAGTTATATGTAATTTTTCTGCTACAATCAGAGCATTTCTTAATTCATTTAAGTTCCATTTTTTGGTTAATTTGCAGGTTTTTTCTGGTACACTTTTTTTCCATGCAAACTCAACAGCAATTGAAACAACTACTATGCCAACTATTAAACCTGCAACAAATGCTATAATATCCATATTCCCAAATCAATTGTTTATTATTAAGCTTTATTATTTTAATCGGCGATGATGACCTAAATGTTAGAAATAATTGCTAGTGTTTTCAGGACGTAACATGGAAACACAAATCTTTCCATGTTTTTATATGCTATTTGCCGTAGCAAAATTTCATTCTGTTACTTTATTTTGTCCTAAAGATAAAAAATTGGTCAAAGAAACCTTAATAAGTCCGCTTGCCATTACATTTGTGGGGGATAAAAAAATACTACTTATTATAGATGATGAGAAAGAGGTCCATGAACTTATCAGGGAATATCTTGGCCCTGTAAATGCTGAAATTTATTCTGCGTATAATGGGGAAGAAGGAGTAAAGTTGTATAAGGAACTGATGGCTAAAAATAAAAGGCCGGATGTAGTTGTAATGGATTTGAATCTATCAGGAAGCAGAAGATATGAAGACCTGAAAAAGCAGATGATAGGGAAAGTAATGGATGGAGTCAAAGCTACCGAAGAATTATTGAAAATCGATAAAAACGCAAATATAATTGGTTTCACAGCATATGCCCATCTGGAATGGGGGAAAAAATTGAAGAAAGTAGGAGCAAAAAAAGTTTTTGGAAGAGAGATAGGTTTTGATGGATTTGCAAAAGCTATTTTAAAAATAATAAGTGCTCCCGCCGGGATTTGAACCCGGGTCTTCGGCTTACTCCAACCCTTTGGGGATGAAACACCTTTTTGAAAGGTGTTCGGGGTCTCGAGAGGCCGAAATGATTGGCCGGGCTACACTACGGGAGCTTACCCATATATGCAAAACAATTTTTAACTATTTTGCTTATCCACCTGATGCAACCCTTATTATCTTAATTTTTTTGCCTTTTATCTTTTCTTTATAAGGAACGGGCTTATTATCAACGACTATTATGACCGCATCTGGTGATAGCTGTAGCTCCTTCAACAAATCTTCTCCAGTGAAATCTTCGCACATCTCAAGCGTTTTTGTTTCTCCCCTTAGCTCAACCTCAACTTTCATAGCAACCTTAATAAAACTCCAGTAATATTAAAGTTGCGCTGGGATAGCCTAGCCCGGACAAGGCGGCGGCCTCGAGAGCCGCTGGGCGCAAGCCCGCGCAGGTTCAAATCCTGCTCCCAGCGCTATATTTTCATACTCTGTCCATTCTGCAATATATGGACATTTTTTCCCAGCTCGTAATCCATTTCTCCTGCTAAAGCTGCTAAGGATGCCGTTTTAGCCAAATCGCCATGAGCAGGCAGGATGTGATGAGGTGAGAGAATTTTTATCAAGTCTCGCAAATCCTCGCGGGAGGCATGGCCAGAAACATGTATATCCTTGAAAATCCTGGCTTTTTTTCTATGAAGCTTTTGCTCCAGTATTTGGCGATTTGCTTTGATGGCGGGCGTAGGAATAACCTCACAAGAAAATATGACAAAGTCGTGAGGTGATATTTTTAACTCAAGTTCATCATTAACTATTTTCGTCAGAACAGCATTTTTTTCTCCCATGCTTCCTGTAACAATAAAAACATACTCTTCCTTGTTTTTGTTCATAGCTCGTAGCTTTTTCTCTGCTCTTCCTGCATTTTTTATAATTTCTGCATCCTTGGAAAAATTCACTAATTTCAAGTTTTCTGCTGAGGCAATATAATCATGCAATGAGCGGCCAATAAAAACAGGTTTTCTGCCAAGCATTTTTGAAATATGCAAAATGCTTTTGAGGCGGGCAATGTGTGAGGAGAAGGTTGTTATAAATAAGCCATGATCTCCTACTTCCATTCCCATTATTATATCATGAAGCATCTCCTTTGCTATGTACTCTGAAAAAGTTTTTCTTTCCTCGTCAGCATTGGTTGAGTCAGCTATTAAAAGCAGAACATTGTCAAGCTTCTTCAGTTTCTTAATATTTGTTTTTCTTCCAAGCGTGGGGTGGTTATCATTTTTATAATCCAGAGCATAAACTATATTGCCATATTTTGTTTTTATATTAAGAATAGATGACTGTGGCACGGAATGAGTTACATTAATGAATTCCACTTCAATATTTCTGGAAACTCTATATGAAGAGTTAACATTCACTGCTATGAGATTTTCAATTTTTTTTGCATGCTTTTTTATAACCTCTGCAGTATAAGGTGTGGCTATTATCGGGCATTTATAACTTTGCCCCATCCATCTTATGGCGCCAATATGATCAAGATGGGCATGAGTAACAATAATAGCCTTAATCTTTTTCCTTATATTTTTTATTGGCTCATCATTTGGAATTGCATCTTCCGTGAGCAAAACTTCTCTGCTCATCTCAATATTTTTTTCCTGCACTGCGACAAATCTATCCATATATAAGCCCATATCAAGAATTATTGCTTCATCATCTATCTCAATGCAAGTCATATTCTTGCCTACTTCGTTATAGCCGCCTACAGCATGTATCCTGAGCATATGTATGAAAGCTGCCTATCTTTTAAATTTTTATAAATAAAATGGAAAAGTGGCAGTGTTTCAAGGAGCTAAATGCGTAAAATGAAATTTTATTTGCAATGATTGAGCATGATAGAATCCAAATTTTCTTATATCCTTTCATCATAAACTTTCATGCTTGATGTGGTGACAAGGAACTTAAGAGAAGTAGTAACCATTGAAGAATTGCAGGAAGTAATGGCCAAAGAAGAAAAGAAGGCATATATTGGCTTTGAGCCCTCTGGCTTAGTTCATTTAGGCTGGCTTATGTGCGCCGATAAAGTTAAAGATTTGATTGATGCAGGTTTTGATACAACGATTCTTCTTGCTGATTGGCATGCATGGATTAATGACAAACTTGGAGGCAATATGGAGGCAATAAAGACTTGTGGAGAATACATAAAGGATGCATTTGCTGCTATGAGTGTTAAAGGTGTAAAATATGTTTATGCCAGCGAGATGGTGAGCGATGCTGACTACTGGCAACTTGTTTTAAAAATCGCTAAACAAACGTCTTTAGCTAGAGCAAGGAGAGCAATGGACATAATGGGCAGGAAGGCGGAGGAGGCGGAAAAGGACATTTCCAAATTTTTCTATCCCTTGATGCAGGTAGCAGATATTTTTTATCTGGACGTTGATGTTGCTTTAGGTGGTATGGATCAAAGACATGCTCATATGTTAGCCAGAGACGTCTGTAAAAAATTAGGTATGAAAAAGCCCGTCGCCTTACACACGCATATCATTTCTAGCCTGCAGGCAAAGGAAAGAATGGATGCGAAAATGTCAAAGAGTAAGCCCAGCAGCGCCATTTTCATTCATGATGGTTATGATGCAATACAGAAAAAGATAAGAAAAGCTTACTGTCCAGAAGGAGTTACAGAGGGAAATCCGATAATGGAAATAGCTCGCCACATTATTTTCATTCATTTTGATGAGATGAAAGTGGAAAGAAAGGATGCT
>Ga0164310_10000239_pt1 | contig 28178 bp, 21 predicted proteins | sample GuaBasSedimGuay1_FD_121795 | JGI IMG/M metagenome (GOLD analysis project Ga0164310, IMG submission 121795) | Subseafloor sediment microbial communities from Guaymas Basin, Gulf of California, Mexico - Guay1, Core 4569-9, 0-3 cm | ecosystem: Environmental > Aquatic > Marine > Hydrothermal vents... | reverse complement strand
GATCGTTGTTTTTATTGATAGTCTTGGATAATGCATGATTATTGAAGAAGTAACTCTACATGCAAAGAAGCGGTATTGCGATCGTTCACATCCTGCTTGGATTTATATTGTAGAAAAGGTAGAGCAAGGGGAACGGCTCACTGTTCAAGAGCGAGAGATTTTTGAGCAGATTCGTCAAGAAATTATCGATATTGTCACACGCAAGGCGTCGTTGGTTTCCGGTCTGACAAAGAATAACAAGAGGAAAGCACGTTTTGAATATGGAGACTTAACGTTCATTGTGCATTTCCGGCATCGTAAGGGCAAGATCATCACTATAGCATGGTCGAAACTGTATTGATAATTCTTCAATAGTTTGAATTGCGAGTTTTGCCAATGCTTTTTTTTGCATAGTAGGAAAATGTTAATATGGGCACACTTAGTCAAACTTCAGGTAATTTCAATCTTGATACTTTAGCTCCTCAGGCGATTGCGAATCTTAGTGTAGCAATCGGAGGGCCTTCGAGTATTGATTGTACTTGGGTAGCAGCTACCGATACAAATTTTGATCATTACGAAATATGGTGGGGCCCAGATCAGAATGATGTACAGAACCGCACTGGCACTGCTACTGAATGGGATGATGGAGACGACGGGAATCTAGGAAACATTGCCACTACTTCTACTACTGTTGTCGGAGTCACTCCAGGCGTAGAACAGTACTTTAGTATATTTGCAATTGATATATTTCAGCAAACTACTCGCGTTGATGCTAGTGGCACAATTCGTATTGTATCAGTTGGCGAATCTGCCGATTTCGATCTCGATACACTAGCTCCTCAAGGACTATCTAGTTTAGCTGTAGTAGCAGCTAGCAGCTCATCAGTCGATTGCACTTTTGACGCGACAACCGATGCAAATTTCAATCATTATGAAATATGGTACGGCACCAATCAAGGTGAAGTCCAAGGGCGCACAGGTGGAGCAGTTGAATGGGATGACACAGATGATGGTAACCTAGCTGTTATAACCACTACTACCACTACTATTACCAGTGGACTGACGCCAGGGAATGCCTACTATTTTAGTATTTGGGCTGTTGATAACTTTGGTAATGAATCAACACGTATTGACACTGTTGGCTCTGTTCAGATTTTCTACGAAGGTAGTGATGAGTTTGATGGAGACTTTCATGTTGGACATGAGGGATTTCCGCAATTTGACGGGACTCTCCTAGTGTACACAAACATAACGGTGTCGTTCGATGGCGTTTTTGAGGTCGAAGCAATAGTCCGTTTTAGCGGTCAAGTTGATGTTGCACACGATGCTTTTACTCAGTTTGACGGTAAAGTGATACTTTTTGCAACAGTTGCTGCTGAATTTATGGGTCGTCTCAAGATAGATTTCCAAGTGATGTTTGCTGGTCGTTTTGACTTACGTGATCCGTATTCGCCATATTTAGACAGTGCAGATCCAGCGCCAAATAGCCTCCTCGTCCCTGTAGATAGCACAGTCACACTCGTTCTTGCTGATGATGAGAGCGGTGTGGATCTTAGTAAGGTGAGATTAACCTTAACAGTAGGGAAGCAAGAGCACTTAATTTTCGACGGACAAAACCCCTTAGCGTATCCTGCAGTGCAGGTGAATGAGAATTTGATTAGTTCCACTTCTTCACTTACTGTAGGCGCTCAAACTTTTTCGGCTCAACCTGCGGCGCAAACTAGTGCAGGTCTGTCTAGTTATACCTTTATATTTACCGCAAACGTTCTCGATGGGGCCGTTAATTTCCCCTATAATGAACAAATGTTCATTACGATTAGAGGCGAAGATTTTGGAGGCAACGAATTCGGCACAACATATCGTTTAACTACAGCAAGAAATCCAATACCAAGCAAGAGTCAAGGACGTATCATCTGGGAAGAAAATGAACACTTTATGTATAATCTTGAATACGGACTAAATGTGCCACAAAGAGTCAATCTTGTTGTAGAAAACGATCATCTGTGTCTCGCCGATTAATTGATCGGCATTGCAAAGTGTGTTCAGAGTGTGCTCCTTGGTGCCTTGCCATTTGAGGAGCACTCTCTGTTTTAGGTGACGGAGTTTATGAATACTATATCACTACTTGCGGGTCGATTGGTTATATCCGACTCTATCCCACCAGAGATAATACGAACTGAGCCACTTACTAGCGCCAGTAAGGTAATACCGGAAATCGTGTTTCATATCGAGGTGGCGGATAATAATCAAGTGGATCTAGGAGCTCTTTCGCTCGTAATTGTCGAGCCTGAAGAACGTGTCATTTTTAATGGTGAGAATATTTTTGATAGAACGGTAATCACAGGTTCCGGACAGCATTATGTTATCAACTTCAGATTAGACTTTGAGCCGCTACCTGAGATCCTGTATCGTATGGTGTTGACAGTGGCAGATACTGGTGGTAACACAATAACTGATGAATTTACAGTTACGTTTTTGCGCAATCTGCCAGCTTTTAATCGTAGTGTGTCGGTATATGATTATGATTTGGGCCGTTCTGGTATAGTTGAGGATCTCAACTTTAATGCTTCAGGCTTAGCAAAATTTCGCGTTAAGATTACTGAAACTGTAGATGAATTAGAGACTATAGATTACGATGGTTTAACTAACGAGCAATTTGATGGAGATGAGTTAGATCCTGATTTTTGGCGAACGATATCGACAACGTATAATATTGTTCAGGCCAGTTCTGTTCTTACTATGTCAGGAACAAGAATAGGTCTATCAGGAGTATGGGGCGCACCTGCTGAAATCCAAAGCATTTGGCCCATTGGTTATTCATTCGATGCTTCAGTAGATATCAAATTGCAAAACCTCGTGGAAACCACAGGCGCCATGGCCTTCTTGGCTATCGAAGATGGTGCAAGTCGAATAGAGGTGCAAAAATTTTACAAAGAGATTGCACATCATGTAGATGATGCACTCGCGGTCGATGAAAATGGTAACATTGGACAAAGTGTTATAGTTGGTGAATCTGCAGAGCTATTTATCAACAATGTATTGCGTCCTGACATAGATGTGTCCGGTTTAACATCTGGCGATGCAGGTCAAATCGATACAGACACGATTTTCCCTAAGCAAATCGATACTATTCCCAATCTCAAGCAGAGAGTCAATCTCAATGGAGTTATAGACGAGCTTGTATTGGATAATGACTTTGCGCGTGTATTCAAAGTACATGAGGAATCTAGCATAGAAATTTCTGCATCGAAAGCTACCCTTACTTATATTTTAGATCAAAATCAGGGATTAGGGCAAGTTGCCCGTCTCTCTGTTACAGGCCCAGTAATTGACTTATCTCGTCAACAAGTGGCCTCGTTAAACCTATATACTGCGACAGGAGAATATGCTGTTGCAGAGGTTAACGATCAGTGGACTACTACAGCTCTCTTACCCTTGGGCACCTATAAGTATAAGTATTGGGTGGATGGAGAAGAAATTCCTGATCCTAATAATTTGGATCGTGGAACTGATGCTGTAGGTGAATATTCAATTTTAGAGTTAGAAGCGGCAACACAAGTCACATTTGTGCTAAATGTAAAAGCTGAAGAGGTTTCAGTTGTAGGAGACTTTAATCAGTACGATCCATTAGCACATCCAATGACTGTGGGTACTAATTTATCTGCAGTTTCGCAGATGTTCTCGTTTGGGAACAGTGCATACATAAACGATCATCGCGATTTTCATAAGGTGGAGATTGTTTTTGATCGTCCCACTACAATTAGCCACGTTCTTTTCGAAACGGGAGTGACTCAAGAGGATCTACAGCGTGTCAGGATTCTTCTTGATGATATACCAATACACAAGAGCGATTGGACTGTTACCTCCGAAGACGCAATGCGTACTGAATTTTTTGACAACAGTACGGATGTTTTTGTATCAGCTGACGACGGGTTGTTTAAGTGGGAACCCAATGAGGATATAGCACAACAGCGCTATAGTAAATTTACTTTGGTTACGCGGTTAGAAAACGGCGTGAATTTCACACGTCAGCATGAGTATTTGGAAATAAGAGCCGGTCTTGATGTCTCAGATTTAGTTGCTGATTACGATATTCTCAATCAACGCACAAGTATTTTTAGCGTAATTCGCTCCACTACCGTGGACGCACAGGGTGACTTTGCGATTTCCGATGTAGCATTAGAAGAGGGTGAAAACACATTGACTCTCTTTGCTAGCGATGATGAGTCTACAGTTGAAGGCGAAACTGCAGTAGTAGATGTTTCACAACCGAAATCAATCATACGAAGATTAGATCAAAGCGGGTTTACAACAGGCAAGCTCGAGTCTGTGTTTGGTGCCAGTAGAAATTTAACCAAGCCACACTCTGTTGTTTTGAGCATAGTCGATGATAGTAGTTTGAATCCTTCTCATATACCTGATGAAGGAGAATCAACGGAGCCAATCGAGTACCAATTAAGCACTCAGGACGATTTTATTTTAGGTCAGATTCTTCGTCCTGTATACGATGCGCGTTTATTCGGAGGTATCCTTGGTATTGATGTACCAGTTGGTTCTACTACAACGATAGATATTGAGAAAACATTTGATCTACTTGGTGAAGACAAAGTTCGCGTTGAGCAACAAACTTATTCGATTATTGGTGCAAGATTTTTTCACACATTCCTTAGTTATCCAGCCATCATTGTGGATATTGAAGAGCTTCCGACATATTACCACATTACTATTGATCGAGAATTTATACCACCAACGATAGTAGAGCCAGGCCTTTATGGTTACGGCATAGAAGATATGCCGTTTGGATGGGTAATAGAATTAACCAATCGCATAGAACTAATAACGGATTATGTCATTCATCCAGATGGTCAAGTGGACTGCATCAATGAGTCTGGCTTGGCAACAGGCGAAGTGCAAATTGAATATCGTACCACTGGTGTTTTTGTAAGCACTGCAAGTGAAGACATGACATCTATTCCGACAACACCCAATGATTTAGTACGTATTGTGATTGAACCTATAGACAATAGAATCACGTTGTCGGAATTTCATCACATGGATATAACGTTTTTCGGTGATAGTGATACTGTTTTCATGCCTACACAGGTGCAGTTTCGCATTAATGACATCTATGAGTACGCACATGATAGACCTCGTCTTGTTGAAGAAGTTACAGCAGATGATGGTGTGCCGGATAGATTGATGTTATTTGAGGCCTTTAAGGGGGATATGTTTGGTCTCACACAATTTCCCAGTGAGTACAATGAGGAGGACAATCCTACGATTGACAAAATTGAGATGGAGTTTGTTTCACCGTCTACTGAGTTAAAAATCAGCAACCTAAGAGTGGTAGGTGTATCTGTAGCACGTAATACGGTGATGCGAGTAGTAGTGAATGATCGCGAAGTATTCACTTTAGATGAGTCTATTAATCCGGGACGATTTGACCAATTCAAAATATCGGCTGAACGTGATGCGTTTGAGGTGTTTTTTAATGATGTTTCATATTATCGTCGGAGTTTGACATTTGATTTACCAAAGGTTTCATTAGGTGTAAGAGCTCATCAAAATGGAGACACAGTTACCGCTGTATTTGATAACTTCCAAGCAACACGTTACTTTGATCGCAATCCCATTATCTTGCGTCTCAAAGGGCGTTATTTGCGCACTGAAGCAACATTAGTTGACGACGAAGTGAATTAATGGCCGTATCAACTACAACTACTCCATATAATGGCTCGATTACTGTTACGCGTTTCAGACGCGAGCAGCTGAACGGGCATCTAGAGGTTTTTGCCGACGATAAGTTCGATGGTCTTGTTGTGCTTGAACCCATGGATCATTTCGGTGGTCTTTTAGAAGTCTTTGCCGATGCTAAATTCAATGGGTCATTAGAAGTCTTTGCCGATGCATTGTTTGATGGCGGCCTACATGTGGGCGAAGACGATACGTTGTTATTTGACGGCAAAATAGCAATCCCCGATGATGATAAGTTCGATGGTCTCATTGAGATTTATGAAACTGTTTTCGATGGTGTCTTAGTAGTTCAACCAGTAGTGGTATTGTTCGATGGCAAAATAGCAATCCCGACCGATGATCTTTTCGATGGCGATTTACATGTAGGCGATGATGATGCAGCATATTTTGATGGTAAAGTAGCGATTCCAACTGATGATTTTTTCGATGGTACTCTGATAGTTTATTTTGGCGATCACTTTGACGGGTCATTAGAAGTTATAGCAGATGATCACTTTGACGGGTCGCTAGAGGTTTTTGCAGATGATCACTTTGACGGGTCATTAGAAGTCATCGCAGATGATCACTTTGACGGGTCATTAGAAGTCATCGCAGATGATCACTTTGACGGGTCGCTAGAGGTTTTTGCAGATGATCACTTTGATGGCAAGATAATACTTACTGGTAGCGAAGAAACATATTTTGATGGCGTTTTTGTAGTTCAGCCCGTTTGGACGCTTTTTGATGGGTACCTTCGGATTGCCGATAATCAAGAAAACTATTTCGATGGCCATATTAGTATTATAGGCCTTAATGTAGTATTATTTGACGGTAGCATCACAATTGAGCTTATTAGTCGGTTTGATGGTAGTATTGAAATCACTTCAGCAGAGCTCTTTGATGGCCGTGTTGTTATTCAAAGAGTTACGGCTGTAACTGTTCATGTATTTGCTGATCATATTGGTATAGATTTGCAGCAACCTATTTTTAGGCATCCAGTAAATACTTCGACACCTGTTGTTTTATATGAGCTCGTAGTTGAGCCACAGCGCACTGAATAACTATGGCATTTCCTACAATAACGATAACGTCGGATCCTTATCCTTTAGATACTCAGCCACCAGGAGGAATATCTCCGCCTTTAAACGTTACCGTTATTACTGGTAGTAGTATGGAGTGTGTTTGGTCGGAAGCGACTGACCAAACTTTTGATCGTTACGAGATTTGGTACGGTACTGATCAAAGCGACGTAATCAATCGTACAGGGACCGCCCAAGAATGGGGTCTTGCACAAGATGCTAATTTAGCTGTTCGTAGTACTATTACGACCACTGTCACAGGATTGGCAGTCGATACCGCTTATTATTTTAGTATATTTGCGATTGATGCTTTTGAGCAAACTACTCGTGTTGATGCTAGCGGTACTATCGCAATTGTCGCAGAATCAGTGTCAGGTGCCTTTGTACTGGACACAATTCCGCCTCGCGATACAAGCTTTTTAGCACTCAATGCTATAAATACTACTGATCTTGAGTGTACTTGGAACGAAGCTACTGATGGATTCTTTAGTCATTATGAGTTGTGGTATGGCCCTAATGATACTGATGTACAAAATCGCACTGGATCAGCCACCGAATGGGGTCCGATTGAGGATCCCAATCTAAGTAATATCGCAACAGTTTCAACAACAATTACAGGGTTAACTCCTGGGGTTACCTATTTTGTCAGCATTTTTGTTATTGATCAAATAGGTAATACGTTACGCATTGATGCTCTTAGCCCAGAGCGTACCTTTGATATCTTTACAGCAAAGTTTGATGGGCGTATTTTCTTATATGATGCACGTACTAAAAAAGGTGATGGACGCCTTAAGGTCTTCCAGACTAATCCTCTTAGTTTCTTTGGTCGTTTTTGGGTTTACGATTTTACAACTGAAAAGTTTGACGGATTCACCTGGATAGTAGATGGACGTACCTTTAAGTTCGATGGTAAGGTTAAAGTGTTCAAGTCCAATCCTAATAATTTCCAGGGTCGTCTTAGAATCTATGATTTCACTACAGAGTTGTTTGATGCTCGGGTATTTACACACAGAGTTGGGGCAAGCCAATACGATGGGCATGTTTATATTGTAGAAGATGTGTTAGAAGTTTTCGATAGCAAAGTACATGTGGGGCATGAGCATTGGCGCACAATGAAAACGCGCTTTCATGTAGGTATAGATACCACTGCCGAATTGCCATTTAGAGTTGTTATAACATTACATTTACAACTTCGAGCAGATGGTCGACTTTATATTGTGGAAACAGTTCAAACTGGATTTGATGGAGCTGTTTCTATTGAAAGTGTAAAGCGAGGGGATGGCAAACTATGGGTAAAAGAGATAGACGCTCCTTTCCTTATTAGTTTAGATCCGAGCAGAAATCAACTGAATGTTCCATTTGAGCCAGATATTCATTTTGAAATTGTTGACCGTGGTCCAGTTGTTAGTGGCGTAGATTTGACATCTGTCAATATTCGATTATATATAGACAATGTTTTGGCAGGCGAGTTTCGCTATACGGGAACAAAAGGTGCAGATAAATACCCATTAATTCGTGTAACAGGCGATCCAACACATTATGTTTTTCACATGCGATTCTTTTTACCTGGCATTCAACCGTTTATCCGTTTTGAACCCGGTTCGATAATAACAGTAGAAGTAGATGCTGAGGATTTCTCAGAAAACCGCTTAGAGGATCGTTATAACTTCGTAATCGAAACTCTCGATGCAGAGTTTAGTGAGCGGGAGCCTCTTATTTGGACAAGTACAGATGATTTCAAATTCAATTTAGAATACGGCATACGTTATCCTGAGCACGATAATGCTGAGCCAGTGACAGACTTGTTGCGTCTTATATCACGTACAAACAGCGAAGAAGAATAATGGCTCCATCTAAGTGGCGCATATATAGATTTAGTGGTTTTACCAATACGATTGATTCATATATTGATATCGATTTGCCCGAAATTTCAGACATTAGCTGGATCAGTGGTAATCTGTATGTAAGTGAACTAGAGACTGGCAAATATTATGAATACTCCGGGTTTTCTAATACCGTATTGGGATCTTTTAGTAGTCCCGACAGCACTCCCAGCGCATTGTGCACTATTACTTCAAGTATTTTTGCTGTAGGCGAAACAGGACCCGGACGATATCGTACTTATACTTCTGGAAGTTCTACTCACCAAGTAACTTTCTCAACCGGTGATCTTACCGATCTTTATCACCCGTCAGGAATCATGTGGCAAGGTGGGGAGATCTTTATTAGTACTGCTGGTACTGAAGTTGTTTCTATTTGGACAGGTGTGCCATATACAACTACTCCAGATCGTACTATCACTATTAGTGGAATTGGCACTGGAGGTGGCAAAAAAGCCCTGAGTGGTGATGGAACTTATCTGCTTGTAGGTGACTCTCTAAATGATCGGGTTGTCCAAGTTAATCCGACTACTGGTGCTGTCGTTGGTTCAACAGTTAATGTCGGGGCTAATGTCCCTAATTATAGAGATCTCACGGGTGTAGCTTGGGATGGCAGCAATCTGCTTGTAGCTGTGAGAATGGATACATTTGATCAGGTACTCGATGGGTTGGTTTTGGCTAGAGACGGCGAAGATGATTATGCCAGCTTCGTTGGATTCTCTAATGTTGTAGATACCTACATTGCCTTTCCTGGCATCTCGGGCGATTCATTATGGCTTGCATGGGATTATTACAATAATGATCTTATAGCAACATCAGCCAATGGTGGGAATTACACAGTATATAGGAAAGATGGGGTTTCCGCCACTACTTTAGATTCTATTGTACTTGGGAGTAGTTATGGTTGGAAAATAGGCTGGGATGGCAAAAATTTAATTTCATCAAATGCAAGCGTAATATATCGTTTCTCCGGTTTCTCAACCACAGTGATTGATTCATTTACATCTTCTGTAGCTTCCGAAGTTATTTGGGATGGAATGAATGTTATTTCCTTAAACGCTAGCGGATTTCATGAGATTTACAAGCATCGAGGATTTTCTGGATCGATTGATAGCTCGTTCTTAATCACACCTTCTAGTTTAGACACAATTGCTTTTGATGGAAAAGACCTATATGGGTATGACTCTATTAGTAATAAGATATACAGATATAGTGGTATTTCAAGTACAGAACTTGATTCTTTTACGCCTCCTTGGGTGCCAAACGGACTAACAACGATAAGAAGAGCTGCTATTGCTCCCACTGTAGACTTTATAGCAGATGATACGACGCCTCTTATCGGGCAAACTGTTAATTTTACCAATAACACAACCAATGCGGTGTCGTATGCTTGGACTTTCCCAGGAGGAATACCAGGCTCTTCAACACTTTCGCAACCCGGTGTTGTTTATAATGTATTAGGCACATATGACGTAATACTAAAAGCAACGAGCAGTGATGGGCTAACCACTGAGGAGCTTAAAGCTGATTACATTGTCGCCTCAGGTGTTCCACCTGTAGCAGCTTTTTCTGCGAATATAACAACCGGCTTTACCCCTTTAACAGTTGATTTTACAGACGAATCCACTAATACTCCGACGTCTTGGAGTTGGGTGTTCGAAAACGGTACTCCTTCTACGTCTACTGCTCAGAATCCAACGGGAATTATCTTTAGCGCCACCGGTGCTCACAATGTAACTTTGACGGCAACCAATGCTGCTGGTAGTGATGGCGAAGTCAAGACAGATTACATTGTTGTTTCTGATACAGTAGAGAGCGAATTTGATGGTAGTTTAATTGTAGTAGACGTAGCAGATGATAATTTCGATGGTACAGTCCGTGTTTTTGACACAACAGAGAATGGCTTCGATGGTAATTTAATTGTAGGTAGTGCAATAGAGAGCGAATTCGATGGTTTGATTCATGTTATAGATACAGCAACAAGTAGCTATAACGGTTATCTGCATGTTGGTCTAGATCGAGAAGAGCATTATGATGGTTATATTTATGTTGTAGAGATAGAGATCAGCCTTTTCGACGGCTTTATTTGGATTGTCAATACAAATATTAATGAGTTTGATAGCACTATTCGAATTTACGATGTCGATACTGATAAGCTTAATGGTCGAGTACGTGTCGTCAGGCACACAATCGAATTGTTTGATGGTCGATTGCAGGTTTTTGCAACAAGTCTAAAGAATTTTGATGCGCATTTATCTGTTGTCGAAACAATACAAATAGAATTTGATGGTCGTGTTTGGGTTCATGATGTAGATACTAATGAGTTTGCTGGTCAAATACATACATTTAAGCGCGCTAGTAAGTTGTATGATGGTAAGATTGATATTTTCTCTACTAATCCCTATGATTTCAATGCACGATTACACGTCGTAGAAACGTCGCAAATCGAGTTTGATGGCACAATTACCGTAGTGCTCCATAAGCGTGTACAGTTTGATGGCCTATTCCATGTTTTTACTGATACAACGGAACCATTCGATGGTTGGTTTAGAGTAAGTGAGACAACATCAGTTGTAGCTGATATGCGGTTAAGAGTGGTATTGACTGACGCCACTACTTACGATGGTAAACTTTATGTATTTAGTGTGCGCATTCGTTGGTGCGACGGTTTTATACGCGTGTTTACAACCACTCAGGTTGCACTTGATAGTAGAGTCGATGTAGCAGTTATAGATTATTTTGATGGTAAAATCTTAATTGAAGGTATACCGGAAACGGTAGAGTTCTTTGGGCGTCTACGAGTAAGAGAAGATGAAGTATATATTGATGACTTCTCTTATGAGGCACTCTTCAAAAACGACTTGCTTGGTGTGTTACCTCGTAAGAGCTCCTTAGAGGTGAGTTAAATTATATTGATATTCTAATCGTTTATTAGGATTTATAGTTGTCTTTTGTTAAGCGAATATTGTTTGAGAATAAAGTATTCTCATCACAATTTAGGAGGCAGTTCAAATGGCTAAGTTTGTCCAGGTGACTATTACGGAACACGCGAATGGTACTGATTGGGCCCGTGCAAATAATGAAGCGCCTATGCAGTATCCAGCGACTTATGATGCAAACAAGATAACTCCACTGTTATATGAGCAGGCGGATCTATCTGTTGAGGGCTCTATTGAGATGGTCGGTGTTGTCGAAGATGCTGATCTTGCTTCAGTTCTAGGAGCAGGTATTGTTGAGCTCGATCGTACCGCAACTCTCGCTTGGGGTGCTGCTCATGAGCCAACGCAGCAGAATGTTATTACAGATCAAAATGCAGTGATTCTCGCTTCTGCTAAGGCAGCGATCGATGAGGCACTGACACAGGAAGAGAAGGATGTACTCAATCCTGATAATGCTCAGCCGGGTATCAACAAAACGCAAACCTTTGCAGAGATGATGGACGCGAATTATCCAGTATAACAAATGCAGTCTGAAGAGTTGACAAAAAGGCTTTCTCTGGGCATTTCTCTCAGAGAAAGCTTTTTGTTATTGGTAGTGAGGAGGTATTATGGAGGTTTATTTTATAGTCGACAGTATAACTCCTAGCTGTCTAGAGCAATGGAGTGTATTAGAACAGATGAAACAGCAGAATCCTCAACTCAAGGTGAATTGTTTTGTAATTGCTAACAAGGGTTTTGGCGAAAACGTAGCAGAGGATGCAAATTTTTGCAAATGGTTTGAAAGTAATCGAGACTGGATACAGCTTGGTGTTCACGGATATGATCAGAGTATAGAGCTCAAATCAGAAGTAGAGCGAGATAGTTGGGAACTTAAACGATGTTTGACGCAGAGTCTAAGAATATTGTCGCCTTTTTTGCCCTCCAAAAAAGGTTATAGGCCACCAGATTTTCAATCCAGCATACATTTAAAGCGGCTTTTACAAGAATTAAAGTTTGATTTTATTACACACGAAGGACGCATTCAGAGTTTGACGGATTCTCCTATTCGTCAATTTCATCTTATAAACACCTCCCTTTGCAATATTCAACTAATAGCATTTAATTCAGATACACAGTTCCGTTTTATTGGAGAGTAGTATATTATGCGTATATGTATTATTGTTCCCATCGAATGCGATGCGGATGTGCTTCGGGTTTGTATTGATAGTATTTTAAATTATTCGGAAACAGATGGTGTTGAGAATATTGAGATAGTAGGAATACCAGTTGGCTCTAATAGTCCACATCTTTCTTCACCACAACATTGGCATGGTGAATTTGAGCTTACTCGTTTAGAGCCAGTAGAAAAGTGGCAAGAAGCAATCAACAAGGGTTTTATTAATGCTCGACAAAAAGAAACAGATTATGTTGTTGTTCTTGATAGCGATGTAGTTGTTACACCGGGTTGGCTGCAAAAGTTACTATTTGCGTTCGAAAATACTATTGAAACAGGTATTGTAGCGCCTGTTTTCGCTGACCCTAGTCAGCACCCTGTTGATTATTCGTCAGTCGAGCATGTGCCAAATACGTGTATGATGATTTCGCAACAAGCTGTTGATAAGGTAGGTGAATTTGATAGCACACAAGGTTATTCAACCGTTGATTTTTGTGATCGTGTTCGCAGTGCCGGCTATAATATTATAACAAATAAACATTGCGGCCTTTTCCATTATAATGTCACAGAACAGGATCAAGAGCCTCAACCTGATACGCGTAAATGTATTTTTATAGGTATTCCCAATTTAGGAGATATTCGCCCAGAGCTAGTCCAAGCTCTGGTATATTGGACACACCTACCACAGTATGTGGTTAAATTGCATTTGCCTGTGTGTCCAACTGGATTTGAAGATGCACGCAATAAGTGCATAAAAGAGTTTTTAGAAGAAGATAAATGGGAGTATTATTTTTCATTAGATGCAGATATCATTCCTTCTCTTGATACTTTAGATCGATTGATGTTTGCAGATAAAGATGTAGTATCTGCTATTAGTCTATCTTGGCGACAAGACCCAAGTGGTCAGTGGTATACTGCTCCTACGACCGTACGTTATAACGAAATTGGTGAATATAAGCACTTTTACGGTGAAGGAGTAGAAGAAATCGATGCTACTGGCTGGGCATGCATGCTGATTAAACGTCGAGTCTTAGCTGTGATAGAGCGTCCAGTAGAAGTTCAATATCACAAAGATGGCCTGTGTGCACTAGATGGTGATTATCGAGGATGTCAAAAGATGCAAGAACATGGGTTTAAACTCTTTGCTGATTACAGCTTGCTAACTTCGCATTATAAGCTTGTGAACCTCAAAGATATCAACGATATGGCTGCTCGCATAACCAGTGGTCAAGCATAAATAGGAGAAACGTATGAGCACTTTGACTGGTACATCGGCAGGCTTTGCCCTTGACACAAAAGCACCGCAAGGACTATCTAATTTCGATGCTGTGCTATCGGCTGTTGATGCAGCAACGTTGACTTGGACAGCTGCTACTGATACGAATTTTAATCATTATGAGATTTGGTACGGAACGAATCAGAGTGATGTACAGAATCGCACAGGAACAGCGTCTGAGTGGGACGATGGCGACGATGCCAATTTAGCCACAGTCACGACAAATAGTACGACAGTCACTGGTTTGTCGTCCAGTGTGATTTACTATTTTGCTATTTGGGGTATCGATGATTATGGCAACGAAACTGCTCGTGTCGATAGTGCTAGTGTAGTTGATACCACCATTACCAAACATGACGATGGTGATGGTGATGGTAGCAACGGATCTGGCTTATCAGTTCAAGATAAGCCAGATCCGTTCAATGCTCGCGTCATAATTCCTTCTGGTGCTATTCCGAGTGGTGCAGGAACGGTAACGATCTCGGTTGTAGAGCAAGATACTCCTAATCCTGTTCCTACGTCACGTAGAAGTGTTCTAGCGCTTATTGGCCAAGACGAAATTGCTTATACGTACTCTGTCACTGGTGATTTGACTTTTGACAGCGCAGTTACAATTCGTATGCTTTATGATCCTGTAAAGGTAGCTAGCCATAATGTTTCTGAAGAAGACCTCAGAATTTTCAAGTGGAATGGTAGCACTTGGATACCGTTAGAGACAACGGTTAATACTGTTGATAATTACGCACAGGCTTTTACAACGTCGTTCAGTGATCACGATTTACAAGGCGATCCTCATCCACCAATCTGCTGGAATTTCACAGCTGCTTATCAAGAGTAAATTGTATAGATAAAGCTGGTTTGGCTCATGCTTGGGTCAAACCAGCTTTTTGTCGCTTTCATTGTTTGATTTTTTCTTGGAACGGAATTCGCTATGGGTGTACCACTTATTGCTAATTCTTCACCAATAGCTCTTGATACGAGAGCTCCTCAGAGCATTTCTATATTAAGCGCAAATGTGTCCGGTGGCAGTAGTATCTTTTGCGCTTGGAATGCTGCTACTGATGCAAATTTCAGTCATTATGAGATTTGGTACGGAACGAATCAGAGTGATGTACAAAATCGCACTGGCATAGCAAGTAAGTGGGGCCCTGGTGAAGATGCCAGTCTTAGTAATATCATTACGATTTCTACTACAATTACGGGGTTGACTCCTGGGGATATTTATTTTCTCAGCATATTTGCTATTGATCAATTTGGGCAAGAAACACAAGTAGACTATGCTGGTAGCCTAACACTGCAGACTGAAATCGTTTCAAGTAATTTTGATCTCGATACGAGAGCTCCTCAGACTCTTGCTACTTTAGACATCACCAGAGCATCTGGTACTTCTGTAGATGCAACATGGGTGGCCGCTACTGATGCAAATTTCAGTCATTATGAGATTTGGTACGGAACGAATCAGAGTGATGTACAAAATCGTACAGGAACAGCGTCTGAGTGGGACGATGGCGACGATGCGAATTTAGCAACTATTGGCACTACCGCAACAACCGTTACTGGCTTAACTCCCGGTACGGTTTTGTATTTTAGTATATTTGCTATCGACGACTTTGGACAGGAAACACGTGTCGATTATCCCGGCACTATTGTGATGTTTCTCGAGGGCTCAGATGAGTATGATGGTGCTCTCGTTGTTGCTGATACTATTACAGTTAAGCACGATGGTTACATTAAGGTCTTTGAGACTAATCCTAATCACTTCTTCGGCAAGTTACGCGTTTACGATGTTGCAATCGAGTTGTTTGATGGCGATTTTCATGTTGGGCATGATGATGCAGATTTATTTAACGGCACAATAAGCGTAGAAGAGCTTGCAGAAAATCAATTTGATGGTAGCATTTATGTTATAGAGACATCAGCGATTTTATTTGACGGAGCCACAGAAGTTATAGGCGGAGCTGTTCCTCAATTTGATGGCACTATAAGTGTTCATGAAGTATTTTCACTTAGCTTTGATGGCACTACGTTTATTTTCTCGAGCACAACAGCCAAATTCGATGGCATTTTCGACATCAAGGGTGCGGCGGTTCTGTTTGATGGCTTATTGGCTATCGAGGCTTTACCACAAATAGGGCTTTTAAGGCCTCGCGATGAAGCTATAGATGTCAAAGAAAGCACAGGTGTTCATATTGAATTCGAAGGATTTCCGGGAGCCTCAGGCGGAGGTTTAGATCCGGCTACTACTACTATTGTAATGCTTGAACCGGAATTCCTGACCATTTATGATGGTAGCAATCCAAGCGCATTCCCGGATGTAGCAGTAAGTGGCGATTCGAGCAGATTGGCTTATGATTTCAGGGCTCCTTTTGATGAGGACCTTTTCCCAGTTGATTCCACAATGACATTTGATCTATCTATTGCAAATGAAGTCGGGCAATTTATAGATTATGCTTATAACTTCGATACTCGTGGTGGCTCTGATCCAGAATTCCGCAGAGGCGAGGCTATATACGAGTACGATATGGGAACAGAAGAAATTAACGTTAAGCAATTTCAGTGGACCGGTGATGGTCTCATTAAGATGAGACTCAAGTTTGCCGATGATCCTGCCGAGTTGCGACAAGCTCGCTTCGAGGGTGAAGAATCCGAGTCTTTCCGAGGAACGACTGTTAACACTGCCACCTGGGACATTGATGCTCCTGTATTTGGAGTATCACAAAACGAAGTATTAATAGTCCAAGGCACACAAGCAGGTACAACAGATATTTGGGAAAATGAAACACGACTCGGCTATGTTGGTGTTCTAACACGATCGTATAATGTAGCTATAGATACTCGATTAAACATCAATAAGAGCGTAGTAACAGGTGCTCGTTCATTCTTGGAAATGGCTGATGCTGCAGGCCGTGTAGTTCGTGCTGAAAAGATTTATCGTGGCTTGCCATCTGCAACGGGCGACGGTTCTAGCTCTGATATAGTTCCTGATGAAAACGTAACTATCACAGGGGCCATTGGTGGTCAATTGAGTACAAGCAATGTCTTTCCACAAACGCTCTTTACAACACCAACCGAGGTAATTACTTCGGTTGTTGACGTCGCTGTGAACGACATAGCATTAACTGAGCTTGAGCGTGTGCGTATACGTTTTAGCGGTTCTGCACCCAGCACTGTTGATATTACAGTCAACGGTACATACTCGGTAAATGGTATAATGCCGAACTCCTCTGAGTTCTTTGAAGCTACAGAAGAGAGTCTATTCCCATCGCCAGAAACAGGCACAGAAGAAACGGTAGAGCGCTTGCATACAGTTCGTATTATATTCCAGGCTCCGGATACAACTACTACGATTAGCGATCTGGAAATTTTAAGTGCTGCTGAAATCTTAGATACTCGTTTGCGTGTTGTTATAGATGGTATAGAAGAATTTAATGTAGGTATTGCCGTGGATCCGTTGCGCTTTGATCAATTGAAGATGGAGGTCGAGCGTAATTCGATCGATGTGTTATTCAATGGTGAATCTGTATATAGGCGTTATATGAAATTTAATAACCCAAGATTTACCATCGGAGCTGGAGCGCGCAATAATGGCGATAGTCTTATTGCAGAATTTGATAACCTCATTATTCGTAGGTACTTTGATCGTAGTCCAGTGGCATTGAATGTCGCACAACGCTATGCCGCTTACGAGGTCACAATGAAAGCTCCTAAGGTAGACTAAATATGGCGCAACATATTGTATCCGCTGATGGTAGTCTTGATCGCTTTTACAAGCATAGTGGGCTATCTACTACTGTTCAATATTTTGCTAGCGCACCAATTGCTGGCCCAAGAAACATTACATTGGATGATAAATTCAATGTATTAATGCTTTCTAGCGGTCATGTGTATCAGCAGTTAGCGATTGGCAATGTTACCACCGCCTCATTCGCCGTGCCAGGTGCTAGTCCATACGGTGTTGCTTGGGATGGAGCCAATGTAATCACTGGTGATAGTGGCACAAGCTTAATCTATCAGCATAGCGGTTTTTCTGCCTCAATTCTTGCGACATTTGACCCAACCGAAGCAACAGCCATTAACGCCGTTGAGTGGGATGGCGCCGATGTTCTCGTTGCAGACGGGAGCAAGGTATATAAATATAGTGGCTTTTCCAATGTACTGAAAACTAGCTTTGCTACCCCAACAGGTAATAATAGAGAGATTCATTGGGATGGTACTGATATGTGGACGATGGATAATACCATTATCTATCACCACAGTGGTTTTTCTAGTGCTGTCTTAGAAACATTTGCTGTTCCAGGCGGCAATCCTACAGGGCTATCAGTTCTCGAAGCAGACTACCGTGTTTGGGTTCCTAACCCAGGCACCTTAGAACTTAATAAATTTGCTCTTGATGGTACTGCTCTTTTCGATGGTGCCGGTTTAAATACAGTTCGACAGACACAAGCTATTGCAGTTGATGATCGTGGCAATGTATACTTTACCAACCGTAATGCTGCTGGGGCTGGTCAGAGTTGGGGCCGAGTGCAACAAGGTGCTGGCTTCATTGAGTTCTTTAACATTGGTGGTAGTCCTAATGAAGTACGTGGTATCGATTATGATCAAGAAGGCAACATCTGGATTGCTGTCAATGGCTTAGATTCTGTCCAGAAGTGGTCACCAGATGGGACCATGATAGCTTCTTATCCGGTAGGAACATCGCCAGTCGCCTTAGTAGTTGATGGTAATCGCCATGTCTGGGTAGGTGATAGTGTAAGTGGTCTCATTTCGAAATTTTCTCTTACAGGTCTTCGCTTAACGACCTATGATATTGGAACAGGCATATCAGAGCTTGCAGTTCAACCAGACAATTCTGCCGTTTGGTGTGGCCACGGTGGAACCAATGCGGTTTCCAAAAATACGCAGCACGGCGAGAAGTTATTCACCGTTTCAGTAGCTGTTCCTGCTGCAATAGCCGTTGATAATAACGGCGATGTTTGGGCGATTGATCATTTTAATACACGTATTGTTAAAATAGATGGTAGTAATGGAGTAATTTTAGCAACAGTGACAGTAGGGGCTAAGCCTTTAGGATTAGCTGTCGATAGCGGTAACAATGTTTGGTGTCTCAATCTTGATAGCAATAACATTACCAAGATTAGTGCTGCTGGCACTGTTTTAGGCACTTATGATTCTGAGGGTGGTAATCCAAGAGCGCTCGGCGACTTTATTGGATATGGGAAAACGCTTTTCCCCGATGCATCTACAAGTCAATTCAATGCTAATTTGTGGGTTTATGATATAGCTACTGATTCATTCGATGGTAGCGTATTAGTATATGTTGATGCTACTGATCCGTTTGATGGTAGTTTGACAGTCTACGATGTAGCATCTGATCCATTTGATGGTGATATACTGGTGTACGATGTAGTATCTGATCTATTTGATGGCAATATTGTGGTTGTTGAAACGGTCACAGATCCATTTGATGGTAGCATTGCTGTTTATGATGTAGCGACTAAACAGTTTGATGGCAATACTTTTATCTATAGTGCTACCACAAGACTCTTTGATGCTCGAGCCGATATTGCCGAGGCTGGTACAGCTGCTTTCAATGGCAAAGTGGTTATCTACAATATAGCTACGGATTTATTTGACGGCACTATAATTGTAGCAGACACAACAGTAGCATTGTTTGACGGCAAAATGAATGTTACTGAGGCAGGTGTTAAGGATTTTGATGGTGCAATAACAGTTCTTGATGCTGGTGTTGATGATTTTGATGGTAAGTTAATGGTAGCAGATTCTGCAATCGTACTGTTTGATGGATTATTCTTAGTCGAAATTGTTGGCGAAACAAATTTTGATGGTCGATTGCAAATACAAGATGTTGCCTTTGCTGTATACGATGGATTACTGGTAGTTTTCAATCAGGTAGCGACCCCATTCGATGGTAAACTTAACGTACTAACGCCTGTAATGGCGTATTTTGAGGGGAGCGTTGAAGTGTACGGTGCACCAGATCGCTACGACGGCTTCCTAACAGTTACTGAGACAAGAGTGGTTCGCGGATTTAGTGGCGAGCTATTTATTACTCAGGGTGAAATCACTGACGGCGGTATGTCAACTACTGTTTGTCTCACTCGAGTTGAATTCATAGTCGAAACATCAGATGTTTTAGTGGCACCTCGCTATACGCCACCCGATGTAGGCTCGCAACAAACAGCTGCACGTCCACCAGTATTTGCGTTACCGAATCCATTACCCACGGTAATAGATCCACGAGAAACATAGGCCGAGGACATATATCATCATGACAGAGATGCTTTTTGACGGTAACATAGAAGTTATTCTCGAACCAACTTTCGTTTCGACTCCGTTACCTGTGCGAGAAACTCTGCCAGAAGCCGAGGAGTTTGTCAGGCCTAATGTCTATAATGACACCAGTACGGTAGTAGTTGTGGGCTTAGGGCATCGAGAAGCTGTTCTGATTTATAATGCTAATGGCAACGGAAACGATGGCGATCCAGTTGGTTATAACAACACTCAGCGTCCGGACGGTCGTCACTTTAGAACGCCTACTTTTCCTGTATTAGATGGATCGTTGCGTGTTTTTCTTCGACGTAAGAATAATGAACGCGAGTTGCTCAATGGAGATATCGATGGGTTTGTTACGGATAATGCCTATGGTTATATAATTCTCAAGCATCCATTAGAGCCAAATGAGCTTTTGCGTGTTGAGTACATATCACCTTCGGATGAGAATTTGCCACGTATTTTTATTGATCCAGAGGAATTATACGAAGTACACGGTGCTCCTAGTCTTGAAAATCCATTGTCGTTAGCTGCCAATATGGCATTTGCGAATGGAGCTTCACGTGTATTGGCAGTTCAGCCTGCGACGCATGATCGTGATCCTTTTTGGGCAGATGCATTTGCAGCTCTTGAAAAGGAAAAGGGGTACTATCTTGTTGTTGTGCCGCAAGAGAATATGCTTTCTATCATATCTCTAGCGTTACGCCATGTACAGACTATGGAACAGGTATCTTACCAGTTGGAACGTTCGCTGATGGTTGGTGAATTTACAACGGAAACCGAGTCTTTAACTCGCGATGATACTGAGTTCTTACAAGATAAACGTGTGCAGTTTTTTGCTCCAGAAGAAGCTTTCACAGTCACTGGTGGCGAAACCACTGTTATCAATGGCCTTTATATCGCTGCCGCTGCCGCTGGCTTTTTGAGTGCTCAACAGCCGTTTGAGAGCTTAACGAATAAAACTCTGTTGAATTTCACCTTAGATCCAGTTACAAATAAAAGCCGTGTACCACCCAGCGAAACTACCGCACTGCTAGATGCTGGGGTAACTTTAGTTACTCCATTGGCTACTGGCGGAGTTGTCAAGCGTAGTATTACTGCATTGGGTGCTGGTTCATCGATTGAAATACAAGAGCCATCAGTAGTGCGTATTCGAGATTTCTTAGCGATTCAGTTACGTGAATTACTCAAGCCTTTTGTGGGACTCATTAATACGCCACAGGTTGTCACAGACATTAATACTGCTACTGCAAATTTCCTAGACGGACAGGTGGCAGCTGGCTTATTAAAGGGTTATTCTAACGTTTCTGTAGTGGTCGACGATATAGATCCTCGACAAGTAAATGTTGAATTTACTGCAACGGCAGTGGTTCCTCTCTTGTTTGTCCATGTAGCCTTTAGTGTGGTTGCTTCGTAAAATACATCGCTTCGTAAAATTTGAAAAGTCAAATAGTAGAGCATTGTTGGTTGTGTTCTGCTATTTGACTTTTTTTGTGAAAATATTTATAGTTTACTAAGGAAGACATTTATGACAACAACAGGAGTGTGCCATAGTGGAAGTCAAGTTAGTGATCGGAAATGTTTACACCAAAGCTGTAGGAGTACCTGAGAAAATAGAGCAGGTATTACATAGTCAGCTATCGTTCCGCCAGCAGCAATACGTACCAAGTTTTCGCGGTAATCCTTGGCGCAATGTTACAAGACGCCAATATCACAAAGGCTATCATCGTTTTCCCACAGGACATCTTAACCGTGTAGGACGTATTCTACAAAGGCAAGGTGTTTCTATTGTCGTTGAAGATCAACGCACAGTTCCTCCTATAGTAGAGCCTATCGATCTTTCGCATCTGACTCCGCGAGATTACCAAGATACAGCTATAAATGTTGCATTGGATGTCAAATCTGGTGTCTGGCTCATTGCGACAGGTGGCGGTAAAAGCTTTGTTATCTGTGCCACTGCTGGTGCTCTTAATTTGCCTACTATGATTTATGTTCACACTCTTGATTTGTTGGACCAAATGCGCGAGAACCTTTATGGCTATTTAGGTATAGAAGCGGGTCAAATTGGCGATGGAGTTGTTGATATCCGTCAATTTACTGTTGCAACTATGCAGACAGCCATAAAAGCTCTTGGCAAAAAAGGCGAGAAGGGCGAGTTTGAAACAAAAGACAATACGCGCTTAGATAACACGCAAAAGAAAGAAATCTGCGATGCCGTCCAGGACTGTAATGTTGCAATAGTTGACGAGGTGCACCATGCAACTTGTCAAACGATTCAAGCTATCATGCAGGCCAGTAAAAGTGCACGATATAGATTTGGAGCCACTGCAACACTGCGAGAGGACGGCGCCGACCTTCTAATAGAGGGAGCTTTTGGTAAGCGACTTATTACTAAAAGTGCATCGGAATTGATCAATGAAGGTTGGCTAGTGCCGCCTACAATTTATTTTTATGACGTGCCGTCCTTTGATCCTAACAATCGTATGGCTTTGGAAGCGTTACAAGGCAATTATCACAAGAAATATAATTATTTTATCGTTAATAACGAGGAACGCAATAGAATCGCTTGTCGTGCTGCAGCTCAAATCATGGACGCAGGAATGAAAGTTCTTGTTCTTGTTCGTCAAATCGCTCATGGACGAATGATTTTTGACGAACTAGGTCATCAGCAAGATTATAGTATGGCATTTGTGGAGGGACGAGTACGCAGTAATGAGCGGAGATCTATTTTAGAGGATTTTCGTCGCGGTATGATTCAAGGTGTTGTAGCAACAAGTCTGGCAGATGAAGGTTTGGATATTCCCATATTGGACTCAGTTATAATGTTGGGTGGCGGAAAGAGTCGCATTAAGGCAATGCAGCGCATAGGACGTTCTATGCGCCTTTATGATGATGGTAATTACAAGAAAACAAAATCACACATTGTAGAGTTCGCCGATAGCATTGCGCCCTTTGACCGTCACGCAAGAAGCAGAATAGCTTATTATCGGCGCGAACCCGCCTTTCGCATTAAGGAGCAGTGAGAAACAGTATGGCTGATTTAGCGTTCTTTTTGGATTTTGCTCCCATCTTATCCGCAAAGAAGCAGCGTGCTGCTATTATATTATATTTGTATTATGACAAGTTTAGCAATAAGCGGGGAGTTGTCAATCTGACTTATAAGGAATTACAGAGTTGCCTTGGGTTTAGTACGCGCATTGTGTCGGAGGCAGATGAGATTCTTGAGAAAATGGGGTTAATTCGTACTTTAACTCCAGAAGAAGTGAAGCAGTTTCAAGTTAAGACAAAAGGCAGAGCCAAAGTTCGTCAGGTCTTATCTCTTGAGTTTATGGATGATGCTGAACGTCAAGAACGCTTTGAGTCTGCTGGTCTTCCTGAACATGATACGACACTGCGAGATAAGTACCGCGCATTATATATGGAGTTACCTGAGTATCAACGCTTAATTAATGTAACGTCATTACAAGCTGCGTATGTTGAATTGGGCGAGGAACATTTCGTCGTAGTATCTAGACTGGCCAAGTTTTTTGGATTAGATACTAAGATCATATATCTTGTGCTCGAAGATAAGAAGTTCAAACGGCGTTTTCGTGAAATGGCGCAATTGGCTAAGGATAATGTTAAGAATAAGAAGGTCGTTAGACAGTCGAAAGGCAGCTTGCAAAAAACACCTGCAGAATTATGTCGGCAGCTGATGGAAGATGCCCATATGACACGGGGCACAAAAACGAAATCACCTGAACCATTACCCATTGAGAAATGGAAGAGCCAAGCTATATTAAGGTATTTTTTATTAGGCTACAAGAAAAAGTATAACATTGAGTATGCTTTTTCTTCAAGTCCGTTTAGAAGTCGCGAGATGAAAGAGTGTAAGCGTCTATTGGGGATTTTCTCTCCAGAGGAAGCAGTAACTTACATAGATTGGCTGTTTGCCACACAGAAAAACGTTACAGGTCCTGCGTACGCGTTATATCCCAATATTCTTAACGCTTATCGTCGAACAGCTTACAATAACACAAAGGCGAATGGCTTTACTGGTGTGCGACAGGAATTTGTGCAATGGGTACACGATACACTTCCAGATTTTACACGCAGTCATGCTCTTGGCACGGTTGCTGATTTGCAATGGCTCCAGAAGTTGGTGGAGCAAAAAGCCGGTAATGAGGACATAGAGCAAGTAGTGAAAAAGGCCCAAGAAATGGGGATATTATGATGGCCACTAAAGAATTGACGGCAGAAGTAATCGAGCTCAAAGAGCATTTGCTAGGACAACATGTTGAGTTCTTTTGCAAAACCGAGAAGCATGGTATCGTTTCTATCAAAGGTACTATATTTGGGTACGCAAAAGGCTTTGGTAAAGTTACATTGATTGGATTGCATGAAGCAAATGGTGGAGAGATTTATATCGATCCCTCTACCATTGCGTATTTCCGAATTCCCAGACCATCAGATCGTCTGACAGTAATAGAGTTGCCTGAAGATGATCCGAGAGTACAATTTCGTTTGTTCAATGCGCATGAGATAGAAATAGGCTATATCGATCAAGAAGATCGTTTGCACATTTACGAAGAAGAACCCGAGGAAGTTTAACAAGATGAGCCAAGCGATACCGCCACAGATTCAAGCAGTTCTTGAGCGCAAATACTATGCGATAGTTGAAGCTTGTAAATGTCGCGCAGGATGCCAGAAGTGCGCAAGAACCAAGCGTCTGTATGTAGATTTAGCTACAGCTCAAATCCCTGTGAAATATTGGGATTATAAACTTAAGGATCTTGAGTGGGATGAGATTGCAGCCGCTAAGGTTCAGAAGTACGCTAAAAAGCTCGAGGAGGCACGTACCAGAGGCATTGGATTATTCATGTGGGGACATGGAGGTGTAGGAAAGTCGTTGGGAGCATGTTTGGTTCTCAAAGAGGCTTTGAAAAAAGGGTTCACAGCACGTTTTACGACATTAAGTCAAACAATAGCAATGTCTACCGATGGCTTGTATGATCGTGAAGCTCGCGAAGCTTTTCAGCATGAAGTTTTACAAGTTGATTTTTTGGTATTAGATGATATTGATAAGACGTATCGTAGTGAAAAAACACGGTTTCTCGATAGTCAAACCGATGCGGTATTTCGTCAAAGAGCAAACTTTAATCTACCTGTTATAGTTACGTCTAACAAACCACGTAGTGAGGTTGCTTCTGTGACCGATGCTCAAGGGGAGATTGACTTGTATGGGATTGGTTTATTAGAATTATTTGCCGAGCATCTTATAGATATTGTGTTTACAAAGACCATCAGTCGTCGTCAAGCAGTCAATGTGCAAGAACTAGAACAATTCCTGGGTGAATAAGTGGCTATTCAAAATACTTCGGAACTCGACAAAACTATTCTAGCGTATTGCCTACGAGATGTACAACATCTGTTGCATTGTGCCGAGAGGGTAACAGATGCATATTTTGATCCAGAGTATCGTAGCTTGTACACTAGTATGGTGCAATATTACAAACGCTATAAGAGACTAATATCTACTGAGGTTATACTAAAGCGACTACGTAAAAAGGACGCAGAGGAAGAGCGATATAGGTGGTACGAACAGTTATTAGAAGAGTTGTTCTCCATGTCATTAGAGCAAGAGCAATTCGAGTTTTATTTTGATGAATTCGAGCAGGGATATTTTGATGGACTTTTGCGCGATGCGATCCTTGGTGATCCTAGCGACAAGAAGAGAAAAGGCGTAGTAGATCTTTTAACAAAGGATAAGAATCCCAAAGCAGCGTGGGAATGCGTTAAAAAAGCAGGAATGTATATTGAATCTCGCTTGCAAACAGATTATGTAGAGCGAGGTTTTTTTCGCGATTCTGCTGATGCACGGGCAGAGCGATATCGTCGAGTTAAAGCAGGAGAAGAAAATCCCTACGGCATTTTGACGGGTTTTGGTCCGTTAGATAAAATGACCAAAGGACTACACGGTGGCGATTTACTAATAATCGCCGGTCGTCCAGGTTCAGGGAAATCTGGTAATCTCGTTGCAATGGCGAAAAATCTTTATAAGGGCATACCAGATATTCAAGAGCCGCTAAACGTTATGTTGTTCTCGCTTGAAATGCCAAGGATCCAATATGAACAACGCTTTGACGCTTCTTATACTGGTTTGATCTTGGATCATATTGAGCTTGGAATTTTTACACCTGAAGAAGAGGAGATATATCTACAGGCGTTACAAGAGCAAAAAGAAGCAAGCAATCACTTTTACATTGTAGATAGACCGGGCTGTACGCCTTTAACAATTGAAGCCGAGCTCGAATTAGCTCTGCAGGATTTTGATCCGGATGTTATATTGGTAGATTATTTGGGCATTGTAGGTAGTGATGAAGACAAAGGGCGTGATGATCTTAATCAGGGAGCTGCCGCGGAAGGACTGAGGCGTATTGGTAGGGAACGAAACAAACCAGTCATTAGTGCAGTTCAATTGGGCAGACCCAATCAGAAGCGTGGTGACGCAGGGGTGCATCGTTTAAGTCGATCGGATATTATTGGGCAAACAGCAGACGTTGTGGTTCAAATTGATGATAGTGCTGGCAGCAATAGTAGCGTACCACAAGGGCAACATACTGGTGATCACATGCAGTATATAATGATTAAGAATAGAAAAGGTGCGATGGACACTTTTCAAATGTATTGCAATTTTGCTACTATGACAGTAGAAAACGTTGAAAGTTTTGAGTACGACCAGTCGCGAGGCGAAACAGAATTTTAAAATGTTAGCACGCTCTTTTGTCGGTGACCGTCGATTGCTGCACTTCTCCAGCGGTATAGTAGTATGTGCAAAGTTGGCTCTTACGTCACAAGAACAAGAGCGTGGATTGATGTTTCTTGAATCTCTTGGTGACAATGACGGGATGTTGTTTGAATATAAACAACCGGGGGCATTATCTTTTTGGATGAAAAATACGTTGATCCCATTATCGATAGCTTTTATCGACTATAGTGGCACTTGTACTGGTACGATTGTTGATATCCAAAATATGGAACCCAATAGTTTGCAGTTACATAGAGCTCCTAAACTAGTTCGAGCCGGTTTGGAAGTTAATCATGGCTGGTTTGAACGACAAGGAGTACAAGTTGGCGATCAGATAAACTGGTAACTTTCGCATTAGGAGAGATAGTATGCAACAAGTAGGGATGGTAAAGTGGTTTGACGAAGCCAAGGGTTATGGCTTTGTTACTCCAGCTGGTGGAGGGCCCGACATTTTCGTGCATTTTTCCAATATCAAGGTCGAAGGATATAAGACTCTTACAAAGGGACAACAGGTACAGTTCGAAGCGTTTGTTGGCCCTAAGGGGCCTAGTGCACTGCAAGTAGAGGTGATTCAAGATGTTGATGGCACTGTTCCACAAGCAAAGACACCTCCAGCAGTGCAAGAAGAAGAAGAGTTCATATCTCAAGAAGACGTAGATGAGCTGACCGAACCCGAGGAAGAGGAAGAAGAGGATTAATGTTAATCCCTCGGCAAACATCTAATGGCGCTGTTGTTTTAGATCGTGAGGGTACAAAAGCTCGTAAAAAAGGTCCAGTACGAGTTCGTCGTAGTGCAGCAGAGGCAACTGAGTCAGATCTAAATAGCGTTGAGAATGTCGACGAGGTGATAGAGATCACTACTGAAACAAGACCGGTCGACAATGATGAGAGGAAAACATAAATGGTCTACGCGTTTTAATTGGCTACTGCTTTCCATTGCCATTCCATTATGCCTTATAATGGGATTTTTATTGGCTTGTATTTTAGCACCAGGATTTGAAGAGCACGAGGCAAATTACTTCGACAAGTCTTGAATTTTTAAACTGCACTATATTATATAG
>Ga0164310_10000237_pt1 | contig 28290 bp, 22 predicted proteins | sample GuaBasSedimGuay1_FD_121795 | JGI IMG/M metagenome (GOLD analysis project Ga0164310, IMG submission 121795) | Subseafloor sediment microbial communities from Guaymas Basin, Gulf of California, Mexico - Guay1, Core 4569-9, 0-3 cm | ecosystem: Environmental > Aquatic > Marine > Hydrothermal vents... | reverse complement strand
GTTATATTCTTAAAGTAATATAGCCTTTATTCTTTGTATAAAAATTACGAGTCATTTCTCGTTAGAACTTTCAAGATAAAACTAGTGGGTGTCATCTTTGGTTCATCAAAAGGAAATTCTTTGCGTTGAAGGGATTACGAAAATATTCGGGAAAAAAAACTCTCCTCAGAGCATTATAGCCTTGGATGCGATTTCTTTTAAAATGAATGCTGGAGCAAATGCCCTCCTTGGCCCTAATGGCGCCGGTAAAAGTACCTTGATTAAGATTCTTCTTAGCTATCTTAAAGCTGATCAAGGTGAAGCACAGTTACTTGGGCATGACATTTTCAAGGAAGGCATGTTAATTAGACAGAAAGTTGGCTATATGCCCGAACATTTTGCGATAATTCCTGGAGTAAATGCTGTGAAACAAGTTTCTCTTTTGGGGCGTATTTCCGGCCTTCCCAAAGAAGAGGCGATGCAACGAGCGCATGAAACATTACAATACGTCGGCTTAAATGAAGCGCGCTACCGAAAGGTGAAAGAGTTTTCAACTGGAATGCTTCAACGATTAAAACTTGCGCAGACTCTCGTAAATGATCCTGAGTTGATTATTCTCGATGAACCCACAAATGGTCTGGATCCAAATGGTCGTATCGATATGATTGAATTGGTGAAAGAGATTAGCAAAGAACATGGAATAAACTTGATTGTCTCTTCTCATTTACTCCCTGATATCGAGGCTACGTGTGAATTTGCGACTATCATTAACAAAGGAGCTGTTGTTGCTCAAGGAAAGATTTCAGAACTAACTTACCAAGAAACCCGAAGCGTCGAGAAAAAGAATATGAAAGTTGAAATTCGCGGTGATTTAGAGCGCTTTTTAGCAGCCTTACAAACTAAGGGGATTCCTTTTCAGCTCTTTGAGAATACTATTTTGGTGCAGTATTCTGATGAGGAGATTAGTACCGTTTTATTAAAACTTGCATATGAAAATGACATCCAGATCCGGACGATGGTTCCCAGCGAAGCGATTCTTGAAGATGTTTTCGTGCATCGTATTGCTGATATGAATAATAAAAACGGCTTGCCAACAAAAGAAACAAAAATTGAGGTTTCAAAATGAGTGTCTTTAATCGCAGCTATAGAGAATATAAAGGTGAAATTAAAGGACGGTTCTTTAAAATTTGGTCAATTGCAACCCAAACTTTCCGGGTGCAGTTTTCTGGCAAAAAAATCATCTTTCTCTTAATTCTTTGTAATTTGCCTGTGATATCATTTACTTTGATGCTTATCTTTTCCGCTATTTTCTTCCCTGCCTTCGTGCGAGAATTCTTCTTGGGGGGATTAGGTGGGGTGGATGCAACAATGTATACCATCATTAATTTCTCCTTCAATCCCGGATTGATCTTTTTACCGATAGTCTTTATTTGTGCTTTAAACTCTGGAACCATCGCTAATGATAAAAAGAACAATAGTTTGGCATTATACTTCTCCCGCCCCATAACTCGCATTGACTACGCAATTGGAAAAGCTCTTTCTGTTTATATGGTCTCAAGTTTTGTAACATTTGTTCCTTGGTTTGTTTTCTTAGTAACATTTAATTTACTTGAAGGTGTTAGTGGTCTTGCTATTAAAACAGTGATCATGACTTATCTCTCAACTTTTGCTTCTGGATTCCTAATAGTGTTTTTCATGGGTTCCATTGTTTTATATTTCTCATCGATAAGTAAACAAAGTGTTTTAGGAGGCATCCTCTCTATTTTAGTGCTATTTTTACCATCGCTCGTCGCAAGCCTTATAGCTGAATTCATCGAAGCTGATTGGATTCAATACTTCTCAATCGCCTTAATCATTGTTGCAGCTGTCTTTCTAATCTTTGGTAGCCCTTCAACATCAATGTTTGGGATGAATTTCTTTGAATCAACACTAAGTGGTGGTGTTGCAATCACTTTAATGATTACAATAGGCATTATTTTTCTGCTGATGACCATTAACAGGTTGTATCGCGAGGAGGTTAGCTAATGAAAGAGTATTTCATAGAAACATACGATTTGAACAAATGGTACAAAGAAGTTATGGCGCTAAACAAAATTACAGTAAAAATCGATCGAGGGATCGTTGGCTTACTGGGGCCCAATGGTGCTGGAAAATCAACATTCTTGAATATTGCCACTGCACAACTCCGGCAAAGCTCGGGAGAAATTTATGTTGAAGGAAGTGAAGTGTGGAACAATCCCGAAATTTTGAAGCGGTTTGGTTTTTGCCCGGAACAAGAAATTCTATTTGAATGGATGACAGGGCGCAAATTCGTACGTGAATTGGCACAAATCAGTGGCTTATCTCGCGAGGCTGCAAATAAAGCTGCAGTTGAAGCTATCAAACTCGTCGGGTTGACTGAGGCAATGGATAGAGCAATTAAAGGGTATTCCAAGGGTATGCGCCAACGTATTAAAATTGCTCAAGCAATTGTTCATGACCCTGAAATTCTGTTCCTTGATGAGCCCCTCCAATCGACAGATCCACTTGTCCGTAGAGAATTAGTTCAGTTGATTCAAAAATTGGGTAGAGATTTTGGGAAGAACATTCTTATCTCGAGTCATATTTTACACGAAGTTGAACGGATTACCAACAAAATTCTATTGATTTATTCAGGTAGGGCTATTGCCCAAGGGAGCATTAGCGAAATTCGTGAACTCATGGATAAGATTCCTTTTACAATTCGCATTAAAACACCCGATAGGAAGCGACTCGCAACGATTCTGTTAGACTACGATTTCGTCCTTAATGTTGCACCTGATATAGAAAATTTCGAATACATCAATATTCGAACAAATAATTCAAATGCTTTTTACAAACTCATCCAAGAGCTTGCAGTTGAATCAAAAGTGAAAATTCTTGAAATGGCAACATTGGATGCAGGCTTGGAAGCAATCTTTGATTATTTAACGAAAAGAAAATAAAAGGAGCTAAAAAGAGCATGGAAAAGTTATACGAAAACCTAACTAAATACGAAAAAAAGTTCAGCTGGAAACGGAGATTTGGACCAATTTACCGGCTCTACCTTAGCAAATTAATTTCAACGTTATTTAAGCAAGGAAAAAGCTGGATCTTCAATGCGCTGATTCTTCTACCAATAATTGCAGGTCCTATCGTTGCTTTTTCGGTCAATTATATGTTAGCGAACGAATTTTATTCTCTTTATTCTGACATCATGTTTAGGGGGTATTTTGGGATTATCATCCCACTTTTTACGATGTACATTGCCTCCACAATGTTTAATGATGAAAAGAACAATCGCTCTATCACTTATTTGACTTCCCGACCCATTCATCGGTTTGAACTTGTGATAATAAAATATCTGGGTTACCTCACCGTCGTCCCTTTCTTTATTATTGTCGCCACTTTATTGAACTATCTTTCCTTTGGCATACTAGCGGGGCTGATGTATTTTGATATGGCTCTACGTTTTATGTTCGTTGCTTTTATAGCAGCAGTAGTGTATGGAGCCATTTTCATGCTCATTGGCCTTCTTTTCAAAAACCCTCTGTGGTTTGGGTTATTTTTCGTCTTTATCTGGGAATTTGTATTTGCAAGTTTTTCGCCAACGTTGCGCAGCCTAACAATCTCTTATTACATAAAATCGCTAATAGTTTACCCCATAAATGAATATGGTAATAGTGAGTCGCCAGCAGTCTTCCCAGGGAACTATGCGGATGGATTTGTTAAACTTGGTTCACCGGCAAAAGCGCTTACTTTTTCAGTCGTATTGCTTGTAGTAATTATTGTTTCCATCGTCTTATCTTGGGCCATTCTTCAAGGGGATCGATTACGAGTACCATACAAAGCAGGGAAACGACCGGGCGGATGGAAATACTATTTAAAAGAAATTCGTTCCTATCTCATAACTTTTGGAATAATATTCTTGACTGTTGGCTTGACATTGGGTCCTGTTGTTGGTATGAAAAAAGCCTATTATTCTTCTACAATAACAAATATTACTATCCTTCCGAACTGGAGTTGGTATACCCCTGGAACAAATACAAAACCTTCAGTAAATGACATGGGTTGGGGAACAATGGAAAGATTTACTGTTCGGAAAAATGACAGCTTAAGATTTATGCCAAGATATGGCTATTCTTCAAATAAAGAATCTTTTCAAGCTGCTCTTGTTCTTTGTAATGAAAGTACTTTTACCAAATTCTTTGAAAGTTGTCAAAATTTGTGGTTTCTGTGGGCAGCTCAACAATATCAAGCACCATATGATTCTGCGCTTTTCAGGCAATTAATTTTGAATTATTTTAATTTGGCTCAAGAATTTCTTAATGACTCGATAGCTAAATTGATTTTCAGTGAAGTTCCTATCGAGACTTTTACCTCATATGATGATCTCACTACACCGAGTATTTCATATCAAGCTTCAACAAAAACAACTTTTTATTGTGTTCTTTTGATAATTGACTACATAGCAGTTCCAAACGCAGAATTCTATGGATATGATTTCGGTTTTGTAGTTGATGGCATAAAAACACGTATAGGAAGCTATGTTCTTGGGTTTGTAATTAGTGCTTTCGGGGTCGGACTTATTGGCCTTGCAATTTATTCTTTGGCAACCTATTCCAGTAAAATTGAAATCGAACGCTATGAAAAGAAAGTCGCAGAATTTGAAGAGAAAAATAAAAACATAGCTAATTAAAGTAAATCTTGAGGGAGGATTTTTCTTTCCTCTTTTTTTTGACAAAAGATTTTTCAAACAAAAATAAGCTGTTAAATTGAAATATAATTTAATAAAGGAGATATTTTCATGCTCGATGAAAAGGACAGACTAATACTTCAAGAACTTGAAAAAGATGCTCGTATGCCAACCAAAAGGATTGCAACAAAGCTTGACATCCCTCGAGTAACAGTTCATTCCCGGATTGAAAAATTGAAACAAGAAGGGGTCATTCGAAAGTTCACTATTGAGAAAGACTTTAAAAAAATCGGTCTTCCCGTAACAGCCTTTGTCTTTATTGAATTTGCACAAAACGCTGAGATCACACAACGGAAATTAGCTGAAAAGCTGGCTCGACTTCCAAATGTCTCAGAAGTTCATTTAATCTCTGGAGAATGGGACCTTCTCGTGAAAGTTCGAGGAGCAACACTCGAAAAAATCGGGGAAATGGTTTTAGATAAGATTCGCCCACTGCCAGGTGTAGCAAAAACAACTACATCAACATCTTTTTGGTGTGCTACGATTGATTCTTAGATTTGCTTTTGAAAAGAAAGGAATAACTGACAATAGATTTGAGCAATAGCTGACAATAATGAGAGGTCGACATATTCGTTTGCAGCATGAATGTTTCCTCCTTTTGGGCCAAAAAGAACAGTTGGGATTTTACCTTCTCCATAAAAGATATTGGCATCTGTAATCATCTTGCGATAATTAAACTGTGGTGGAAAATCAAAAATAGCCTGGTAACTTTTCGCGAGAGAGGCTACTAGCGGTGTTGTTTGAGGTAGTTTATACGGGACGTAAAATGGTGGAACTATCTCGAGTGTAACCTCCGCTGGCAAGTCGAGCTGTAATAGAAATTCTTGTATATCTTTCAAGGCACTTTCTTTCGTTTCTCCGGGTACTAACAATCGATTTAGTATTAACTCACACCGGTCAGGGACAACAACAGAATAGACTTTATAACCACCAACGACTTTTAAGAAACACATTGTTCCTGAACCAAATGCATTGTCGCTTGGTAAAACAAACAAACGCTTCTTAGAGGGGCTATCTAGTTGTTCTTGCATGTTGGCAATAATTTTCCCAGCAACATCAATGGCGTTTATTCCTTTGGCAGGCGTAAAGGCATGAGCTGAACGACCGTGAATTGTGATTTTATAAAGTACTTTGCCTGTCATTCCAAGTGGTAGGGCATTTGTTTCATTATCACCAAAAAATGGTTCGGCTATCAGAATCCCATCTGTACGTCCTTTACCAAAAGAAGGATTGTGTAACATTTTTCGTGCTCCTTTTCCATAGCCCTCTTCATCTACTACAGCAGTAAAATGGATTGTTCCGACTAATTCGAGATTTGAGTTGACAAGAGCTTTAATTGCTGCTAATTCACAAGCAAGACCACTTTTCATATCCAAAGAGCCTAACCCATAAAGCTCTTGACCTCTTAGCATGGGTGAGAAGGGATCTGTTTCCCAACCAGAGCAACTCTCAACAGTATCTAAGTGCCCATTGAAAGTTAATGTTTTTCCACGTTCATGGAAAGAGCGAACTGCATAGAGATTAAAGCGTTCAAACTCTACTCTCTCAAGTTCCGTTTGCAACCCAAGTTTTTTCACTTCTTCTTCGAGAAAGATAGCAAGTGTTTTTTCCTCTCCAACTACAGAAGGAATTTTAATCATCTCTTCTAAAAGTCGTCTTAAATAACCTACATCGATTGGTAAGTCATCTTCTTGTGATACTCCAGTGACCATTTAGTTCGCCAACTATTGAGCTTTCGCCAATAAACAATCACTTTTTGAGATATTAATTTTCAGTCTGAAAGAAGAGCGCCATTTATAGGCTAAAGTTAAAATGCAAGATTTTCTTCTCTTTTAAGATTCTTTTCGAATTTTTGCATAACAAGAGGGACAGGTTGAACTTGTGTACCTAACGCAAATTCACGGATAACTGCAGCCATCATTCGTTCTCTTTTTGATTCGTCGACTTCCAAGTAAAAGAACCGGCCATGTGGTAAAGCCTTTGCCTCCATCGGATAGATTTCTTGGTTATGAAATCTGTCATTGCTTCCATTTACTATGAAAAGTTCTTTTTCAATTGCTGGCAGAATTTTAAAGAGATTTAACTTCCGGTTTTGATAGGCAGCCCGTTTCCATTTCCAAACAACAGCATTATCAATAAAAGCTGAAGTCCGTTCTTTCTGCCGTTTTTCTTTCATACCCATCAAGGCAAAGAATTTGAAAATTCTTTTGAGTAGGGAGACCATAAATGTTGGAAGAAGTATCGATATATTCACAATAAATTTACTAAAGGCAAGTTCAAAAGCCGGATCGAACAATAGAATTCTCGGAGCCGTTAAGGTCTTCTCGTAGAGCCCTGTTAAAACTACAGAAGACCCCCAACAAGTCCCAACCAAAAGAAAGTCTTTTTGCGACAGGTTAAGAAAGTCAATAACTGTTTGAATATCTTTGGCTTTTTCTGAGAGCGTTAATTTTGTTTTTCTCCGTTTTATCTTGCTCGAGGTTTTTTCTCTTGTTTCAATATAGTAGAATTCAATATCTTCCTGTAAGGCTTCATATAAATCGTTAAACTCTTCTTGAATAACACCAAAGCCTGGAATGAAAAGCACTGGTGCAGTGTTTTTTGGTTGCTTGGGTTTAACATGAAGAACACGTATTTCTCCTACTTCTCCTATTGGAACATAAAATTCTCGCGTAATAGTAGGAGACCAATGCCTTACATTGGTTTTATAAGTCGCCTGGACCAATGCATCGACCTCTTGCTTAAGTTGCGGACTAATTGTTAATTCTGGAATTCTTTTCGAACTATCTCGCTGTTTTCTTGCCATTGTTTTAAATTCCTTTTTTAAAATGCCATTTACAGCAAATACGAAAATGGTAGTTTTTATAATTCTTTGTGTTTTGTTGAAAGATAATCGTTAAATTCAATTTTAGGTTCAAAAGGATTACTAACTATTATTTTTACATCAGCACAAACAGCTGTTCATTTAATAATAAAAGAAGAAAAAAGGAGACCTTTTACACTTACATTTGGAAAAGTGCTCCTATTGTCTTTAATATGAATATTTTTTTACCTGTCATGATCTGCCGGACAATTATCTAAACTCCAATAGATCACTGGGACATCTGCGATGTATGTTCCTACAAGCAATTTTGGCAATAAAACCACTATTGCATCAAACATAGGTCCGCGAACTTTTGCACGATAGGGACTGTTTCCGCCATTGCTCACAAGGTGATATACCAGTTCTCCACGAGCAGATTCAATAAAACTGATTGCTTCGCCTTCTGGTATTTTATGTTTATAGGATCCAAATTTGGCTCGAATTGGTCCACTGGGAAGCTTTTCAAGTGCTTGTTCAATTATCCGGAAGCTCTCTTCAATTTCGAGTCTTCGTGCCACTATTCGATGATAAGCGTCGCCCTCTTTGAACGTTGGCACTTCAAAATCAAGCGCCTCATATGCAGCATAAGGTATCGCCCGTCTGACGTCAAAATCCACTCCCGATGCTCTAATGTTCGGACCGGTAATATCATGAGCTATTGCAACTTCGCGGGGGAGAACCCCAAGCTTTAATGTTCTTGCTTGGAAAGTGGGGTTTTCTATGAAGACTTTATCATATTCTTTCAGTCGTTTCCTGAAATTGGTTATTACTTTCATTGTATGATCTTTGAAATTATCAGGTATATCTCTGAAAACGCCGCCAGGGGGGTTATAAATATGATATATCCGTGCACCGGTCATTTCATCTAATAACTTGAGGATTTTTTCACGATCACCCCAAGTAATATTTTGCATAGTATGAAAACCAGTTGCTCCACCCACTAAACCCAAATTAAGAAGATGGCTTTGAATCCTTGAAAATTCTGCCTGTATTGTCCGCAGATACTTGGCTCGTTCTGGAATTTCTATTCCTGCCAATTGTTCCACAGCCATTGAATATGCCAATTCATATGCTCCACCATCCAACACACAAATTCGTTGCACCAGCATTATGTTTTGATACCAAGTTCGGTATTCCATTAATTTCTCAAAACCTCGATGAAGATAGCCAACTTGTGGTTCAGCTTTTGTAACCAACTCGCCATTTGTTGTCAACTTCAAGCTGAAGTTTCCAGTACCGGGATGTTGTGGACCAAAAGGTAAGATTCGTTCTTTTGGGTCGAGATTATCTTCTGGAAGCACTGGTGGAAGCTGTAGCTTCTTTGTAAGTTTCACCTTTTCCTCTTTCCCTGCATAGCCATTTTGAATGTGGTTGATTGCCGCTACAACAGCAAATCCAATTGCTTCAGGTCTTGGTGGGCAACCAGCAATCCAAATGTCTACAGGAATGTAATCGTCAATTCTTTTGATAGTATTATAACTATCCCAATATGTTCCCCCACCCATTGGACAATTTCCAAGAGCAATTACAAATTTGGGGAGAGGCATCTGCTCGTAAATTCTGATGATTCGTTTAACTGTTTTTTCTGTCACATACCCACCAACAAGGAGTACGTCAGCCATTCTGGGGTTTCGAGCAACAATCATACCAAAGCGCTCCATATCAAAGCCACTACCCACCCATGGCACTGCTTCGATAAAACAACAGCCGGTAAAATAGTTCATTACCCATAAGCTTCGTGAACGTGCCCAGCTCTTTGCTCCTTTGATTTTTAATGGCTCTGGCATCTGCAATTCAGGGGGTTTTGCTAATTCTTCTGGTGGCAAGAGAAATTGTTTTGTATCCATAGCGACCATTACAGATGCATTTGTCATCTTCAGAGATTTTGTGGGGCAAATCTCAACACATAGACTGCAGAAACAGCATTTGCTGAAGTCAATTTGCGGATAACGAACTGTTTTTTTCGAATCATCGGTTCCTTCTTCTCTCTTAACCATTTCAATAGCATGATTCGGGCAAACATTTGCACACAACCCACAATGACGACATGTTTCCATATCTAGGGTGTGTCGGCCTTTTGCTTTCTCTGCAACAGTAAATTCAGGTGGAAAATTATAAGTTATTGGCTTTTCAGCCAGAAATGCTGCGCCACCTCTAAAAACATCGACTATTCCTTTTACTTGTTTTTTAACCATTTGCACTCACTTCTCATACCTATTATTTTTCAGTCAGGCTTGCCTTATAGAATTCTCGCCAATCAAACTCTTTTCGAAAAGGTGCGATTTCCGGTTCCTCTTCTAAGAACAAAGGTCTGAGGTCATCATTACCTTCAAAAGTGATCTGAAACATTTCCCATGTTTCTCGTTCTTTCAGCCCAGCAGTTGGCCATAATTCATGAATGCTGGTAATTTTTGGTTCGGTTCGTGGTATCTCTGTTTCAACTTTTACGTAAATGTTTTCGGGAAACTTATGTACAATAAAGTAAACCGAAAAGAGATCTTTCTCTATCCAATCAATTGCACTTATCGTTAGCATGCGCTGAAATTTTTGCTCTTGCAGATATTTTGCTGCTTTCCAATAGTTATCTTTTGAGACTTTGAAACAATTCACTTGTTCATTCACAGAAAATTCTGCTTTCAATTCTTTTAGCAAATAATCTTTTATTTCTTCTAGTGCTGTCATTTTTTTGGATTCTCCTATTTCATCTTTCTCTTTGTTGCATCTTTTTTAAATATACTCTTTAATTTTTCAAAAAATGAATTAATAAATAAAATAAATTTCTCGATTTAAATTGAAGTTTGATGATTTTAAGGAACGATTTCTTATAAAAATAAAAACATTTGAAACAAACAAAAGAGAAAAGAAAGGAAAAATCTTAATTTAGCAGAAGTATTTAATCAAATGGTTAATCATGGCAAGCAAAAAACACCAACGACAAGAAAATATAGAGAGACTTAAAACTGAAGTGTTTGATGTTTTAGTTATTGGTGGAGGAATCACCGGTGCAGGAATTGCTTGGGATGCAGCAATGCGCAACCTCAAAGTAGCGCTTATTGACAAAGGTGACTTTGGTGCTGGAACAAGCAGTGGTTCATCGAAGCTTGTCCATGCGGGAATTCGCTACCTTGCCTATGGCGAATTCAAATTGGTACATATTGCCTCTTTAGAACGTCAATGGTTATTTAGAGCCTGCCCTCATCAAACTGCGCCCATTCCCTTTATCATTCCGAATTATAAGAAAGGAAAGAATAGCTTTTTGAAGCTTATTTTTGCCGGCGCAATGTATGACTTGCTTGCCAATTTTAAGAATACTGAGAACCATGCCTTCCTCAATAAAAAAGAAACACTTGCCCTCGTTCCTAACTTGAAAAAAGAACCATTAAAACGTGCTTTATATTATTGGGATGGAATTATGGATGATGCACGTGTGACCCTTGAGACGGTTCTCTCAGCACAAGAGCTTGGAGCTGTTGTTGCAAATTATGTTAAGGCAATTTCATTTCAAATTGACAGCCACCCAAAGAAAGGTGAAATTGTTAAGGGAGTCGAAGTTGAGAATGTTTTCACAGGCGAGCGTTTTATTGTACAAGCTAAAGTTGTTGTTAATGCTACTGGGCCCTGGACAGATACTCTCTTACAGCAATTTGCTGATCAAAGAAAATTACTTCGAACAACTAAAGGCATACATATAATTACAAAACGATTAGTAAAAAATGATGTAGTTGTAGTCATCACTGCTGACGACAAGCGCGGAATGTTTGTCATACCATTTCGTAAAAAATATTCCTTGATTGGTACAACAGATACAGACTTCACTGGCAACTTGGACCATGTAGAAGTGACAAAGGAAGACATTGATTATGTCCTTTCGGCCATTAATAACGATTTACCAGGTGCTGTGACAAAGAACGACGTTTTAAGTGCCTACTCGGGTGTTCGTCCTCTCCTTCTTTCGCCAAAAGCAAAAAGTGAAAGCGCGACCTCTCGAAGCTTCAAGATCCTTTCGACACGGGCCAATTTATTAACCATTACCGGTGGCAAATTCACCATTTTTCGTCACATGGCTGAAAAAACGGTGGATAAAATTATTAAACTTCTCAGTTTAAAGAAGAAAGATTTTCGTTGCAAAACAAAGAAAGCAGTTCTCCATGGTGGCACAGGCATTACCAATCTTGCCGATTACCTTAAGACACACGTTCCTGAAATTATGAAGAAATTCGACTTGCCGTTTGATATTGCTGACCACTTAGTTCGTACTTATGGAACAGCCCATCAACATATCCTCACAATTCTACAAGAAGATGAAAAAATGAAGGAACGATTAGCTGACAACCGTCCGTACATTCTTGCTGAAATCCGGCATGCTATTGAAAAAGAAATGTGTTATACAGTCAGTGATTTCCTCTTACGACGCACACAATTACAATTACTTGAGAATCAAGGGCTTGACTGCCTTTCTAAAGTTGCTGATGTGATGGCAACAATTCTAAACTGGGATAAAGAAGAAAAAACACAGCAAATTGAAGATTATAAGAATAATTTGGTATGGCTACCCGGCAGAGACGATTAAAGAAAGTCTTAACAAATAATTTGAAAACACTTAATTACAACCAAGATGTAGTGTTTGCTTGATTAAGATTGAAGGCTATTCTCTGTAAAAAAATCATTCCTGTCACTCATAAACCCATAGATAATGGGTTCATTTTAATTGATGACGACGGGAAAATAAAAGACATTGGAACGACAAGCAACTTTTCTCCGGACGTTGAAATAATCGATGCAAGGGAATGGATTGCTTTTCCAGGAATCATTGACCCGCATTGTCACGCATCGATATTCGAAGAGGAGGTAGGGCTAGGGTTGGGAGATGGTAATGAAAGTACAAACCCTATCACACCACATGTTCGTGTACTCGATGCTATCAACCCCGACGATCGTGGTTTACGACGGGCCATTGCAGGGGGGATCACAACCCTCTGTGTTGCACCGGGGAGTAGCAATGTTGTAGGTGGGCAGATGACGACAATAAAAGCCTATGGCAAAATTGTCGACGAAATGATTGTGCAGGAAAATGCCGGCATGAAATGCGCCTTCGGTGAGAATCCGAAACGCCTTTATGGTAGCCAAAACGTCACCCCGTCAACGAGGATGGGCAACTTGGGACTCTTTCGACAGCTTATGATTGAAACACAGAACTACCTTGAAAAGTGGGCTGCTTATCGAAAGAAATTAAAGGACTACAAAACTGATTTGAAGAGCTATCAGCAAAAGATGAAAGAAGGGAAAGAGGAGAATGTGCAAAAACCAAAAGAACCAACCAAGCCTGAAATTAACATTAAATATGAAGCAATGCTTCCGATTTTTAAAAGACAAGTACCCTTGCGGGCACATGCTCACCAAGCTAATGACATCATTACAGCTGTACGTCTTGCCAAGGAATTTAACGTAAGAATATGCATCGATCATTGTAGCGAAGGCCATTACATAACTGATTTTCTTGTCAAGGAACAAGTGCCTGCCATTGTAGGCCCGACAATGAGTTTCAAATCGAAAATCGAGACTCGAAAGAAAACTTGGAAAACTCTCGGCATTCTTTACAAGGCAGGAGTACTTGTAGCATTGACATCCGATCATCCAGTCACTCATTGCCAATACCAATTTATTTATGCCATCTTAGCCCATCGCGAAGGCCTTTCTCGGCAAGGAGCCTATGAGGTTTTGAGCATCAACGGCGCAAAAATCCTTGGCTTAGAGCAGCGGATAGGCTCTTTGGAAGCGGGAAAGGATGCTGATATTCTTCTTTTGAATGGCGACCCACTTGATGCGCGAACCAAAGTTATGAGAGTATATATCAACGGTCAAAAAGCCTTTGATTTAGAAGATGGTGAAGAGCTGTTTTAAACTTGCTTTTTAATTCTCGAATAACGCCCCCAATAATTTAAAAAAAGAGAATATTAGGTACTCACAAAATGTTTAATTAGTTTTGAATAATAACTCGTTCGAAGTGATTATTTCATGAAAGCGATACTTTGCGGAAAGATTATTCCGGTTACAAAAGAACCCATTGATAATGGGCACATTCTTATTGAGAAGGGGAAGATTAAAGCTGTTGGGAAAGGCTTTGATGTCCCGAAAGACGCTGAGATTATCGATGCCAAGGACAAAGTCGCCTTTCCAGGTTTGATTGACGTCCATTGTCATGCAACTGTTTTCGAAGAAGAGATTGGCCTTGGGCTACAAGATGGCAACGAGATGACAGACCCGATCACCCCACACATTCGGGTCCTAGATGCAATTAATCCTATGGAAAAGGGATTACGGCGAGCAATAAGTGGTGGTTTAACAACCCTTTGTATTGCACCGGGAAGCGCGAACGTTGTTGGTGGGCAAATGACGACAATTAAAACCCATGGCAAAATTGTCGATGAAATGGTTCTTCAAGAATATGCAGGTATGAAATGTGCCTTCGGTGAAAATCCGAAACGTGTTTATGGTGGTTTAAATCGAACACCAAGCACCAGAATGGGTAATCTTGGGCTCTTTCGACAGTTAATGATTGAAACACAGAACTATATGAATAAATGGTCTGCCTACGAACAAAAACTAAAGGACTATAAAGAAGAGTTAAAGGAATACGAGAAAAAGAAGAAAGAAGGAAAAGACAAGGACCTTAAGAAACCGCAAGAACCCACAAAACCTGATGTAAATATCAAATATGAAGCAATGATTCCTGTCTTTAAACGGCAGGTGCCATTGCGAGCCCACGCACACCAAGCCAACGATATTGTTACAGCTGTTCGCTTAGCAAAAGAATTTGGAGTAAAAATAACTATTGAACACTGTACTCACGGGCATCAAATTATCGACTTTCTTGTGAAAAATAAAATTCCTGCCATTGTTGGCCCGACCTTTGGTTTTCGTACAAAAATCGAACTAAAAGATATGACTTGGAAGACCATTGGTGAATTGTACAAAGCAGGAGTACTTGTAGCATTAACTGCTGACCATCCCGTGGTTCCGCTCCAATTCCAGACTCTTTACGCCGCTTTGGCAATGCGAGAAGGGCTCCCGCGACAAGGTGCTTATGAAGTCATAACCATCAATGGCGCGAAAATTCTTGGATTAGAAAAACACATTGGTTCATTAGAAGCGGATAAAGATGCAGATATTGTTCTCTTCACCGGCGATCCATTAGACATCCAATCGAAGGCAGCAAAAGTATTCATTAACGGCGAAGAAGTCTATGATATGGAGAAAGAATACCTCTTTTAAAAAGTAAAACTAAAGAGCCTTTTTTAGGCTCTTCTTTTTTTTAGCTGACTATTCACCACCCATGAGCGCAAGTGCCAGCAAACTTACACTTGCCAAGATGGTAATTACTACCCCTTCCAGAATATCAAATTTGTTGTCATCAATGATCATCAGAACCTCTGCCGCCGCCATGATAAAGATGCCACCCATGACAATGGTGATATTTATGCTTACCGGAATTCCGATGCCAATTATCCCGCTCAAGAGGAAAGGAAAGCCAAAGAGTATGAAAAAGGTTTGATTAATTGCTGAGACCTGATTTACTAACCCTACTTGACGTATTTCTTTATCTGGGTTTAAGAGACCACGAAATGTTACGATCAATTCTGGTGCAGAAGAAATAGTTCCGACTACAACAGCATACACAAGGATGGGAACCGTTAACTTGTAATCTTCTTCTAATACATAAAGTCCTTTTTCAATTGCAGAAGCGAGGAGTTCGCCACCCCAGATGACTCCACCAGCGCCCACAATAAATAAGAGAACAATTATTATCCAAGGAAACCTACGCAACGTAGCAAGAGCTGTATGGCGATCGTAGCCATTTTTGGTGTGACTTTTTGATTCTACTTCACAAGGTTCTGGAGCAGGACGCGGATTATGGGCAGTCACTGTTCTTGCAGCTCTGGTTTTTACTAACCGCATCTCGATAATATCAGTAGAGGGTTCTTTGATAATTACCTCGTCTTCATCAGGGAAGAATTCTGTGATTAAAGTCTGGGGCGTAGATGTTTTTTTACCCAATCGTTTCACGAGGATGATTATAAAGATGCCATAGACTAATAATAAAGCAACGCCAATGACGATTTCCACCCCTCGGCTAAAAGAGGTTTCAATGAGTCCTCCGGCTGTAAATTTATAATAGAATCCATATAATAACATCACAAATGTAAACACCATCATTCCTAAGACGAGATTGGACTCGAAGAGTGTTAATTCTTTAGGCAATTCGAATGGCTCTTTTCTCGAGACAAATATGATCGAAAGGCCCAGAAAGAAAATGTTGATGATAACAGTGGTGAGAATTAAAGTAATGGATGTTATTGCAAGATCAGGATTGTTATCAACCTCAGAACGAATTAACAAGACAGTAACAACAACCAGTTCTGCGAGTGCTGCGCCAATTGCGCTAAGAATACCGCCCAAGTAAGGGTTCCAATTGAGTTTATCTTTTATTCCTTTAACTGCAAGGATGATAATTTCCGAAGCGCCAAAGACAATTAATAACCCAGCTAAAAAGCCAAGCAAAACTTGTGACCAACCTGGAAAGATGTGAGAGAAAACGGTTTTTGCAAGATAGAAAAATATCGCTGTGAAAATCCCTAATAGAAAGGTTACAATCGTTGAGATGTGAATGTTCTCGAAAAGAGTGCCAATTGCTTCTTCCGGTTCAATTATTTCAAGAATCTCAGGACATTCTTCTTCTTCTTCTTCTTCTGTTATAACTGAAGGCAAGTCCCAATCTTCAGGCTCATAATATTCCTCAGAATCACTCGGGAGAGGTTCTGCTTCCTTATCATTCTTACTCATTGGTAATTGATTACCTCAATGTGAAACAAAGATAATTCGTCTATTCTGCTTAGAAACAAATCATTCTTGTTTAAATAATTTATCATTTGGTATTCTTGTTTTTGTAATTTCATGCCATTTTTTAGTGGAGTGCGCCACCGATTATTGCTAAAGACAAGAGACTAGCTATAGAAGCAATGAGAATCAATGTCCCCTCAACACGGTCAAATTGGTTATCATCAATGATCATTAAATGAAGCGCGAGAGAAATGGCAAAAATTCCCGTAAAAACTAATGTTGTATCAAGAGCAACAGGGATATAAATATTCACAATAGAAGCAAATAGGAAAGGAAAGCCAAACAGTAGGAAAAAGGTTTGGTTAACAGAGGAAACTTGATGAATTAAGCCTATCTTTGTATCTTCTGCTTCCGGCTTAACAATGGTACGAAAGGTAATGCTCATTTCTGGTGCAGTAGAAACAAACCCTACAATAACACTGTAGAGGAGGATGGGGAGCTTATACTGCACTAATGCAAATTCTATAGATTCAGAGATCATCTTACCTCCAAAGAAAATGCCAGCAATACCCACTGTAAAGGTAAGAATTAAAACGTAAATTGGAAACCTTCGAAGAGCAATGTATTGTTCTTTTTCTTCTTGATCGTTATCTTTCTTGAAGAATTTTTTCACTCTTTGAATGAAACGCTCTTTTCTTTGATCCTTTTGTGCTAAAGGTAATTTTTCCAGTTCCTCTTCTTCTGGGAAATATTCTGAGATAAGAACTTGAGGTCCTATTTTTGACGAGCGTTTTTGCTTCGTATCACCAATAAGGAATAGAATGAACATAAAGTAAAATAGCAGTAACGCTGAACCAATCACACCTTGAAAGACGCGGTCGAATTCTGCAATACCAATTGAATTGTGAGTAAAGCCAAAAGTGATCAAGATAAAGGAAAAAATAGCCATTCCTAAAATTAAATTAGATTCTGTACTAGAAAGCTCTGGAGGCAACTTGAAAGGCTTTTTCCGGGACACAACAATCATTGTAATGCCCAAAATCAGCAAATTGATGAGGACCGTTGTTAAAAGAAAGGTAATGCTGGTCAGGGCTAATTCATTCCCTAAAACGATATTATCAGCATCACCAGTAGCAAGCAATTTTTTTGCACGAAGCAATAGAATAGAGACAACAACAATATCACTCGAGTCTGCTCCGATGGCAGCAATAATACCCATAAAATAGGACGACCAATTAAATTTCTTTGCAATGCCTTTCACACCAAATATGATCAATTCAGAGCATCCAAAAACAAATGACAACCCTCCAACAAAGCCAATAACCATTTTACTTATTGGGAAACCATCCAAAACTTTGGTGAAGTTAATTATTAATAAAATCACTCCCAACACAACTGCCGGGATTGTTAATGGATTCAGTTTTTCAAAAAGTTCCTCAAAGACTTCTTCTGGCTCGAGGAGGTCAAGGTCAACCTCATCATTATCTTCTTCTGCCGGCTCTTCGTCAAATATGACGGTATCCATCGAAAAGAATTCCTTACTTTCTTTGTCCAATGTAAATTAATACCTCAACTTGAGATTTATACTTAAATTACGTCTGGTTTTTAATAGATTAAAGGTTAATGAAAAAGCTTTCCTTTAAATTAAAAATAAGCCTTTCATTTTTACTTTAGAAAATAAACTAACAAAGAAAAATAAATCAAAAAACTGATATTCTACTAAGAATAAGTTTGGATATGATCTGAAATGACTGAAATTGATTTAAGCTCTTACGTACCTTTTGAACTTGTGGTTGACAGTGAAACAGGGAAGATTGTGAAAGGGGGCGTGGAAAACCCCACTTATACAACTAGAAAACTGTTTGATATGAAAGAGGTAATTTATGATGCTGATTGGTTCGCTAATCAGAAGGAAAATTTGGACCTCTATTATATGTATCGCGAATTCATTCGAAAAGAAGATCACGAACTCTTTCAAAAACATAAAATCCGGTTTGATATTACCATCATTCCTCCACGAATGCTTGGACGAGAATATGTTAAAACCGCTGGTCATTTCCATCCGCCTGTCCAAAAAGGGAAAGAAAGTTTTCCAGAAGCATATGAAGTCATGCATGGCAAAGCAGTCTATTTGCTCCAGAAAGAGACCAAGAAAAAGAAAGATCCCATTGAGATTATTATTATTCAAGCATTTGCTGGCGATCAAGTTCTCATTCCCCCAGGCTATGGGCATGTGACTGTAAACCCTACGAAGGATAAACTGTTAGTTATGAATAATTTGGTCAGCTCTGAATTCTCTTCTCGGTATGAGCCAATTAGAAAGCAGAAAGGGGCGGCGTATCTCTATCATGCTAACGATACATGGATTCGAAATCCAACCTATCATCAACGAATCATCGTCCGCGAAAAAGAACCGGAAAAGGTTACAGAAAAGCCATTTTATCTTTCATTCCTTGAAAATCCAGAGAAATGGAAATTCCTTAATGAACCATGGTTAAAAGATAAATGGTACTAAATAACTACTCGATGTTGAGTGAAATTGACTGTTAAAACCAATAAAGAAGTCTTACTAGAAGTCCAGAACTTGAAAACCTATTATACTAATAAATACAAAGTTGTTTTCAAAATTTTAGACGGGGTTTCCTTTAAAATTTATCGAGGGACAACGCTTGGCATTCTTGGCCCCTCTGGTTCAGGCAAATCTGTTTTAGCGCGCTCCATCCTCAACCTTGTAGAACGCCCAGGCAAAATTGTGGAAGGAGAAGTCATTTACAAAGGCAAAGACCTTTTAAAAGCACCTGAAGAAGTATTAAATGATCTCCGAGGGAAAGAGATTTCATTAATACTCCAAAACGCTCCTGGGAGTTTTGACCCCACAAGAGACATGACATTTGCAACGAGTCAACCATTTCGCGCACATACTAAAGAAAAATACGCTAACCCCGAAGTAAAGATGCTGGTTGTAAGTCAGCTCCAAGTAGTAGCTATTTCTGAGCCGGTGAAAACATCTGAGAAATTCAGCCATCAATTAAGCGGGGGCGAAAGTCAGCGAGTTAAAATCGCTTCAGCTTTAATAAATAATCCAACATTAGTCATTGCTGATGAGCCAGTAGCAAATATTGATGCAACTGTCGCCAGACAAATCTTGGACCTGTTCCAAATTATGAAAGAGAAATATCAATTAACGATGATTTTAATTGCCCATAATCTTGGGGTCCTTGCAGAACTTTCAGATTACGTGGCAATTCTTTATGCGGGGAAAATAATCGAACATGGTGATGTAGAAACAATTTTTTACCACCCAAAACATCCTTTCACACAAGGATTATTTTATGCTTCACCTAGTATGGCACCACGAGGGAGGCTCAAACCCATCCCCGGCGATGAACCTGACCCAACAAATTATCCCTCTGGCTGTAGATTCCATCCCCGATGTGAATATGCAATTGAAAAATGCAGACGAGAAGAGCCACCTCTGGTGGACCTTGGAAATGACCATACAGTTTTATGCTGGCGAATTGAGGAGATTCCGGAGTTTACAAGCGAATAAAAGAAAAAATGTCGAGATGAGAAGATGAGAATTCTTAAAGAAGCAATTGAAGAATTATTGGCACAACCACGGATTGGCCGATGTGACTTTCACACCCATTCATTTTTGAGTGATGGAGCGCTCTTACCAATCGAACAGCTTCGAAGAGCCTATGTAAAAGGCCATGTAGCATACGCCATTACAGATCATGTAAGTGCAGCGAACCTCGATATTATTGAGAAGGTTACTCGAGATTGTTTATTAGCAATAAAACAATGGGGGATGGTTGCAATTCCAGGGGTAGAAATAACCCACGTACCAGTGGATGCTATTGATAGCATCGTCGAGATGGCAAAAAAGAAAAATGCACTACTTATCGTCCTCCACGGGGAAACAATCTCTGAACCAGTAGAACCGGGAACAAATTTGGCTTCCGCAAAAAACAAAGAGGTAGATATTTTAGCCCATCCGGGATTAATTACTAAACAAGTCGCAACCCTCTGTAAAAAACACGATATTTTCTTAGAAATAACTTCAAACAAAACCCATGGCGTGACAAATGGCCATATAGTCAAGGTTGGTAAAAGTGTCGGAGCAGAATTCATACAAAATACTGACAGCCATAAACCAAACGATATGTTAACCTATGAAGAAGGAGAAGCAATTTTAAAAGGAGCAGGCATGTCCCCAGAAGACATTGAAAAAACACTACAACAATCTGTCCGAAAATTGTTGCGAAAAATACTCGAGCAAATAGACTAGAACTTTTAATCAACTAAGAAGCAGAGGGAGGAGACAGGGGAAAAGTTCCCCTGTCTGTTTAACGAGTGGGTGCCTTTGAAAAATAAGTTTTATAGAGGTTAACAGCTTACTTCACAAGGTATTGGAAGTTAATGTATTCTTAGAGTTATTGTTCGTTGGAAGGTTTAAATGACATTCCGAGTGGAATGTCACTTCAAGTTTAATGATGTCCCCTTTTCCTGGGGCGAAGTTTACACTTTCTACTTTTGTATGATATTAAAAAGCCTTTGTGGAAAATTCGTTCGGCTTGTCTAGTAAAATTCACCGCAACATAATACAAAAAAAAGAGAAAAAAGAGGAGAAAGTTTCAAGACTTTTTTATTTAGTCATTATGTAAACTACTGGCATATGTTTGTGCTGCTCCCTTTGCACGTTTCTCTGGTTTTTTCCTCGTTGCAAGGGATAAATTCCAGATCAGAATTAGCACATTTATTAAAATAAATCCTCCTGCGAATATTAGTGCCAAGTAGAAATGTTGCTGACTTTTATCCCAAAATGCTTGTGGGATTTTTTGTTTTGTTAGGGACCGCCAGACAATAAAGTAATACAATGCTGGCATAATTATGCCAATCCCACTTGAGGAATACTTGTATCCTAGGAGGAATTTAAATGCAAGAAAATGCAATGCGAGGATGATTATAATTGCGACAAAATACATAACAACATCGACTGCTGGCGTGAAGAATGTTTCTGCCGGCACATACTCAAAGGAAGGATCTGGATAATGAATTGGCATATCATGCATTGCCGGCCAAACAATAAGATAATTAACTAAGCCTGAAAAGACACTCAATAAGGTTCCCACACCCAGAGTTTGTAATAATCTCAAGAAAGTCGAGCGTTTCTTGTCGGTTTTCACCAATGCCCCAATAAAGAATTCGCCTAAAAAGACCACAGTCAACTCAATGGGTAAATTAAAGATAAACATATTTAGATACGTGGTGGCGTTTGGAAGATTGGTAACATTTCCAAGAGGCGGTTGAATCTGTTGCACTCCCGGCGTTCCCAAGCCATCACCTGGAACACCATTCTTGGAAGGAGTGAGAGATGTTACGCTCTTTTGTGCTGCTAATTGAAAACTTCCAATATTCCAGACAATTAGAATTGTCGCTGCAACAAAAATGATGAGGTTTTTACTGATAATTTTCTTCGGATCCAATTTCAGTTCCTTCCTTGTTTTCTCAAGAGATTACCTTTTTCTAGATATATAGAATTTACGATAGACTGTTAGTTTAAAACAATTTCGTAGATTTGGGAATATTGGTTTAGTCCAATACAGGTCTAACAAGCGTCACCAATTGATGCAAGATTTGTGCTGTTGCGCCCCATACCGTCCAATGTTCATAATCGAAATAATAGATAATTTTCTCCTTAATTTTATCAACTTGAATAGTTTTTTGCGACCAATTTTCGTTTTTTAACAGCTCCTTAAATGGAATTTCGATTACTTCTTCTACCTCTCCACTGTTTGGCTTTAATTCAAAGGGAAACGCCACTTCACAAACAAAAGGTGTGAGAAGAACATTTGAGCCGAAGGTTTTTAACTGATCGAGTGCCCCTAGAAGAGCAATTTTCTCCGGAGGGATGCCTATTTCTTCAAGCGTTTCTCGTAGAGCACAGTGAAAAATAGTCTTATCGTTTGGTTCTTTCTTTCCCCCGGGGAATGAGATCTGTCCTTTATGGATTGACAGATTTTCTGTTCGTTTTGTTAGAAGCACAAAAATTTGCCCTTCTCGCTGGAAGAGAGGGACAATTACCGCTCCTTGGGTTGAGCCATCATCTTGCAATAGACGAGGTGTATAGTCTTTTAAAACCGTTTGAATGGTCTTTAGAATCGTCATCTTTAAGGCTCCTTCTGGAGGGGAAATTACCAGCGTCCAATTTTCTATTTGTTAATAGCAGATTAATTTTTCTTGTAAATTACTTGGTTTTATTTTTTGTTAGTAATGAATCATTAATAATTACTGGTAAATATAAAATATATGGGTGTTAATATTTCGGAGAAATAATAGTTGAAAAGCAAGAAAAAAACCAATAACAACCAGCTGGAAGAAGCTTTCCGTGCTTTTTTTAATCGGAATTATTCAAAAGCAATCAGCCTATTTTTGGAGTTACTTGCATTCGAACCTGAAAATACTACTTATTGGCACTATCTTGCCTCTAGTTATGTTGTTTTGAAAAAGCATGAAAAAGCGATTGATTGTTATGAACAGTTAGTGGCTTTAGAACCTGAGAGCTGGAACTTTTTCAAATTAGCATCGCAATATTCCGCCATCGAGAAATTTCAACAAGCAATAGAAACTCTACAGAGACTCATCACTCTAGACTCCTCTTTTCTCATGGCATATGATGAATTGGGGCGACTTTATGGACAATTTGAAGAATATGGCAAGGCTGTTGCTGTTTTCAAAAAAGCACTCGCCCTTAAAGAAGAAGAGGATTATTACTTATCACAAATCGGCTGGGCCTATGCAAGCAATGGTGAATATGAATTGGCTATTTCCTATCTTCACCAAGCACTGAAAATCAACGGTTCACTCCCAATTGTGTATTTTAATTTAGGCATTTCGCATTACTCTTTGGAAGAATACAAGAAAGCAATCAAGTATTTTCAAAAAGCCATTTCTCATGGCTATGAACAAGCAGATGTTTTCGTTAATCTTGGTTATTGCTATGAGGAATTAAATGAAATCGATAAAGCGAGAGAAGCTTATCAGAAAGCAGTTGAAAAAGAACCGGAGAATACGGATAATTTATTTTTATACGGTAATTTATTGAGTGAATTGGGAAAGGAGGAAAAAGCAGTGAGAATTTATGAGAAGATTTTATTTCTAGAACCGGCCAATATTGATGCCCTCAGGGAGCTTTGCCTTTCTCTCGAGACTTTGGGACGAGAAAAAGAAGCAAATGAATATTATAAATTAATGGAAAAAATCCAAAAAGAGAGCATGGCGCTAAAGCAACCAAAGAAAACGCTCTCACTGAAAACAGCTCATTAACTGATCGACTGTTTTTCCTTCCCCTTAATTTTTCTAACAAGTTCTTCCACTCTTTGGCGGTCGATGGGGTTGGCAATTTTACCGTCTTTTTTAAAAAACGTGCCGACAATTGCTCCATCTACTCTAGTGAAATAATCTTCTGCGTTTTGAGCTGTCAACCCACTACCAAGGAGAATTGGTCCGAGCGAATGTTTTTTCAGCTCCTCGAGGACAGCCATCGTAGGTGCTACCCCTGTTCGAGTGCCACTAATTATTACAGCATCAGCTAACCCTCTATCAAAGGCATCCCGTACTTCTTCGACAATTCCCCGCGAACCCAAAGGTTTTGCATGCTTACAATGAACGTCTGCAAAAATTAAGGGGATAGCCGGCGGTAAGAAGGATTTTAAACGCGCTTGTAAACGTTTCAATTCTGGTGCACAACCCTGAATAAGACCCTGATCAGAAACATACACTCCTGTGTAGAAATTGCAACGAATAAACTTTGCACCGGAAAAAGCAGCAATTAATAATGATTGCATACAAGCATTCCTTAAAAGATTGACTCCAACAGGTTTCGAGGAGGATTTAACAATTTCATGTACGATGATAGTCATAGTCACTACTGTCCATTCTTCAACAGCATTAGGCAAAAAGGGGGCGTCATGATAATTTTCAACGAGTATGGCATCAACTCCTCCTTTTATCAAAGCATCTAATTCAGCCTTTGCTTGTTCAATAATAACCTCAAGTGCCAATTGATGTTTAGGAGAACCTGGAAGAGCTGGGAGGTGCAACATGCCAATAATTGGCTTTTTTTCTGAGAAAAGCTCATGAAACGTTCTTGGTTGATTTTTTGAAGTCATTTTCCATCTAAATTATCTTGGTACGCTATTGACATAAAAAAATTATGAGAAAAAGAAGGGAGGGAGAAAGCAGTAAATTGCTTCTCATTTAATGTTTCCGTTTTCGGACGATTATTAAAGTTGTACCCACCATTATCAACGAGGCGACGAAAATTGGAAAGCCTATGCCAAGTTGAGGTGTGGATGTTGTTCGTTCAGGATGGTCATCACTATCTGTGGGGTCTGTCCCCGCAGCAATTTCTTCCGAGTCCAGGAAGCCATCATCATCCGTATCTGGGTCAGTTGGATTTGTCCCAAATTTATATTCTTGTAAATTGGTTAAACCATCACCATCATAATCCAAGCCGGTATCATTTACCAATGGATTTGTTCCGTAATATACTTCCCATTTATCCGACATGTCATCACCGTCTGTGTCATTTGAATGAGGATTCGTATGCCAGAAGAATTCTTCATAATTTGTCAAGCCATCGTTGTCAGCATCATCTTGACTGTCAGAATCATCCAATGGATCAAAGCCTTGATTGATTTCATAGTAATCATCCATTAAATCGCCATCTGTGTCTTCCAATGTTGGATCTGTATTATAGCTTAGCACTTCTTCTCCATCGGTAAGGCCATCATCATCTGTATCCGCATCAAATGGGTTAGAACCATATAAAAACTCCATCGTGGCATTCAAAAGGTCGCTATCATTGTCAAAATGACTATCAGGCACAAGAGGATTAAAGCCATATTGAATTTCCCATCCATCGTAGGGAGTGTCATAATCGGTGTCGGGATTTGTTGCATTTGTCAAGACATAGCCTGTAGCGTTTGCAGCAGGATTTGTAGGAGCATAATACCCTTTGATCTCATCATAATCGGTCAAGTCGTCGCCATCCGTGTCTTCTAGTGCTGGTTGTGTACCGTAGACATACACTTCATCTTCATCTGGCAGACCATCACCATCAGAATCCAGGTTAATTGGGTCTGAACCCCAAATGTTAATCTCATCACCATCGTTAATGTTGTCATTATCTGAGTCTATATCAAGTAGATTAACAAAACCATCATTATCAAAATCGTTTAGAGGGTCAACATTTCGCTCTGTCCAGTAATCCACTTCGTCACCATCGTATAAACCATCAAGGTCTGTATCAATGCTGTTCGGGTCAGAGCCATAATAGGTAGTCTCAAGATAATCTGACAATCGGTCGAGATCACTATCTTGGCCAATAATCTCAAAAGAATCAACACTATCAGCTAAATAGATGAAGGTATTATTTACCAAGACATTTACTGTAGCACCGCCATCATTGAAATGCCCAGCCAATGTAAGTGAGAGAACATTTGAAGCGTTAATACTATACAATCCATCATCTTGGGCGGCTGCATATATTTCATCACCTGCAACATAGACTTTGGAAACATTATAGCTTGTTAATGCATTATTTAGGAAGGTTACAGAAGTTGGGTCGGTGATATCATACAATCTAAGCCCAGCTTCCAATGCTGCAACTGCGAGAAGTGTGCCATTTGCATATAGTCCGTCAGCACCACCAGCAACGGTGTAAGTATTATCCAATTGGAGATTACTTGGATCTGAAATATCCACTACTGCAAAGCCTTGGTCGCCCGTGCTTTTAAAACTCACATATGCATAATTACTTTCAATAGAAAGATCGTAGCATGTATCTCCAATAACCAAACTATCCAGTTGTGTTGGATTAGCCGGATCAGAAAGGTCAATCGTTCGGAGGCGCCCTGAAGAGCTAACTAAATAGCCAACTGAGCCTTTCAAGTCAATTGCATATGCTTCTCCGAGAGAGAGACTCGAGAGGTTAACAGGGTTTTGGGGGTCGGTAATTGAGACAACTTCAAGCCCCTCACTTGTTGCACAATAGATGTTAGAGTCATTAATTAAGACATCATAGAAGTTTACGCCTGTTTTTTCAAATTTTCTGAGAAGTTGTGGCGAAGTGATATCCGATAGGTTTATCACATCAATTCCTGTTAATCCTTCAGCCAAAACACCCATGTTTCCAGACACGTGTACAGAGCTTGGTTCACCAGCAAAAATTACATGAGAATATTCTTGTGGGTTGGTTATGTTATTCAAATTAAGAATTTTTAAATCGTAATCATTTGCAAAGTAAATGATCTTTTGGTTGATTGCAACATCATTTGGAAAGCCCGGAGTAAAGCTTCGTTTCCAACGCTCAGTAATACTCGAGACATTTGTGATATTTAAGAGATAGAGGTAACCATTTGGACCAGTCGAAAGGAAGCCTTTCTTATTTATGTCCCAGCGGAAGAAATTAGCATATTCCCCAGGACCAATAGAGAATGTGCCACTAAGTGTAATGTTTGTTCGATCTGTGTAATTATAAACTCTCAAGCCATTTGTACCATCTGCGACATATAAAAGATGGGCACTTAAATCTGCTTGTTGAGCATCCACTGAACCGTCCTTTAGAAGAGCTAAAAAGTTTGGCTGTAAGGGGCGAGTAATGTCTAAGGCAACAATACCATCAGTTCCACACATTAAAAAGGCAATATTCTCGAGAGGGTCAACTTTTACACTGAGAACTTTGCTCACACCAAATGTGTCAGCTGTAACTTTTGTGAAAGTAGTTTTGCTATCTCTGAAATTATAAATTTCCAATCCGTCCGTTCCGTCTGCGACATATAAAGTATTCAAACCGACAAAGTCCATGTCATATGCTTGTCCTCCATCATATGTCTTGTTCAGGCTTTTGATGTTGTCCCAATCAGTGATATCAATGACTTCCAAGCCGGTTTGTGGTGATGCCAAATAACAATAACCTTGATAATAAATAACATCGTAAATTTCTCCTCCACTCCAATAGTTGGCTAATACTCTGGGGTTGCTAGGGTTGGAAACATCAAGGAATGTTACGCCACCACTTTTTCCCGCCACAAAAAGGATTGTCCCTGAGCGATAAATTTTGTAGGCGTTTCCGTAATCGACATCTATTTCACCAATCTTTGAAAAGCCTTCAGAAATAGCATTGATGTGTGCAAAAGACTCGAAAATTGTTGAGGCGATCGCCTTTTTCTCTGAACTTTTCGTTTCAAATTGACTTGAGATTGTTTCAGTTTTTTCTCCTAAAGAATTCGCCACTTGTGCTATTGAAATTAGCATGACAACTATTAAACTCGTAATCAAAATGTGATTAGTACTTTTCTTCATTTTTACTTTCACCAAGTTTTTCTTGCAAATTGGAGCGGACAATTACTTTGTTTATTAAGCTTGAAAAGTTCACATTTCATAAACTTTTCTTACTTTCTATTATTGTGTTAGTAATTTTGTTTTTAAGTATTTATTTGAAATGGTTAAATATGAGTAGGGGCTACCCACATTTATTATTTTGTATCTTTTGTGCTAATTTTTCTCCTATTTCAATTTTATCTGTAGCTTAATAAATTAAAAAAGAAATCTGATTTTAAGCAAAACTGAAAATTCCTTGTGAATCAATAACTAATAATGGTCGATATTTCAAATGACAGGAGATGAAATTTTTCGCACTGCTTTAGAATCGATTCAACAAGGAAAGTATAAAAAAGCCATTAAATTAATTGATAGTTTTTTTCAAGCAACCGGTGAAGTAGAATCACTGGTGAAACAAAGCTCTGTCTGTTTTAATGAATGGGAATATATTAATGAAATATCTATTTGC
>Ga0164310_10000236_pt1 | contig 28291 bp, 27 predicted proteins | sample GuaBasSedimGuay1_FD_121795 | JGI IMG/M metagenome (GOLD analysis project Ga0164310, IMG submission 121795) | Subseafloor sediment microbial communities from Guaymas Basin, Gulf of California, Mexico - Guay1, Core 4569-9, 0-3 cm | ecosystem: Environmental > Aquatic > Marine > Hydrothermal vents... | reverse complement strand
GAGGAGGTCGGCATGGATGGTCTTGCAGGCCGGCAGGCGCGAACATTGTCAGGGGGCGAACAGAAGAGAGTCGCGCTTGCAATGGCCACAGTCACTCAACCTGATGTCATACTCCTAGATGAGCCAACTGCATATCTCGACAGGGATGGCGTTGCCCTCGTGGACGACATTGTTCGACGTTTCCGACGAGAGGGACATGTTGCAGTGGCCATCGCCACGCATGATATCCTTCGCGTTGCCCATCTGTCGGATCAAACACTGTTTCTCGATGCAGGGCGCATTCGTGCAAAGGGGCCGACACGTGAGGTGATAAGAGAGGAGCTTGAGAACCTTGCATTCGGTGACTTGACATCCAATCTCTTTCATGGGACGGTAGTAGAGAATGGGACGGGTATAGAGGGCGGCCACAGGCTGTCTAGGGTCAGAGTAGGACATGCTGTTTCGATAGATGTCGTCACGGACAGAAGTGGCGATGTGACAGTCAGAATTCCGCCAGAAGACATCATTGTTTCGAGAGAACCAGTTTTATCCAGCGCCAGGAACAGCCTGAGAGGCACGGTGACCGAGATAGAAGCAGAGAATTCCACAGTACTCCTCACAGTTGACATTGGTATCCCGCTGATCGCGTTGATCACGAAGTCTTCGCTTGAGAAACTCAAGATCTCCCAGGGCGACTCGGTCTGTGTCACATTCAAGGCGTCGTCTGTGCGCGTATACTAGGCCGAGCTGCACGACCAATCATAACAGTTATCTTGGTGTGACGAACTTGCGATAAGAGAGATGGACGCGCAAGGGTCACGATCTTCATCAGCGGTTCTTCCCGAGATGAGCCCATTGATTGATCGATTCGGCAGGCCAGTGGACTACCTCAGAATCTCGGTGACCCAGCGTTGTGACCACCATTGTTTCTTTTGCCATCATGAGGGAGAGTCAGGCCCGGGAGGAGAGATGACGCCGGAGCAAATTGAGCGTATCGTACGAATAGGTAACAGACACGGAATCAGAAAGGTCAAGCTCACAGGCGGCGAGGCACTGCTTCGAGATGACATAGTCGATATCGTGGAGAGGCTGGCCCCTCTCACAGACGACCTGTCACTCACCACGAATGGTTCGCGTCTTGGGCGCTTGGCCAGAGAACTTGCTGATGCGGGCCTGAACAGAATAAACGTAAGTCTTCACTCACTACGGCCCGATGTTCATCGGAAGATAACGGGTGTTGATGACCTAGAACTCATCAAGTACGGGATTCGAGCTGCGATAGACGCGGGTATGTATCCCGTGAAGGTGAATATGACCGTCTTGAAGGGTTTCAACGAGGATGAGATTGAAGACATGATACAGTACGCTGGAGAGATTGGTGCAATCCTCCAATTGATTGAGCTGCAGCCCATGCCCTGTGACGGAATGGCGATGGAGTCGCTCAGGGTCAAGCTCGACGCTATCGAGAGAGATCTCCAGACGCGGTCAATCAGAACCATGCGACGCTCACTTCACGGACGCAGACAGTACGAGATCCCGATAGAGGGGGGCAGTGTCCTCATTGAGGTTGTTCGCCCGCATCACAACAGTACGTTCTGCGCTAGGTGCACCCGCCTTCGTGTCACATCCGACGGGAAGTTCAAGCCTTGTCTGTTGCGGGACGATAACCTTGTTGACATTCACGACGCGCTAGAGGATAGTACCTCTGATGAGATTCTTGAGAGGGCTCTCAATCTTGCTGTCAGCTTGAGGTCCCCCTACTGGAGAGGAGGCAGGACTGATGATTGACATCACCGACAGGGACTTCTCAATCGACGAGATTGTCAGACAGACTGCAAGACCCTCAATGGGAGCAATCGTGCTGTTCTTGGGAGTCGTACGAGAAGAGAGCCGAGGACAAGTGGTGGAACACCTAGAGTTTGAGGTGGACAGGGAAACTGCAATTAGCGAACTTGAAACCATCCGTGACGAGGCCATCAGGAAATTTGGAGTCACGGATGTGTCGATTGTCCATCGCATGGGGAGTCTGACAGTTGGCGAGAACATTCTTTTGATAGCAGTAGGCGCTGCTCATCGTGACGAGGCGTTCAAGGGGTGCCGGTATGTGATTGAGGAGCTGAAGAGTCGCGCTGCCATCTGGAAAAAGGAGTTCACCGAGAGTGGGAGCTATTGGGTTGGTGGTGAACATTGAACGAAAGTGACCCCGTACGCATGGTAGACATCTCGGAGAAGACGGTTTCATTCAGGACCGCCGTGGCCGAGGGAGAGATTGTTCTTCAGCCCTCCACTGTCGAGGCCATAAGGACACAGTCCACAAAGAAGGGCGATGTCCTCACAGTGTCCGAGATTGCGGGTATTCAGGCGGCAAAGAAGACAGATGAGATCATTCCATTATGCCACCAGATTCCGCTCACCTCAGTAAACATCTCCTTTGCATTCACGGAGGACCGAATTCATGGGACCTGTACCGTGAAGACCACCTACAGTACAGGCGTGGAGATGGAGGCATTGGTGGGCGTGACAACGGCGCTGCTCTCGATATGGGACATGGTGAAGTATCTGGAGAAGGATGAAGGAGGACAGTACCCAGTGGCCAGACTTGAGAACATCCGGGTCGTCTTGAAGGAGAAGAGAGAACATGCATGACGAACATCGACGTGACCAACACATCAAGACCGGGTTTGGACTTCTCATTGTGACCGACTCTAGGACTGAGAAGACGGACGAGTCGGGAAGAATAGCACGCGAGTTGCTGGCCGCTGCTGGCCACACGGTCCACGCATACGACATCGTCCCCAACGACGCCGATGCAATTCTCGGTTCGGTGAGAAGGTATATCCAAGATTCACGAATCAGGGTCGTCGTGACAAGTGGTGGAACAGGCGTCGGGCGGAAAGATCTCACCGCTCAGACTATTGAGGCAATTTTCGAGAAACACTTGCCGGGCTTCGGTGAGCTCTTTCGTAGACTCAGCTATGAAGAGATTGGTCTGGCCGGAATCTACAGCAGGGCAACAGCCGGACTTGTCGGGAACACTGTGGTGTACTGTCTTCCCGGGTCCAAGAACGCCATGCGAACAGCCCTCACAAGGATAATTCTGCCCAGTATAGGACATCTGCTATGGGAGGTGGACCGATGAATAGCATGAGCCCATTCAGACTCCTCGTGTCCCATGAGGATGCAGAGAGAATCATATTGAATCACTGCAGACCGATAGAGGTGACCGAGCGCATTGAGATACACAGAGCGGCGGGCCGTGTCCTTGCACAGAATGTGGTGGCAAAGGACAATGTTCCACCATTCGACCGTGCTGCGATGGACGGGTACGCGGTCATTGCAGAAGACACTTTTGCTGCAGCTGACAGGCAGGTCGAACTCAGAGTGGTGGGGGAAGTACATGCTGGTGAAACTACCGACATTGAGTTGAAGCATGGGACCTGTGTACAGATAGCTACTGGCGCGCCTCTGCCCACTCGGGCTGATGCGGTTGTCATGGTGGAGTTCACAGAGCGCTCCGAAGATGTTGTGACGGTGACAAGGCCCGTGTACCCTGGGGCCAACATCTCAAGGGCTGGTGAGGACATCAAGAGGGGAGATGTCGTGCTCTACACAAACACCCTCCTCACGCCAGCGCGGGTCGGGGCAATTGCAGCACTGGGGCTCACACATGTCGAGGTCTATGTGCGACCTAAGGTGACAGTGATTGCCACAGGTCGGGAGATCGTGGCGCCGGGAGAGGAATTGGGACGGGGCCAGATATACGATGTCAACTCCTACACGTTAAGCGCCATCCTCACTCAGAATGGTGCCGAGGTATTCAGACACGGTGTGGTGACTGATGACTATGATGCACTGAGGTCTGCGATACAAGGCGCCATGGAGTCCGACATGGTTGTTCTCTCGGGGGGCAGCTCCGTTGGTGAGAAAGACATGATGGTAGATGTGCTTGAAGAGCTGGGCACTGTGCACTTTCACGGTGTGCAGATTAAGCCGGGAAAGCCAACGTTGTTCGCCACGGTGAATGACACCCCAATCATCGGAATGCCGGGGTATCCCACCTCGTGTCTGAGTAACGCGTATATCTTTCTCGTACCAGCAGTGCGACAGATCGCACGCCTGCCAGTCAGGGCTCCAAGAACCACGACTGCACGGTTGGCCAAGCGAGTGGTTTCAGCCTCCGGACGAAAACAGTTTCTCACAGTTCGAGTTGAAGATGGGGTGGCCCATCCCGTCTACAAGACCTCAGGGGCAATCACAAGCATGTCCCAAGCTGACGGCTACATCATGCTACCTGTCAACCTAGATGTGATAGAAGAGGGAGAAGAGGTCGACGTAGTTCTGTTCGACTGATAGGAAGCCTGATAGGTCGAAAAGCGAATCGAGCACTGGATGGCAAGATGACTCTGACTGATGAACAGCTCCAACGCTACTCCCGAATGCTCGCGCTCCGTGATTTCTCGGAGGAGGACTTGGAGAGCATAATGCGGTCAACAGTCACAGTCGTTGGTGCAGGGGGCCTCGGGAGCCCTGTTCTCACATTGGTGACCGCACTCGGATTCGGCACAGTTAGAGTCATTGATCAGGACTTGGTGGACCTCTCGAATCTCCAGAGGCAAACATTGTACAGGATGGGCGACATAGGACAGCCAAAGGTTGAGGCGGCCGTGGAAACCCTCTCCAAGATGAATCCCGATGTCCATCTTGAGCCGATAATGGCATCAATCCACCATGGGAATGCGGAAAATCTTCTTCGTGGAAGCAATGTCGTACTTGACGGCCTTGATACGATACAGGCACGTCGTGCCGTGAACATTGCAACACAGCGACTCCGGATACCATACGTCTATGCGGGAGCTATCGAGTACTATGGAAATGTTTCCACATTCTTGCCTGGCAAGACGGGCTGCTTGCAATGCCTCTTGGGAGATGCACGTGATGACCCCGAACGCACATGTGCAAGAGTTGGAGTCACGCCGACACTGCTCTCAGTCGTAGCAGCCATAGAGGTCCAGGAAGCCGTGTCTATTGTTACGAGTCGTCAGCCCAGTCTCGCGGGCCGGCTCATGCACATAGACATCAGGGATCTGTCTTTCGACTCATTTGAGATAAGCAGGACAGACAACTGTCCGATCTGCTCCGATTCAACAGAGGTGAAGCCGCAGATGTCAGAGGGACTATCAGTGACCATGCTGTGTTCCAACAGCTTCAACATAACCCCCCCGCAGACCCTCGCACTCGACCTCGAAGCGATAGGCAAACGATTGCAGGACAGGTACAAGGTACGGGTCAGCAAACTCTTTCTTGCCGTCGAGGTTGAGCCAGACGTGACTATTACGGTCATGAAAAAGGGGACTGCGGTTGTCAAGGGGGTCACGAACGCATCAAGAGCACTTGAGATCTACAAGACCGTCGTTGAAGATGGTGTTTCACAGCCAGGGCAGTAACTGGACCAGCGACAGGTGATCTGGGAATAGAGTCGCACCATGGGGCCGTCAGGATGTTCTCTCCGAATCGCCCGGGACATCTAGCTCTTCACGAAGCTCTTGAATGCCTTGGCGATATCCGTCTACGATGAGTACGTCGCCCGCACGGAGTCGAAACTCATCCTTTGGGCGGTGAAACCAGTGGCCAGACCTACGGACTGACTGCACATAGATTCCGTATCGGTCTTCTAGAGCCAGCTCGCCGAGTGTCCTCCCCTCCAGAGGGGACCCCTCACGAACAGGGACCCTCGCTACTATCTCCTCGGCCTCGTTCACAATGCTCGCAATAACAGGATGTGTTTCAAGACCGCTGAGGGGAATCGATGCAATCTCCCAAGCTGCATCTGCAATCTCCTCAGTTGATACCGCCAGACGGATTAGGTCCCAGCGCTTGTCGACATCAGCATCCATGACTAGAACCTGGCGGATGAACATCTCACACATCTCGTCCAGGCGCTCCTCAAGCTCTCCGACTTCCTCTGCGAGCTCCGAGTCGTAGTGGACGACTGACGCATATGCAAGTGATACCATAAACTCAGACAGCTCTTTCATCTGTAGCATCAGGTGACCGAGTCCACCATTGGTCGTCCGATTTGTTTCGTGCGATTCGGGCATCGAGCCCGTGGCAATCTCTGTAAAGGCATCGGTTTCGCGCCCAGACCCACGTGCGAAGATCACGTCGCCTGGCGCTATGACGAAGTCTCGCGGAGGATTGAGAGTCCACAGACCTTCCCTTCGGACGGCAATCACATCCACACTAACATCCTCGGCCTCCCAAATCTGCCCGATTGTCTGGCCGACAATGTCAGAGTCCTCCGCCACAGTCACCTGTACCAAGTGTTCCTCCACTTGTTGAAATACCTCATTGAGGATAGGATGAATGTGACTTCCGGGCCGCGCGAGTGAGGCAATGTCGGCTGCAGCATCTGATATCTTGTTCGCAGAGCTGGCAACCCCAAACAGGCCCACCGATAACTCTGCGTCCTTCTTATCACGGACAGAGAGCGAGAGCGTCATGAGCAGCTGATAGCCGAGCTCATCAACGTGATTCTCAAGCTCCAAGACCCAACCGCCCAGCTGTTCATCAGAGAACAGCAGAGCAGAGTACGCAAGATCAATCATGAGTTCGGAGAGCGTCTTCATTCTTGTAAGGAGGTCTCTTACTGGAGTGGCCTCGTACTCGATGGGTTTCAGACGCTTGCGAATATGCATCGGACAGACATGCTCCTCAGAGGACAGCCACACGACGAACAAGCCGCAGGTGCCCACGGCAGTCGACCATCGGAAACGGCTCCGCCATCACGGTCACTTTTCACATCATGAACGTGTCACTTAAGGTTAGCGAAGCGTGATGTCCGTTACTGGAGTGCTTGGCTCGACCATTATCGAACCGCTTAAATCATAACAGGGCGCGATTCAATCCCGGCGAGCAAGAGCGACTGCCGCGCACGGACTGCTTTCGGAGGCCTTGGCATGACAGGAAGTGATGATGACGGTGGGCAAAGAGCAAATTCGCGCAGCGGGGAGGTTCCTCGGGCAGTCCGTGATGTCGCTCGCATTTGACATGGGAGGGCTAGTGGCAGGGACGATACTTGCCGCATTTCTCGGAGCCTTCTCCACCGTCCCTTGGGCAGTATTGGTGTTTCCAGGCATACTGAGTATCCGGGGCGCCGTGGGAGGATTGTTCAGCGGCAGACTCAGCACGGCACTCCACATAGGCTCCATCCGACCCTCATTTCTTCATAATACACGAGAGTACTATGACCTCATCCAGTCGGTCGTCGTCCTCACACTCGTGAGCGGGGTTTCTATGGCAGCAATGGCCTCGGTTTTCAGTGCAGCCCTCCTCGGAACAACCATCGCCGACTCCTTGACGATGATTCTAGTTGTGATAGCGACAATGGGGTTGTCACTCTTCGTGATCTCGCCAATAACCATTGGTGTTTCCATAGTGTCTGTGAGGAGGGGACTCGATCCAGATGTCATAACATACCCGATAGTTTCGACTGTGGCTGACATTCTTGTGACAGCCTGTTATGTAATGATCCTCTCAGCTAATGCGGCATTTCCCTTTACCCTGCCCCTATTGGCTGGTGGCGACCTTCTCTTTGCGGGTTCCAGTGTCCTCATAATTATGACTGACAGGCGGAAGGGAACAGTAAGGACCACTCTGAAACAGTTCCTCGGCACTCTCGCAATCGTTGTTGTTATTGTGAATGTCACAGGCTCCTTTCTCGACAGGATAAGCAGGGTTGTGAGCGAGAGGCCGGAACTGTATATGGTGTATCCCGCATTGATCGACACTGTTGGAGATGTGGGATCGATTGTCGGCTCGACTACCACCACCGGGCTGACGATGGGCACACTCCCACCCACACTGACAGGCATCAAGAAACAGACCACAGAGGTGGCCATGGCATGGCTCGCCTCTATGATTATGTTTGGAGTCTATTGCGGTCTGGCGACGCTGTACTTCGGCCTCACACCAGCCGCGGTCCTCGGGCTTCTTGGCGTCCTGCTGACGGCAAATCTGCTGTCCGTGCTCTGTGTCAGCATCTTTGCCTACGTGCTGGCAATCGTCACCGTCAAGAGGGGGTTGAATCCTGACAACTTCGTGATACCCGTTGAGAGCTCTGTGGCGGACACCGTGACCACTATCGCCATACTGTTTGCCCTTACGGTTCTATCATAAGATAATACGTAATCAACATCGCTATAAGCGTGAACCAATCACTTAGAGAATGTAACTACAGTTCCCGGTGGGTCTGTGTAGAGATGGGCTTACGTGTCCGAGATAGAGCACTGCTGTTCCTGTTAACTATAGGTGTGATCTTGGGCCCTGTCAGTGTTGCCCAACCCATCAAGGCCCAAACGGACACGTGGGTAGTCGGTATTGATAGGTACTATCCGCCGCATGAGTACTGGGAGAACGGGACAGCCCGAGGCTTCAATGTGGATCTGATTGAGGCCGTCGCGGCAGCCATGGGGAAGACTATGGTGTGGAAACCTCTGGTGTGGGAGGAGGCTCCAGAGGCCCTGTTGAACGGAACCGTTGACAGCCTGTGTATGTCGGTAACACCTGAACGAGAAGTCAACTTCTCATTCTCGCGACCAATACTGAACCTGACACTACGCATCTTTGTCAGAACAGACATGGGGGGCATCACCTGTATTGAGGATCTTGCCGGTCACACTGTCGCTGTGGAGGAGAACGATATCGCTCAGGATACTCTGGAGAAGCGTGTTCCAAACGCAACGATAGTACTCGTGGAGACCCAAGACGAGGCGATTCGCCTCGTGGCTGAGGGAGAGGTCACGGCGGCGTTCTGCAATGAGTACGCGGGCGTATACGCGGCGGTTCGCAACAACTTTGCAAACATCAAGAAGATTGGGGATCCTGTCTATATCGGTCCGCGGGCCATCGCAGTTCGAAAGAATGACACGGTGCTCCTCAAGGAGATAGATGCTGCACTGGCAGAGGTCTTCAGTTCGGGCGAGTATGACAGGTTGTTCCAGCGGTGGTTTGGCCAAGACATTGCGGCCAGTGCCGCAACAGGCGAGGTGCTTCGCGGGATTCTATTTGTTCTGCTTGGTGCTGTGGGACTTGTACTGGTTGTCGGTGCATGGAACTGGTCCCTGCACAAGAGAGTGCAGTCAGTTACAGAGCGTCTGGCCTTCGTGGTTGACCTATTCCGTCACGACTTTCGAAACATCAGCCAGTCTGTCCTCTACAGTCTGGAGTTGATAGAACACGAAACGAAGTCCCCGCGACAGAGGGAGAGGCTAACCACTGCGATTGCAGAGTTGTACCGTGCTCAGATGCTAATCGATGACCTCACGAAGATTGACATGATTACGTCTGGAAAACTGGCATGTGAGGCACACGACATGTCTGCCATGATAGAGCAGGCAGTCGATATGCTGACTGCTACCATCCCCAACGTCACCGTCGATCTCAAGACCGGACATCGACCAGATGTGATTGTAGAGGCAAGCGACCAGCTACCCGATGTGTTGTTCAGGCTCATGCGATTCATGGTGGGCAGTCGCAACAGTTCCACTCACCTCCGGGTTCTCACAAAGGAGGACAGATGGACCGTGCACATCTACATCGGGCGTGAAGACGGGGAGAGATCCGGTGTTGTAGAGAGGTCTATGCTCTTGAGATACCATGGGGTGATTGCTCCGGGCATTGGCCTCGATTTGTCGCTTGCTCATGCGGTAATCACCTCATGCCATGGTTGGATAGAGGTAGAAGAGTCGCGCGGGGAAGAGGGGGTACACAGAGTGTTCCATGTGGCTCTGCGAAAGATTCTGCACACGACATGTAGATGTGGCCATAGTTCGTGATGACTTTACTTCTTGCCCAAATCTTATATCCGATGATGACAATCATACAGTGACAAGTAACACGTGGGAACCGAGAGACTGAACCCCAACTATGAACGTGCTGGACTTATTGTGTTTGTAGGTGGTCCAGTAATCTCATGGTTTGACACTGTGGAGTGACAAGAGCATACCAGTGACAAGGGGTTAATTTGAACTGAGATTGTGACAAGAGCAGGGCCCATGGTCAGGACCTGCCCGTCTTCGTTCGCACGCCTTACCTTAGAGAGGTCGCCCAAGACCTTAAGGAGGAGGTGTCAGATGCGATGACGGAAACAGAGAGAAGAGACGCAGTTATTCTAGCTGCGGGACTAGGCACCCGCATGAGGTTGTTGGTACACGACCTGCCTAAACCACTCATACCACTGCTCGACCGCCCCCTTTTGGAGTGGGCAATTACCGGACTTGAACGTGCTGGCATGAAACATATCATCGTTGTCACTGGAAATCAGGAGAGACTAATTCATCAGTGGTTAACTGAGTTTGACTCAACAGTAGACATCGACACTGTATTCAATCCACACTACAGGCTGGGCAACGGAGTGTCCGCACAGTATGGGGTGGAAACCGCTAGTACATCACAGGTCGTCATGGTGATGGCGGATCACCTTGCTTCGCCCGAGATTTACAAGAGGGCAATGCTAAGTCGGCTGGCAAAGAATGACCTATCACTCGTCGTGGACCGTGAGCTGGTGGGAGCTCTGGACATCGATGAGGCAACACGTGTATGGGCAGCCCCTGACGGAGCGATACTCTCCATTGGCAAGATGATCAGCCCATGGAACTGCATAGACACGGGAGTCTTCTCTGTTTCTCACGCGTTTTGCGAGATTGTTTCGGATATTCTCGTGGAGAACGGTACGTGCTCAATCTCAGATGCAGTGCGAAGAATGATCGAGCTGAACATGCGGGTCATGTCAGTGGACTCGGGAGGAGAATTCTGGATGGACATCGACACCCCAGAGGATCTGCGATTGGCGGAGCAGACCGTCTTGGCGCGGGCGGACCTGTGCGAAACGTTCGGAGTTTCGCCAGACATGGAGCTCGTGGAGGCGCATGCCACACTGTTCGGACTGAGTGAGATGCAGAGGGAGGGATTGCTGTGACTGAGATGCGGACGAAGATGACACCAAAGGTCGATGGTGTGATCTCAAGACATCTGAATCGGCGACTATCACGACCAATGGCCTGGGCTGTTAGAAACGTGGGATTTGTGACTCCCAACATGGTTTCTTGGATATCACTGGGGCTGGCTGTGCTTGCAGCCATGCTGTATGCATTCGGAGGTAATATTCTGCCACGGCATTATCTCATCTTGGGCGTACTGAGTGTCGCCCCCCATGTGGCCATGGCGGGAATCATGGTGCAGCTGAGCAGTATTGTGGATGGAGTCGATGGGGACTTGGCAAGAATAAGACACGCTGCCACTAAGTCTGGTGGTGTGCTTGATGCCATACTGGATAGATATGCGGACATCGCAATCTTGACGGGGCTCTTCATGGCAGTCTGGCAGGAGAGTAGTGCGGTGAGCATCTTGCCCTTTGCACTACTGACCGTTCCGATTGACTCTGTTGTCCTCTTCTGCGTCTACATCCTTGCTCTTAGCGGTTCACTCATGGTCAGTTACTCAAGAGCAAGGCTTGAGCATGCCAATCTCTTCGTATCGGACAGTGTGAGATTCCTAGGAGCAAGCCGAGATGTGAGACTGTTCGTAGTGTTCATATGTTCGCTCGTGGCCTGTCCTCTCCTCGCCCTAGTCGTGATCGCGGTCTCTGGCAACATGACAGTACTCTTCCGATTGAGAGAGATCATGCGAGTCGACTCGGCAAGGAGGTAGAACACGATAATAATCGGTGGGTCCTACTACTCAGGGTGCCCGATTCACCTAGAGAGATTCGCAGGCGCCTGCGTCGAGGCAGGTCTGCAGGCGATTGAACTCCAGATGGAAGATCCGTACTCAAGTGAGAGCTTGGCCAACGGACAGGCAAAGGACGTGCTAGATGTCGTCAGATCACATGGCCTCAGACTGACTCTTCATGCGCCGTACCACGACATCAATATCGCAAGCCTCAAGGAGCCAATCCGAAGGGCGTCAGTGGATATTCTGAAACACTGCATAGAAGTAGCACGACAGATGGATGTCGATGCGCTTGTTGTTCACACTGGCAAGTGCCCCGAGGATCAGGTCGCCCGAGTAGAGTTGGCGAGAGAGCGAATGGCTGCGAGCCTGTTCGAACTGGCAACATTCGCCAGCGATTTTGGCGTGAGGCTCGGAATTGAGAACAAGCAACGTGCAAGTGACAGAGAGCTCATACTGTATCCAGAAGAGCAATTGGAGTGGGTCAGCGCACTCAAGGACCTAGGTGCGTTCTCGGTATTGGATCTTGGTCATGCCAATACAACGGGTCGAAGTCCAGTGGAGTATCTCGACATTCTGTGGGACACGATTGGCGAGATTCACCTTCATGACAATCGTGGGACGGCTGATGAACATCTTCCTCTAGGTGAGGGTACGTTGCCTCTCGACAGCATCCTGAAACGAATCTCTGAGTTCGATGGGACTGTGATACTCGAACTCAAGAGTCTTGATGCGCTCCAAGAGAGTGCTGTACTGTTAACGAGATTCATCTGAAACATCTGTGGCGTGTCACCGGACTGATTGTCGCAGAATGGCCCGAATCCTCGATGATTCGTTGATTATGATCAGGATCTACGAGGGCGGCTATCATGAGGAGATTGATGGGCGCATGATGGCGTTCTGTTGTGTCCACTGTGCGGCCGCGTATAAGAGTGAGAGTAGACACCACCGTTAGGAACACAGGTGTTTCAGAATTAGAAAGAGTGGGAGGATGCAGGACGCCTCAAGCGTCACTGCATCGCGCTGGTCCGGCCTACTTGAACACGACAGTAACAAGATGGGCACTACAGCTAATGCAGGGATCAAAGGCCCGTGCAATCATCTCAAGATTCAGCTCGATATCGTCGAGGTCATTCCGTGCGAGGAGTGTTTCGCTCCCCTTCCAGATGAACGCCTCAACATCATCAAGGAACATTGCTGTGGGAGTGATGATATCAGCCTCCACCGTGACACCGTTCTCAATCTTGTAGTGATGAATGAGTGTACCACGCGGAGCCTCCACACCACCCGTGCCTGTGCCACTCTGTCTTGTGGGCTTGGCAATGTCTTGAGGTTCCATCTCCAAAATGCGATCAATGGTTCGAATCATATCCTCAAGCGAGAAGAGCATCTCGATTGCCTGTGCATGATTGTTGTACAGTGGATTGCGATGCCAGCGTTCATTCACAAGCTTGTCATATGCCTCTCTTGCCCGACCCTCAAGACGGTCTCCCAGAAGAAGAACTCGCGCGATTGCACCCACAGTGAATGGCTCTTCATTGTACCGGCTTCGCTTGGCAAAGCTGTGACTCACAACGTGTTCATGAATCACTGACTGGTACTCCTCAATCGGATGCTCACTTCCATCCGAGATCATCAGAACATCGCCGTAGTAGTCATAGCCATTGTGTGGGGGCTTGCAACAGAGAAACTGAGTTTCACGTTCCATGTGGTCAGGAATCTCAAGGTCGGCCATGATGTCAATTGTCCTGACCACAAAGGGTAATAGCTCTTCAGCCTCTCTGCGGACATCAAGGAGGGTGTTTCGGTCTGGAAGGCGGCCAAAGCCACCAAGGACCGGATTCTCACCGTGAATCATTCGGCCGCCCATCATCCGCATGACTCTATTTCCAAACTTCTTTAGCTTGAGGGCATTCGTCACAACCTCTCCGAACTCACCAGCCATCTGCACGGCATTGTCATAGCCAAAGAAGTCTGGCAACGCAAGGAAGTACAGATGGAGACTGTGACTCTCGATCATCTCTCCATGGTGCATAAGCTGTCTGTACTCTTGTGTCACCTGAGGAATCTGAACTCCCACTGCCTTCTCTAATGCTCTGAGAGCAGCATACTTGTGCGATAGATTACAGATGGCGCAGATTCGCGGCACGATGTTCAGGTCCTCCTCAGGGGTCTTACCGACAACAAGAGTTTCGAAGAGTCTAGGACCCTCCAGAATTCTGACCTGAACGTCTGTGACCTTGTCTTTCTCAATCGTGACCAGAATCCCACCATTGCCCTCAACACGAGCCAGTGGTTCCACCCTAATCTCTGTGAGCTTGCTCATTCCTGTACCTCCTTGACCTGCTCCTTAATGTGCTCGATTATCTTGCGCCCGCCGAAGTTCCTGACACGACGCGTGATGTCATCCAGACTCATTCCAAAGCTCCGCAAGAGCTCGAAGATCTGTTTGAAGTTGCCATCCTCGTTGGGGCCCCAGCATCCAACGCAGGGCAGACCGTGGCTAGGGCAGACTGCCCCACATCCGGCCATTGTGACAGGCCCCAGACAGAACTTCTTCTGAACCAGTAAGCACACATTCTCGTTCAGCTTGCACTCATGGCACACCGGGTGTGGAAATGCCTCTGGTGAGAATCCATGAAGAAGTCGCCCAAGCAGAGCAATGACTTGTGACTGACTTACCGGACAACCTGGAAGATAGTAGTCAACATCAACAACCATGTCAACAGGAAGAGCCTCAATCGGCGGTGTGACGAACTCAATGTCACCGTACACCTTCTTCAGACGCTGCTCGAAGGAGCCGTCACCGGCGTACATCGCCTGTACACCACCGACAACTGCACAGTTGCCAATAGCAACGAGAATCTTTGCCCGTTTCCGAATGTCCTTGAGGTGCTCGCGCTCCTCTTCGGTACTTACGCTGCCCTCCACAAGAGCCACATCAAGCTCACCCTCCTCAGGATTGCTGGAGGCCATCACAAATGATCTGATGTCAGCAGCGCCAAACAGGTCCAGCAAGTGATCCTCGGTATGAACCAGCACCAGCTGGTCACCAGCACAACCTGTGAGGCCATAGATGCCGACACGGGGCTTTGGTTTCTGCGCTTTCTTTTGCTTCATGTGTGCTACCTCCTCAAATCAGCTCCCTGAACTGCAGGGTGTCCCAATAGGTGAAGACCGGGCCGTGGATGCATGTGTACAGATGGTCCAATGCACAGTGGCCGCACTTCCCCACTCCACATTTCATTCTCCGCTCAAGTGTCATCTGAATCTGGTTCTTGGGAACCTTCATCTTCAACAGTTCCTCGATGACATACTTGTACATGACAGGCGGGCCACAGATGACAGCATTGACGTTATGCGGGTCCAGCGGCGGCAGCTCTTTGAAGAGCTCCGTCACAACTCCGACATGCTCTGTCCACTCCTCTCCCGCCGTGTCATCAACTGTGAAGAGGCATTCTATGTCGTCTCTCTGCTTGAGCTGCAGGAACTCCTGCCGGAAGAGCTTGTCTGAGGGCGTCCTCGTGCCATACAGGAAATAGAGGTCTCCAAACTGATCACGGTTGTCAAGAACGTAGTACAGAATCGATCGGAGCGGGATGACCCCCAGACCACCAGCCACAATGATGATGTCCTTGCCTCTCATCTGTTCAATCTTGAAGCCGTTTCCGTATGGCCCACGGATATAGATGGTATCATTGTCTTTCAGCTTGAACAATGCCTCAGTAAGACTGCCGACTCGCCGAATCCCCATCTCTAAGATGCCAGGTCGGCTGGGAGTCGAGGAGATGGAGAAGGGCGCCTCACCTATGCCAGGGATTGACAGCATGATGAACTGGCCCGGCTCGTAGGTGAATGTCATGGCCCGCTGCATGTCGATATGACGAATCTGGTAGAATCTGTGGTCTTTCACAAGGTCATAGTGACGCACGATTCTTGCAGGTTCAGGCAAGTATGGATTCTCTCTCTCACACTCACAGGTCATTACTTAGGAACCCCCTCTGATAGAAGTGCCTCAGATACTGTCAGTACATTGATGTCCACCGGGCAGTTAGTCAGACAGCGCCCACAACCCACACAACCGGGGTTTCCATATTCACGGCCTAGTGTCTTCAGCTTGTGTGTGTACCACAGCTTTAGGCGATCTGCGCGCTGCTTCCGAAAATTGTGCCCGCCAGCAACAAGACTGAAGTCAACAAACATACAGCTGTCCCACATCCGCTCGCGTCGGCCTGTATTTTCGCTGCCGATGTCTGGAATGTCATGAACATGAAAGCAGCTGCATGTTGGACAGACCATGGAACACTGACCGCAGGACAGACATTTTTCCCCGAAGTATTCCCAGTCCGCACTGTTATAGCTAAGCTCGATGACATCAGGCATATTCTTGAAGTCGAAGGACTTCTGGAACATGCCATCACGCATTTCTCGCCAATCAATGTACTCCTGAATGTCGCGAGGTGTGACATCGGAGTCGAAGAACTCCTCCTTCTCAAGGACCATATCATGACCTAGGCTCGAACCAACCCATACTAGGTAGAACCCGTTGAGCTTGACAAAGAAGAGGTCAAAGCCCTGCTCAATGATATCTGTGCCTGTCGACTTGCACAGGCAGTTCTCATCGGGAAGACACGAGAAACCAACTATTGCTGTACACTCTCTAAGCCCCTTATAGTATGGATCGGCGGGGTCTGCCAGATACAGACGGTCCAGTTTGAGGAGACTATGAATGTCACAGGGATGTACCCCTATCAATACTCGCTTCTCGAAGAGCGAGCAATTAGGCGTAAAGCCGTTCTCGTCGTAGGTAAACATGTCAAATCTCTTGGGGTGGAACAGTTTCTTGACGGGAATCAACGGTCGTTCGGTCGTGATCTCCAGTTCCTTGATGTTATCCAGCCTCTCGTAGGTCAGAACACCATCTCGGCGAGTCGGTCCGTATAGTGTTCCGAACTCTCCAAGGCTGGCCAAGAACTCGTCAAGATACTTTACGTCCATCTTCAGTACATGCATTTTTTCATCCAGCCTGCTGCAGATTAAATAGCAGTTCGGTTACTTACAGCGCAAGCCCATGGTGTCTATTTAAACGTGGTCTGTTGGAAACAACTACCACAACCGCTAGTATCTGATTGAAAAGAGAATAGAAGGGCTGATATGAGGTCATGAATCCATCAGTTCTCAACATGTTGGGGGATGTTTCTAGCAAGACTGTGAGCAGATGTGGTGCGAAAAGCCCGCCAGCGACGACCCTACTGTTTCCTGCTCACACGAGCAAGCACAATAGATATTTAGAGGGGGGCTCCCTTCTAAGAAGGGGTACCCCTTCTTGTACTTTGATCCAGTCCCAAAAACAAGGCGAGAGGACTTATTCGGCAGAGAAGATGAATTACGGCAGTTCCAGAGGGTATTGCAGTATACACCACTCATAATTATCACCGGACTTAGAAGGACTGGCAAGACCTCTTTTCTCAATGTAGCATTGGCGGAGTCTGGGGCGCCTCATATCAGGGTCGATCTACGGGGACTGCCCGTCAATCCATCGCGAAAGCAGATAATCCAGAAACTGCAGAAGGCATTCAATTCCGTTCAGGGGAAATGGAAGTCTAGGATTCAAAGGGCCCTCGAAAAAGTAAGAGGCGTGAAGGTACTTGGTGCCGAGATCTCCCTCGCGTGGGAAAAAGACCAACTTGACCTCGTCGACCTATTTGAGAGAATTGATGCTTGGACTGGAAAGCAGAACTCAAGGTTCATTGTTGCATTTGATGAGTTCCAACACATTCGTGGCGATAGGAACGTCATACGTATTCTAGCATACATCATGGACAATCTTCAGCACATAGCCGTAGTAGTCACAGGCTCAGAGGTTGGGCTCCTCTATGACTTCTTGAAGCTCGACTCTCCAGGATCGGTCTTGTACGGAAGACACCACACCGAAATCAGAATGCGCAGATTCACGTCTGACGAGGCCAACGAGTTCTTACGGAAAGGTTTCGAGCAGGTTGGGATTCAGGTTTCAGAAGATACACTGACATATGCCGTTGACAAGCTCGACGGTATTGTTGGTTGGCTGACAGAGTTCGGTGCACACTGCAGAGATTGTGGACGGGCGAATCAGGTGGTGGTTGACGAAACCATGGACCTAGCTGGCCGCCAAGCTAGAGACGAGATTACGAGGCTCGTTGCTCATTCCAAGCGCTATGGAGTTATCCTCAATTACTTGGCTAATGTCGGCACGGCCAGCTGGTCGCAGTTGAAGCGAGTACTTGAAGCACATGAGGGAAGACAACTTCCGAGTTACGTCATTAATGAGGTATTGAAACGGCTGACTAAGATGAGCATCATTGGACACACCAACAATCAGTACCAGATCATGGACCCCCTGCTCCGTCACGGAATCTTTCGAGAACCGCTGCCACAATAGCGAGTCGTAGTTCTTGATTGACAGGGACATGTAGAAATCAGAAGCCCTGTGTGAGAAATCAATGCGTGTGACTGTTTCGGTCGGACACATGTACGTCCGTGTTTCTTCTTGCTGCTACGACCCCCATCCACCTACAGAATGTCGTCGCGATCTCGGGTTTTTCACACAGAGCCGAAATCACATAAACACTCAAAATGACTGGGTCATGCAACTGTACGAGATATTCGACTTGGTTCGCGTAGGATGAGAGGACGCATAGCAGTGCGGGAGCAAGTCCATTGTAGTCCACCGGATTGCCAGCCACCCCGAGGACACGGTCCCTGCGAACACCAGAGAAGGTCCGATGGACGGCGATACTTGGAGGAGAAGAACTAGGCGCATTGGTCTTCGTCAATTCGCGCGTTCACCGCGCGATGATATACCCGCGTTGTTTCCGCCCTAACATTGTACGATCATTGCCAGCGAGATCTACCAGAGCCCATCTGCTTCAGTCACTCTTGGAATCCAAGAGTGCGGCTTCCTCCCAAGGAGGTGATCTCTCCAGAAGTCGCTCTTCCAACCACAACCACATATTCTCACGAAGCAATCGTGTTGCCATCAGGAGCACAAACAAACTGGACAGGAAGGCCAACCAGAACTGGGAGGATGGATAACCGAAAAGCCAGCCCCACACCAATCGTGAAAGGATCAGACCCAAGAGAAACAACAGACCTAAGATTGTCAAGGAAGTGATTCTGAGATAGAAAAGTGCTCGGTGCATCGTATGGGGTTGCCCCACAGAGAGAATCGTTCCACCACTCTCTTGCAGTTGTGTGACAACCCCGTCTTGAGAAACTCCATCAATCGCCAGCACATACAACTCGTGTTTCGGTAACCTGACATGATCGGATACGGACTCTTCGAGAAGCGAACCGAGCCTACTGTCTGATGCCTTGCCAGCGAGTTCGCTCCCCTTGTCCTCTCCTTCGTCGGTACTCGTTTCGTGTTCTTGTAATCGTGGAAGACGTATGAGAAGAGCAGTAGGTTTGCTTGGCTCTGCCACAGTTTCAATCAGCAAGAGAGCTCTGTGCCCCGAATACATGTACCACAGAGTGGCTGCTCCAAGACAGAGAGGCAACACTCCTATGGCATAAGAGAAGAGTTCGAAGAGGGATTCATACTGTGGAAAGAAACTAGAGAGAATGAGAAGACGCACAGCGGCCACAAAGATCACGGCTAGTGCTGCCATCAGCAGTGATAACTTGCGACCAAGAGCCCATTGTCTATACATGGTGAGAAGCTCGTGGTATACGCTTTGTGAGTATGGTACAACTATCCTGTAATCATCCAGAGGATGAACAGGCTTGGTGGAAAATTCGGAGAAGATTGAGGACAGCACATCTTTGCTGATTCGGGCTATCTCTGTCGAACCGACAGAGAAACCATCTGCAAGCACTCGGCTGCCACTTCTCCAAATCTTGATCCCTCCCTCAGTACTCTCTTCTCCTCCAGCAAGTTCCAGTATTCTGCCAACGCTTCCTAAGAAGTTACGGCCATATGATTTGACACCAACAAGGACATACTCGATGTTTTCGCTCAAGACACCTCATCACCAGAATAGGTCGACAAAGAGTCCTGCAGTGTCCCACAGGAGCACGATGTATGTTGATGCCAAGATAAATGAGGCTGCATTTGTTTTCAGAACTATCGCCAAAGTGATCAAGTCCCACACTACAGTTGCTATTGTTCCGGCCAGATTGCTGTAGTTGCCAATGAGTACCAATATTACATTGGTGATAAAGGTACCAATTAGGTCTTTCAGCGTGTTTAAGCCTGCTATACCCAGTATTGCAATCTTGATTGCTGTCAAGCTACTTAGGCAAAAAGGATTGCCAGTTAGTACTGTAACTCCTGTAAACAGTGCTGCAAAAACAGCGTTCCGTATAATGGGCTGCAGAAAAAGACATTGCCGCGCCATTGGAACTTGGAGAACACATCACCTGTGCCCTACTGATAGATCGTGAAACCTACGATACTCGCAGGCTTGAACGCCGTTTCGTTAAGGAGGTGGAACGTAGATACAGCCCCGCGCTCGTGAACTTCGACGGTGACGTGAGGCAATTTACAGGCGTGACGGACGTATTCAGGTCGGTGGTCATTGACAATCTGAGGCACTAGGGAGCTGCCTTTGGCGGTAAGGCAGGCACTCAGGTAGGTCTGAGGGTCTCGCGTGGTGATCTCGGAAAGTGATGGCCATTGAAACCTAGCTTGGAGCGGTCGTAGAACTATCACTCCCTCAAACTATGGAGACCACTTGTCCTTATGATGTCCACTGCCACGATTGCAATCACAAGAAGATCAGGCCATATCCACATCATAAGCTCAAGCAAGCTGTTGACGAAGACGATTCCATGAAGAACTGGGAATGTCAGCAGTATCACATTGGAGAGTGAACACAAGATGATGATGCTGAGAGTGGCTAGCGATCTCATCCAAAAGCGACTCGTGTCCTCCATCCAGTGTTTCCTGTAGAGGAAATACATCACACCTAGGAGGAGAATGATGCAAGTGAAGAGTGGGAAGTAACTCACGATAATCGTCATGATGAGGAACATCTCTCTTGACTCTCTATTTCTTTGAGCCATGATTGTATATTCAACATTGAATTTTCGGTAGCTTTCATCTAGGAGGCGATCACTTAGACATGGTCAACTGACTAATTCAAACAGATTGAGCATTATCAACAAACAAGAAGAGCAAGCATTGCGAGCCATAGACAGAAGAGGAGAAACAGGATAAGACTCCTTGGCCACGTTCTCTGTTGCCCAAATTCGCCAAGTTGCTCCTCCAAGTCAACCAACACGTAGCGCATCACGTTGTTTGTGCCCACAGTTTCAACTATTGTTTCAGGCGATAGAGTTCGAGAGCGCTCGGTCGCACGACGAGCCGTGATCTCCATGGCGAGTACGAGGGCAGCACAAGAGATGCCAATCAGTGCCAGAATATCAAGTGCCCCAATGTCGGCAATACCTGTGCGAACTAGAATCGTAAGACCAGTGCTCACAGTCACAATCAGTGGTAGGAGTGCAATCTGGAGCCCGACTTGAGCCTTCTCAAAAGGAAGAATGGAGACTTTCCTCACAACATCAACACGGGGTTCTTCATCTTCGTCACGGACCGTCTTGGCAACAGCAACTGAACGCCAAAGATGTAATTTAGCAAAGAGAGGAACCCATAGTACAGGAACAATCAACATTCCAAACCCTATAGTAACCGTGGATATCGCCACGACTGCAGAGAGTGGCCCTGAGGCGCTTGAGGGTTCACCCACAATGGCAAGACCAATCAGGAGTGTGCTGAACAATATTGTCAACGCAGAGGCCAATGCAACATACCTGCCCACTGCGGGAAGACGCAGTCTAATTGGTCGGGCCATGCCAGTTCTCATTGTCATCCTACATCCTACGTTAGAAACGTGAATATTGTGACTATAATGAAGTCTATGATTGATACTGTGACTATAGCTGCCGACGCAGCCAAAGCTGCTCTAATCCATGGTTGACCAATAGAAATCGTACAGCCGAAAAGAGCAGCTACTCGAACCACCAAGGACAGTTGTTGTTGACTCGCGGAGGTTACGAAAAGGGCTCGTTCTTCTCTACGCCAAACATCATCGCATCAACGATGGCTCCTGAACGTAAGACTTGGTGAGCTGGAGGGCGGAGAACAGACTAGAGAAAGACTTGAACGCCGGCTTGAGATATTGGAGAGAATCGCCGAGTTTGATCCATCTCGGAAGGTGGAAGTGGCCGAGGAGCTAATCAGTTTGGCCAGACTCGAGGCACAACAACAGGACCGCAGGAGAGCAATGGGCCTAATAGAGAGGGCCGTGGTCATCCTGAAGCAGTACATCAAAGAATGGAATGACGATGCTGCAAGGGAACTCCTGAGAGATGCTCAACAACTTCAGTCAGGACTGAGACGAATCTAACGTACACTTGTTCGACCAGCCCTGATAGAATGCAAAATGAGAGGGTGCTCAACAGTGCGGGAGGGGCAAGTCCCTTCCGATCCACCCCGCCGCCTTATACTTCAGTATCCGTACTGCCAAAGGCAGTCGGCTGCTTCTACCCCTAAGAGGTAGAAATCTTAGGAGGTGATTGATGGCCCACAAGGCAGTCTTGTGGACTTCCATCCGCAGCTTCCGCTACGGATACCTTGTTTGCCGAATCGCCAGGAAATCTGACGATTTTACGACTTCTCCCCACTTGCGACCCCAAGATTCGTCATCGCCCAGTGGACGACGCCTCACCCCAGGGCCGCTCGCGTGGAGCGACGGGCGGTGTGTGCAAGAAGCAGGGACGTATTCTCCGCGCGATAGTGACACGCGGATACTAGGGATTCCAGGTTCACGCGGGTGGGTTCCAACCCGCGATCCCAACTACGACCGGGTTTCGCGATTGACTTCACCTCTCGGTGTCGTAACGCATTGTCCCGGCCATTGTAGCACGCGTGTGGCCCCGCCCATATCGCGGCATACTGACCTACCGTGGCCCCCACCTTCCTCCGTCTTTGTCGACGGCGGTCCCCCTAGTGTGCCCCGACAGGGCCGAAGCCCCCGGCTGGCAACTAGGGGCGGGGATCTCATTCGTTGCAGCACTTAAGCCGATACCTCACGGCACGAATTTACGATGGCCATGCACCAGCTCTCAGCTCGTCGGGCAAGATCATCAGTCTGGCCCTCATTCGGCTGTCTGGGCGGGTAAGATTTCCGGCGTTGAGTCCAATTAAACCGCAAGCTCCACCCCTTGTGGTGCTCCCCCGCCAATTCCTTTAAGTCTGCTGTCCCCTCAGGCACTGTTCTATTAGGCTGAGGGGAATTCAGCCTTGCGGCCGTACTTCCCAAGCGGCCCGTTTATCGCTTTCGCTACAGCACTGCAGCGGCTCGTAGCCGTGCAACACTTAACGGGCATCGTTTACGCCCAGGACTACTCGGGTATCTAATCCGATTCGCTACCCTGGGTTTCGTCCCTCACCGTCGGGCACGTTCTCGGCGACCGCCTTCGCCACTGGTGGTCCTCCACGGATCATAGGATTTCACCCCTACCCGTGGAATACCGTCGCCGTCTCCCGTCCCCAAGCGAGGCGGTATCCCTACCAAGCCGACCGTTGGGCGGCCGGATTTAAGCAGGGACCTACCAAGCCGGCTACGGACGCTTTAAGCTCAATAATCGTGGACACCACTCGAAGAGCTGGTTTTACCGCGGCGGCTGGCACCAGCCTTGCCCTCTCCTTTCTAGCGGTCCATCTTGCGGATCCGCCACAGATGGAGTTATCCCCCATCACTCGGCTTGGCCCACTCACGCTTTCGCGCATTGGTGAGGTTTCGTAACTGCTGCACCCCGTGGGGCTAGGGCCCTTGTCTCAGTGCCCTTCTCCGGGCCACGACTTACATCGCCCGTTCGGGTCATAACCTAAGTGGGCAGTTACCCCACTTACAAGTATGATCCGGTGCCGCCCCGTCCTGTGGCGGAGAGCCCCACATACCTGGGACACCCTTTTCAGAGCAATATCATTTCCAGAACATTGCTCCTATGGGGAATTAGCGCCAGTTTCCCGGCGTTATGCCCCTCCACAGGGTAGGTTAGCGACACTACTGAGCCGTTCGCGACGGACTCGGATGCGAGCCCGTTCCACTTGCATGTCTTAACCCCAAGCCGATAGCAGTGTCCTCTAGCAGGATCAACTAGAGTTGATCGGACTGTACAGGTTCGGCAAGGTGAACGGACCGGAGGTTGAACCGGTTCGCTGCACAGTCCAATGCACACATACCACTTGGTGAAGTACAGGCTTGACGAGATGGCAGGGAAGCTCACCCCGTGTTTCCTGCACTGTTGAGCATATCTTAGACCTGAGGGGATTCTGGCACGCAGCTCGCGCCAGTCTATCTCACGTCCGCATCATATTCTCGCATCTGGAAATCAGGAGTCATCATCGCACGGGCAACGCCGCGAGCATCCGACCTGACACCGTTTGGATGCGAGCCAAGACACTAGCGCGATTGATGCGAATAAAAAGCTTTCCAAGGCGCTCAAAAATGTACAATTGGCGATTGCACTGAATAGTCACAGACTTGGTCGAACGGCACGTGTAGTCGATGTGCTCGTCACAACGCCATGATACGCGTTCGTTCCAACATCGACCAGCGATAATGATGTGTGTGCAAGACACGACCTCCTTCAGGCAAGCAGAGTTGTGAACAGTTGTCAATGTTGCCGCCGTCGGCTCTCTTAATATGGACGTAGTCCCATGTGAGAATGCCAGCTGACACAGAACAGATTGAGGCAACTGTTGTGACCGACTTTCACGAGTACCTTGAGAGTCTGATGAGGGGCACCGCCCACGAGCTTGAGAACATTGTTGCGGGAGAACGAGAGTCGTTTACATTTCCTACGGCAAGGCCACAATGGGCACCACCACGCCACTATAATATCGACCATCTTCTGATGGACTGGAGGATGGACCTTGCAAACGAACGAGTGGAGGCCCTCTCGCAACTCAGGATAACATCCATCGTACCCAAACTGAGGACTGTGAGGCTTCACATGGCCGAGCTGGACATCGAGTTCGTCAAGGACGCTGACGGCCATGAACTGCGGTGGGATGCAAATCCCGATGAAACTACAATGAACGTATATCTGCATGCACCTCTATCGCAGGGTGAGAGCACCGAGCTCGTGTTCAAGTACGTGATTGACCATCCCAGGGGAGGACTGCACTTCACAAATCCGTGCCCGGAGTTTCCAGACATCGAGAGCAGCGCTTGGACACAAATGCAAGATGACTACGCAAGGTACGTGGTACCTGTCTATGACAATCCAAGCCACAAGTTTCCGGTGGAGATCATTGTCACTGTTCCCGCCGGCTATTTCGCCATGAGCAACGGTTACCTGAAAGAGAGAAGAGAGAATGATGACGGCACTGTCACATTTCACTGGGTGCAGGAACAGCCAATTCCCGCATATCTCATGACCGTGGCGATTTCCGAGTATGTGGAGTACAAGGAGTACCTCGGCGACCTTGAGGTGAGCTACTACGCACACAAGAAGTGGGATCGAGAAACCGTCTACCGTTCGTTTGGCAAGACTCCAGCGATGATCAAATTCTTCGAGGAGAAGCTGGGCGTGAAGTATCCATGGGCGAAGTATGCACAGGTCACTGCTGCAAACTTCATCATCGGCGGGATGGAAAATGTGAGTGCCACAACACAGACGGACGCCACTCTACATGACGAGAAGGCCCACAAGGACTACGACTCTGATGGACTGGTTTCCCACGAGCTGGCTCATGCGTGGGGCGGGGACCTGACCACCTGCAGGACATGGACACATGGTTGGCTCAATGAGGGCTGGGCGACACAGATGCAGAACGAGTGGAAGCGGCACGACAAGGGCGAAGATGAGTATCTGTACGAGCAGTACGGCAAGCAGGTGGCATACTTCGAGGAGGACAAAAAGAAGTACAGAAGACCCATCGTCCAGAACGAGTGGGAGCGTGGCGGCGATGTCTTCGACAGGCACCTCTATCCCGGCGCTGCATGGCGGTACTATATGCTAAAGCATCTGGTTGGCGAGGAACGATGGTGGACGATACTGGGGGAGTGGCTCAAGAGATATTCATTCAAGTCAGTCTACACACACGATCTTGAGGCGCTCTTCACCGAGATGACAGGGGAGGACTTTGGATGGTTCTTCGAACAGTGGCTCTACAAGGCGGGCTATCCGGAGTGCAAGATCAAGTGTTCGTACGACTCTGAACTAGGCCACGCGTTGGTGAAGATTGAGCAGACACAGAAGAGTGATGATGGAATGACCCCCGAGGTCTTCAGATTTCCTCTTACTGTGGAGTTTGTCAATGATGATGACGAACGTACGAGATACACCGTTCAGGTCACTGACCGCGTTCACAGCTTCTACTATCCCATGGGCAATAGGCCCAAGCAGATCATCATTGACCCGGACTACGCTGTCCTAATGGATGCGGATATTGAGAAGCCTGAGCCCATGTGGATCGAACAGCTCTTGCATGGCACCAATATCATCCAGCGCATCAAGGCAGCACAGGCACTGGGAAAGAAACCGACACCAAGGGCACTCTCAGCGCTCGGCACGGCGCTTGTCGAGGACTCATTCTGGGGGGTACAGGCAGAGGTCGCCAAGGTTCTCGGCTCCCTCAAGACCAAGGCAGCCCTTGACGAGTTGCTCAAAGGGGTAGGTCTGCCGAACACAAGAGCCCGAACTGCCGTGGCAACCGCACTTGGTCAGTTTTACAAGAATGAGCGTGCCCTCAAGGCATTGGTAAAGATGCTTGACGATACAGAGAGCTACTTTGTGCCCTCTGCTGCGGCCACTTCAATCGGAAAGCTGCAACACGACAAGTCATTCGGCTTGCTCAGAGAACGCATGAAGACCACTCCATCAAGCTGGCACAATATCATAATGCAGGGATACCTCAATGGTATTGTGGAAACTGAGAGAGAGGAGGCAATAGACGTAGTCAGAGAGTACATGCCACCCGGCGTGGACGACTATCTGCGAAGAATCGTTCCACGGGCGCTTGCGCGGCTGGGCAAGAGGCACAGGGACAAGCACCCTGAGATTCGCAGCGATATTGAGCGACTTCTAAGTGACAGATCGTATAGAGTGCAAGTGGCAGCTCTTCTGGCAGCGAAAGAGTACGAGGATGCTGCCCTAATCCCGACCCTCAGCAAGATTGCTGACGCCGCTGTTGAATCGACCGTTGTCAGGTATGCAAGAGAAGCCATCAGGACTCTGAGTAAGAAGAAGGATAAGACTGAGCTGGAATCCATCAGAAAGAGCGTCGAAGAGCTAGAACAGGAGAACAGGGAGATAAAGGACAAGGTCGCGAAGATCGAGGCAATGATCAAGAAGGAGTGATGGAAGGGCGGGTTGACCCCGCCATTCATCGTGGCAGAGGACGATTCTTCTGCCGCTTGCAGTCGTCGGTCTCTTCCATCATGATTGAATGCGACTGGCCCGCCCAATCTGGGCCAGCCCATGGACATCACCATCGATGAGAATGCGCCCCCTCATGAGCAGCACAGGACCATGGTCGTGAGTGTGTCGAACCGTGCCGCGAATCGATATAGTTGCATTGTTGCCATCTACGCCCGTCAAGTTTAGTCGGATGCCAAAGACGATGCGCCCGCGAAATCGGCCCTCGGTGGGACGACCAATCACTCCAATGCCTTCCACGACTGTGAGTTGAGTTTCGCCGATAGTGACAAGGCCGGAGGTCACATTCACATACGCGCGCTGGTCGCCCATACCCTGGACGCAGAACTCGAGGTGCATCTTGACAGGTGTCCACGTGCTCGACGGCTCTAGACCTTGGAACATACGGCCACGCGTATCAATCGCGAATGTATCGCCTACAGAGATGCGGGTGCCATGTTCGGAGGCCTCAACATCTGTTGCAGCCACAGGCGCAGACATCACCGGCACCATCAGTATGAAGATGAGCACCACGCCGCTGATGAGGATTAGTGTCTTGTGTGGTTTCATGGTGATGCGGGGAAGAATATGCACTGTTGAATATAAAGCAGGAATGAACGATGTGACTAGATGATTCGCCTATACGATTCGTATAGTAGATTCCTTCGCTTTTCCGATACATCACAGTATGAGTCAAATGCTGGATGATTCATACAGTCACGATATAGACCGGAACAGACCGGGGACCTGACAGGCGGAACACCATGCAGGATGCTCTTCTATCACTGATTCGGCTCGACCTCCTGCTTGAGATGATTGCAGGGGTCATGTCCCTAGCTATCAGCCACTTCGCAAACATGGCATTCAGAATGTCAGGACAGAAGAGGCTGTCTGATCTATCCACAGGATTCCTAGTTCTATCGGCGGCGATGTTTGGTCGGGTCATAGGTACATGGTACTTCGCCGTAACTGGAGGGTCAGGGCATCTCCTAGTGGTAATCGCCATTGCCTATGGCTCGATGAAGGTCATGGCATATCTCCTCTTTCTGATATCCACACGACCCACGAGAGGCGTGGAGATGGTCACAAATGGCAGTGGTCTGCTGTTGATGCTTGCACTCCCAATCCTGACTGACCCCAACCTCGACCTTGTTGCGATCATCGTCTTAAT
>Ga0164310_10000235_pt1 | contig 28346 bp, 42 predicted proteins | sample GuaBasSedimGuay1_FD_121795 | JGI IMG/M metagenome (GOLD analysis project Ga0164310, IMG submission 121795) | Subseafloor sediment microbial communities from Guaymas Basin, Gulf of California, Mexico - Guay1, Core 4569-9, 0-3 cm | ecosystem: Environmental > Aquatic > Marine > Hydrothermal vents... | reverse complement strand
TCCTCACTTCTTTCGTAATTAAATAAGCTCCGAAAGCCTTGGCAATATCTCCTATTATAAAAGGTAACATCCCTATCAAAAAAGCGTTCTTAATACTTCCTACAAAAAGACACAGCCACGGCAATCCGAAAATGTATATTACAAAGCTTGCAATGATCATAGAGAGTAACATATTCTTTTTCTTTTCTATCAAAAAACCTGCAGTATATGTTGCGAAAATAAAGCCGATCACGTAACCTCCTGTCGGACCCATCAAAACTCCGATACCCCCTTTCCCTCCTGCAAAAACAGGCATTCCAACTATACCCATGAAAAGGTAGATTATCATAGAAATAGCACCTTTCCTCCCAAGGATTCCTCCAGCACAAAGAACAAAGAGAGTTTGAAGGCTTACAGGCACTATCTCTATAGGTATCTGAAACTGGGCAGCGATGCCAGTCAGAGCAGCAAAAAGAGCTGCCATTGTAAGCTCTGACGGTTTCATCAAAACAGCTCTTCTAAGAGTATTGTTTCACTTCTTTTGGGTCCGTAAGATATCAGAGAGATTGGAACTCCTATGAATTCTGATATAAACTCTACATACTCTCTCGCTTTTTCCGGAAGACCTTTGTATCCTTCTTTTTTTATTTTTCCTCTGTTGAATTCTCCCCAGCCTTCAAATTCTTTATATATGGGTTTGCATTTACTAAGAACTTTCATGTTTGCAGGAAACTCCTCTATTTTTTCCCCATTGTACTCGTAAGCTATAGCTATTTTTACTTTTTCAAGTCCGCAGAGTACGTCTAACTTTGTTAACGCAATTCCTGTAAGTCCGTTTATCCTGTGAGCGTATCTCACCATAACAAGATCCAGCCACCCGCATCTCCTCGGTCTTCCTGTGGTAGTCCCGTATTCCTTACCTACATCTCTTAAATGTTCTCCTGTTTTGTCTTCAAGCTCAGTGGGGACAGGACCGGTGCCGACTCTCGATGTGTAGGCCTTTACAACGCCAATGACATTTCCTATTTTTTGAGGAGGAATACCTGCACCTATGCATGCTCCTCCAGCTATGGTATGCGAAGATGTAGTATATGGATATATACCATGATCGATATCAAGATGTGTCCCCTGCGCACCTTCCAAAAGAATGTTTTTATTCTCTTTTAAAAACTTATTTAATAAAAGAGATGTATCTGTAATGTATTTCCTAAAAATTCTTCCGTACTTTGAATACTCTTCATATACTTGGTTGTAATCCAGTGGTTCCTTTCCAAATGCTTTGAAGATCTTGTTTTTCATCGGGAGTACCATAGAAAGTTTTTCCCTGAAGACTTCATCATCGATAAGATCTGCAAATCTGATCCCGAATCTTGCTATTTTATCGGCATAACAGGGGCCTATTCCTCTTTTCGTGCTTCCAGCTTTTAAGTTTCCCTTCAGATTTTCATGGATATCATCTTCTATCTTATGATACGGCATTATAACATTAGCTCTCTCACTTATGTATAAGTTAACATTTTTTCCTTCATTTTCCAGAGTCTCTATTTCTTCAAGAAGAATCTTTGGATCCACCACGACACCGTTTCCCAGTACAAGTATCTTTTCTTCCACAGATCCCGATGGAATTATATGGAACTTGTAAACCTTTTCACCGACGATCACCGTATGACCTGCGTTGTTTCCACCCTGAAATCTCACGACAACATCTGCTTTTTTAGCATAGAAATCTGTTATTTTCCCCTTGCCTTCGTCTCCCCATTGAGTACCCAATATTACATTCAACATGCCATTATGTTTGCAGCGAAACCTTTAAATGTTTTCCCGAATATATCCGGATATGCTTGAAGCTGGATTCATGATAAAACCGAAAGGTTGCTGGGCTCAGAAAATATCTGAAAAATATAAAGAACTAAAAATGGAGGTTTTTTCCATACAGGAAGAAAAAGGGCTGAGCAGATGGAGTTTTAAGGGTAAAAATATTCTGATGGATGCCTATAGAGATGCCCTCAAGGATAAGAGTATTGTCAAACTTAATATAGTTTCCAAAGAAGAAAATGAAATGATAGTTGAAGCAGTATGCAACTGTGAAAATAAATATAGAGTGCATAAAGTACTTGCAAAAAACAACTGTTTTTACCTCCTGCCAAATCCAATATACACAATGAACGGTGCAAAACATTACAAGATACTGGTCCCTGACAGAGATACTTTAAAAAATATAATTAATGAACTGAAAAAATACTCTGAGGTCAGGATAGAAAGCGTGCATAAATTTCAGGATCCCGAGTCTTCTATTTTCCTGAGTCTTGACAAAATAAGGAAAAGGTTAACAGAGAAGCAGCTGAAAGTACTGAAAAAGGCGTATTCGATGGGATACTACAATTATCCAAGAAAAACCACATTGAAAAAGATTGCAGATGATGTTGGAGTTTCAAACTCTACATTACATGAAGAGCTTGTATCTGCTGAAAACTCAATAATAGACCTGCTAATTGAATATTTATGATTGTACAAATGTTTAAAAATAATGAAGTAAATTTTAGATAAAAAACAAAGAGAGTATCATGAAACTGAATAGTTTCCTGAAAAAAGTTGCACTCATTTATATAACTATTTTCGTAGTTGTAACTTTATTATGCGAAATCAAGAACTTGATACTTCGTTATTATGTAGATTTTCTCACATATGCAGGTTTTGCACTTGTGTGTAGCGATAGGTAGAGGCTATAGTTTTTTAATTTTAACGAACACATCCGCAGTTATACTGATCGCTTTTGCTGTACTGATTGATATTATCTTGGGATAGGAATATATTTTATAGAACAAAGTTTTTATGTATGGTAATAATCTTGTAATTAGGTGATCATGTGGCAAAGAAAAAAGACAAAATAAAAAGAAAAAAAGAAAGAAAAACAAAACTTCAGAAAAAAATGGAGAGGAAAAAACTTCAGAAAAGTTTCCTTTATCAGAAAAGAAAGATCATTTATTCAGGATTGATAGTTTTTATAATAATTCTGTGTTGTTTTCTATTTTATAATTATAATGAGGTAAAGAAAGAATGGGAGAATACTGTTGGACTGGGAGATACAATCACTATAAATTATATAGGTGTATATGAAAATGAATATCCCTTCTTTTCCAGCATCGTTGATGAAAATGCTACGTGGGAGACAGAATTGGATGATTCGCACAGATACAATCCTCTTAAATACAGGGTGGGGTATGTGTACGACAAAGGTATTGAAAGAGCGTTGGAGAAAATAGATAAACACTTCTTGGGCAAAAAAGTTGGGGATATAGTAACATTCAATATCCGAAGTGAAGATATTTTCATAAGTGGGGATCCAGCTCCATACTATGAGTTACCCGAAATAATAGAGCTTAACAGAGTCGAAAGTACGGACTTGAATGCATCGATGCCCATATCACAGTTCACTCAGGTATTCAAAACTCCGAAAGAAGGAGAAATAATAGACACTGCCTTTGGAAAAGCGGTAGTAGCCAAGATAGATGAAGAAAATGTTTATATAGAGTTTGTCTCAAAAGTAGGAGAAGAATTCTATTCGAAGTATGGAAAGGCTGTAGTTGAAGAGATAAACGAGGAAGAGAACAAGATATATATCAAACACGACCCTGAGATCGGTGCAACTACCATCATAAATATCTATGGGCAGTATTTGCCTGTAGAGATCGCAGATCTAACAGATGAAAAAATAAAAGTAAAAATATTAAAATATATAAAAATGAAAGCAAAGATAGAGGAACTGGTAAAATATAATAAAGAATGGATCATTGAAGAAGGAGATCAAGTTCTTGTCGATTATACAGGTAAACTCGAGAATGGAGAGGTATTTGATACGACTTATAGGAGTATCGCAGACGATAACGCCACGAAGAAAGCAGAGAGTTTCCAGAAAAAATATGAATATAAACCATTAAAAATAAACACTGTTGAGTACGCGGAAGTGGAACTTTTAAAAGCTTTTGAAGAACAGCTTTTAGGAATGGAGGTAGGTGAAGAAAAAACGATAAAACTAACTCCAGAGGAAGCATACGGGAATTATAAAGAAGAAAAGGTGAAACATATAAAGACAGTGGACGAAGTTCCCATAAAGGAAACTATAATGAAAGAAAGAGATATTCCAGAAAAAGAGTTCAGAGAAAAATATGGAGAGCCGATGGTAGGAGGGGAAATTAATACAGAGTATGGAAAAGCTGATATTTTAGAGATAACGTCAGAAGGTAACGTCAAAATAAAACAGAAAACTGTTAATGAAGAGATAGTTCTGAAATATTTCAAAGCAAAATTACTTAATGAAACTGAAGAAAGTTTCACGATCGAAAGGATCTTTGAACCAAAACTGAATACAAAAAACGGAACTGCATTTGTAAAAGAGGAAGATGGAAAATTCATTATAACATTGGATACCCAAAATCTCAAAATTGGAGATAGGATGTATACGGAATATGGAAGCGGCAAGGTAATTGAGATAAATGAAAATGAGATTGTGGTGGATACAAATCATCCTCTGGCTGGAAAAACATTGATATTCAATGTTAAGATTGTAGAAATTAGAAAGCATATAACACAGTAAACTCGAGAAGTATGAACGAAAGATATTTAAAGACATTCTGGAAAAAGTAAAATGGCCGAGTATATAAAAAGCATATGAAGCTAATATATAACTAAGGAATGATGTAGCAGAAACATCATTCTCATTTTTCCAGATTAATGGAGGTTAGAGTTATGGGTACATCTAGTGGAAAACGTCACAGACCGAGAAGAGGATCACTCGCTTACACTCCGAGAAAGAGAGCGAAGAGAATTTATCCAAGGATAAGTAGTTGGCCGAAGATCGAAAAATGCAAACTCTTGGATTTCCCTGGATACAAGGCGGGGATGACGCACGTATTTAAAGTAGATGACAGAGTACATGCGATTACGAAGGGAAAGGAGTTACAGATACCTGTAACGATAGTAGAGACCCCTCCCGTGTATGTAGCAGCTGTAAGATTCTACAGAAATGGAAAGGTATTGAAAGAGATATGGGCAGAACATATCAAAGACATGGAGAGAAAGATCAGTAAACCCAAAAAAAAGAAAGAAGTTAAGATTGGTACTTTAAAACCTGATGATGTGAGGATCATAGCCGCAACAACGCCAAGAAAGGTAGGATTCAAAAAGAAACCGGAGATAATGGAGATAGGTGTAGGCGGAAAAGATGTGGAAGAGAAAATAAAATACTGCATGAGTATTCTGGGAAAGGAGATCGGTATAAAAGAGGTTTTCAATGACGGAGATTACATCGATGTGATAGCCATTACGAAAGGAAAAGGATTCCAGGGGCAGGTGAAAAGGTGGGGTGTCAAGATTCAGAATCGAAAAACGAATGATGCGAAAAGACATGTAGGCAGTATAGGGCCGTGGAAACCTAGGAGAACTATGTGGACGGTGCCCATGGCCGGGCAAATGGGATATCACAAAAGAACTGAGTACAATAAAAGGATTTTGAAGATCGATTCTCAGGACATAACACCAAAAGGGGGTTTTTTGAATTATGGAGTTTTGAAGAACGAGTATGCTATTGTGAAGGGAAGCGTTCCAGGGAGTAAAAAAAGATTAGTTAGAATGAGAGCATGTATAAGAGAGCCCATTCATCTCCCAAAAGGAGCTCCAAAAATAACTTTTATCTCTACAAAATCTCAACAGGGTGGATAAATGTCACAAATTAACGTTTATTCTTTAGATGGAGAAATTATTGAAAAGATTGAAGTCCCAAGAGTATTTAATACTGAAAAAAGGGAAGATTTAATAAAAAGGGCTGTTCTGGCAGGTATTACTCATAGAATTCAGCCTTACGGAACGTACGTAGAAGCTGGAAAAAGAACATCAGCAGAGTCGCCTGGCAAAAATAGAGGGATATCGAGGGTCCCGAGAATGAAATCAGGTCCGAGAAGAGTAGCTTTTGTAACATCTGCTGTGGGCGGAAGAAAGGCTTTCCCTCCAAAGGTTGAAAAAAAATACAAAGAAAAGATAAATAAAAAGGAGAGAAGATTTGCCATAGCTTCTGCTATAGCTTTTACGTCAGACAAGGATGTTGTTCTTGCCAGAGGACATAAAATAGACAATGTAAAAGAACTACCTTTAGTTGTAGAAGATGAGTTTGAAAAAATAAAAAAAACATCGGAGACGAGAGAGATATTCAAAAAACTGGGTATATGGGATGATATCCTCAGAGCTAAAAAGAAGAAGATAAGGGCAGGAAAAGGAAAGATGAGAGGAAGAAAATATAAAAGAAAAAAAGGCCCTTTGATAGTTGTATCTAAGAATCTAGGTATTTTTTATGGAGCAAGAAATCATCCGGGTGTTGATGTTGTGCAGGTAAGGAATCTCGGAGCAGAGTATCTTGCTCCGGGAACTGAGCCAGGACGTCTTGTAATCTGGACAAAATCCGCTTTTAAAGAATTAGATTCTCTTTTTGGAGGTGTATAAATGGATCCTTATGATATTCTAGTCCACCCTCTTATTACAGAAAAGAATGTTACAATGATGGAGAGTGAAAATAGGCTTGCCTTCATAGTAAGAAGAAACGCTAAAAAAATAGAGATCAAAAAATCTGTTGAAGAGCTATATGAAGTGGAAGTGGCTAAGGTAAGTACAATGATCCTACCAGACGGAAGAAAGAAAGCGTACGTAAAATTGAAAGAGGAGTACCTTGCAGACGAAGTTGCCACGAAGATAGGGGTGTTCTAAATGGGTCACAGAACAAGATCTCAGAGAAAAGGATCCAGTGGTGTGTATAAAGCACCGTCTCACAGGTATAAATATAAAATTAGATACCCGAAAGCTGGTAAAACTATACATGGAAAAGTTATAGATATAATTTTTGACTGTGCGAGAACTGCACCTCTAGCAAAGGTAAAGTTTGAAGACGGAATGAAAGGGTATATCTTGGCTCCTGAGTCGATAACGATCGGTGAACGTATATGTATAGGCGAAAATGCACCGGTAAGGATAGGAAACACACTCCCCCTAAAAAATTTGCCTGAAGGAACTCTTCTCCACAACATAGAGGTAGCTCCGGGGGATGGAGGTAAGCTTATAAGATCATCTGGAAGTTTTGCAACTTTAGTATCAAAAAAAGAAGGTGAATGTATCGTCCAGTTACCCTCTGGAGTAATGAAAACATTTAAATCTAAATGCAGAGCCACAGTCGGGATCGTTGCAGGAGGAGGAAGAAAGGAAAAACCCTTTGTGAAGGCTGGCAAAAAGTATCATGCTTATAGAAGCAAAGCTGGACCCTTCTTTAGAGTTTCTGGGGTAGCTATGAATGTAGTTGATCATCCGTTCGGTGGGGGCGGACACCAGCACATTGGAAGACCCTCTACAGTCTCCAGAGGAACACCACCAGGAAGAAAAGTTGGACTCATATCTGCAAAAAGGACTGGAAAGAGGAGATAGAAATGGCTAAAAAGGAATTTACTTATAGGGGATATTCAATGAAAGAACTTGAAAAAATGCCTATGGATAAGTTTATCACATTGCTTCCTTCGAGGAAGAGAAGAACATTGAAGAGAGATTTCCCAGAAAGACAAAAAAAACTAATGACAAGGGTGAGAGAAGCAAAAAAAGCAGGAAAAGACGTGATCGTTAAAACACATTCCAGAGATATGATAATCCTACCCGAGATGGTAGGACTTAAAGTAGGGATCCATCAGGGTAACGGATTTAAAACTGTTACGATAGTTCCAGAGATGATAGGACATTATCTTGGTGAGTTTGCATTGACAAGAAAACAGGTTAAGCACTCAGCTCCTGGTGTAGGGGCTACAAAATCGTCGTTGTATGTGCCATTAAGGTGATTAAATGGGGTATTCTGTAAAATTTGAAGATGAATTGAAGATTGCAAAGGCTTTTGGTAAGGATCTCAGGATATCTCCAAAGCATGCAAGAGAGATCTGTAAAGAGCTTAAAGATAAAAAATTAAGTTACGCCAAAAAATATCTGGAAGAAGTAATTGAGATGAAAAAAGCTGTACCCTTTAAAAGATATAGAAAAAAGATGGGTCACAAAAGACTGTATAAATGGGATACTGGCAGATACCCTGTGAAAGCCTCTAAGAGAATCTTAAGGCTTCTGGAAGAAGTAGAATCAAATGCAGAGTACAAAGGATTGGATCTGGATAAACTGAGAATAATCCATATCTCTGCTTACAAAGGTCTTGTTATTCCTGGCTGGATTCCCAGAGCGTATGGAAGGGCAACACAGTTCAACGAGTACACAACAAATATAGAGGTAGTGGTGGAGGAAATATAATGGTAATTGAAAGAAAAATCATAGAGGAGAATCTTAAAAACACATCAATAGCTGAATATTTGGCCAAATACTTAGAGAGAGTAGGATTCGGTGGAGTGGATATAAAGAGAAGCCCCTTAGGGACGAGGATAATAGTGAAGGTAGAAACTCCTGGTTTGGTGATAGGAAGGAAAGGAAGATCGATAAGAGAGCTAACAAAAGATCTTGGAGAAACATTCAATATTGAAAATCCACAAATAGAGGTGGAAGAGATCAAAAATCCAGAATTAAACGCGATTGTTATGGCCCATAGAACTGCGTCTGACTTGGAGAGAGGATATCATCACAGAAGAACGGCATACAAAATTTTGAGAAAAATAATGGATACAGGAGCTAAGGGAGCCGAGATAGTAATTTCGGGCAAACTCTCAGGGGGGAGATCGAGAACTGTCAGATTTACAACTGGATATCTAAAAAAGTGCGGAGAACCTGCCCAGAGACTTGTGGATCGGGGATATTCAATAGCAAGATTAAAACTTGGTGTCATGGGTGTTACTGTTAAGATAATGCCTTCTGATGTTATTTTGCCAGATGAAGTATATCTCATCGAAGAAAAAGAAGATAAAGGGGAAGATATAATTATTAAAGAAGAAGCTAAGGAAGAAATAAAGAAAGAAGCTAAGGAGGAGTAATATGGCGATACTGAGAAAGGATGAGATAAGAGAGATGGAAATAGAAGAGATGTATGAAAAACTTGGCGAACTCAAGTCTGAGTTTTCCAGGGAAAAGGCACTTTGTGCTACGGGTAGTGCACCTGAGAATCCAGGAAAAATTGGAGAGTTGAGAAGGACGATGGCAAGAATAAAAACTATAATAAAAGAAACAGAGAGGAGGAAGTAATGCCTGATATATGTCCAATATGTGGATTGCCTAAGGAACTTTGTGTATGCGAAGAGATTGCAATACCAGAACAGCAGATAAAGATCTATACCTCAAGAAGAAGATTCGGAAAGCTGATGACCGTTATAGAAGGAATCAACAGCAATGATATAGAGCTCACTGAGCTCTGTAAGATGCTAAAATCGAAGTGCGCCTGCGGTGGAACAGTAAAAAAAGGAAAAATTGAATTGCAAGGAAAACATGTTGAAAAAGTGAAAAACATATTAGTCAATATGGGATACAGCAAAGAAATGATAAGAACATGAAAAGAGAGCTGATTGGCAAAAGGATCAAAGTGGTAAAGAGCGTGAATAAAGCATATATCGGGATCACAGGTACTGTGATCGATGAAACAAAAAATATGCTGACCCTCGATGATGGAAGAAAGCTTATAAAAGAAAATATCACTATTGAAATTGATGGAACTGTCTTGGATGGAAAATATATAGTAGGAAGGCCTGAAAATAGGATAAAGAGGTGAAATAAATGGAATGTAAGGACAAAAACTGTCCTATCCACGGGAATTTGAAAATCCGGGGAAGAATACTTGAAGGCGTCGTAATAAGCGACAAAATGCGTAACAGTGTAGTTGTAAAAAGAGAGCTTCTAGAGTATATCCCTAAATATGAGAGATACGCAAAGAAATCTTCAAAAATTACTGCTCACAATCCCCCATGTCTCAATGCAAAATTGGGGGACAATGTAAAGATCGCGGAGTGTAGACCTATAAGCAAAACAAAGAGTTTTGTTGTAATTGAGGTGATCTAATGGGGAAGAAAGGAGCTGGAGCTACAAGAGGTAGATCTCCCATAAGACCGATAAGATCATTGACAACAGGATCAAGTTTGATCTGTGCAGATAATACTGGAGCAAAAGAACTTGAAATTATCTCTGTTATAGGATACAAGGGTACATTAAGAAGGTATCCTTCAGCAGGTATTGGTGATATGATCGTGGCATCTGTGAAGAAAGGAAAGCCTGACATAAGAAAGACAATTGTCAAGGCTGTTATAATAAGACAGAGAAAAGAGTACAAGAGACTCGATGGAATGAGAGTGAAATTCGATGATAATGCAGCGGTAATAGTGACACCTGAGGGAATGCCCAAAGGTTCTGAGATAAAGGGGCCTGTAGCTAAAGAAGCTGCTGAAAAATGGGTAAGATTATCTGGAATTGCTAATATGATATTATGAGTGTGATTTTATGACTACACAAAGAAGAAAACAAAGAAAAAAGCATTTTAATGCGCCTCTACATAAAAAACAGAAGTTTATGTCAGCACCGTTGTCTGTAAATCTAAAAGAAAAGTACGGTATAAGAAATTTACCTGTCATAAAGGGAGATAAAATAAGGGTACTGAGAGGAGATTACATATTCTCTGAAGGTAAAGTTATGAGGGTAGATCTGAAGAATAGTAGAATATTCGTTGAAAAAGTTACGAGGGAGAAAACAGACGGTACAGAAGTAAATATACCTTTTCATCCGTCAAATGTTGAGATAATCGATCTGGATCTTAAAGATGAGGAAAGAGCAAAAATTATTGAGAGGAGAGGAGTATGACGAGAATAGGAGAAAAAAAAAGCCTAAAAAGATCAAAAGCTCCAAAAATATGGAGAATTCATAGGAAAAATAAAAAATGGACAGTTAAAAATATCCCGGGTCCACATTCAGGTGAAAAAGCAGTTCCTTTATTGTTCATACTGAGAGATTATCTTGGATATGCAAAAACGAGAAGAGAAGCAAAGATAATTTTAAACAAAGGTTTGGTACTTGTGGATGGGAGAATAAGAAAGGATGAGAGATTTCCTGTGGGCGTGATGGATATTGTGGAGATACCAAAAACAGAGGAGTGTTACAGAGTTCTTCCAAATAGAAAGGGTGAAATGTATCTTTACAAAGTCCCAAAGGAGGAGAAATACCTGAAAATTTTCAGTATAATTGGTAAAACACTTTTAAAAAATGGCGTAGTTCAATTGAACCTCCATGATGGGAGAAATATACTCGGAGACAATACTTATAAGGTTTACGATACGATACTTTACGATTTAAATAAAAAAGAGATAAAGGGGCACATTCCATTTAAAAAAGGCACCTTGGGATTCGTGGTAAAGGGAAACAACGTTTCAAAGATGGGAAAAATCGTGGAGATAGATAAGAGAAAAACTGGCCACAGTACCGTTACCTTGGAAAACAAAAGGGAGCGATTTAAAACATTGAAAGAGTACGTATATATAGTTGGGAAAGGAAAAAGTTTAATCTCGATCCCGGAGGTGGCTTAATGCATAAGACGGAAAAACCAAGAATAGAAAAGGTAGTTATAAATATGGGTATCGGAGAGTCGGGGGAAAAACTTGCAAATGCTGAGTCACTGTTGGAAAATTTGATAGATCAGAAGCCCATAAAAAGAAAAGCAAAGCAGACCAATAAAGATTTCGGGATCAGAAAAAATGAGCCCATAGCAGTAAAAGCAACTTTGAGAGGTAAAAAAGCTTATAAATTTTTAAAAGATGCTTTTGAGGCTGTAGAAAATAAGATAAGTTCAGATAAATTTGATATGTATGGTAACTTCTCATTTGGTATCAAAGAGCACATAGATATTCCGGGAGTAAGATATGATCCAAAGATAGGCGTTTTTGGAATGGATGTCTGTGTATCACTAGAAAGACAGGGATACAGGATTAAAAGAAGGAGGATAAAAAGAAGAAAGATATCTCCAAGTCACAGGATAAAAAAAGAGGAGGGGATAAACTTTATTAAAGAGCAGTTTAAGGTGAATGTTTATGAGTAAAGGTAGCAGAAGATGCAGAAGATGCGGCAGTCATGAAGCTGTAATAAGAAGATATGGATTATACCTCTGTAGAAGGTGCTTTAGAGAGGTAGCGCCAAAATTAGGTTTCAAGAAATATGTATGAGGTGTAAAAATGTTAAACGATCCTTTGGCAGATGCACTATCCAATATAACGAATTATGAAAGAGCTAGAAAAAATGAGGCGTTAATACCAGCATCTAAGGTAATTGGAAATATATTAAAGATAATGCAAGATTACGGCTTTATTGGCACCTTTGAATTTATAGACGATGGAAAATCTGGAAATTATAAGGTGGAACTTATAGGAAATATAAACAAGTGTGGCGTAATAAAACCCAGATTCCCTGTTAAAAAAAATGAGTTTGAAAAATGGGAAAAAAGATTCTTGCCTGCGAAAAACTTTGGGATATTACTTGTATCCACCCCAAAAGGTATCATGAGCCACAAAGATGCATATAAAAACGAAACAGGCGGGAGATTGTTAGCGTATGTGTATTAGGTGAGATTATGGTAGTAGATATAGAAGAGATCACAGTTCCTGAGAGCGTGGAACTCAAGTTTGAGGAAAACACTATCAAAGTTAAAGGTAAGAATGGAGAGCTTCATAGAGTTTTTGATTATCCTAATATCATAATAAAAAATGAAGATGGAAAACTCAGGATATCATCTTCCTCCAATAGGAGAAAAGACGTAGCGATGATAAGAACAACTAAAGCACACATAGTGAATATGATCAAAGGAGTAGAAGAAGGATTTCAATATACGTTGAAGATAGTTTATGCTCACTTTCCAATGAATGTAAAGATAGAAGGAAATAAAGTAGGCATCTACAATTTCTTGGGCGAAAAGCATCCCAGATTCGCAAAGATCGTTGGAAATACCAATGTTACAATTAAAGGAGATACAATAACAGTAAGAGGAATAAACAAAGAAGAAGTAGGTCAAACATCTGCAAACATAGAACAGGCTACAAGAATAAAGAAAAGGGATACGAGAGTATTTCAGGATGGTATATACCTGGTTGAAGGTGCGTAAAGATGAATGAAAGATTGCTCAGAATTAAAAAAGAAAAAAATAGAAAAAGACCGAAGTTTTTAAGACAGGAAACATGGAAATTTATAAAATTCAAAAATAAACCTACATGGAGAAAACCGAGAGGACATTCTTCGAGGATGAGAAGGAAACTCAAGGGAAATCCTCCTGTAGTAAATATAGGATATAGAAATCCGAAGCTTGTGAGGGGATATCATCCCTGCGGACTCCCGGAGGTACTTGTTCACAATGCAAATGATTTAGAGAACCTAAAGGATGTCGCCGTGAGAATAGGGAATGTAGGAACAAAGAAAAAAATTGAAATTCTTAAAAGGGCATTAGAAAAAGATTTAAAACTTTTGAATCCGAAAATAAAGTTTGTCAAGGTAAGTAGTGAGGAAGACATAATAGATAATATAGATATTAAGGATTATACTCAAAGTTTTATCATTTCCAAAAAATTGAGTGACGAAGATAGGGAAAAAATAGAACAGAAAGCTGAAGAGCTTGGGATCGTACTTCAGGAGTGATTATTATGAATGTAAAGGTACAAAAGAGAATTGCAGCCGAGATTCTTGGATGTGGAGTGCACAGGATCTGGATAAATCCGGAAGAAAAGGATAAAGTAAGCATGGCTATAACGAGAGGAGATGTTAAAAAGCTGATAAGAGATGGCATAATAAAAAAAAGACCGGAAGTATCTATAAGCAGAGGTAGAGCAAGAATTCTCCATAAAAAGAAGAAACTGGGAAGAAGAAGAGGACACGGAAGTAGGAAAGGAAAGAAAACAGCCAGAATGAGTAAAAAAAGAGCGTGGATAAACACAATAAGACCTTTAAGAAGAGAACTTAGAGATTTAAGAGAGAAAAATAAACTTGAACCTAAGAGTTATCGAAAACTCTATAGAATGGCAGGAAGTGGAGCATTTAGAAATGTGGCATATATGAACTCTTATATAACTGAGCGAGGGTACACAAAACGGTGATCAAATGAAGAAATTAGGTTTCAAAAGAAGAAGAATGGGGATAACAGATTATGATCAGAGATATAAATTAGTAATGTCAGGGAAACATAGAATGGTAATCAGAACTTCTTTGAATAACATAAATATCCAGATAGTGAGGTCGGAGAAAAGTGGAGATAGAACATTAGTTTCTGCACACTCCAAAGAACTCGAGAAAATGGGTTACAAAGGTCATTGTGGAAACTGTACCGCTGCTTATTTAACAGGACTGTTATGTGGATACAAGATCAAAAAAGCTGGTATAGATGGGGCTATATTGGATATTGGACTCAAATCTGCCACTAAAGGGGCAAATATTTTTGCTGCCCTCAGGGGAGTGATAGACGCAGGTATTGAAATACCACATAATGAAAAGATACTCCCGGATGAAAAAAGAATACGGGGGGAACATATAGCTGATTATGCCTCCAAACTTAATAAGGAAGAGTACTCTAAAAAATTCAGTAATTATATCAAGAAAGGATTAAAACCCGAAGAATTGCCACTTCATTTTGACGAGATCAAGAATAAAATAGAGGAGATCGTATGAACGAGGAAGAATGGATACCGAAGACAGACCTGGGAAGAATGGTAAAGGCAGGAGAGATCACAGATATTGAAGAGATAATCTCAAAAGGAATCTCTATCAGAGAACCCGAAATAGTTGACACTTTACTTCCGGAGCTATCGAATAGAGAGAATCAGGAGATCATTGATATTAACCTGGTCCAGAGAATGACAGATTCAGGTAGAAGAGTAAAATTCAATGTAATTTGTGCAATAGGAAACAAAAATGGGCTTGTTGGCTTAGGACAGAGTAAAGCCAATGAGGTAGGAACAGCTATCAGGAAATCACTGAATAATGCGAAATTAAATATAATAAGAGTAAAAAGAGGTTGCGGATCATGGGAATGCGGCTGTGGAACACCGCACTCTATTCCATTTAAAGTTACTGGAAGATCTTCGAGTGTTACAGTTACCTTATTTCCTGCACCGAGAGGATTGGGACTTGCCATAGGTGATGTGGGTAAAAAGATAATAAAACTTGCGGGGATCACAGATATCTGGTCAAAGTCACTTGGACAGACACAGACAACTATTAATTTTGCAAAGGCGATCTTCGATTGCCTTAAAAATACAAATAATATGAGCTATCAGGAGAGACATATGAGAGGTCTTGGTATAATTGATGGAATGATAAAGGAATCCGCACCAGTCACAGAGGAGACAAAGGAAGAGGAAATAAAAGAAGAGATGGCAAAAGAGGACAAATCAAAGAAAAACGAAATAAAAAAGGAAGAACCAAAGAAGAGTAAAGTAAAAGAAAAGGGATCAAAGGAAGGTGAGTCCAGTGGATAGAGTTGCAGTGATAAGGGTCAGAGGAACTGTTAATTTGGAGAGAAAAATAAAAGATACTTTAAAGATGTTCAATCTTGAAAAAACTAATAACTGCATAATTATAGATAACAGAGACAGCTACAGGGGTATGCTGCAGAAGGTAAAAGATTACGTAACGTTTGGAGAGATTGACAAAAAAACTTTCAAAAAACTGCTACTGAAATGGGCAAGACTTCCGGGCAACAAAAAAATAGATGAAAAGTATATAAAGGAAAAAACAGGAAAAACTGTGGATGAATTCATAGACGAATTCTTTGAATTCAAAACTGATCTTGATGATCTCGGAATAAAAAAAGTTTTCAGGTTACATCCTCCCAGAAAAGGATACAGAGGAGTTAGATTAGGTTATAATCAAGGAGGATCCCTGGGTTACAGAGGAAAAGATATAATTTCTTTGCTCGAAAAAATGATTTAGGTGATTTTGTGATCAGAAAAAAGAAGAAAACATATAAAATGAGAGGTTCAAGGCATTGTGGTGGCGGATGTGCCAAAAAAAGGAGAGGCGCAGGCCATAGAGGAGGAAGAGGCAATGCGGGATCAGGAAAAGAAAAAAAACAGAAGTATACATGGTTTTTAAAATATGAGCCTGATCATCTTGGCAAACATGGATTTAAAAGAATGCCAGAACTTAGAAAAAGTAAATCTGCTGTTAACCTAAGGTATCTGAATGATAACCTTGAAAAACTTCTGGAGAGAGGGGTAGCCTTTAAAGAAAAAAATAATATAATAATAGATGTATCAAAACTTGGAGTTTCCAAAGTACTGAGTGAGGGTAAGCTCACGAAAAAATTCTCTGTAAAAGCTAAAGAATTTTCAGAAAAAGCAAGGATGAAGATCGAAAAAGCAGGCGGAAAGACGATCACAGGTGAAGCAAATGTCTAAACTGGAGATCCTTTCACCATTATACAGGTTTATTCCTGAGGTCTCTATACCAAAGAGACATATCCCATTCAAAGAGAAGATCACATGGAGTGCATTGGTATTGAGTATATATTTTGCACTTTCACAGATACCGTTATATGGTGTATCAGAAAAAGCAATGGATTGGTTTGCAGGTTTTAGAGTTGTTCTTGCAGGAAACAGCGGGAGTATATTACATCTCGGTATAGGTCCTATTGTAACAGCAGGGATAATAATGCAGTTACTGGTAGGATCCGATATCCTGAATCTTGATCTTACGACACATAAGGGGAAAGAGACATTCCAGGGCACACAGAAGCTTTTAGCTATCTCTCTCTGTTTCTTTGAAGCCTTTGCAATGGCACGTGGACAGGGAATGGCAGAAGGAACGATGTTATACATTGTTATATTGCAGATGGCATTTGGTGGAATTTTAGTAATGATTATGGATGAAGTTGTCACAAAATGGGGATTCGGATCAGGGATCTCGTTATTTATTGCGGGAAGGGTTTCTGCGCAGATAATCTGGAGAAGTTTCAGCTTTTTAGCCAGTGCAGATATTCCAGATCAGCTTATAGGTGCTATTCCTGCATTTATCAAATCGTTTATCAGTGGAAATCCTGAATGGACCAGACCTGGTATTCTGGCAGGGATGGATCAGGTATTCTTTACCATTATAATATTCTTTATTATAGTTTATATTGAGTCGATCAGAGTTGAGATACCACTGTCTTATGGAAAATTCAAAGGCATAAGAGGGAGATACCCTATAAAATTCATTTACGCCTCAAACATTCCAATGATTTTGACAGTGGCAATGTTTGCCAATGTGCAGCTAATGGCTAAGATTTTAAATACGAGAGGTATAACGTGGCTCGGTACATTTGACTCTCAAGGTAATGCTGTTTCTGGGATAGTGAATTATATACAACCTCCAAGAGGCATAGGTAATCTTATGCAAGAACCCCTCGGAGCATTGGTATATCTCATAATAGTAGTGTTATTATGCATATTCTTTGCAGTGTTATGGATAGAATTGACTCAGATGGGACCAGAGGCTGTGGCAAAAAAATTAGAAAGATCTGGAATGCAGATTCCAGGTTTCAGGAAGGATCCGAGGGTTCTGAGGAAGGTTCTTTCCAGGTATATACCTCAGGTTACGGTAATGGGCGGAGCAGCAGTTGGAATAGTAGCTGTTTTCGCTGATTTTACAGGAGCATTGGGAACAGGAACAGGAATTTTACTGACTGTGGGCATAGTTTACAGACTGTATGAAGAGCTCATGAAAGAACAGATGGGTGAGATGTTCCCGGCTCTCAGAAAAATTATAGGAAGTGAGTAGAATGGGAATATTAGATTCGATACTAAGTGTGTTTTATGGGCTTTTTGATGCGATCTTCGGAAAATTTTTCCCTCCGCGAGAAGGAGTAATACAGGGCCATGTATATACAGAGTACATACTTGGAGTAACTCTCGTTGCCTTAACAATAGCTGTTTTTATAACAGGAGTGAATTATTTCCTTATAGATCATGAAGAAATGAAAAGAATCAGAAAAGAAACAACGGAATACAGAAATAAGCTTTTGAAAGCTCAAAGGGAAGGTAATAAAAAGCAAATAAGGAAATTAGAGCTACAGAAGAAAAGAATAAATGAATTAAATGCAAAAATGACTTCAATGAGCTTTAAACCTATGATCATTACGATGATTCCAATACTTATTCTCTTTGCATGGTTCAGGCATACTCCCGCATACGGAGTACCGATCCTTGATCTGCCCTTTGCCTTGTTTGACATACCCGTGGTGGGTTCTCTCCTTGGTTTTTTCAGAAGGGGAACTATACTAACAGCCAGTCAATTGGGTGCATTTGGCTGGTATTTTCTCTGCGTAACTGTATTCAGTCAACTTATAAGGAAAATTTTGAACATGGATTAGGTGATCATATGAGAGGAATGTACAGATCGAGATCATTGAGAAGAAAGTTTGTAAGAACACCAGGAGGAAAATCAACTCTTCATTTCAAGAAGAAAAAGCATAACAAGCCAAGATGCGCAGAATGCGGAGCCGAACTTCATGGTGTACCAAGGGGATCTCCAAAGGAAATAAAAAGACTCAGTAAAAGTGAAAAGATACCGACAAGACCCTATGCTGGATATTTATGTACCAAATGCATGAGAAAGCTCATCAAAGAAAAAGTTAGAGTGGAGATATGAAGATCACGATAGGAGGGCTTCCTGGAAGTGGCACCACCACTTCAGCGAGGCTCATAGAAAGAAACTTGGGTTTTAAACATATATATGCAGGTTTGATCTTTAGAGAACTCGCAGAGGAGAGAGGGATGAGCCTGGAGGAGTTCAGTAAGCATGCTGAGGGTAATAGGGACATAGATAATTTGATAGACAGGAAACAGAAAGAACTTTCAGGAAAATACGAAAAATGTATAGTTGAGGGAAGAATGGCAGCATATTTTGTAAATGCCGACCTGAAAATATGGCTTACAGCTCCTTTCGACGCAAGGGCTGAAAGAATTGCGAATAGAGAAAGGAAGAGTCTTGAAGAAAGCAAAAAAGAAATAAAGATGAGAGAAAGAAGTGAAAAAAAAAGATACAAAAAATTTTATGGGATAGATATAGATGATCTCTCTGTATATGATCTGATAATCAACACAGATAAATGGGAACCTGCAGGTGTTTATAAGATAATAAAAAAAGCGATAGAGGTGAAAAGATGATAGATATCGGGAGAGTCTGTACTAAAATAGCAGGAAGAGAGGCAGGAAATAAATGTGTAATTGTGGATATTATAGATAAGAATTACGTCGTAGTTTCAGGTCCGAATGTTAAAAGAAGAAGGTGTAATATAAAGCATCTTGAGTTCCATCCGGATGTAAAAAAGATAGAAAAGGATGCTTCGGATGAAAAGATAAAGAGATTGCTGAGTTAATTTTTATGAAGTATGGAAAACCTCCGGAAGAAAGAACTGTGGAAGAGCTGATAGAAAAAGGCCTGATCGTTCTCGATAAACCTATGGGACCTACGGCGCATGAGATAGTTGCATGGATAAAAAAGATTCTGAACATAAAGAAAGCGGGACACTCGGGAACGTTAGATCCTCATGTTACGGGTGTGTTGCCTGTAGCAACGCAAAAGGCCACAAAAGTCTTGAAGTTAATGCTCGAATCCGAGAAAGAGTATATATGTGCAATGCGACTTCATAAACATGTATCAGAAAAAAGACTTCGAGAGATATGTAAAGAGTTTACTGGAAAAATATATCAGAAACCTCCTGTAAAATCAGCCGTAAAAAGAAAGCTGAGGATAAGAGAAGTTAAAAATATAGAGATACTGGAGATAGAAGAAAAGGATGTTCTCATGAGAATAAACTGTGAGGCTGGGACGTATATCAGAAAATTGTGTTATGATATAGGCGAAGCACTTGGAGTAGGAGCAAACATGGAAGATCTGAGGAGAACGAGAGTAGGACATCTTGGAGAAGAGAATTTAGTGACGCTTCATGAGCTTTTGGATGCGTATATATTCTGGAAGGAGGAAGGCATGGAAAGTGAGATAAGGAGATGCGTACATCCCATAGAGAAAGGTATAAATATACCAAAGGTATGGATTAAAGATGCGGCTGTAGATGCTATCTGTCATGGAGCCAGATTAATGACAGTTGGAGTTGAAAAATGCGAGGAAATTCAAGCAAATCAGAGAGTTGCTGTGATGACACTGAAAAATGAACTGGTGGCATTAGGAAAGGCAGCAATGAGTTGCAGAGAGATGCTGCAGAAAGAAGGCGTTGCTGTGGTAACTGAGACCGTAATTATGGAGAGGAATACGTACCCAAAGATCTGGAAAATAAACTGATAAAAAGATATATAAATTGTGGATATAAAAATAAATAAGAAATGCCGGGGTTGCCGAGACTGGAAAGGCGCGAGCCTGGAGAGCTCGTTCTCGTAAGAGATCGAGGGTTCAAATCCCTTCCCCGGCGTAAGAAAAATCATAGAATGGAGATGATCACATGAGTGAGTTCAGACATATAATCCGTATAGAAGGCGTGGATTTAGATGGGAATAAAAAAGCAGAGTTAGCTTTAACAGGTTTGAAAGGTGTTGGAATGAACTTATCCCGGAGTATAATTCGAGTATCTGGGATAGACCCAAATATAAAGTTTGGCGATCTTGATGACAAGTCGATAGAAAAAATAAAAAATATACTGGAAAATCCAAAAAAATTTAATATTCCTCTATGGATGCTGAACAGGAGAAAAGACTACGAGACAGGAGAAGACAAACATATATTTGAAGCACAGCTGGCAATTATGAATAGAAGTGACATCAACAGGCTTAAAAAGATCAGAGCTTATAGAGGTATCAGACACGAGCTCGGTCTTCCTGTAAGAGGGCAGAGAACAAAGTCGAGTTTCAGGAAAGGCAGAGCCATAGGTGTAAGTAGAAAGAAGGCATTGAGAAAAGAGAAGAAGAGGGAAGAAAAGAGGTGAATGGATGGGCGATCCTAAGTTTTCAAGAAAAAAATATGAAACTCCTCATCATCCATGGCAGAAAGATAGGATAGAACGTGAGAATGAACTTTTAAAGAAGTATGGATTAAAAAATAAAAAAGAAGTCTGGAAAGCAGAGTCGAGACTGAGAAAGTTGAGAAGACAGGCGAGAGTTCTCTTGGCATCTACAGGTGAAGAAACAAAAAAAGAGGAAGAAGAACTGATTCGGAAACTTCAGAGATTGGGCATACTTAAAGAGGATGCCAATCTTGATAATATATTGGAGCTGGACATACAGGATATCCTTGACAGAAGGCTTCAATCAGCAGTTTTCAGAAGAGGCCTGGCAAAAACACCAAAGGAAGCAAGACAGTTGATAGTGCATAGACATATTAAACTTGGAGATAGGATTGTAACATCTCCGAGTATGCTTGTCAGTAAAAATGATGAAGATTTAATAGAAAAGAAGGAGGCTTAAAAATGACTAAAGATGAAAAATGGGGAGTAGCCCACATATATGCGTCTTTCAACAATACAATTATTCATATAACAGATCTAAGCGGCGCAGAAACAATTGCGAGAGTTTCTGGAGGAATGATAGTTAAAGCGGATAAGGATGAATCTTCTCCCTATGCAGCTATGAAGGCAGCTGCCGTTGCAGCTGAAACAGCATTAGAGAGAGGGATTGTAGGAGTTCATATAAAAGTCAGAGCTCCGGGCGGGAGTAAAATCAAGAACCCTGGTCCTGGAGCGCAAGCCGCAATTAGATCGCTGGCAAGAGCAAGGTTAAAAATAGGAAGAATAGAAGATGTCACTCCAATACCTCATGATGGGACAAGACCCAAAGGTGGGAAAAGAGGAAGAAGATTATGAAGGTAACACTTTTGTTCAAATCAGATTCAAAAATAAAAATGATGATAGAAGATGTTGATGTAGGATTTGTCAATGCCCTGAGGAGGATTTTGGTTTCGGAGATTCCTGCATATGCTGTAGATCATATAGTTGTTTATGAAAATACGTCTCAGTTATACGACGAGATTTTGGCTCACAGACTGGGGCTCATACCTCTGAGTACACCCTTAAATGTGGCCAAAGAAGTAACTCTGAGTATAGAAAAAGAAGGGCCCTGTATAGTTTATTCGGGAGATATGGTATCAGACGACGAGTTGATAAATCCCATAATACCGGATATTCCAATAACAAAGCTTGGGGATAATCAAAAAATAAAGATAAACTGTATAGCCACAGCAGGAATTGCCAAGACTCATGCCAAATACCAGACCTGTCTTGTTTTTTATAAGTACTTCCCTGTAATAGAAATAAATAAAAAGTGTGATCTCTGTGGTGTTTGTGTAGAAGCCTGTCCAAGAAATGTATTAGAGATAAAGAATGACTCCATAGAAACGGCAAATATAGAAGAATGCACCCTCTGTAGAAGCTGTGAAGAACAGTGTGATCTGAAGGCTATAAATGTAAGTTATGACCCAAGAAAATTTATATTCACAATTGAAAATTATGGAAATATGAGCATAAAAGATCTAATTGAAGTCTCGACAAGTATAATAGAAGAGAAATGCGATAATTTCATAACTGCTCTTGCGGGGGTTGCCGAGCATGGCCAAAGGCGCTAGGTTGAGGGCCTAGTTCTGTAGGGATCCGCGGGTTCAAATCCCGTCCCCCGCACTATTAGCCTGCGTTCCGTTCTTACAGTAAAATTTTATTTTTGTTTTAAAAAATATTCCACCTCTATATGTTTTAGCTTTTTGTGTAGTTTTTTCTTTTTCATTGTCCAGGATGAGTTCTGCCTTGAGTTTTTAAATCCAGTCGCATCCACGCTGAATATTTTGGAGTTTCCAAGTTTCTCTATGATCTTTTCATTTAAATTTCTCATATACCGAACAGATACTTTCTTTCTGGCGAGATAAAGCGAATGTCTGCTTGGAGCATATCTTAAGCCAATTTCGTCAAGAATCCAGTCCATAGATTTTATTAGCGAGATGAATTCTCGTTCTGAAAGTCTCATGTACTTTTGTAGTATCATTAAAAATGTTATTGCTCTTGGATCGTGAGGTTTCCCAACTCCACTTCATTTTGTATGGTGGATCTAAAGAGTAAATAACCTCTTTTGTTATAATGCAGGAATTAGCGATAAATAAAGTATTTACAGGCGATATTCATTTTGAGAAGGTGAATTTAGGATTCGAAATCTTACCAAAAAAACAATAGAGGGAATGAACACAACAAAGTATGAAAGGAAAAAGTTACAGGCGTGAATCATGAAAGTAGCTCTACTCACAACCAATACTTTTATAACCCCAATATAGAAATTTTATTCAATGAAAAAGGAACATTTGATACTCATAGCAACTATTAGGTGCTTTCCTAAGGTTTTATAAGTTGAATACACAGTACATACGATTCAATGATTGTTTATCTTCCATTGTCTAGTTCTTGTACATAATACCTTACGCAAGATGATAAGTCTTAAATACTAATCTGGCATAGTACTAATCATGAATAGTAAATTTATAAATCGTGAAGAAGATATCTCTCTGTTAGAAGAGGAATGGAAAAAAAAAGCTGGAAGTCTAATCATTCTCTACGGTAGACGAAGAATTGGCAAGACAAGACTCCTAACAGAATTTATAAAGAATAAAAGAGGAATATTTTATATTGCAGAGGATTCTTCTGCTCAAATCCAAATAAATGGATTAAAAAATAAAATAGCAGAATTCCTCAACGATTCACTTCTTAAAAGTCTTGAAATTAAAGATTGGGAGCAACTTTTTGAATATCTAATAAAAAATTTACCCAAGGAACGCTTTTATATTATAATAGATGAGTTCTCATATCTTATCAAAAGCGAAAAAAGGATCCTCAGTATACTACAAAAATTCTGGGATATGAAGTTCTCTTCATCTCCTGCATTTATAGTGTTTTCAGGCTCTCTACTTGGACTAATGAGTGAGACGGTATTATCTTATGCTTCTCCGCTGTATGGTAGAAGAACGAAAGATATTTTACTAAAAGAAATGTCCTTTAAGGATGCAAGGAAGTTTGTTACCATGCCTTTCCAAGAAGCTATGCAGCTCTATATGATAACTGGTGGCGTGCCTGAGTACCTTCTGAAAGTTGCTGAATATAACAATCTCGAGGAATTTCTTAAAAGGGAATTCTTTAGCAAGAGGGGATATTTCTACAGAGAACCATATTACATAATCTCTCAGGAATTCAAGGAACTTAAAACTTACTTCTCTATCCTCAATGCTATTGCCTATGGATGTACAAAGCCTACAGAGATAGCAAATTTTATAGGAATGGAAGCAAGGAGTATCTACCCCTATCTTGAAAATCTTCTTCGCTTGGGTTTTATAGACAGACAAGTTTCCATCTTGGGCAGTCAAAAAAAGGGAATATATCTAATAAAAGATCATATTTTCGATTTCTGGTTTAATTTTGTATTCAGATACAGGGAGGAGATTGAGAAGGAAATATTTAGCCTTAAAAATGAAGAAATATCCAGATACTACGGAAAAAAGTTCGAAAACTTTGTCAGGAAAAAGGTTTTTCATTACCTATTACCTGATTACCACAGGATGGGTAAGTGGTGGCATAGAGACGAGGAAATAGACATAGTATCCACAAATGATAGAACTGGAGAAATTGCCTTTTTTGAGATTAAATGGAGTGATTTAAGCGTAAAGGATGCTGAAAGAATCGTTGTAGATCTGAAAAGAAAGGCTAAACTCGTAAAATGGGACAACAAGAAGAGAAAGGAACACTTTGGCATAATAGCAAAAAGCATAGAAGATAAAAAAAAGTTTAAAGAGGATGGAATTTTCGTTTATGATCTGAAAGATCTTGAAGAAGTTTTAATGACCGATAATTTTATAAACACAATATAAGACCTTTATTCAATGAAAAAGGAACATTTGATACTTATAGCGATAATAGTACTTGGTGCTTTCTTAAGGTTTTATAAGTTGGATATGCAATACATCCGATTCAACGATACATTCTGGAGACTGACACCCGCTCTAGAATTATCAAAAGGTATTCTACCCGATTCTTACGGAGGAATGCCGGGGATATCGTTTCTTTTTTTCCCGTGATGCTCATAAAATCTAGTGTGATATTATTTCGTCAAAGATTATCTTCAGAATACCCAATTTCTGAGTATTATACCAGAAATTCAAATAGTCTACTAATAATAAGAAAAAATTTATTCAAATCATTCAGATGAACTAATGAAAAGATATATAAGTATAGAAAACGATACTCTGACTATGGAGGCACATGAATATCCGCTGAATCATTCACAACAGTGGTCAGAAAAGTATCCGGGAAAGTACATTGGGTGGCCCATATACCCTGAGCGATCGATGAGCACAAGAAAACTCCCCCGGCGATCCATTTTTTCTAATTCTATCGTTTATATTCTCTTCCCTTAAGCTTTTCAGTCTATATGTCTCCTTCTCCAGTAAAGAAGAGTATGTTACACGGCAGAAAAACACCAAAGGTGATGTCTTTAATCGCCAAATCACTTTTCACCCAAATCCCCTAAAAATTGTCTGATCAGTCTTTCGTCCAGATAGTATCCCTTGTTCAGGAATTTTTGAATAAAGGGTTTTACTTCTGCAATGATTCCTCTTTCTTTCGCTATTTTCAGCAATCCTAATGATCCTATAAATTTTAAACCGAGTCTCTCAGCTACTCTTCTTCCTTTTCGATCATCTATGAGTAATGGTAAGTTCAACTCCATAGCTAAGGTTATCGCTTCAGCTTCTCCTTCATCAACAATTAGCTTTAAGGCTTTAACCAAGTTCCCCCTTTTGAGTTCAGTTAATTCCAAAATTTTAAGTGAGGAGAAGAAATCCTTTTCTCTTCTGAACAACTCCTTCTGAACACTTTTTGAAATTAAAATACTATCAAATAAATCATCAAGAACGAAAATAGCTTTAGATTTCTTTAGAATTATCAGAGGAGAAGTGTTAGAAACTATCTGCATTCTTTAACTCCTTCTGTAATTCTTCCTCATCCCAGTTGATTATACTCACTTTTTTCTCGCTCAGAACTTTCATGAAGTCTTCTAAGCATAAGTCAGCCAGATCTGAAGCTCGTTTTAACGTTAGTTTCCCCTCCCTATAAAGCTGAACAGCTATGGCTTCCTTTACTTCCCTTTCCGGCAATTCATCAGGAATTTCGATCACAACTTTGGGCATGGTTATAATTACATTTCATCGTTTATAAATCTTTCTGAACGTATTATTTTCTCCAATCCAGATGAACGTGATTACTGAGATTACCAAGCCAATTTCTTCTATAGTCTCCTCTCGACCTCGAACTAAACAAGATGATCTTATCTATCTAAAAAACCTCTGTACAGTTCCGACATGTCTATTAGTTGGGGTGCTGTATACCGTGAGCGATCGATGAGCACGAGAAACCTACCCCCGCGATCCACCTCTTATAATTTGGCATCTTTTCAGATCGCCAATACCTTTATAAACCCAATATAGAAACTTTATTCAATGAAAAGGGAACATTTGATACTTATAGCGATAATAGTACTCGGTGCTTTCTTAAGGTTTTATAAACTGGATACACAGTATATACGATTCAATGATACATTCTGGAGACTAACGCCCGCTCTAGAATTATCAAAGGGTATTTTACCCAACTCATACGGAGGAATGCCAGGAATATCGTTTCTTTTTTTTCCCGTGATGCTCATAAAATCCAGTGTGATGGCTGCTCAGATTGTGATTGCTCTATTTGGAGTCGCATTGATTCCTCTTTCCTATTATTTCTCTAAAAAATTATCTCCAGAAAATAAGATAACACCTGTTCTTTTAGCATTATTTATCGCCATAAATCCCAGTTTTGTAGCATTATCCAAGGTAATGATGTGGGACATCGTTGTCCTCTCCTTTTTGGTGATAGCACTGATTACGACATATATGACTGCCAAGAACAACTCATTTTACTTCACCATCGGTCATTTTGTATTGCTCTTCTTTCTCGTCTTCCTCAAGGCGCCTAACCTCCTATTTTTTCCCTTTTCGTTAGCGTATATACTGTATGTGCGGTGTTTCGATAGTCTGAAAGAAATATTTTCTAATGTAGATGCCTCATTCAACAAACTGTTTACCAGACGCACCAAAGATATCTGGATCGGCGTCGTTATCTTTTTTATTTTTTATGGACTCTATCTCTATTTTTTTCCTACTATACGAAGTCAGTTTGAATCAGGAGGAGGGGAAGGCTTCTTCCAGGAAGCTTATTACTCTCTTAACTTGAGAGGCACAGTTAGAACTCTCATAGTACCGTTGAATACACCCGCTACTAATATGTATTTTGCTCTACAAGCTTACTCTGGAAATTATCTTCTGTTAGCATTTTTTGCAACTTTCCAAATTTTGATAGCTGTTTGGGGCATTTTTAGTTTTAAAAATAGAAAATATGCAGTTTTCTTATTATCAATTTTCTTTGCCTACGCTGTTTTCTACTTCTTCTTTACAGGATGGTCAGCAAGATACCTCTGTATATCCATTTTTATTCTACTTTTCTTCCTATCTTTGGGTATAGATAAGATCATTGAAACTATCAAAAAACAAAAATTCTCCAGAATGTTCTTTTTTTCGTCATGCCTTCTCATAGGATTGATCATAGCATCATTTTTTTCAGCGTCTTCACTTTACACTATGGAAAAAGAATGGGGCACTGAAAAATCATTGAAAGAGAATTTCATCGAAATTAATTACAAAGATGCACCGTACATACTAAAAAGAGCAGAGAATGAAAACGTATCGTTAATAGTTAGTTCTTATGGAAAATGGCTTGAATTCTTTAAAATTACAGAGGATAGAAATATAGAGATTTTGGACATGTTCGATATAGAATCCGAAGAAGATTTAATTGGAATAATAAATGAAAGGCTAAAAAATAATGAAGTAGTATGGTATATAAAAGGCTGGCCAGAAGGATACGAATGGGGCAATATACCTCAGATGTGTAACAAAATAGAGGAAAATTATGAATTAGAACAAATATATAAAGGAGGAAGACTATATACAAAAATAGATGGTAAACCAGAGGATTCGTTCTTGGTTTATCATCTGCAAAATTGAAGAGTTAAAAAAATCCGATAGTTTTTGAGATCGTGAATATTCCCAGAATTGTGATACCTATCCCAATGAAAAGTTTCATATTTCTTGTATTTATCCTACTTACGGTATATGTCGCAAATGGTACTGAAAAAACAGCCCCAACTATAACAGATGGTGCCAATGTCGCCCAGAAAATGATATTACCACTCAAAAGATATACAATCACCCCAACAAGGCACGTGAGCCCTTCTGCAAATGATGTTATCCCTATGGCTGGCTTAGCATCAACACCTGAGAGAATCTGTCCTCCACATACCAATGGTCCATATCCTCCTCCACTTATACCTTTGTTAAAAGATGCTAGTGTTCCTATCCCAATA
>Ga0164310_10000234_pt1 | contig 28395 bp, 23 predicted proteins | sample GuaBasSedimGuay1_FD_121795 | JGI IMG/M metagenome (GOLD analysis project Ga0164310, IMG submission 121795) | Subseafloor sediment microbial communities from Guaymas Basin, Gulf of California, Mexico - Guay1, Core 4569-9, 0-3 cm | ecosystem: Environmental > Aquatic > Marine > Hydrothermal vents... | reverse complement strand
GTTATATGCAGGTCTGTTCTTGGATTTAATTTTATCTACGGTGTCTAAAAAGTTATCGAGTATTCTATGTTCCCAAGCAAACTGTTTATCGTTAGCTTCCTGAGCATGATATAGAACTCTAGCTGCTGTTGCATCTTTAGTGAAATAGTACTCTGGGGAACTAGCAATACGGTCATACCAGTTTGCAGTTTGTTCGTGTTGTCCACGTCTAAAGTTAGCTGGTGTATCTTCTGTTCCATTAAGTATATCTGAGGTTAACTTGGCGAACTTTTTACCAAAGTCGGAAGGATGTGAAGTAGCTACCTTTGCAGCAATATCTCTCATAAAGGTATGAGACGCTTGTTCAGGTGTTTCTTTACTTCCGAATATATCTTCCATTAACTTACGAGCTTCGTCAGACTCTTTGGCGACTTGTGCAATTGGTTGAGCCACAGGATCTTTCTTAGAAGGTAACGGAATATCTTTTGTAAAAGCTTCTTTAAGCTCTGGAGTTATTTTGAGATAATTAACTTCACCAATTTTAGCTGTAGTTCCCTTGAGTTTAAGAGTACCTACCTCAGAGTTATATTCCTTAGCTAAGCGCTTTGCTAGTCTTACAAACTTATCAGTATATATTTTAACGATGCTAGAATGACTTGTCTTAGCAGGCCAGTTTTCAATATAGCCCACAGTATCTTTATTTGCTGGCCAAGTTATATAGCTGTGCTCTTTTATAATCGCGTCATTTAACGCATTGTAAAAAGTAAAAGTAGACCACGATTTTTCAAAAGGACTTCTTGATAGAGGAGCATCGAATAAAAGCTCAGGAACCTCCATATTATCGTCTAAGAATCTTCTAGAAGTTTCAGATTGAATTCTAAGGTCAGTAACCCTATCAGATTGAGCTTCTAGAATCATGTATACTTTGCCCTTATCAGAGTCATAAGCAGCAGATCGAAAATGACTTAGTATATCATTTGTCTTCCAATGAGCAAATCCAAGTCCTGAGTAAGTATTAATAGGATCATTGTAAGTAATAACTTGTTCAGTGTATGAATTTTCTATAGCCCCAGGTAACTTCATAGTGCTATACCGTCCTTCACGTGCAATTGTTTCAGAGTCAAGATCAGGATGGGTTGTTATATAATCGTCGACTTCAACTTCCATAAAAGACTTATACTTTTCAGCATGGTCATTCGATACTTTAATAGGATACACAGTACCGTTAATTTCAACGTTACCTCTATGACCGTTGATAACTGATGTTCTTACTTCAGGTGGTAAAGCCATTAAGATATCTCTTGTAATACCTAAATGCTCTTTCCAATATTTAGCAGCTAGCCTAGCTAAAACTTGCTCTGTGTTTTTTATTTCATCAGATATTGAGTCATTATGTAAATTATCATCCCAAGCTTGATCAAAGGCTTTAGCAGCTTTAGATAAAGGGTTTGAGTCATCGAAAGCCATGTTAAAAAACATCATTTCATATTCTATAAGAGTATCATAGGAGTCATTAAACTGAGCTTCTATCATAGGTACAAGATTCTCATAGTTAGTTAGATCACTAGCTTCAGCTAAAGTAGGTATAATATGTGAAAATTCAAATTTATTATCTTGTAGATATTTAAAAACCTCATTTGCAGGTACATTAACATCAGGATTATTTTTTACAGCAACTTCTAACTCAGTCATAAGACCTGAGAATTCAACTTCAGTCTTATTGATTAATCCTTTCTTTAAACCTTTCTGGATAAAAGCAAGTCGTTCTTTAGCTGTACCTTTCTTAGGAAGTCCCATAGCTTTAAGCTGACTAACAGCAGGATAAAAGAAATTCTCAGATCTAGCTGCCAAAGGAACTACATCACCTAAAGGGTTTATATTACGGGCTTTCTTACTTTTTGTCATAAAGTCATTGACCGCCATGTCAGCCATGTCACGACCAGAGAAATTCAATTGTTTCGCTGACTTCTTAAAAGCTTTAAAGACCCATCGTCTTACTAGATCAATGAGCTCTTGAACTAGGCTGTATTTAGAATTAGCTTGGTCCTGGATAAAGTACATAAAAGCTTCTTCCTGAATCAAGTCAGCAGACTTATGTTCTCCTGTGGCTAAGGCTTTTACTATAGACCTTCTTGCTGCCGCAGCTTCTACGTTAGATCGGCTACCTTCAGCTATTTCAAGAAATTGGTTATATAGGTCTTGGTAATTACGCTGAAACCATGAATCATGTCTACGTAAGAAATGACCTACTTCATGTGCCACAAGGCCTTTGACTTCGTCAGCAGAGTCAATATTATTTTTAACTAAGTAAACTTGACCTTTCCAATAGAGACCTTTAATATCTTGAATACTTTTAATCGTATCGCCTCTAGCAAATATGAGCTCTGAAGGCTCATCTTCATCAGATAAGGCATCTATGGCATCTTGAGGAAGGTCTTCAACATTTTCTTCGTAGTTGATTCCGTCTGCTTTATTATATAGTAACAATTCATCATTTAGAGCATCTAATTCGGCCTTAGATCGCTTTTTAGGCTCCTTTTTCTTCTTTTTAGTGCCTTTCTTAGCTGTTTTCCTTTTGACTGCCTGAAGCTCCGAAGCGACACTACTTTTTGCGTTATCTTCATTCACAGCTTCTGTTATCTCAAGTTCTTCGAGATTTGCCGTGTCTTTTGATAAGTCTTGAGTAGCTGCGTTGTCACTATTAAATACATCAGTCATTACTTCTTTTATAGCTTCATTTGTATCAAAAGCCCCCTTAAGGTCTATACCTTTTTCCTGAGCTTTTGTAACAGCTTTTTTAGTCTTGGTAGTTTTCTTTGTAGTCTTAGCAACTTTCTTCTTGGCTTGTCTAACTGTCTTAGGCGGAGGTTTAATTGCTATATCAGTAACTCCAAGATTAATAAGAGTAGTAGCTTTCTGAGGTGTAAGAGTATCTCCAGCTTTAAATAATATTGTTCCTGTTTTAGGATTAGCTACGTCTGATGTAAGAGTTTTACCGATCTGTTTGCTTAAAGGAGACCTCGTCAGAACCTTACGTAAGGTTTTCTTTTTAACTTGATCTGCTTTCTTACCCTTGGCTATAATCGTTTTAGTTTTCTTACTGACCCTTTTAGTACGTCTAGTAGTGTCTTTTATTTCTACCTTTGGTTTAGATTTATCAACCTTGAGACCTCGTTTCTCAGCGACACCAACTAAAAAGGATTTTAGATTTTCAGGATGTTCAGTTAAGTGTTTTTCTTCCTTCCTGACAGTTTCGATAACATCTTCCATGCCAGCAGGTAACCACTCAGCGAGGGCATCAAGTTCTTTCTCCCTAAGGTTTCTTACTAGCTTAGTGACTTTAGCTTTTTGTTTTGCTTTAGCCCCTTGTACCTTAGCTTTCTTAGGCTCAAGAGGAACACTTTTATATCCAGCTTCTGCGAGAGTGTTAACATGTTCTGAGTTTAACACTGTACCTTTGGGGATTAGTACTTTTTTATTTTTAACCACATCTTTTGAAGCTGTTCGACCTAAAGCATTACTTATTGGTAAACGCTTAGCTAATTTTGAAAGATTAGCTTTTTGTCTTGTAGCTTCTTTAGCAGGTATTACTTCAGAGACACCATGAGGTTTTTCTTTCCTTCCAACTCTTAGTTTTTGATCAAGTCTTGCAGCTTTATTCTCAGACATTTTAGCGTCAGCTTCCTGTCGAGTCTCAGCTATTCCATAACTCACTCCAGGACCTGTATACTTAAAAGTTTTTCCATTCTCAAGTTTAAAATCAAGCTCAGTTCCTGCTAGTGCGTCATTAACTTGAGTCATTAAAGCTTCAGCTTCTTCAATGGTATCAGCCTTCATAAGGAATTCATCACCACTGATATGGAAACTCTTATCTCCTCCAACTTTATGTATAATCTTTCCAACAGCTTTTAATAATTTGTTACCAGATTCATGACCACCAAGCTCATCATTAACATAAGCTAAGCTATCAACGTCTACAAATACTGTAAGAGGACTTTTGTCGTTATCAATATCATCAAGTACAGATTCCTCATAAGCTCTCTTACTTGGCATCTTAGTTAATGAAGTTGTTAGTAATTCTGACTCTTGTTCTTCAGGAGTCATTTCTTTAACACGCTTGTTAATTGACAAACCAGCAGCTTCTCGACGTTCAGCTTTACGCTGTTCATTCTCGACTGCGACATCTTTAACGCGACGATCTTTAACACGATTATCAAGCTCAGGATCAAGAAGAATTAATTGATTCTTATTGATTTGAACAGCTGTTTGAGCTAACTGCTTAGCTTGTGGTGATTCAGCTTTAGCAAGGTTTTTTAATGAGGCGTCAAGATTCTCTAAAGTAGCGATGGTGTCTGCTTTTACATCGACTGTCCCTTTCTTGATTTCTTCAGCATAAGTATTTAGACCTGCTACTGACTCATCTGGTAATTCTACAGGTTCTACCATATAAGCGTCTGCTAAAACTTTAACAGCTTCAGGGGATTGTGCTACACTAGTAAACTCTTTTGTGTTAATAACTTCTTTCTCAGCTTTTGCAGCTCTTTCATCTGCTTGACTTTTCCTACGTAAATAAACTTCACCTTGAAGAGACTCAAGGATACCTTGTTTAACAGAAGCATTTGGAGCAGACTCAAGCATAGCATGAAACTGAACTTGTTCATGCTCTTCTAGTGAACGCTCAATACGCAAAGTGTCAATGTCTGATTTTTCAAGATCGTAATCAGCAAGTACTTCAGGATTAGCTGAAATAGCATCAAGCTGTTTGTCTGTTAAATTAGCATTACGGAGTTTTACTAAAGAATTAGCTGGTGGAGGAGTAGTATCTTGATTACCTCCTGTAACATTAACAACACCACCCATAGCACCACCAACTAATATACTCATAGCAGCGGCTTCTCCAAGGCCCTCTGATAAAGGCTTTTCGGTGGCGGCATTCATCCATATAGTTTCTTGAAGAGTTTGTGGAAGCTCTTCAAAAACACCTTCAGATATACCACCTTCAACAATTCTCCTGGCTACACCTTTTGATGTTTTTTCTGCAGCTCCCTCAGCGACCTCTTTTAAAGTCCCTCCAACCAGAAGAGTATCTACGTCAGCAATACCTAACTTCTGAGCTAGTCTACCACCTGCAAGATTGAATACTGAAGTACCTACACCAGCAGCTAACGACATGAGGCCTTCTTTAAGATCAATTCTACCTGACTTATTTTGTTGGCGTATATCTTCAGCCATACTACCTGCGCTAGCTGAACCTTCACCTATCGCACTTGCGGCTAACTTAGCAGTAATAGGATTCTTTGCAACCATCTTACCTATTGTAGGTACGTACTTTCCAAGCTTAGTAGTTGCTGCTAAAGCTCCTTTACCTACAACACCACCTGCTCCCATAAGAGGTAACGCTTCAATTGCAGCATGAGCTATAGTACTAGGATTCTTTAAAGCAGCTGTGAGCGTACCAGTAAAACCTTTAGCTTCAGCTACTCGACGATTGGCTTCTTTCTGAGCAGGTGAATATAAGTCATCTAAAATCTCTTTAGACTCTTTAAAGTTTATTCCTAGGCTTTCTGCAGCCTTACCAGCTAAACCCATAGTAGGAATATTAGCTAAACCAATAGCAGCTTCAGGTACTCCTATAGCTCCTTTTAAAGCTGATATACCAGTGTCCCCAAGAAAACGTCTTACTGTTGAAGTCTCAGGTATATCAGTAGCAGGTTCAGAAGGAATGAGCCCTGGTTGAACTTGATGCTGAACATCGGCAACAGGATTTACAATATTTTTCCGCCTGTCTCGTTCAGCAACTAATTCTTCATATGACAAGTCAGCTAGTTTCGGCATAATGTAATCCTATTTAAAAGACTCTGGCGTTTTTCTTTTTCTCTTTGATAAGTCTCTCAAGTTGACTATCAGTAGCATCACCGATGTCAGTTGCTTTACCTAAAGGGACAAAAGAAGGTGACCGTCCTTTAGTTGTATATAAACCAGCAGGGCTAGTCTCTATAGTTTCCCTTGCTATTGGATCGTACTCAAAATCTCCTTTGGTAAATCCAAATTGAGGCAGAGGAGCTTTAACGTCTTTAAAGTCTGCTTGAAAAGTAGGGCCGGTGTTAAAGAGATTAGATGCTGCAGTTCCTGACAACTGGCCTGACTTAACTAAGTCTCTAGTTATGTCACCCACTTGTAAACTTCTAGCGGCATCGATTCTTCGACCTTGAGCTGCAGTATCTGCTTCTATAGCTCTACCTTGAGTTACAGCATTAGATATAGCCCTAGCTCTTTGCAGGTCTAATACCTTTTTAGCGTCTAGTTTACCAGCAAGACCTGTGGTGTCTAAAGCTGACTTTGCAGCTATTCGTCTTCCAGATAAATCATACTCACCAGAGGTTTTAGTACGCTGCAGAGCTGCAGAGTCTTTTAACTGTTGAACTTGGCGCTCTTGTTTTTGTATGTCTTCACGGCGCTCTGCTCGTATAGTATCATCACGTTTTCGTTGTTTTCGTTCAGCTAAAAATCCACGACCTGCCATGTTGGGCCTCCTTATTCGTGTTCCTTGTATGGATGAGATTCAGAAATACTTTCACCATGACTCCAACCCTCACTGAGACTCTCACTACTATTATATCCGTAGCTGGCTGAAGTGTTTATGGCATTCAAAGCAGATGCTGTTAACTGAGCACCAACGTTCATGATACCTGTAGTTCCATCTGACTGGAGTTTCTTAACAGCTGTATAGCCTGCAGTAACTGCTTCTACATCAGCTATGGCTTTTTGCATATTGAATCTTGCTTCTTCAATCCTTAGGTTTAACTCTTGTATCTTAGCCGAGAACATAGAAGCCATAGCTTGTGTCTCAGCATTATAAGCGGATGTCTCAGCCTGAAAACCAGAAACAACAGCCTCTGTTTCAGAAAGCTTAGCCTGTAGTGCCGTTTTATATGCATCAAGCTCTGACTGATAACGTAAAACCTCTTGTTTATTTTGCTCTAGATAAACTTGCATTTCTTTTAACTGAGCATCTGTCTGAGCTTCAGCAGCGGCTACTTCTGTTGCATAAGCTCTGACTTGTTCACCGTAAGTCCTAGCTTTTGCTTCTTCACCTTTTATTTGAATCTCATACAAACTAAACTTAGCTTTCTCACCATCAAGCCTAGCAATATAAGCTTGAGTGGTTAACCTGAACTGTTCAAGTTTAGCAAGTTCAATGTCTGATGCTATTTTGGCACCTTCCATCTCAGCTACATATAAATTCATTTGTGATTCAACAGCATTTAACTGAGCTCTATAAACGTCTACTAGAACCTTTTGAACATCTGCGGTAACTTTGGCAGCTTCGATTTGGCCCTTAAAAATCTCGATCTCAGTTAACGCAGCTTTAATCCGAGCTTCATAAACACGGCTTTCTGTCTCATATACTTGAACCTCTATATTATATTTTGCCACCGAAGCATTATAGATAGAGATAGCATTCTCAGCAGTTATTTTATTAGCCTCAAAGAGTCTATTCGTACCGTCAACAAAAAAGTTACGTAAGATACCCTCGAGCTCAACCCCTTTATCCAGAATGAATTGTGTGTTTTTCTGGGCTAGTTCAGCTTGGTTAATAGTAATCTCTCTACTAGCCGCGGAATTATTTCTGGATATCTGATTTTGAATTTCAGTGAGTTTACCTGTCAGAGCGCCAGGAGGAATAGTAAATCCTCGAGCTGCAAAGTAATCGGTTGCTTCTATATACAACCTATCGTTTTCATCAAGTTGGCGATCAAGTAGTCTTTGATAAATTTCATCTTCTACTGTAGCATCGAGACCTGTACCACCATTTTGTATACCCTCAAGTACCTTTGCAAATAAGTCTCCCCAAATACCTGAAACATATACAGGCTCACCCCAAGTAAAAGGAGCGGGCTCATCAATAGTAGCTGAGGGTAAAGTTGCAGAGAACACCGGAAGTGTAATTGATGGAGATGATGGAATAGCTACAGTATCAAATGAAGGCGCCGTAGGTAGTGTTACACTAGGAGCTGTTGGAGTAGTTATAGGGTCTAAAGCCGGTGCATCTCCAGGAGGCTCAATAGTAGCTGCAACTGGTACGTCAGGGTTAACCCAAGATGGAGGACTAACAGATAACACAGGTATTGTTACAGGAGTAAAAGTTGGAAGGGTTAACCAACTAGGTGGCGTAGTGGTATCCACAGGCCAATCCCCTGGTAAAGTAACATCACCTAATGACGGCCTAATACCGAAGTCCATTTCAGGAATATCTGGAGTAGTAACGCTTATAGCACTTGTATCGGGAATTTCTAGGTCATCGAGGAGATCTGACAAAGAAGTGATATAGTCCTGAGTGATTGTAAAAGACTGTGCAGCGTAATACTCCGCTTGATCCATGTGCTCAGTAATTATAGTCCATGGCGAACCTAGATCAAAAGACCCTGAAAATTTTTGACTTGGAATACTTACATATGTTCCCATTGAGTAACCTCTTTACTATGTTTGACTTAAAAGTATAAAATTATCAGTCATGCCATTTGGATCAAACGTGTCAGTAACTATTTCACCATTGTGTAATAAAATATCTAAGTTTTCAAATAAGCTATCTGAAGCTGAAACTCTAAACCAAAGTATATCTCCATGTGTACTAGTTGTGGGATAAGTTGCAGTTATTTTAGGTAAGAAACTTAAATACCAAAATCCTAGAAGAACAAATTGATTACCATGACCAAAACCTGAAATAAAATCACGTGAGTTATTTATATAAGAATCAGGAGTAGTAAAAGGATTAGGTCTCTGGAATCTATCCATAAAAGTTTGATGTAAGTCATACACTACATTAGTTGAATCGTATTCTTCGTCTTCATCTATATTGTCATAGTAATCTGGAAAACCAGCTGGTGGAGTTTTAGCTGCAACTCCTGATTCATATAAAGGAAAACCAGATAAGTATAAAGGATATATAGTTACATTATCAAGAACATCACCCCAATCACACTTACCATATAAATCATACTCATCATGAGCCATAGCATAAAGCGTCCCTGGACCTCTTCCATCGGGTCTTGCTGAAAAAGTAGTTAGTGTAGGACTTTCAAGATCTAGGGTTTCTTCTTTTAATAGTGTTATTGTACCTTTGTAATACATTTTTACAGAAATAGTAACTTCTAGAGTAAGTAGACGATCATGAACATCTTCACTTTCTGGGTTATTTTCATCATAAGTTTCATCAGTTGCTTCTATTGAGTATATAGTAAATATAATTAAGTCTTCAAATAAGTCTATATGTGCAGGAACAAATATTGTTTCTATAGAACTAACTACATTTTTAGTCCAAGTTAAATTAAATGAGTTAGTAAAATCTAAAGCATAAGTAACATCTACGTCTAATTTATTTTCACCTAGTTTAACACCTTTATAATAAATTTCTTCAAGATCCCTAAAGGTTGATTCGTAAGAGTACTCATTAACTATATTTTCAATTTTTATAGTTACTCCACCTGTAGGAGGATAATATAATTCTGCATCACATGAGCTATTTTGTTCCATGATAAGTGAAACTGATTGTGTTTTATTATAAGTAACTGAGTTTACTCCATCAGTTAATAAAGTACCTATATTTTCTCGTATAGATGTAAATTCTGAATGACATTCTCTTTTAGTTATAACGTAATAAATACCACTAAAACCAAGATCAAAAGATTCTACTTCCTGCAGTATACTTTTAGAAATACTTGACTCTCCCTCACATGAATGATCTACATCTACATATGAGTCAATACTATAGTTATCTAGTATACCATCAGCATCGTATTCTGGAGTAAACACTTTACGTTGGCATAGAGTATCTGAAGTACCTCCATCAGTTATTCTAAAAGGTGCTGTTGTTTGAAAATGAATTTCTTCAGTAACTCTATTTCTAGGATTAATAGTATACTCAGGTAAAGTATAAGAAAGATTAATAGGATAATAAATTCTACTTCTTTGTAAAGTTCCTGAATCGTTTAGATCATAGAAATAATCAGATGATCTATACCATTTTCTTGGGCATTTTGAGATAAGGTCATAGTTAAGTCTAGTAGTTATAACAGACTTCTCAGGATAACTAATTATGTCACTTTTAAAATAAGTAGCCCCTTGGTATCTGTAAAGAACATAGTTATCTGAAATATAAAAGCTTCCGGTATCAGCTTGAGTACTTTTACTACCTAAGTAAATTCGTCGTATATATTTATAAAGTATCTCCGAGGGAATATCATAGTGCTCATATATGACTAAGCTATAACTAGTTGAGAGGCCAGGTACAGTAATATAATTTTCATTTAAACAATAGACAGGAGTTACAATAGATTCATCTTCATTAAACTCAGAAGTATCATCATGGCCAGCTAAAAATAATCCATCTGACGTTTCTAAAATTATAACTTCATCGTCTACACAAAAAGCCATCCATGCATTATTAGGTAAGGCAGGTAAATTTAAAGCTTCAACTTTTGTATAATACCAACCACAGTCATAAACTATCTGGTCAATCCACTGTTCATCATCTGAGTCTTCTGGCTTTTCTCCAAGCCATTCAACTATAACAGCAGGAGCTGAAGCTCCATCAGGAGGTACAGGGCTTGTGGATAAAGCAAATATCATAGATAAAATTTTTGCTTTATAACAGCAAAAAGTTTGTCCACTAATATCTGTTTTTACCCAGGCTAGGAAGTCCATGCTCTCACCGCGATTGATGGATTAATTGAAGTTATCCGCCAATTTAACCATTCACAAATTTCTTCAATATCCTCAAACTCAATATCTAAATCCTCGTCTTCATCATGTGGTTTTGCTATAAGTAAAACTATATCACCTTCTAGATGTATAAAATGATCTGCTGATACAGTAAGATCTTCTAACAATGTATATTTTGATTTCTGACATATTTCAACATCATAAAAATAATCTAAACCTCTATTGGGTAACCAACCCTCATCTTCAACGTCTCTAGCTGAAACAATTTTTCCAATAGCTGCACAACAATCACAAAAACAACGTCTTGTTTCAGATAACGCTGACTTACCAGTTGGTAGAGGAGCTGCATGAATACGAACTTCACTTAAATTAAAACCAGAAAAGCATTCTACTACAACATCTTTAGCTAGTCGAACTGTTCTCCAAGCTTGTTGTATCTTTTGAAAACGCATTTGATTCTGGAGGATATTAAGTTGGGAGTCTGCTTGACCTATATACTGTTTCCCTTTTGCAACATCTCCAAGAATAACCGTCTTTTTAGGAACTTTACGATAAGCCATGATTTCTGAAAATAAAAATGCCGCTCATTGAGTTGATTGAGAAGTCTGCGCCATTTACATTTTTGACTTGATATAGCCAGTAAGTACCTCGTAAGGTTCGTGGAATAGGAATTCTATGTTTCTGTGGTAATAGATCTTTACCAGAAACTGTAAATTCCTGCGCCGTTCCTCCGTCTGATGATATTGTTACTATAATATCCCCATCCGTCTTCATCTCTAAATACAAGTACCGCATGCGTTTTTGATGAATTGTACCAAGATCTGTCAAGAACGGCTCAAAGTATGCATCAATATTGGTACCATTGTCATCATCTCCGCCTAATTCAAATATACCATCAGCCTTTGCTCCTAACTGTACTCCGTTAAAATTAACAAAGGAATTGAAATCAAAGTTAGTGTACTGCGATGTTGCACTGTCTATTTTCAAATTCGCGTCTAAAGTTAGCATTATCTTATTTGTCCTCTAACATGACGTAGAATTGGATAGGTATACTCTCCGTCATCCTGGAGAGTTCCTGAAAGTATATACAGGTCCCCTTCTAAATCTCCAGTTGGAATCTCATAGCCAGAGAGATAACTTGCTATTGTAGGCATGTCACCTGTAAGGGTTCCATTACATGCTGCTTGTGCATCTAGAGTTCCGTTTATAGAAGGCATAGATCCTGTTAAAGTGCCTGTAGGATTCTGATACCCTGTGATACTTGATGTTACAATTGGTAATGCTGACTCAAGAGTACCGTAACTTGGAACACTTGAATCACAAGATCCTTGTACTATAGGTAAACTAGACAAGGAATTAAGGGTTCCTATTGAAGGTACAACAGCGCTAAAGCTGCCAGACACTACCAAAGTGTCACTTACAAGCTCTGCACCTGCAGTAAAAGAACCACTATAAACTGGTACGTCGTCCTCGATCGTACCATAACTTGGAACTTCACCTGTAAAGTCTGCCTCGGCTAAAGGCAGACTTACAGTGAGTTCGCCTCCTGGGATGAGTTCGCCTGTTATAATTGGCATCTCATCCTCTAAAAATGCAGCATTGCTATTTCCAACTAAGGAGTCATCTGTTATAGGATCATCAAATATAGGAAAAGATCCCTCTATATAGGCTCCATTACCTATATAAGCATCTCCAGCTAGTACAGGAACATCGTCTGTTAGGGTAGCCGTTTCCCAGTCTGCGTGGCAATCACCTTGCAGTATAGGACACTCTGCGTCTAACCCATAACCTCCACCTGCTAGAATCGTGATACCCATGAGATTATACTCCAGCCATACTAAGATTTAATGTACCAGCAGATACTGAAACTACATAGAATCTCATCTGGTTAGCCCCGTTTGTCTCAAAAAACTCCATAGGCGCCATATAAACTCCAGCACCTTCTGTACGAGTAGTAGCTGTTATAGTAACAGCATCACCTATATTCTCTACGCCATTAGCGTCATAGTATATGGGCCATACAACAGCGTTCGCACCGCTGTTTGAAAAAGTGGCTTTAAGTAAAACTCTTGATAATCTACGACACCAATATCCTCCAGTTTCATTAGTTGCAATAAGACCAGTCTCTACATCTTCGAAAGTCATGGGTCCATAGGTTAATGACTGAGACTGAATGAAATCATCATCCCAGCCATCGATACCAGCAACAGGGATATTACTGCCGCTCTCAGCGTCTCTGATATATAGATCCGGAAGTGATGGTGCCGGATCGTTTGCAGATGTAAAGAGTAAAAGCATAATATTCTCCGGTAAACTTTAAAGTTGCTTAGTATCAACCACCAGCTACATATGCTGGGAATAACAAACCGCCCCAGTCACCATCAGCAAGTTGAGTATCAAGAGCTGCATTTCGACTACCATGAGATATTGGTAAAGCAAATAAATCAAATTGAACTATATCTGATGTAAAATAAACATGGAAACCAATTTCTTTTGCTCCATAAGTTGGAAAAGACATTAAAACCACTGGATATATAGGTGTATTACCAGCTTCACCAGCTATTCGTAAATAATCAACAGATTCAGCTATAGCACCTCCACTAGGTTTAACAGGAAGCATCTTCATTGGCGGTAATAGGGCTGATATAACTGGGGTACCGTCCTCGGAAACTATAAGAGGGGTTACTACTAAAGGAGCATCAGTTGTTTGTGAAGCGTGCATAGTTACCATACCATACACAGTCACATGCGTAGCATCTGATACGTCTAATAAATTACTAGCTATTCCCGCTGGAAGTGGGTCCAGGTCTAAAGCGTCAGTTGCTGTAACTTCACGTAAAGGCGTATCTGTTAAAGCTTCATAAACTGCAACTCTTGGACACTCTCCAACTATCTGAGCAACCCTTGCATTAGTATCATCATCAACTGCTCGTGCGTCTGTACATGCGACACTCTCACCAGCTAATGCATCGTCTACAACTATTCCTTTTTCAGCCATTTTCTTATCTCCTTATACTATATCATCAGTAATTAGGTTTTAGTTTCGGTATGATTCTTAAGATGCTGGCATTGACAAGTTAACTTGGTCAATTGTAGTTGTTACACCAACTGTCAAGCTAGTGCTGGTCAAGTTAAGCTGAGCTCCTGAAGTAGCACAAGCACCGTCTATACGAATACCAGTTGTACTTGCACCTGTTGTAACGTCATTAGCATAGATCCTAAACCAACCAGCTGTACCAGTTGCAAGGTTTACACCAGACCAAACTTCACCAACTTCTTTACCAAGAACTGCAGCAGCAACTTGTCCGAAGTTTAAGCCATTGTCTACTGCGCCAGCTACAAAAGCACCACTAGACTCAGTTATTCGACAAAGCTTAGTTCCTGTTTCAGCGTCGTCTGCTGAAGTTGGTTGAGAACCTGAATAAATGTCAATGATACAGTTTCGAAAAATTCCTCTATAACTTCCACCTTCAGCTGATGCTAAGATAATAGCATCACCCGCAGCTTCTGCAACAAGACTACCCGCTGCAATTTCAATTATGCCAGCAGTTACTGACAAAAGCTTATAAGTTCCATCATTGCTAGTTGATCCAAGCACTGTTAAATAATCACCAGCAGTGAAGTCTGCTAAACCACTACCTGAATCATTTATAGTGTCCCTGCTGCTAGAACCATCACCGTCACCAAATGATATTGTAGTTCCTGAAACGGCGTTTGGTACGAATGCAGCTTTCTCCAGTAAAGCATTCCTTAATCCTGTTGAAAGTCTCCAGCTCATTTTAAACTCCTATACTGTGAATGTAATTATATCCCATAAGTAATCCAGCTCCCTGTGTCCCATACTCAGGGTAAATTACCTTCTTTTTGTTAAGGTTTATAAAGCTCCCATTGGACGTACCTAAACAGGCACCTTCGAAAGAAGCCCACAAAGCACATTGACCTAGTTCAGTTAAGCCAATTTCAACGCCGTCTACATAGTCAATGGCGTCTGACCATTCTACTACTGGGTAAGTCGATACTACATCTTGAGTAAATTCCTTAGGATCTTGACCAGAAAGAAAATAGGTGTTTTCTTCATCTGAGACAAAAATTCCATTACCTACGGGCTTTATCATTCTTCCGTTAGTTGGAAATACCAAGTAATTTCGTGTTCTATCAAACCAGCTGAACGCAAAAGGTTCAGACCACCAAAGAATGTTTTCTTCAAATACAAAAATCCGTCCTGCATAAAACGCTATATGTCTTCCAGCACGAGGACCATCAAAAGTTCTGTTAGTATCTGGTCCTACATAAGTGCTAGCTTCCCAAGCTTCTACAATGCCACCTCGTCGAATTATACCAAGATTAACCTCATTAGTATAATAAATGTCACTGTTGACCTGAGCATAAGACATACGTCTATTTAAACTGATGTCACTTTTAAGCAATACTGATGAATAATCTGGTAACAGTTGATACATATTAGCGCCTACAATATATAAACAATCGTTACCATCACAAAACATACTGTGTGGTTCAGTTGCAGTGACTACATCATTATAGCCTGATCGTCTACTGGCATAACCTGTATCACTTATAGTTATGTTAACAGCGACACCTAGATCCGATACACCACTTTCAGGATTATACGCTGAACGCGTAGGGTCCTTTACGGTGTTTAAACCAACTGCTCCGGTATAAAGTAATGCTGTTTCAGGCATTAGATCCACCCTGATCCACGTTTTGGATTTGGAGTAGACTGACCTTCATGTATAAGATCATCTAACTCTGCAAGTGCAGTGTTAAAAGCTGTTCTATGATGGGCAGTATTAATCTTTGGTCCCTCAATCCCATCTTCTATTATTTTCCAACATTTCCATAGTGCATAATTTTCAAGTAACTCATTTTGCATAGATGCTGGTAAACAAGAAGGAATATGAGAGTCCTCTGTTAAGGGTGTTGGATGCTGATAAAAACCACAAGTCACTATTGTCTCAGTTTCAGGACTTAAATAATAATAAATTGAACCACTACCAGTTGTTACAATACAAATATTACCAGACATTATATCTGTGTTATCAATGTCAGGATAATCATTCTTTAAAAGCCTCAAAGAAGATACAACATCAATAAGCTCAGTGTCAGGAGCATAAGCACTATAGAGGCCCCGGTGATAATTCCAAGAAGTTGGTATGACAACACTATGAGTGTCTGTAGCAGTTGTAAATGTTCCAGACGACTCTAGTTCTGGCAAAAGGACGTAATCAGCACAAAGTTCAAGGGCCTCATTAAACTTAGCGTCTATGAAGTCATCCTCTATAGAAGTGTCTTGAATAGCGTCTACTACATTTTCTCTTAATGTTTCAAGTGTCGGCATAACTTACTTCCTATGTGTTAGTTGTTTCTTCAGCATCTGTTGGAGGAGTAACATTATCAATTGGTGGATCTTCAACCTTGGGCTCTTCAACCTTGGGCTCTTCAACCTTGGGCTCTTCAACCTTGGGCTCTTCAACCTTGGGCTCTTCCAGTTTAAAGTTAACTATTGCACCTGGATCGTCAAGTACAAACAATTTATTATTGTCACCACTAGCCAGGATGGCTTGAAAGTCGTTTAATGTCATTTTTGCAATTACACCATCTTTAGCCGTGTATTTATTCTTCATTACAGGACTTTCAATTACCTCATTTGGGTTCCTCCCTTTATAAAGGACTTTGACTATTTTCATTCGCATATCTCCCTTTTGAATTATTCTCAGGCCCACTTAAGGGCCTGAGAATAATAAATTCAAATCCACTAGTTAGTGAATCTTATGGTACCATTACATAGAATATTGTAAGAACTATAGTGGTATCTGCGTCCATGACATCACCGAGTACTTTAACATCTACAGTATCTGCTGCAGCTAAAACTGCACTTCCTGTTCCATTGGCAATGGCTGAACCAGCAGCTGATACATCTATGCCGTCAAACATAGCGTCTATATCCCCGCCAGTAAAACCTATATCCAGGGTTCTACCTGCACCAAAAGCATCAAACTCAATAATACCACCAAGAGGTTGAGCTCCAAGAGGGAGTGAAACCATTTCAATTACAGAGTTTGCTGCTAATTCTGCAGAGCTTGTATAAGATCCTCTGGCAGACAAAACTACGCCTGCGGGAATATCGTGAACATTAGTAACTGCCCCGATTACATTATCTGATTGATTTGACATTTTTAAATCTCCTTATAAATTGATAACTAAAACTTGTCATAAACCCTTACGGGGTTTATGACAAGCTCATAACAGTCCTAGAAGATCTGTTATACTGGTGAAGCGCAGGCACAGTCAACAGCGATTACGCCAAAGTCCAGAGAGTTATAGGTTGTTTTTTTGATACCGAAAATAACGCCTGCTGTGATTGCCAGTGCATTACCACGATCGTCTTTCTCTTCGTTCCAAGAGTAACGGTTTGGTGAAGAGTTTTGACCGTAAGCAATCATAGCTGCCTGGGAGCCCATGAACAGGGACCTTGAGGCCGCGATATTTGCACCTGCACCATAGTCGTTGTATCGAATTACACCACGATGTTTATGCATAATAACATCAGCATACTCACCAAGAGCGTTTTTGTAGATCAGGCCTTTATTGCCACGATCAGTTGCTTTACGAATCATAAGCCAATCATTCTCAGATACGCCTGCACGCATATTAAAAGCGTCAAATGTATGCATCAAGAGGATGAATTTTTTCTCGCCGTCAACCATCATTGGTTGAATCATAGGATCGGCAGTTTCTGCGGCAGCAACGAGTTTATCAACGAGGTACAACCCCATTTTGTCACCAGCTGCGAGATCCGCTTTACCGGTAGCTGCGACACCTGAAGTCTCACCATATACAATTGTAGAAGGCGCAGATAGGGCGTTATTAGCTCGACCAGCGTTTGTAGTAATTGTACCGTGATGTGTAGTAGTTACATTGGCAGCGGTTGCTTCACCAGCGAGATAGAAGAAAATTTGCTCGTCAAGTTCTTCAGCCCACCAAGTAGACAATGCATCACGACCCTCTTTACGAAGGTTATACGGAACACGCTGTTCGGACATTTTACCTTTGGACTTGGTACCTTTCCTAAGTTGGTCAATGAACACCGCGTCATTGTAGAATGTGAGTGCTTCTTCAGCGGATGTACCTTCAATGATATTATCTCCTTCAATACCATTACCGCTCAGTTTCATACGAAGGCCAACCGTGATTTTCTCACCCGCACCTTTGTTAAGCTCAGTTTTCAAGGTAATGAGAGCATCTTTGCTGGTGCCAATAAACTTAGCAAAATATTGTTTCTTGGCAGCTTCGTATGCTAGGGATGTTGACCAGCGCTGTACTGCTAACGGGTCATTTAATGGAAAGTCTGTAGCCATGATTTATCTCCTTAAGCTCCAGATAAATAAGCTTCTTTCTCTTTAGTACTAAGTTTTTCAAATTGGGCATCTGTCAAAACTTTGTCTGAGAACTCCGGAGCATTATCGCTATCAGGAATCTCTTTCAAAGAGGTAAAACTTTTATCTGAAGAGTTTTTAAATTTTTTGATTAGCTCAGCCTCTATTTCCTTGGTAAGGTCAGCTTTGATCTTTTCAAGGTCTGGTGGTTCAACAGCCGCGTCTTCTATTGTCTTCCTAACAGTAGTCAATATTTTTACTACATCAGCGGCTTGTTCACCCAGATAAAGAGGGTCAGTTTCTCCTGGCAAAATTATCTGTGTTGATGGGTCCGTAAGATAAAATAAATCTTTTGTGAACCCCACGGAGTCAGCAAACTTTACTAAGTCAGCTTGGGCAGTAGACTCTTTATCAAACAACCCAGGTACATGTTTTTCCATGGCCTCATTGGTTGCTGTAAACATTTCAGCTAGTGCCAATTTTGTAGACTCAGCATTTGCTTTGTCAGTTTCTTGCTGCTTTACAGCGGCTGTGTATTCTGCCAAAGCTTCATTATGCTTTGCTAACTTAACCGTGTATTTTAAAGCGCTAGAAGGATCGTCGTCAGTGAGCTTCTCAAAGTCTGAATCACTTAGGATATCAAATCCAGCCTCAGGTTTTTTCAGTTCCTTTGGTTTTGTGTCCTCAACCTTTGTAGGTAGCTTTTCGAGTTTCGCTTGCATTATCGCTACTTGCTCTTTCAGATACCTGTTCTCACCTCTAACTTCATGTAAAGCTTGTGTTGGAACAAAGCCTTTAGGTGGTTTATCTCCAGACTTGTCATCTCCTTTACCGCTTTTGTCATCGTCTGCTTTCGACTTGGAGTTAGCCGCATCCTTCTCCTTTGCAGCCTTGGCATCTTCGGCTTCTTTTTGAGCCTTGGTGTCTGCTTCAGCTTTTGCCTTAGCATCTGCTTCAGTTTTCGCCTTAGCATCTGCTTCAGCTTTCGCCTTAACATCTGCGTCATCAGGAGTACCCATAAGCTCTTTATCTGTTACAGTAGGTAATCCCTGTAGGTCTTCAATAGAAGGTTCCTTGTCTGTAGTTTTGTCATCACCTGATTTATCGCCAGTTTTGTCATCACTAGCTTTATCATCTGTTTTACCATCACCTGATTTATTACCGGTTTTATCACCAGCTTTGTCGCCAGTTTTATCACCAGCTTTGTCACCTGATTTATCTCCCTCTCCGCCTTTTGCTGATGCGTCTCCACTAGGGGCACCATCGCCTGACAGCCCAGCTGTAGCGCTGTCTGGTGCAAACAGAATACCTGTGATAAATGCATCAATTGAATACCTTTTAAACATACTAGTCTCCTTTTACATCTCTACGGATGAATTAAAGTTTTACGCCTTCAGATTTAGGCGAGTGATACGGTAACTCTTAAAATTCTGCTCCCGGTGAATTGGGAAATATTTTTGAATGATTTTCTTTATACTTTTTATCACTTTCAGGGGATACTGTTTGAAAACATAAAAAGTTTCTTCCACAAGGAAGTTCTCTGTGCGATTTGAAGTATTTTTCAGCTTTAGCTTCAAATACTTTCTCTTCTTGTTCTGTCATTATGCTGCTCCTGTAGCCTGAACCATTTGGGAAGGTTTTCCTTCACTTGTAGGTTCCTTTGCTTTCAATAACTCTAGACCCATTTTATGGCCTGCCTCATATCCTTTTTGATCGGCTATTTGTTTTTCAGTACCAATATTAGATCGAATTTCTTCAGTCTCAGCTTTAGTTTTTTCAACATTAGCTTTCTTAGCTTCAAGGTCAGCAGCTTCATTAGCAACTTCAAGTTCCCTATCTTCTGCTTGCTGTATTTTAACAGCCTCAGCTTCTTGACGTTCTTTCTCTTCTCGTTCTGCCATAGAAAGATTGTCATCAATAGGACTCACACCAGTTGCTGCACGTACTTGCTTCAGTAATTCGTCTTTGTTTGGTATGTCTGAAAGTTCCAAAGCTAAGTTAAGTAAAGGCCCGACAGCTTCTTGTGGGCTCTTATTAATTGCAGAGAATATAAGGTCCATGTTTTTCTCACGAACAGTATCAGTCATTGGTCTATTAGCTATTACTATATCAAATCGACCTTGTGGAAGATTATTTTTAATCTCAATAGCTCCAGACTCAGGGTTATAGACTTTTTGGTTTATAGATATAAATTTCTCAGAGCCAGTCACTCGATCAACAATACGTAGAACTTTTTCCTCAGTCCAACGATTTTGAACCAAGGACATTGTCAGCTCACCGAGGCGTTTTTGACTCTCACGAGCATTGGCCAGAAGGTTTGCAGTAACTGTTGCAGATTGCTGTTGCTTACGCTCCAGAGCAACGCCTGATTGAATCCGAGTCTCATAGCCGAGTGATTCATCGTTTGCGCCTGAGATTTCTTTGATCTCATTTTCACTCTGATGCATAAGGTCGATTTGTGCAGGAGCAAGGTCTCCCATTTCCTGGATCTTAATTCGATCCATTTTATTTTTCTTCATGACTATGAAGCCGTCTGCTCGATTAGCCTCTTCGTAGGCTTTATTAATATCTATAGCAGCACCGTCCTCAATATAGACTCGTCGATTACTTAATAATGATAAAGCCATGGAACGTCGTTTATTAACTTCCATGTCTTGTTCTTTAATCTGACGAGGAATTCCAAAAGGAAAGTCAAACCGATCAAGATAACCCACAAAAGGAATAAAAGGATATTCATCGTGGACATATGGAGATGGAATGTCTTGTAGTAATAGGTTACCGAGAAACGTGGCAACACGCATCTTTTTGACGTTAGCTGAGACTACTTCGTTGGCGGCTTGGATAATTTGAAATTGTTCGCTGCAGTCACAGAGCTTGTCTAAGTCAAACACTCGGCCGTCAGGCATTAGGGCAAACCAAGCTTTTTCGATGCGTGTATACCACATCTCTACTGGACGTACTCGTTTTCGTTCTGTGTTAATCCAATTACCAGATGAAAGGAACTGTTTAAATTCCTCAACCTCTGTTCCTTCATCATATACATCAGGTACAAAGGTGTCTACTGATAAAGCTGAATAGATTTCCTTGATATCACTTTTCTTGTCAGGGAAAACCTTAATCACATTCTCTAGATCTTTCCAACTGGCGTTAAAGCAATATCGACACTCGTCTTTATCTAACCAAGGAGAGGCATAAGGATCCCACCAAATGCTATACCATGGATATGAGGACCACTTCACGATTTCTTGTCTGGGATCTGGATTCAGACCAACTCCCATAAATCCTATGCCAGTAGTGATCTGCTCGTTAAAGGCTTTCTGAACCCTCATCGACCCGAGGTTTTGATCACGTACATAAGAGATGCTCTCACCCATAACTTGGGCAAGCTCGCTATCTTTCTTAGTACGTCCTTTGGCGACAATGTCCTGTTGGTTGTTTATGAAATGCCCATGAACTAGATTGATAATTGGAAAGGTTCTGTTAATAGTTAAAGGATTGATGCCTTTCAATTTCATTGCGGCTAAAGTAGCCCCATTCCATTGTTGACCATCTCTGAACTCATAGTCTTCCCATGAATCCTTTCTCCATCCTTCATGAATTGTTTGGGCTTCAGAAACCCACATAAGTAGTTGCTTTATAGAAATGGTCTTCCGCATCATCGACTCCATCGATCTTCGTTAGCATCGTCAGGACGACTAAAGCCCTCGGAAGTTTTTCCGTAGTCGCCTTTATAAAACATCATTAAGTATTGCAGTGCATCATGAGGATGTGAATATTTATTTTTGTCAGCTTTGTCGGTGTATCGTGTTGTACCAGTGACTTGTAGTCTTCTCAACTGATAGCCACCATTAAATCCTTTACGAATAATTTTACAGCGTTTATGAACTTGCATTGCAGGTTTACCATCCCGCATCTGTTCTAAGAACCACCTGACAGCTTCCCATCGAATAGTTGGATCATTTGAATTGGCAGCTTCACAGTCTATCTTGAATTCGTCATATAGCTCTTTAAACACTGTTTGCTCGTCTGTGTCCATCCGTCTGTTGCCAGAAGGGTCACCGATCCAGCTGATTTTATGCTTGGGATAATGTATATTGATATGAGGTTTTACGACACTTGTTATAAATTGATTAATGCCCATACCCTCAGAAGTCAGCTCGTCAATGATATTGACTTTACCAATAGGTGTTTGCTGACCGAAAATGGCAGCAGGAGTTAATCCAAAGTCAAGTCCTATAGCCAGAGGAAGATCGGGTATAACCTCGATGTCTTCTGACATATGGATGTTGTCGCGCCATTGATCTTGATAAATAGGCCGACCATCCATGACTGTACCAAATTCATTTGCTAAGTTCACAGCGATCCATGGCTCTGATTTACCCTCGATACCTTTTCTGTAATATCCTTCAGGTAGGTTGTTCAAATTCTCCGCCTCTTCATTCAGTAGCCATTTGCCAGTCCATTCCTGTCGACCAGCCTCATTCGTGATCATCTCCCGGTAGACGCCGCCAGGTTGCCGATAAAATTCCCAATCCTCAGGTTTGTTCGTCTCGGACAGCTCATAGTACCATGAGTCGTCATCCGGTGCGTTGGTATCCCCGATCATACCATGCCAAGTAGCACCTCCATCCATAGGTGAGGGATAACGTCCATGTCTAAGGTCAGCCATATCGACAATGGCCTTGTCTAGCTCCTTCGTCTCATTCAACCAAAAACCGGTAACCTGAGCACCTCTAAGCTTCTTGATTGATAAGGGTTTATCTAAAGCGAGAAACACCAGCTCGCTATGTACCGTGCTCTTATCCCGCAATTTAAACTTAAGGGTATGACTAGGTGGTTCCATACCACCACCCTTAAACTTTCCAAGCTCTCCGAACAACTCAAGCCAGTCCTTGACAGTCGTAGACATCAAGTCAGGATAAGTATTTCGAATCGCATAAAATCTTGTCTTCCTTATCCCCAGGGCATTGGGCTTCTGTTCGCACATCAAGTTAAATATTTTCGAACAGCTCTCAAAAGTTTTCCCAGAACCGAGAGGACCCATGATAAAGGTCACTCTCGCTCTAGAACGGGCATAGCGGCCAAGCACATCTCCCTGTGGTTTTGTTAATAACTCAAATCTCATTTATTAGCGACCAGAAAGGTCTCGTATAATGACACTCGGTAGTCCTCCCTCATCTTCACAGAATGAGAAGGCAGCTAAGGCAGAAGTAGGAGACTTAGCAGTCATGTCTTTATACAAGGTTGACAAGTCTTTAATGCTCTTAGTGTCAAGCCCAGACAAGTCATTAATTAAAGTGTAAGCCTTATCGATAATAGCAGACTCTAGCTTGAGATATTTTTGAGCGAGATGAATCTCTTTGGCGATGGTATACACTGCGAGACGCCGTTTCGCTCGATCCAGGAATTGTTCAGATTGTAGTACTAGGAGCTCATCTTGTTCCTCGATGTTCTCAGTACTTTTGGCTAGGATCTCGTCATCAATACCTGAGGGCCACCATTGTTTCCACCCTTTTTCTTTAATGGTATCTAGGATGGCTTCTTCAGGCATCCCACAATCAGCGGAGAGTTCACTCGGTGTCTTATTCAGAATCTCGTACTGTAATTTTAGGAGTGCTATGTCCAGCATAATGGGTTCCCTATTGATTAGTTAATTATAATATTATTAGAGCATGTTTTTCGTGTTTTGTAAGCCTTTATTTCGATACAGAATGTGTATATAATACAGAAACTGTATTTTCTGATATTCTGGCCCTATATTAAATGATATAATATGGATCTGGATAAGTAGCCCCTGGAGGATTTGATAGAAGTCATAGGACTTACAGTATTAGAATAATATAGAAATTGGGATTTACAGTATTAGAATACTATAGAGAGTGGGATTTATAGTATTAGAATAATATAGAAATTGGGATTTATAGTGTTAGAGAATCAATTTACACAAAGTGTATATTTTGAGTTTAAGTGGGGAAAAATAAATTACACTTTGTGTATATTTTGAGTTTAAGGGGAAAAATTTCAGTCGAAATGCTTGAAACAAAATAATATAGTGGTAAATACACTTTGTGTATATTCTTAAAATGAAGGGAAAAAAATTCGGTCGAAACGGTTAAATATTTCGGTCGAAATAAGGTATTTACACTTTGTGTATATTCTTAAAATGAAGGGAAAAAAATTTTGGCGAACTGCTTAAATATTTCGGTCGAAATAAGGTATTTACACTTTGTGTATATTCTTAAAATGAAGGGAAAAAATTTCGGTCGAAATAAGGTATTTACACTTTGTGTATATTTTGAGTTTAAGGGGGAAAAAAATTTTGGCGAATTGCTTGATTATATACGCCAATTCATATATTTTAAGCCACCATACCCCCTTTATATAGAAAAAATTTTGAAAATTCAAATCCCAACCCTACCTGGGATACAGGGATTAATTATTTTATAAATTTTTATAATAAAATCATGTATTTATAATAAAAATAAAAATAATCGTTTACAAAATAAAAAATTTATGTTATAATTAATTTTATTCAAAATTAAAAACGTTTTATATTTAATGACATGTAGTTATTAAATATAAAACAAGATACAAGTGAGGTGTATCATGAATAAAGAAGAACTGTTGAAATGTGTAGAAGAATTAGAGAATCAGTTAATCTGTTTAGAAGATCGACTGAGTAAGCAGAAGGTAATTAAGCCAGGAAGAAAAGATGAAGTGTTGGACATACTAAAGGAAGGGAAGATCAGTGTCGTTGATATTGCATCAATCATTGGAATATCCCCACGAAATGTATCATCTCAACTGACATATCTTAGACGAGACGGATATGCAATAGCAACTGATTCTAAGGGACGTAAATTCATCGAATCATAAACAACTGATGTGAGAGAGTCATAGTAATATGACTCTCTCACAACTGGAGGTAATAAAATGGAAAAGCTAACAAATCGTACAATAAGTATTAAAAATGCGTTGGAAAACATGGGAACAAATATGCTTCAATTAGCTAATCAGTTAAATGATTCAGGACATAAGTTACATGAAAGGGATCATGAGCTTATAAGATTATCAGCAATACCTATAATTAATGAATTAATGACAATTGCGAAAGCTGAGTATCTATCAGGTAGGCAACCAAATTTTGACAGCTTAATAGATGTAATGAATGACGTATAAAAAGTAATGCAAAATAAAAGCAGCGTTAACAGCGCTGCTTTTATTTTACTTTGTTATACTGGATGACTGTAAATACTTCAGTCATCCGGTTGATGATAGTACTGGATGAATCCGTGCGATTTAATCAAAAGTCCGATGATAGTAGCAGCCGGATGAGCTCGTACTATTTATCCAGTCACCATTTTACCTCGGTGAAATATTTATGTTTACATGCGAAGAAAAATAGATTATAATAAAGTATACAATATCAAAATAACTTTGGTATTAAAAACTAACATTGGAGGATAGAATTATGATTACAACAACAAAGAATCATCTAATCTACATGAGTAAACAAATGGCTGAGTTAGCTGAGGTAATTGAGGATAAGTATCCTAGCTTAACACTTGAAGAAAAAGAATTAGCTAGACTAGCTCTACTTCCTCACTTTGACTTATTGATGGAGCATGCTAGACTAGGCTATATGAATGGAGATAATCCTAGTTTTGAAGGACTGGAGGACCTTTTAGATATTACAGTTAAACTAGAAAAGACTGTAAGATAAATTAAAACCCACTAGTATTATACAATACTAGTGGGTTCATCTGATGATAGTAGCCAGATGAACCTGAGTCACTGAGCCGACATAACCAAAGAGAGTCCAAAGCTAATTTCATCCATGGATATTTTAATGTTTACTTTTGGTAAAATTTATGATATAATATATGTATGGAGAGTGAGTGATTATTTGAATCACTTGCGTCACAAACCAAAATTACAGTGAGGTGTAATCATGGACAAGAAAGAACTGTTGGCACAAGTAGAAGAGTTAGAGAATCAGTTAGTCTGTTTAGAAGATCGACTGAGTAAGCAAAAGGTAATTAAACCAGGTCGTAAAGACGAAGTATTAGACATCCTTAAGGAAAAGAAGATCAGTGTCGTTGATATTGCATCAATCATTGGAATATCACCACGAAATGTATCTTCTCAGCTTACATACTTGAGGCGGGATGGATACGCAATTGCCACTGATTCAAAAGGGCGTAAGTTTATTGAGTCATAATTACCAAATAAAGGAGATATTCTGACATAGAATATCTCCTTTTCCTTTCCTTGTTCTGGCCGGATTGAAGATCCCGTTCCTTCTATACACAAAGTGTACGAGGACATTTTTTGGGTTTTTTAGCCAAAAGTATCTGTGATTCGGCAATATCCAGAAAGTAATAGTGGGGCCTAGTTTTGCTTAACCCTATTCTTATTCTTTTTATTATTCTTATTAACACTCTTTTAGTAAGTAAGTAGTTGATATTATTAGATAAAATTAGTATATAATAAGAGTATAAGAGTATAATTGAGTAGATTTTGAAAGTCAACTTTAACTTTTTTAAGATCTGGGGAATTGCCTATAAATGACCTATAAATGCACCTATAAATGACCTATAAATGCACTAATTTACCAGTATAAATATACACAAAGTGTACGAAGCGAAAGTTAAACGTTAAAATGTTAGAAACAATACGCTCGTTCTTATTTTTTCTCTAACTATCTGATTTTATTATAAAAAATTTTCGGAGAGTAACGAGCCCGAATCTCTAGACTGTTTTAACCTACTTTACAATATTCAATTTTTATAATATACAGTTTCTGTATATTATTTTTCCCAGCTGGATGTTTTGGCGTTTACATTTCCTCAAAAATATGTTATAATATACTTTTACATTAACTTAATGAGGGTAATTTAATGAACAAAACTGACCAGACCTCCTCCCCGTCTTCGCCTCAAAATCCTCTCATCATTCCAGACCTACAAATACCTAAACTACAATCAGATCTAACATATGTTAAACCAATCAATTTCCCAGAAGAGTTAATCTTAGACTTCTTTCCTTTCTGGTTATTATGGGTACCTACTCCTAACAACCAGTCAACACCGACTAATCCGAATCAAGTAACAAAGATTCTTAAAAAACCGATGTCAACCACCAACTGGCAAAATAATACGAAATTATTTTCACAAATCTATGCTGAGTATGATCAGTATAAAGCTAACGACAGAACTCCTCCTATTGGATTTGGGTTTGCCTATACTCCTAAACATCCATTTATCTGTATCGACATAGACCTCGCTACTGAGGATAATAATAAATTCATGGATGACTTAGAGTCATATACAGAATGGTCACCCTCTAACAATGGATATCATATTATCATCAGAGCTAAGACCATTGCTGACAAGTTAGAGATAATAAAACGCTTTGGTAGTGGCAAACGTAATAAAACTGAGAAACGAGACTTGTTTATTTCTTCTGGCTATGTGACGGTCACGGGTCGTCTCTTACCTACACAACCTGCTCAGATACGTACAATAGAGACGGAGGAAATAATAGACTTGCTACTCCTCTACTTCAAGTCTAATAAGATGTCTCTTCCTTTTGCGCATGCTGAGGCTGAGGCTCAACAGAAGGAGACTAAGACCCTTGTCGACGCTAATCAAAAGATCGTTGCCTTAGAGGATAGGATACCTACGCAAGAAGAGTTGCAGGCTGCTAAGGACCGTGCTGCTGACCGTGCTATTGCTAAAGCAGAAAAGAAAAAGAAGAAACGGCGGAAGCCACTCGACCAAGCACAAGTACGGCATCTGCTCACTCAGATACCTGTTCAGAATTTAACGTCTGACATCTTTGATAGGCTCATGAACAATGAGATATGCATATTAGACCCAGAGGAGACTGAGGAAGCACGAGAGCCCTGGTTGATAATAGGTCAGGGCATACACGATAATTTCAAGGGGTCACTTGATGGGTATTACTGTTGGAATGAGTGGAGCAAACACGGTGATAAGTACGACGAACAAGCTTCGTTTGCTACATGGAAATCCTTTGGCTTAGACAACGCTGATCGATCAATAACTATTGGTGCACTTATCAAGTTAGTTAAGGCTCAGCATCCTCAGTTCGTAGATATAAGTCAAGCTGGCAAGCCTTTACCTACTGCCCACAACTTCAATGTGTATTTAGACTTCTATAAGTTCCAATGCAAACATAATGAGATAACAAAAGACATTGACGTTACTCCTGCTAAGAGCAGATTGAAGGCTTGGAACTATAATGACCTTGCCTTTGGTTTGACACTATCATTGAG
>Ga0164310_10000233_pt1 | contig 28491 bp, 29 predicted proteins | sample GuaBasSedimGuay1_FD_121795 | JGI IMG/M metagenome (GOLD analysis project Ga0164310, IMG submission 121795) | Subseafloor sediment microbial communities from Guaymas Basin, Gulf of California, Mexico - Guay1, Core 4569-9, 0-3 cm | ecosystem: Environmental > Aquatic > Marine > Hydrothermal vents... | reverse complement strand
CTGGTTCTTCCTCTTGTTATGAGGTCAGGGTATCCATCGTTGTTATAGTCGCACCATGCACATCCCCATCCATCAATTACCCTAACATTCGCTTCCTCGGTAACGTCGGTGAAAGTTCCGTCACCATTGTTAATGTATAGAAAAGAGTATGCAAATGGGATATCATATACTTGGTTAACATAGAAATCTAAGTCGCCATCACAGTCAAAGTCACACCATACAACTCCCGCAAACAGCTCATCATAATAATATCCCTCCCTCACACTCCCAACTGGATGAATAGGGATTCCAGCATCCTCTCTAACGTCAACAAACCTATAATAGGGAGGTCCCATGTTAAGGTAAAGCTTAGAGTCATCGCAGATTGGCCCTCTATAAGGATCCTTATGAGCTAGATTAGCTACAAGCAAGTCAAGATAACCATCATTGTTGAAATCCCCCCAAGCAGTTCCTATTGTATGGCCATAGTATCCACCTCTATTCACGCCAGCTACTCCGAGTTCCTCCGCTGCTTCGGTAAAAGTTCCATTTCCATTGTTTATGAACAAGAAATTCGGCTGAAGCCTATAGTTTCCAACATAGAGGTCAGGGTCGCCATCATTATCAAAGTCAGCCCAGCATGCACTTCGCCCGCGAGCCAGTCTGTAAACTCCAGCTTGAACAGTTACGTTCGTAAAGGAGAGATTTCCATTATTCAAGTAGAGAACATCAGGGTAATCTATCTGCAACTCCCAGTTCTCATAATTAACAATATATAGGTCAACGAAACCATCCAAGTTGAAATCTGCCCAATCTGCGTCTTCAGTAGGCATCATATCTGAAACGTCAGCGATCAAGGTGATATCTGTGAAGGTTCCGTTACCATTGTTTATGTAAAGCCTATCTGGGTTAGGTGGCCTTGCAAAGGAGAAGATGTCAAGATCCCCGTCATTGTCAATGTCTGCAAATACTCCTCCAACACTCCCAGGAAGTAATCCAGCTTCCTCGCTAACATATTCAAATTCATAATCCGGAGGGCCAGTATTCCTGTAAAGTTTCCACCCATCAATTAAAAGATCTTGGTTTCCATCTCCATCATAATCTCCCCAAGCAAATCTACTTCCAGTAACTCCCGCTAATCCGACGAAATCAGTTACGTCTTCAAAAACACATATCTTGCCAGTTGAAGTGTAAGCTCCAACGCTATTGAAATGAATAACAGCCGCCATAACTACAGCGGCTAATATAATGGCTGGAATTCTTCTCATAACGTTTAATCATTACCCCATTACTGCATATGAAACTTGTGAAGTAATGTCTCGACAAATGTAACTAACGTTAAAGAAATGAAAGAACTGCCTTCTTAATCACAGTCTTTATCATATACCTGTAAAGTTTTCTTTTCCATGGATTCCTAGAGAATATTCCGGTAAGCCTTTGCATTATTCCTCTATACACTTTCCTATATGCTTCGTTAAATAGTTTCTGAAGCTCATTTCTTGAAAGTGTTTCAGTTGGCATCACAGCGTGTAACATGTCATACTTTGAGTAATCATATACTTCTATCCATCCATTTCTCTTAGCTTCCTCATAGATATCTGATCCTGGAAATGGTGTTAACATAGTAAATATCGTGAAGTCAGCCCCGATTTTCTTAGATAGCTTAACTTTTGCCATTATGCTTTCCCTTGTCTCCTTTCTATGGCCTATTACAAACATCGCCTGTGAAATAATATTGTGTCGTTTCAGTAGCTTGAAAGCCTTCTTAATCTGTTCAATGCTTAGCTCTTTCCTGTAATATTTTAGTTCATGATCACTTGCCCCCTCAACTCCCAGAAGAACCCAGATGTTCCCCGTTTTCTCCATTAGTGGAAGAAGTCTCCTATACTTGAGAAGATAATCTATTCTCCCCTCATAATACCACTTAAAATCGAGGCCACGCTCCATCAACTCCCTACAGAATGCTTCAATTCTCTCTCCGTTAACGTTGAAGGTGTCATCTGCAAACCAGAAAATCTCCTTCCCATACTTTTCATGGAGAAACTCCATTTCATCAACTATATTTACTGGATTCCTAGGTCTCCAACATCCTCTCCAAAATCTCCATTCTGAACAAAATCTACACCTAAATGGACACCCCCTACTCCCAAGGATCATAGTATACTTCTCTCCAAAAACCACGAAACGATACCTTCTCATTGGAACCATGTCGTAAGCTGGCCAAGGAATACTATCAACGTTCTTGATTAAGGGCCTGTCACTAGTGCTAACGGGTTTACCATTCAACCTGAAAGATATCCCCTTAATCTTCTTTAATGACTTAGTATTGAAACCATTCTTCTCCAAACTGTTTAAAAGCTCCAGTAAGGTAATCTCACCCTCTCCCCGGACTATTACGTCTATGCATTTAAAATCCCTTAAACTTTCCTCAACTGTGAAGGTGAAATGCGGCCCCCCAGCAACTGTAACTATTCCCTCATCAATTTCCTTAGCTAATTCAAAAACTCTCACAGCATCATACACATACGGCGTAATAGATCCAACTCCAACAACGTCAGGAGCCTCCCTTTCAATTATACTCTCCAGCTTGTCAAGCTTCATTCTGTTAACTTGGCAGTCAATTACCTTAATGTCATGGTCACTGTTCTCCCTGACATAAGAGGCTAGATATAGTAGCCCGAGGGGTGGAGAAGTCGACTCTCCTATAAGTGGCCAATACTTTTTAAATGGCTCTATCAATAAAACTTTCATCTCTCTTCTCCTACAGCTATATAGTGTATCCTAAATATACCTTATATTAGTGAGTTAACATGAACGACATATTTGATGACAAACATGAGGAAAAAGAGGAGACAGATTTCGTATCATATCTCACAGCTGGACTAATGCTAATACTGCTTGGAATAAGCTTCATGCTAGTCTATGAAGGATACCTTACATGGGAGAACTGGTGGACAGTATTTCTAATGGGCTTCGGCATAATACTGCTGATAAACGCCGCCATAAGGTATACTGTTCCAGCATATAGAAAGCCTGTTGGAGGAAAAATCTTCGTTGGAGTGCTAATGTTTATTGTGGGATTAGCGGGCTATTTTAAGTTCGAGCATTGGTGGCCACTATTGTTCATAGTGGCTGGCATAGCAGTAATAGTTGCAGGAATGAAACTTGGTAAAGCTAGAGAAGAGAAAGGATAGCCTCAAAAACGTCTAGGGCATAGAGCTTCAGCAAATTTCTTTTGTGGGTTCTACCGTAGACTCTATATAGACCTGGTTTAATGCAAGTCACGAGATCTCCGATAAGATATCTTGGAAAAATGTCGGTGGAAACTACAAGCTCTCCCCATTCGCCACGTCTAAGCTCGTAAAGCATTTTAAACTTTTTTCCCTTTTTCACTTCAAAGAGATACATGTCAAAGTTGAAGGTTAGAGCATGTCTATCATCTATCTGCTGAGCGAAAAGCCCCTCCGTAGCTCCATATACTTCATATAGCTTTGCTTTTCCATACATATACTTGAGCCTCTCAGCATACTTTGAATATATCCCAGCAACTCCGCTCAGAAACATTACCTCAATATTCCAGAGCTCCGAGGGCTTCCACCCAACATTTCTTCGCATGTACTTTCCCAGTTCAAGTAAAAACCTTGGAATCCCAAATGTATACCTTATATCATGGCCGAGATATTTTTCCGTGACCAGCGAATACTTTTTCATCCAACTATCTCTTCCAAGCTTAGGTTCAATACTATCTATTTCACGCTGACTTGGGGCAAGTTTGAAGTGGAATCTCTCCTCCACAGTAAGTGCATTTAATCCAGACACAAATCCCATTGGAACTCCATTAACATCCTTTACCCTAGATGGGAGATTCAAGTTCAAGCAGAATCCATTGAGGACATGACTTAACTTTGCACGCTCAAGAACTTCTATGATTGCTCTCTCAAAGACTTTTCCAAGCTTATGCATGTAAGCTCCAGTGAATGGAATAACCTTCCTCTTGCCAGTACTTCCAAATGTAAGTCCAAAGAATATTGGAGGCTCTTTAAGCAAAACTCTATACTCTCCACGTATAACCTTACCAATATATTTTCTCAAGTCATCGTATGTGTGAACTCCAACTTTACACCTGAAATCCTCGATGTTTTTAATCTCTCCAATTTGACCCCATGCATCAACTTTATAGTATCCCTCAACAAGGCTTTCTAAAACCTCATCCTGAAAACGCTTAGCTAAACGAGTATCCTGAAGCTCGTATACATCCTTACAAAGCATTATTAATACTTAAAATAGGATATCTTCAAATAGATGCTATGGAGACAGTATCTGAAACTCTTAAAAAACACTGGAAAGATGCATTCACAATAATGCTCCTATGTGTCATAGCATCAATTCCAGCCTCATTCGTCATGTTAAAATTTCTTCCAGCTGAGCTTGTCAGAGAAGTCTCAGCAAACCTTCTGGTAATTGGATTCATTCTAAACACCTTCATATACTCTATAATAGGAACGATTGTTGGAGCAGCTCTTTTCAAGCAGGCACGTTTAAAAGGTGCCCCCATAATACATTTAGCTTTAAAAGGAGCTTATGTTAAGGCGCGTGGAAAACTTGTTAGATGCATCCATAGTGGACTGATATTTGGACTAGTAGCTTTCATAATTATTTTCATGCTTGACTTAGCTTTCTACTATGCTGGTGTACGTGCTGAAGGGGATCTATGTGGGTTCACTCTATTAGATGGTCTAGCACTAAGCATATATGCTGGCCTCTATGAAGAGGCACTGTTCAGATTCTTCCTGTTAACTCTTATAGCATGGCTTCTCAAACCACTCAAATACAACAGTCACATTGCAAACATTTTCTCAGCTCTTCTTTTCGCGTATGGCCACATTCCAACACTCTACAGCATGGGCATAACATCAACTCTAATGATCCTAAGAGTTGTATCACTAAACACGGTGGCCGGAATAATATTTGGATACTCTTACATTTCAAAGGGATATGAATGCTCCGTTACAGCACATATAACAACGGACATTATAGTCTATTGTCTTCTACCAATGCTTCTCTAAATTCACTATACTTCTCAGCAATATTCACAATTGTTTTCCAATCCCAAACTTCAACATTTTTGGGAGTTGATTTCAAAATACCTCTGTAAGGGACTATAAGTATCCTTAGGGCATCAAATTTGTTTAGCTTTTTTTCAATACTCCTAAGTTCACTTTGCTTAAGATGTTCCCTCCATTTAACTTCAGCAACCACCTTTACTCTTCTAAATTCTCTCAATGCTATATCAACCTCAATGTCGGGTGTTACAATCTCTACAGGTTGAAGTCCAAAAACTTTCGCTAACAGATCCTCGAAAAACCACTCCATGTAAAATGAAATCCTTTTCTTAAATATGGTCGCTATTTCACGTCCATTCATTCCAGTCTCAAAGAATCCATATTTTTCATTCAAGTAATATGCAAAGTCCGTGATCGGGGACACATGCCTATAATAGAAAATTTTTCTGCGAGCTCCCTCGATGGGGGTTGCCTTTACGAGCCCCATCTGGACAATATTTTTCAGATACTGTGAAATAAGTCCTGGGTTATCCTTTCCAATCACTCCTTTTGAGAAAAGCAAATTTGATATCTCAGACGACCTATTGTAACCATCAGCAATAGCTCCTAGTATCGCCGAGTACCTCGCTACATATGCTATATCCTCCTCGATAAACGTTTCACCTATTAAATGCGGAATGTAAACTCTCAACTCATCTCCAACTTTCGAGATTATATCTATACCATATTTTTCAAGCATAGGTGCGAGCCAAGGCTCCCTTACAATGCATGCTAATTCCATCAGATCCCTTCCTTCAAAACCAAGTCTCTTCACGTAAATTATAGCATCTCTTGGATCTACTAATCCAACTCTCCTCAGGTTAAAGAGGCCGATCAAAGGACTTCCAATTACTCTCCTGAAAAAGTGCATGGTCGACGTTATCAAGATTACTCTCCCAACTCCGCTTAAGGCTTGAAGTACAGATGCAAATGACTCGCCCAACCTATGAAATTCATCAACCACAACCCTATACTCTTTGAGAAGTAAAGGTATCATTCGCTCAAACTCGCGATGTGAATATCTTTCACCTGTATCGATATCAAGAACTTCCCTACTCCTTGTAACTATGAAGAATCTATCATAGCTTGCAACTTCCCTGACGTAGAATGTTTTACCAGTTTTTCTCCTCCCATATATGAGTAGCCACTTGTACTCCCTCAGCGCCTCATCTAACTCTCTCCTTGGTATAATGGTCATTATTATAACCTCCATTATAATAACTGCTATTATAACTATAAAGTCTCGTAACATTTAAATAGTTCATAGCCTTATCTTTGGAGCAAGGCACATGCATATGCATTGTGCCGATGAGAATCGCCGCCAACAGAAAAGAGTTGAAAAGATATGGAAATAGGAAAATTGAGAATGGGTATGCGTAGAGTAGAAGTAACAGGGAAAATAGTTGACGTAAGCGACGAGCGAAAAGTTATTTCAAGGAGAACAGGCAGAGAAAACAGACTGGCAATAGCAATACTGGCAGACGATACTGGAATGATAGAGCTTCCGCTTTGGAACGACAACATTGACAAGGTTAAAAAGGGAGACACTGTACATATAGAGAACGGCTACGTAAGCTCTTTTAGAGGAAGACTACAGTTAAACCTTGGAAGATATAGTAAACTTACAGTAATGAGAGAGTAGGGGGCGCGGCCCCTATCCTTTTTCTAAAAAGAAATCCTTCCAAGGAGAATAGTATCTCTACGTTTCTTAAGTCCCTCAAGAACTCTGATCAAATCCTTTGCCTTTATCAAAGATACTCCACCTAAATGCTCTAAGGTCGCTCTAAGCTTTCCAACTATACTGTCCACATGATGCTCCCTGATAATAATCTCACCAGATGTAAGCACCTTTCGCATCTCATTACTTAGTTCACAATCAACCTTTTCAAGCTTCTCCAAGATAACCTCAAAAACATCTATAGGAATAGTAAGCGCATGCTCATACTCTAGAACATCTCCCTCAATAAACTCCGAAAGCTCCTTGCTTTCAATTTTTTCCTCATACTCACTAATCTTAACATATGCGAACATTACGAACAATTTTTTCTCCTCATTGAAAGGTGATGTTTACAGTATTCTTTAAAAGGACATTTATCGCATAAAGGTTTAGCTGCTTTGCAAATTTTCCTTCCAAACATTATCATACTCACGTGGGCTTCAAAGAACTTGTCCCTTGGAAATATCTCTTCAAGCCTCTTTCTTATTGTCTCATAATCTGCTTTTTCATCTACAAGTCCGAGTCTAATGGAAACTCTTCTGATATGAGTGTCAACGGGGATCACAGGCTTGTTCCCACAGAAAAGCAGCAGAACATCAGCTGTTTTATATCCTATACCGGGGATCCTGAGGAGAGTTCTCCTAGCCTTTTCCAGCGGCATTTCAAGGATTTTCTGAAGGGAGCCTCCATATTCTTTGACAATGACTTCAGCCACTTCCTTAATAGTCTTAGCTTTTCTACTGTAGAGTCCAGCTGGTTTAATGGCTTCCACGATAGAGCTTAAATCGGCGTCTGCAATTTTAAATGGGCTCACGCCAATTGAAGCCTCCAGCCTATTAAAGGCTTCAATGGCATTTCGGTCACTAGTGTTCTGGGAGATTATCGTTGCAACTAGAATCTTAAAGGGATCCTTGGATAAACCTGGGATTCCCCAGACCTCAAAGAAGTCAAATATTCTCTCCACAAGCAGCTTCTCGATGTCTAACATTATCTGAAATTACTTACCCAGTGAAATAACATTATTTCCACTTGTACAGTGTGGTCAAGAACTATAGTTTTATATTTGTACTAAGGGTTAGTATTGGAAAAGTGGCATAGAGGGGGCTTAAATTGCCTGTCATTGAAACAGTGAATCTAACAAAGTATTACGGTAAACTTCTTGCACTTAGCAATCTAAATCTCACAGTTGAAGAAGGAGACTGTGTAGGCTATCTTGGGCCAAATGGAGCAGGTAAAACAACCACTATAAAGCTTCTATGCAACCTCATAAGACCGAGCAAAGGTGAAGCCTACATTAATGGCATAAATGTGAGAAAGCACCCTGATAAAGCCCTAAAACATGTTGGAGCAATAGTTGAAGTTCCAGGATTCTACCCATACCTTACAGCAAAGGAGCATCTGGAATTCCTTGGAAGACTAAGGGGGATCCCACTAAATGAGATAAGACAAAGGATAAGGGAAGTTCTTGAACTAGTCGGTCTAGGAGAGTGCATCAATAGGAAAGTTGGAACATTCTCGCGTGGGATGCTACAGAGGCTTGCAATAGCTCAGGCCCTAATACATGACCCAGATATCCTAATACTAGATGAACCAGCTATAGGACTGGATCCAAGGGGAATGCATGAGATAAGAGAAATCATAAAAATGCTGCATAGAAAAGAGAAGAAAACAATTTTCTTATCATCACATCTTCTATATGAAGTTGAGCAGATATGTGAGAAAGTTGCCCTTCTGAACAAAGGAGTTCTCCTAGCCTATGATAAAATATCTAATCTAGAAAAGATATTAAAGCACTCAGTGGTTGAAGCCGCCCTAGTGGAGCCTCCATCGGGAGGTCAACTTGAGCAGATCAAGGAGCTGGAGTTCGTGCAAAAATACGACATAAGCCCTGATGGAAAGACTCTCTATATACATGTACTTGGAGGAGAAGAGGCGCGATATCAGCTTCTCAAGTCACTTATAGATCTGGGATTAAAGATATCCTCCTTCAAGTCTTCCGAGACACTTGAGCAAATTTACCTAGAACTTGTAAAGGAGTCGGCCTAAAATGGCGGGTGCAGTTGAAGAGTTAAAGAAGATGGCTATAGTAGTTAGATATGAGATCCTAAAGCATCTCAGGAGAAAGAGAATATATGTTGCAATCACAGTGTTCATGCTGACAGCTTTAGCATGCGTTCTGGTTCCAGCGTACTTTAATGCCCCTATGCCTCCAGATGCAAGAACCTTCGGAGCAAACTATGTAAACTTCCTTGGAATACTTGAGCTGATGACGATCATTTGCGGAACATTCTTCGTCGGAGATGCTATAGCATCAGAGTTCGAGCATAAGACAGCATTTATATCCTTTATCAACCCTGTGAAAAGAGAAGTTATCGTGCTTGGGAAATATATTGCAGCATTTCTTCCAGTAGCTCTCGCACTGTCACTCTACTACCTAGTTGGAGCGGTGGCAATGTATACAAGCTACAATGAAATATCCGTGAGGTTTATAATGTCCTATCTCCTTGAGCTACTCTATCTTGCAAGTGTAATAGCCTTTACAATGCTTTTCAGTAGTCTATTCAAGAGAGGAATACTGGCGTCAATACTCTCATTTATTCTACTATTTCTAGTGTTTCCAATAATCAGCTTCATCCTAGTATTTGCCGGAATATATCCGATAGCAGTACTAACCTTTGCCGGGCAAATAGTTACCGAGATATTCATGGACTATCCCATGATGGAGGAAATATATACAGGACACTTCACATTCAGACTCTACCACCCAATGCTCATAGACAGTATAATATCAATGCTAGCATATGTAGTCGTATCACTAGTGATTTCAACAATTGTAGTAAAGTTTAAAGAGGTTTAAATTCTCTATTAATGGTAGTCTTTGTAGATAGTGGTTCGAGATGAACAGAGCTGATAAGGTCAAGGAAGAGGTTAAATCTGGAGGGTATAAGAGAATTCAGCCAAACCCAGCGATGCTTTACATGCTTGTAATCCACTATCTCAAGATAGTAGATTACGAGGATGAGGAATACTTCTACGATGTTGTTCCATGTGCATGCTAGAGAACCTGCATTGAGGGCCTCCTTTTTCCAAATGAGTATACTATATATGCTTCCAAATAGTTACATTCTTAATTCATATAATTCAGCCCAGCTGGTGGAGGCCATGCAAGTTATTCCCCCGATAGAGGAGCTAACTCCTGAAAAGTTTAAGGAGGCCTTTAGGAGAATTTTGGAGGTTAAGGAGAGAGCCGGTATAAAGGCTATCCTTGACAATCCGAATGACCTCTTTGAAAGGGCAAAGCTGTATGGCACCCAGTATAGGAACGGTGCATGGGGGTGGGCTTCAAACATATGGAGTAGATCAGCTGCCAACACTGTAGTCATTGAAAGTGATGACCAGCTCCAGTATGAACACAAACTGTTAATGTGCAGGGTTCTAGAGCATATACTTGCCCAAGGACCATTGATAAAAGTTGACGGCTACGTTGGCAAACCAGGTACAAAGGTGCAGATGCATGCGACAGTCTATGTAGATCCACAGTTTCCAGATCTAGCCTATAGGTGGAAGCAACTTGTCTATCCAGCTCCGCCAGATGAGAAACCAGACATAGAGGTTTTCGTGATTCCACACTATCTGGGCAATCCAAAGATACCTGGTACAGATAATCTGCTAATGGTGATGAGATTTCCACATCATGATTTCACAATAATAACAACCTCCTCATATCAGGGAGAGGTTAAAAAGGCGGTTCTCACACACTGGATATTCCACGTCTACAAGAAGGGATGCACTGGAGAACATGCCGCTTTAAGAGAGTTCACGGTTAAAACTGTGGATGGCAAGTGGAAAAGAGTTATAATGGCTGTCTGGGGTCTAACAGGCACTGGCAAATCCACTCATGGCCTATATGTGTGGACTGAGGAAAATGCGAAAATTTACATGGAACAGTTTGGAATAAACCCGCTGGAATATGTTAAGGACCAAGCGATTAAAAACGATGACATAGTTGCCATAGACGAGGATAGAGTATATGGCTCTGAGAGAGGATGCTGGACAAAGACAGAGGATTTAACTCCAGAGCAAATAGCCATGTGGAAGGCTGCAACAAGTCCAAGAGCTTTGCATGAGAACACTGAGTTCGATGAAAATGGGAATCCAAGCTTCAAGGGAGAGCTTTTCCAGTACTTTGGAATGCCAAACCGAAACTCTAGAAGCGTAATATACTTGGAGGACACGGGATACTTTGACGGCGACACGGTTTCCTCGGGGCCCTTGAATACAGCCATATTTCTTAGTCCAGGATACTTTACAGACTATGCTTGGATAAAAATAGTTGACCCAGCTCTTGCAGCCAAGGCATTGGCTGATGGAAGAACAATAGGGCATCCAGCGCAGGCAAAGGAGGTCATTGGAAGAATAAGGTTCGTAGCCAGATATGCACAGCCATTTACAATGGGGGTTAGAAACACAGATCACGTAGTTAGATTCTACAAGTACCTGCTCAAGAGAATTGAAAAAGGAGATCCAATTGAAGTCTACATGTTCAACACAACCGGAAGAATAATTGCAAAATACGAGTGGGTTGAAAAGAAGCTTGGAGACAAGACAATAATGGCGCCAGAGCCCATACTAGTGGAGGTAAACGGCATACCAAAGGCAGTTGGAGGAACAAGGCCAACAATAGAGGAAACAGAGCTATTCATACTACAAGCAGCCAGAGGAGCAGTAAAATACAAGCCCCACCCAGTATGGGGAGAAAAAGTACTTGTTCCAGCCGAGGTACCAGGAATATCAAAGGAAAGACTCAAGGAACTAGACCCAACAACTTACGTAAGCATGGACGAGTTCAAAGCCCTACTAAAAGCACAAATCGAAGAAAGCAAATACTGGCTAAACAAAAACAGCCCAGGACTCCCAGAAGAAATAGTCAATGCAATGGACTTCGAATGATAGCTTTCAATCACTAATTTTCCTTTTTCATTGAGCTTGGAAATGTAATTTTACTCTATCAAAACAGAATATAACTTACCTTACTAGTTTAGTATAGAGATATAAAACCTATGACTTAAGCAGCATCAAGGAAATCATTTTCATTTACAGCTTCCCTAACAGCGATCTACATATTGGATAAAGTTAACGTTTTATTTTTGAAGTGCTCTACTTTAGTTTTGGTGGGAGCATGGTGCACATAGCCTTAATAGGGGAGCCTACATGGGAGAGTCAGCAGGTTAAGAATGAGATTATAAAGAGAGGTTGCAAGTTTACATGGATTGACCCGGCAAAGATAGTGATGATAAGTGGATCTGTTAACCCGCTCTTTGAGATATCAGAGTACGGGAACCCCGATGTCGTGCTTTTCAGATTGATGGCCATTGGATTAAAGATTCCAAAGAAGAAGTTCGTGGATGACATTGGATTAGCTATTTTAACATTCTTTGAGGCAGCTGGTGTTCCAACAATGAATCCAAGCTATGCCATTAGAAACTCCATGCACAAGCATTATGCACATGTGCTTTTGACAAAGGCTGGGCTTCCAACACCTCTCTCATGCTATGCACAGACACCCGAGGTAGCACTGAAGGCACTTAAAAAGATAGGCTATCCAGCGGTCATAAAACCTCTCATGGGCTCACAGGGTAAGGGAGTTGTCAAAGTAAACTCGCCTGAGGAAGCTGAAAAGGATCTACTTGAGAGGCTCGAGTATCCAGTGATCATTGAAGAGTATGTGGAGAAGGTTGGCAACAGGGATACAAGAGTCTTCGTGGTTGGAGAGCAGGCCATAGCTGCCATGCATAGAATCGCCAAGCCGGGAACCTTTATAACAAATGTGCACATGGGTGGAAGCGTTAAAGGCCTATATCCGGTGCCAGATGATCTTGCAGAGCTTGCAATAAAGGCCGCTAAAACACTTAACCTGATAATGGCTGGCATAGACATAATGGAGGATCCGGATAGAGGCTACATGATACTTGAAACAAACTCTGTCCCGGGATTCCAAGGACTATACAAGGCAACTGGAGTAAACATGGCCCCCTTCATAGTTGAGAAGGCAATTGAGCTCGCCAAGAAGTAATCTAGGTGAGTGAAACGACCATTCACGAGCTCAAATCCCTTCTATTTTCACTTATAAGATGCAACACAGTTAACCCGCCGGGAAATAGTAGAGAAGCTATCGATCTAATAGCGGAGTATCTCAAGAATACACCAGCAGACATTAAGATAATTGAGGCATGGGATGACAAAAACAAGACATACATGTATAATCTCATAGCAGAATACTCAACCGGAAGCGGAAAAACATTGATCTTCAATGGACACCATGACGTAGTTCCACCGGGAGCCAATTGGAGCTATGACCCGTTCAAGCCAGTTGAGGAAAATGGATGGATCATTGGAAGAGGAGCCAGCGACATGAAAGGTGGAATCGCTGCAATGGTCTACGCCTTCAAACATTTATGCGAGAACCCCGATTTCAAAGGTAAACTTGTGCTATCAATAGTCGCGGACGAGGAAATCGACAGCTCCGCTGGAACAAGATACCTGCTTGAAAAAGGCCTGCTTAAGGGAGACTATGCAATAGTTGGGGAAAGCACCGGTCTAAACATTGTCACAGCTAGGAAAGGTGTTATATGGGTTAAGATTAAGACGCTTGGAGTAGCCGCGCATGGAAGCAAACCACATTTAGGAGTAAATGCAATAGAGAAAATGGCAAAGATCATAGAGAGGCTTTCAAAGCTTAGATGGAGTATAAGGCATCCCAGACTTGGAAAGCCGACAATGAACTTTGGCATAATAAGAGGAGGCACATCCATAAACACCGTTGCAGATGAGTGCGAGCTTCTAATAGATATGAGAGCAATCCCCGGGCAGAAAATAGAGGATATCAAAAAGAGGATATGTGGAGAAATCGAGAAAATACGTTTAAAAGATAAGGATCTCAAGTATGAAATCGAGCTGATCGACGTCTTCCCACCATATGAAATTGATAGAAAACATGAACTGGTTAAAATTGCTAGAAAAACTGTAAAAGAGATTACTGGAAAAACTCCAAAGCTACTGGCAAAACCTGGCTCCTCGGACGTCGTCTTCCTAGCTGAGAAAGGTATAGCAAGCATAGACCTAGGTCCAACCGGTAGAAATGCTCACGGAGCAAATGAAGCAGTTAACTTTGAAAGCGTGGCAAAACTATCAGAAATATACATAAAAGTTGCCAAGAGAATCCTAAAGTAAGATGCAGGGGAAACTTCATCCAAGGCTACTTGCAAAATACATTTTCAAGAGAGTAGGTTTCAGAGACCCAGATGTTTTGATGGGGCCATCCTATGGAGAAGATGCAGCCATAATCAAGGTTGAGAACACTAAGCTGATAGCTGTACACGCGGACCCCATTACAGGGGCAGTATCCAACATTGGAAAACTTGCAGTTAACATTGCATGCAATGACATAGCGGTTAGAGGAGCGGTTCCCAGATGGCTTGTTTTCGTCCTATGCCTTCCACCGGAAAACTATGAGAGCATTCTGAACGAAATAACCCTGCAAGTAGACGAGGAAGCTAAAAAGCTGAAGGTAATGGTTGTGGGAGGCCACACCGAAGTAACTGAGTGGCTGGATCGCCCATTCATAGTCATGACATGCATTGGAACAATACGGGACAGGTATATAACAACCGATGCAGCGAAGCCTGGCGAAGCTGTGATTGCAGTTAAATGGGCTGCACTTGAGGGAACGAGCATCCTAGCATCAGATTACGAGGACACACTTGTTAAAAGAGGAGTTTCCAGGGAAACCATTCAACGTGCAGTGAAATTCATAGACTACATAAGCGTGGTTAAAGAAGCCTTAGCTCTTTCAGAGCTTCCAGTTTCAGCTATGCATGATCCAACTGAGGGAGGAGTGGCTGCTGGGCTTGCTGAAATAGCCTATGCATCAAATGTTGAAATAGAGGTCTGGGAGGATAAGATTCCGTTAAGGAAGGAAACTGTGAAGATATGCAATGCTCTAAACATTGATCCCTTAAAGCTTATAAGTTCCGGAATGCTTATAGCAACCATCGACAAAAACCTAGTTGAAGAAGCTAAATCCAGGATGGAAAAGCTAGGGTTAAACCTTTCAGTGATAGGAGAGGTGAAAAAGGGAAGAGGATTGATTATTCATAGAGCCAATGGTAAAACTGAAAAAGTGGGACCGTATGTGAGAGACGAGCTTTTCAGGATCTCGGAGGAGCTATAACATGTCAATCATGGAAATGTATAGGGCAGCTATCAAACTAATACGTGACTCAAGACATCTAGTTGCATTTACAGGAGCTGGAATATCCGCTGAAAGTGGAATTCCAACCTTTAGAGGAAGAGATGGTTTATGGAAAAGATTCAGGGCAGAGGATCTAGCAACTCCACAGGCGTTCAAGAGAAATCCCAAGCTTGTATGGAAGTGGTATTGTTGGAGAATGAACATTATAAAAAAGGCTAAACCTAATCCATCGCACAAGCTTCTCTCTAAACTTGAAGAAATGGGAATTCTAAAGGCCATCATAACACAGAATGTAGATGACCTACACTTGAAAGCTGGGTCAAAGAATCTAATAAGGCTTCATGGAAGCATATGGAACATAAAATGCATAGAGTGCGATTACACAGATAGAATAGATTCACCTCCCAAGGAAATTCCCCCACGTTGCCCAAAATGTAACTCTCTCCTAAGGCCAGGTGTTGTATGGTTTGGAGAACCTCTTCCACCGAGTGAGTGGAGTAAAGCCGTCGAAGAATCTACAAAAGCTGACGTAATGTTGGTTATAGGAACAAGTGGCATGGTTGCACCAGCCTCAAACATTCCATATATCGCCAAAAGCTCTGGTGCCAGCATAATAGAAATAAACATAGAGCCTTCAATGATAACTCCAATAGCCGATGTTTTCTTAAAGGGAAAAGCTGGTGAAGTAGCTCTAAATCTTTCAAAACTTATTGAAATTCAGTTACAGTAGAGCAATACTGATTTTAACTGAACCCTATATATTAACTGATTCACCATGAAATTTTCAGCGAAAGTATGGATTCTCACAATAATGTTCACGCTTACAGTGTTCTCCTCTAATGTTTACGCATCTGAAAACTGGATCTCAACTGGAAAATACGCTTACTATATTCTCCAAGACAACGAGACAACACGGTATCTTAAATGGACTATAGTGGATGTCTACAGCGATAAGTTCATGGTCGAGCTACAGATATCCTATGGTAGTGGACTTGAGAAGCATGCCAAGCAGCTAAAGTTTAATGTGACTTTTTCAGATGGACATCCACTTATATGGCTTCCTTCAAGTATTCTAAACGGAAAAACCATCGAAGACATAGAAACTCCTCTTGGAATAGTGACATGTTACAGGGTACAATTTGGAGAAACCACCCTGTGGTATGAAAAGAACACGCACATACTGGTCAGGGCAGTTGATGTATTTGATCCGGAAAGCGGTGTAAGAGGAAAACTTACATTAAATGAGACAAACGTTTTCACAACACTTTCAATGTATTACCCAGTAGTAATCGGGCTCATTATAATAGGGGCAGTAGGTATTGCATCTACTATTTACTGCATCAAAGCTAAACCATTTGAAAAGCTAAAACCTCCAGTTAAGAGACCTCCAATAATACCTGAGATACCAACACCAAAGCCTTCAAGACCCCTTAAACCATTGAAGCCCAAGGTTAAAGTCAAAAGAGAGGTAAAAGTTGAAAGGCCAAGGGTAGAGCCCATAGAGCTTGAAAAATGTCCAAGATGTGGAAATCCATTAATATACTTTTCACATAGAAAAGAATACTTCTGCCCAGTATGCAACGTAAGCTATCCAAGAGAAAAGATAAAGAAATAGTTCACCCTGTTAATGGCTTATCTGGAGTAAATGACCTAATCATTAGGTTCAGCATAAGCATTCCCAAGCAAATTACAATAGGTGAGAAATAGAATTCATCCATGACATAGAAGATCATTGCAGACGCACTTCCCACAAATATTGCCAATAAACTTATAATCACTCTAAGGGCAACGCCTCCAAGCTCAATGCTATATTCACTCCATTCACTAGGGATCGATGGGAGATTTCTAAGAATCAATGTAAGCATGGCATAGCTTGTTCCAAAAGAGACTACTACAGCGTTAACTAGACATGCGATAGCGCTCAGAAAGTTTCCCGTTGAAATGTACATTACAGCTGAAAGCAACATCCCATATACAAGCGATATAGGTAATATTACTAGAGACTTTTCATAGGCAATTTTTCTCCTAGTTAGTGGGAAGGTATAGAGCAGGGGAGCAGCTCTTCCCTCACAGTAGACTAGCTCAGAAACAGATAATCCAACAGTTGCACATGCACCAGATAGTCCTGCTACAGCTGGAGCAATTATACTAGGTTTAAAGCTAACACCAACTAGTACTGGAGCTATAAACGCTATGGGCATAAGCACTCCATACATGAACCTTGAAAGCCTCTGCGTGTTCCTAGCAAGTATCTTCAAATCCTTAAACATGAATCCAAGAACCCCTTTGTCCACTATTTTCTGCCTTTTAACAGTTTTCACACCTAAGCTTGGGAGAGAGAATGCTATGAACTCTCCTACAAACAATGCTCTCCAGCATCTCCTAGTCGAGAAGATTAGAAGAATAACCATCAAAGCACTCCATACAATCATTGAGAGTGCAGATCTAACATCAGTAGGGTTAAATGCCACCATGATGAAGTTGAATGGCGGAAGTATACTGAAAAGTAGAAGTAGGTTCTCGGACGTTGTGATCTTTATAGCTTTCAAAAGGATAAAGTAGTAGAAATATCCAGCTACGAATGCCAGTAGCCAAATTACCACAGTAACTCCACGTAGAATCCTACTCCTTTTTACCCCCGGAGACAATGCCGTGGCCATGAACCCTATGCCAAAAGCCATTATAGTTAATGCAGCAATCATCAAAATGCTTGTAAGTATGATTAGGAGGTTTCCAGTCACATAGACGATTAAGGCCACCATTGGAATAACAAGCGCAAATGAGGTTAAGACTCCCCAGTACAGTAATCCAGCTAATATAACTCCTCCCCAAACCTCAGAAATGCTAATAGGTCGGGTTAGAAGAGGTTCAATGAGTCTATGCTCTATAAGCATATTGACAATAGATGCAACAGAGTATCCTGCAACGCCTGCCTGAAGCACTCCAAGAAAGCCTAGCCCCAAGACTAATGGAAGAAAGCTTCCAGTCTCCAAGTAGAGATTTACACATGCACCGCCTATACAAATGGAGGGAAATGCAAATGCGATTATCTGAACTAAGTTGTTCTTCCAAAGAGAGATTGGTTTATTAGGATCATAGAAGAAACTTTTTCTTCTAGTCTTCCTAGACCTATAAATGATTTCTTTCGCAAATATCTTCGCAAGCTTTAGTGTAACCGTCATCGCTAAACTTCCTTAAGCGCTTTAAGCATTTCATCTAGGTCCTTGCTTAAGCCAGTAACTTCAAAGAATACGTCTTCAAACTCCTTTCTCCTCGTAAGCTTCTTAAGTTCATCCACATCCCCCTCAGCGACAACCCTCCCCTTGTGAATGACTATTACCCTATCTGCGATAGCCTCCGCTAACTCAAGTATATGAGTTGACAACAGCACGGTTCTTCCACGTGAAGCATATTCTCTTAAAAGCTCCTTTAAAACTTTACCAGAGGTTGGGTCAAGACCTGAAAATGGTTCATCAAATATAAGCACCTTTGGATCATGCATTAAAGCAGAGATTATCATGAGCTTCCTTCTATTACCATGGCTAAGTTCTCCACCAAGTTTATACATGTGCTCTGTAAACTCGAAGAGTTCAGCCAACTTCAAAGCTCTACTCTCCGGATCCTCTATACCATATACGCTAGCTACGAAGCTTAGGTACTCTGCCGGAGTTAAGCTTTCATATAATGTAATCTCCTCTGGGACGTACCCCACAATTCTCCTAACCCTAATAGGTTCCTTGAAAGGATCTAACCCATTAACTGAAACTGTTCCAGCGTCGGGCTTAACAAGTCCTAAAGCGATCTTCATCAAAGTGCTTTTACCAGATCCATTTGGTCCAAGTAGTGCACAGACCTTGCCGCTTGGAATTTCTAGGCTTACATCTTCGAGAGCAATTACCCCATCATATGTCTTATATACCCCCCTGAACTCGATGGGCATCTTAATCGATAAATAAAGTTTAATACGATTAATTTAGCTAACATTTAACTCAAACACTCGAGATACTTTTTATAGGCTGAAAATGAATGCTATGACCAAAAGTTCAAAGATCAAGGTCAGGGTGGTCAGTGAAAAGGATTTAGCGGATATTTTCAGGATAGAACTTGAAGCATTTGGTAAGGAAGCTTATCCCAAATGGGTTTTCCAGCAGGGTGCAAAACTGCTTAGAAGAACATTTATGGTAGCTGAACTTGATGGAAAAGCTATCGGCTATGTCATGGCACACGTTAAAGGCAAGATTGGTGAAATAATTTCAATAGCCGTTCACCCTCAACACCGTAGAAAAGGTATTGGGGAACTGTTAATGGAAGAAATAATCAGGAAGCTGCAAAGTGAATTTGGAGTTAAACGTGTAAAGTTGCAGGTGAAGGTATCCAATAAACCTGCAATAAAGCTTTATGAGAAACTAGGCTTTAAAATCGGTGCAAGGCTAAAGGAGTACTATCCCGATGGGGAGGACGCCTATGAAATGTACTTAGACCTCTGAGCTTTTATATACGAAAACTCCCCTCTTGACTGTTGCAAGCACATTTACATTCTCTATACTTCTGGTCTCGAGTAGGTTCTTATCGAGGATAACTAGGTCGGCAAACTTGCCTACCTCTAAACTTCCCTTCACCTTCTCCTCTCTACATGCAAATGCTGGATTTATGGTATATGCTCTGAGAGCTCTTACCACATCCACTCTTTCATTCCTGTTATAGTGGTTTACAGCCCAATGTAAACCATATAGCGGCGACATTGGCATACAATCAGAGCCAAATATTACAACGACGCCTTCATCCATGATCGATCTTACAGGATTTAATCTAATAGCTCGCTCCTTTCCAAGTTTCTTCTCATACATTCCACCAGGCATCTGCCAGTTCCCTATGAAGTTTGGCTGCATTGAAGCAATCACGCATAAACTAGCCATCCTCTCTATATGCCACATACTGGGAAGCTCGAAATGCTCGATACGATGTCTGTGATCGATCCATGGATCACGTCTATAAACTTTCGTCAATGCAGTTAATACATCAGATATTGCTCTATCACCTATTGCATGCACAGCTACTTGAAATCTCATTCTATGGAACCTATAGATTATCTCCATTAAATGGCCAAATTCATGCATCAGTAACCCGCTTTCCATTGGGCTGTCAGCGTAGGGTTTGCTTAGCGCCGCTGTTCTAGCTCCAATTGATCCATCAGCAAAAATCTTGACCGTGGTTAGTGAGAGAAATGGCTTGAACCTGTTTATGAAATTGATATATTCAAGAGAAAGTTTCTCAAAGCATTCATGTGTCGGTATAAAATTGACATCCAATGTAAGCTTTCCCATTCTAAAAGCTCTAATATATGCTTGCAAGGTTTCAGGGTTATAAATGATTTCATGTATCGAAGTTATCCCCTCCTTCAAGGCATTTTTAACCCCCGTTTCAATGGCCTCTAGACGTTCATCTTCACTAACCTCAACAGCTGAGAGCACAGCTTTCAATGCATCCTCTTTTACAATTCCTGTAGGCTTTCCACTAGAATCTTTTTCAATAAACTGCGAGCTAAGATCAAGTCTGGCCCTTTTAATTGCAAGTGAGTTTACAACTGCAAGGTGGCCATCAACTCTTATCATTACAACTGGGTTGTCCGGGAAAAGCCTATCAAGCTCCTCTAAGCTTGGGAATTCTCTTTCACTCCACCGATTTTCATCCCATTGTTTGGCTACTATCCACTTCCCGGCACCTAATTCTCTGATTTTCTCTTTTATCATCTCATAGGCTTCATATTTGCTTCTGGTATCCCATAGATTTAACTGCTTTAGTGACATGCCTAAGCTATATAGATGCGTATGTGAGTCGATAAAGCCTGGACATACAAATTTTCCATTTAAATCTACAATTTTCGTCTCTGGCCCTATTAGGTTGCTTACAGCTTTATTGTCTCCAACCGCTATGATGACCCCATCTCTTATTGCAGCTGCCTCATACACTCTATTCTCGCTATCCAGACTGCAAACGACTCCATTTTTCAAAACAATATCTGCATACATGATGGCTAAACATAATTACATGAAGCCATAGAATATAGTTTGAGTCATGTCACCGAAAGCTCTCTCCATGTTTCTTATAGCAGCTATCATTGCATCATGTTTAATCTATATACCTCCAGTCAAAGCACAGGTTTCCAAGATCAAGTGGTTGAAAGCCGATGGCACCTATATCAAGGACGAGAACGGTAACATATTCCTCCTACACGGATGTTGTGTAATGGACTTCAGAAGAGATCTAACCGAAGAGGATATCAAGAGAATGCTCAGCTGGGGCTTCAACGTCATTAGAATTTCAATTGGATGGGATATCATAGAACCCTCACCTGCAAAATACAATTACGCATATCTAAGAGAAATCGATGAATTCGTGAAAATGTGCAAGAGACTTGGAATGTACGTTATTTTAGATATGCATCAATGGAGATGGTGCAGAAAATATGGAGGTCACGGTATACCAGAATGGCTCTGCGAGGAATATGATACTGAAGATGAGGCTAAAATTGCATTCTGGCGTAATCCAAGCTACTGGACTTACCTAGCAGAGGTATGGAGAATGCTAGCTGAAAGATATAGAAATGAGCCTACAGTGGCTGCATATGATCTATTCAATGAACCTAATGCCCCCATGGATGTAATTGAGCCTGAAGAGTTAAGCGAGATCATTGCCCAGTTTTATAACACGTTGATTAAGGCTGTAAGATCTGTTGATAAAAGACATATTTGCATCTTTGAACCAATATGGGGTGCTCCAATATTTTCAAATTACGTCATAAAACCATCCGGTGAAAACATAGTTTACTCCACTCATGTGTATAGTGGAGGTACATGGGATCCAAGAGTTGGATATAATGGGGATATTCAATTAATACAGGCTGATGTGGAGTTAAGCTACCGTACAGCGCTCAAATTTAATGTCCCACTATTTATAGGCGAGTTTGGAGTAGGATCAGCTGCGCCAAATTGCTCTAAGTGGTGTAGGGATGTGCTATATTTCTTAGATAAATACTCTATTGGCCGCACATGGTGGTGTTATTACAGGGATGATTCCTCTTATGGGCTTCTCTACTCTGATGGAAGAGAGAAGTCGCATATACTCAAGTACTTGGATAGATGCTATATTAGGTCATCAACACACCCATTTACATCATATTTCAACCCTGACAACTCAACGTTTAAAACCATCATAAACGTAACAGATACAAAAGATTTAACCCTTGAACTCTACATAAGCAAAAGACACTTCAAGGAACCAGTAATAACCGTCAATAACACAATATTTGAACTTGAAAAATCTGAAAACTCTAGCATAGCTAAGATACACATAAATCATGGGCAACTAGATGGAAGTACAGTTACTGTATCCGTATATGAAAAGTCGGTTCTCGAAGAATATAAGCTAAATGTAAAGTTTATCTCCCCAGCAAATAACTCCTTCTTAAACAATGGAAATCTAACCTTTCACTGGAAAACAGTAAGAAACCCGAGAAAATGCATAGTCAAACTAGATGGAGCCACCATCTATACTGGAGACTACATCGACCACATTAACCTAAACCTCAGCGAGGGAGAACACTCCCTAACAGTATACGTCTTTGACGAGTTCAATCAAATGGTCTGTTCTTCAATAACCTTGACCATAGACTGTTCCCCTCCATGTATTCTATCTATTGAGGTGGCTGAAACCATAGAGGGAACACTGGTGAAGGTCAAGGCAGTCGATAATGTATCTTATGTTGAAAAGGTTCTTCTCGCCGTTGATGGAGAATATATGCCAATGCAAAAGCTGTCTGCAGACATGTTTCATGTCTATGTTCCCGAGTATATTCATGCAGTGGAAGCCTATGTAATTGCAATCGATGCTGCAGGCAACATGGCCAGCATTAAAGTCAATCTTCCACGTAAGAAAGGTTTAAACATGTTCTTTCCATTGATGGCCATTATGGCGTGTACTCTACTGCTCCTCTTGTTAATTGCAAAAGCTAAAATCCGGAGAAGGTCTTGAGGTGTCAGATGCTGCGCGGGCTCTTCATCCGCTACGTCAGTACCCCGCAGCATTCAGCTCCTCATCCATATTTTTTGACGCGTCCCTCGTATATTTATCTGTGAATTCAGGTTGTGAGGGCTGCATATGCAAGGGAAAATCTATGTGGCCGTGATTGGAAGCAGCACTCCGATACCAGATGAAGTTAGGGAAGCTGCTGAGAAGGTTGGTGAACTTCTAGCCAGAAATGGAGCCATCATTATCTGTGGTGGAAGAGGCGGTGTCATGGAGGCAGTGTGCCGGGGAGCGAAGAAGGCAAATGGAGTAACCGTAGGGATACTTCCAGGATTCACTAGGGAAGAAGCTAATAGATACATTGATATTGCAATTCCAACAGGGATAGGCTTTGCAAGAAACGCTATAAATGTATTAGCAGCAGACGCTGTAATAGCTATACATGGAGGACCTGGAACGCTTTCAGAGATCGGTCTAGCCCTGGCATACGGTAAGCCAGTGATACTTCTAAGAGGACTTGGAGGAGCATCAGATTTCGAAGCAGACCTAGGAGAATACAATAGGCTAACACATGAGGTAAAAACACCTGAAGAGGCCGTGGAAAAAGCACTCAAACTAGCGAAGCAGCAATGATTTAATATTATCCTTAAACTCGATTGTAATTAGGTGATGAAGGGCGGAGACCCTGAGTCGTGATGACCAGGTTCAGGGGCGGAGACTGAAAAACTTCAACTTTTCACACCATCTCATGGCTGATATTCCCAGCTTTTAAATGACCTTTATTTTGGGCATCGAATTTAATACTTGCTTGAGCTTAACTTTTATTGGTGTGATGAGGCTCGGCTTCTCTGAACGGTGATGAAAGGCTGCACGTTCTGACCAATACACCTCGGAGGAACAGACTCTGAAAATATTCAGATGTAAACTAGCTGAACAGGGTTTTCCAGCTGGCTCATGTCTAGTTGAAATGCCTGATGGAAGCCTTTTACCAGCTTGTAAGGCAACCTTAAAGAAAGAGAAGGGGGTGTGGTTTAGGGTTATAACTTCGATTCAACTATCAAGGCCTGAGGATTATCTATCAATTTATCAGTCAGGTTGTAATCATTCATGTCTCAAGTGCCATTCATGGTATTTCTCGCAGAAGTTCAATGGTGAATGGGTTTCAAGCGAGGAGTTAGCTGTTCTTGCAGCCGATTACCTCGAAAAGGTAACTGTTTTTGAACCGCGTGAAAGGGCAACCATGTGGCATGCAACCGACCTCTGCAGACACTGTGGCTCATGTAAACTATATGGCGAAAGAGGGCCACTTTGCCCAATGACGCTTCCACCAGATAAAATCGTATTAAGTGCCCAGGGATTTGGACCTGCAAGAAACATCGTGGCCTTTACAGGTGGAGATATTGCATGCGTAGCTGACTACTATGTCGACACAGCGGAGCTTATCAAAGAGCATACTGGAAAAAAGCTTTGGATGCTCCTTGAAACAAATGGATATGGCCTCATAGAGCAAAACCTTGAAACAATGCAAGGAGCAATTGATTCATTCTGGCTCGACATAAAAGCCTACAATGAAGAAACCTATAGAAAACTGTGTGGAACAACCAATAAATGGATTCTAGAAGTTCCACAGTTAGCCCATGACATGGGCTTTACACTTGAAATACTTACACTATTCATACCTGGAATCGTTGAAACCGATCAAATAGTTAAAATAGCTGAACTAGTTAAAAACGTGGATCCAAAGATACCATTCACGCTACTGGCATTCTTTCCAGAGTACAAGCTAAAACATGTAAGGCCGCCAACACTATATGAAATGGTTAAAACCTACTACGCTATAAAAGAGGTAGGCCTTGAAAACATCAAATTAGGAAACTGCCACATATTTGCAAAAACGGAGGAGGAATGGAGAAAACTTCTACTCTTAGTTGATGTAGAAGCTATAGGTTAACTCAATCAGTGGAGATTTCAATGCAAAATTTTCCCTAGATTCTCCTCATTTAACTGTGCAATATGGTCTATTCTCTTACCTACGATTTCCAGTAGTTTCTCATCTACGCTTGAGTTAAGATATACTATGAAGGTTTTACTGTTCTGATGAGTTGATTTGGCTAGCATTAACGAGAGGGGAGGTCTTCAAGCGTCCATGTTAACTTTGCACTCTATAAAGCCACTATTCTACAATCTTTCTCCATTACAATGTCAAATTCCATCCTATAACCGTTTTCAATCTCAACTATTCTCTTAGCTGTTTTCTCAAGGGCTTTTCAAGTGCCATGGGCAGTCAACTCAAGGATTAGGCGTTGTTAAAGCCGGCTTGTCGTGAAGGCGACTAATAGTTAATAGCTTTCATTGGTATAACATTCATAGAGGGGACTTAAATGGCTAAGGCTAACGTTATACAAATTACTATCGAGGTTCCCGAGAACCTACGAGTTCCTCCCGATGAACTTGAGGAGAGGCTACGGATAGAGCTAGCCTTAAGGCTATATGAAAAGGGTATAACTAGTTTATCCGAGTGGAATTCCTTAGAGCTATTAACCAGAGAAGGAATACCGACACATTATGGGGAAGAGGAGTTGAGAGGGTACTTACAAGTCATTAGAAAGTTTATGGATATATAAGGTGGTTAGAGTGTCTAGCTCTCAGACAGCATATTTATTGCAAATTATTAGGGATACGGTTATTAATGAGGCTCGAAAAGAAGGTGTTAAGGTAAAGGATATAATCCTTTTCGGCTCACGGGCGCGAGGCGATTATAAAGAGGATAGTGACTGGGACTTGCTGATCGTTGTAGGCAGTTCTCCTGACAGAGAATCTGTTAGAAGACTGCAGTATCGGATATACAGAGCACTTTCTAGGAACAGAATATACTGTGATATAATAGTAGTTAGCGAGGAGTATTACGTTAAATATAAGAACATTGTTGGAACGATTGCATATTATGCTCATCAAGAGGGAAAACGAGTTGAGTAGTGAAGAAATTGCCGAGAAATGGTTGAGGAAAGCTTATACAGATTTAAGAGTGGCTGTGAAGCTTTTCGAGATAGGCGAAGAACCTTGGGTTATTGTCTTTCATGCGCAACAGGCTGTTGAGAAAGCGTTAAAGGCGTATCTCGTGCTTCATAATAGGCATTTTGGGAAGACACATAATTTATTCCGGCTCATAGACTTATGTAGCGAGATTGACCAAGAATTCCAACAACTACACGAGTTGGAAATCGATAAGCTATATCCACTGGCCATAGAAGCACGCTATCCAGACACCGGAATCGAAATAACCATAGATGAAGCAAAGGAAGCCATAGAAAAAGCAAGAATAGCCATATCCTTTATTACAAGAAAAATTAAGAGCAAAAAGAGCTAAGAATTCTTAGTGGTGAACTCACTGGGATTTGAACTTGGATCTCCGGCTCTGGAGACTGATGTTTAAATGCTTCTATTCCTGCACATGGTAGTCGGAACAGTTAGGCAAAAATTCATACCTATAATCCAGTATATGGAACAGCTAGTACGGTTAAGCGTTGTTGAGACATGGTATGTTTGTAAGAGAGGCTAAGGAGACTTGAAATAAATCATTGTGTATATGTGTATATAAACTATGGGAATGCTCACTATGCGATAGGAATGATCTTCTTTTCATAGTAGGTATGGTATGCTTGTTGATTACTTAAAAGAGATCCCTGCCAACATCCAGGAGGCACTTGCTTTAGTGTATTACAAGATATGTGAAAATAGAAGTGAAACAGTTTCAAAATTATAAGGTAAATAGCAACGATACACCATATAGAGTCAATACCATGAATGCCACTTTTCTTGTGGAATGATTAAAACCTAACTGTACCACAAAAGATAAAGCACGGGTAACCACCTTAAAAACGTTAAACTAGAGAATTGTCACATCTCTGTAAAACAGATGAGGGAACAGAAAAAGACTTTTACTTTTGGTTGATGTAGAGGCTTTAGGTGATTCCTTGCTGAAAGCCGCGTAAAGTAATCAATAAAGGCGTCACATCTACCATTTAATGAAGATTTTGCTTCTAATGTGGTTGCCCGTGCTTTATATTTTGAGTACCTTCGAAATTATGGGAGGAAGCACGGGCTTCTCCCTTAACCACCTCATCTTTGTCGGTGGTTCATTGGGGGCTACATTGACCGCCACCACTTGGGCGGTCTTACGGGCTGTGAGGATTAACCTCCCGCTCCTGATGGCTACTGTGCCGTCATTGGAGCGGGTGAAAAGATTCAAGCATGCAACATACTGCACATTGAATGTGAAGCCACATTTTCTACACTTGAATACGTCCTTACTTACTCTGTTCCTCTTATCTACATAACCACATACTGGGCAGGTGATAGAGGTTTTCTTAGCATCAGCCTCTAATACACTTAACCCCTGTTCATAGAACTTGTAGTCAATATATTCTATGAATTTACGGTATGAGAAAGTGGATAGCCTGTAGTTCAGTTGCTTGCTCTTCTTTCTACCATTGAGTTTTAAGTCCTTAAGATTCTCTCTAACTAAGTCAGCATTGTTTTCCCTACCAATTTCTGCCAGTAAAGTGGTTATCTTCTTCAGCCTATCCTCTACTCGCTTCCTCTCACGGCAACCATACTTAGCTAAAAGTTTATCTCTTAACCTAGGGTTCTTTACCTTTTCTTGAATGCTCTTTCTAATTCTCCTATAGTTAGCACGGATTCTCCTAATATCATGTCTTATTGAGAACAATACAGCTTCATTTCTATCATAGTTAATTAGTAAGCAATCAACACTGTCCTCATTAATATCTATGAAGAGCTTGTTTTTATGCTCATTAACCTCAACGCTCTTACGTATGGTCAGAAGCAGGTACACTTCATCTCCTTCAACTAGTATCTTAGAGTTGCCTAGCTTAGCTCCCTCAAGTTCTCTTCTAGCGTAATTATACTCCATCATAAGGAATCTTAAGTAAACACCATTACCCTTAGATATTGTCGATACTAAGAGGCCATACTTTCTTTTAAGCTTGTATGTATCAATGTGGAGTTCAATTACCCTATTATCCTCTATTCTAGGTAGTGATGGCGGTGATATTCTCTTCTTTTTCTTCTCTGGTAACCGCTTCCATTTGTTTAATAGTTTCCTGTAGCTACGATACATTGCTAGCGCTCTCTTATACGCTTCCTGAACAAACTTATTATGAAGATAAGGATACCTTTCTCTCAGAAACCTGTAGCATAGTTCATGGGCTTTCTTCCTACTGCGAACATCGTTCTCAATAATAATGTTTAGTGCTTCCTTTGTCATCGACGCGTAATCGTTGAGAAGGGAAAATAATTGGTTTTTGTCGCTTCTCGTTAACGGTATGAGTTTAAGCTTAATTGTCTTCTCAATTGTTTTAATCGTTTCTCACCACCTCTTCTATGACCTTTTTTAT
>Ga0164310_10000232_pt1 | contig 28596 bp, 27 predicted proteins | sample GuaBasSedimGuay1_FD_121795 | JGI IMG/M metagenome (GOLD analysis project Ga0164310, IMG submission 121795) | Subseafloor sediment microbial communities from Guaymas Basin, Gulf of California, Mexico - Guay1, Core 4569-9, 0-3 cm | ecosystem: Environmental > Aquatic > Marine > Hydrothermal vents... | reverse complement strand
TTTGCTCCAAACTGTATAATCATCTAATTCTAAATATTCTTCTGGTGTTGTGAATTGTAAAAGTCCTAGTTCTTCTTCTGCAAGTTCCATCGCTCGAATGATCAATAGTTGTGATGCTCTCGAAACCTTATGGAAATAAATAGTTCTAAAAGATTCAACTCGTGCTATAAGAAAAGCCTCAAAAGCCGAGAGGGCAGAATAATTTACAGCAAGATTCCCTTTAAGAATCCCCATAGTATAAATGATTCGCATGACATCAACTCGTCCATATTCTGCTCCGGTATGATAAGAATCTCTTACAATGAAATCCATTTTGTCAACATCGCACGCACTCGAGATGATTTGGTTGAGATAATTTTTGTTTTTAACGGTATTATTACCATGAATTAATCCACAGACCTTGCTTGGGCTCACATTATAGTCTGAAAGTATGTCTTTGATTTCTGTTTCCACTACAAGCCAGCGTGAAAGGTCTTCATGGTGTTTGTTAATTCTGCTTAAAAGAGCTTCAAATGTATGCGAAAACGGCCCGTGCCCGATATCATGCAGTAAAGCAGCGGTTCGGATTAGGGCTATGTCTTCTGATATGATTTCACTATCTTCATCATGCCTTAATGATGATGCCATTTTTTCCGCGAGAAAACTAACGCCCAACGAGTGTTCAAATCGTGTATGATTTGCGCCGGGATAAACGTACTCTGAACCTGAAAGTTGTTTTATTCTTCGCAATCTCTGAAAATAGGGTGTATCAATAAGCTTAGCATCGATGTTATTCAAAAAAATATACCCGTAAATAGGATCTTTTATAAATTGCTTTTTCTTCATATCGTTGCTCTTCCACTTATGAGTTTTCACACTTACTTATCGACTATTTCCTTTCCCTTCTTTTAAATAATTTGTAGGCAAAAGTTTCTCATAAAAAGTCATTCTAACGGTCAAAAAAAGAGTCGCTTGATAGATATAGTGAAAAAGGAGTGTGTAGTATTGGTAAACTACACCTCTCTTTCTAGTTTTTGTCTTTCCTTAATGAGTTGGAACAGAAGCCATTATTTGAGCTAGTGTTGAACCATGTTTTGAGAGGCTTTTCACGATTAAAGGCATCGACTTCTGGTCGGTTGACCCACCAATAAGGTAGAATCTCCCTAAATCGCGTAAAACCATGAAACCATTTACCCCTCTAAGAATGATGTCTTGCAATGGGCTGAATGCTAATCGATCGACTGCTAATTTTCCTGTGGATGCCAAAGCAGCTGCAACAGCTGAGAGCTCTACTGGATCTATTGATTTGTTTTGTGCAAAAAAGGCTACTCTTTCACCTGCTTCTGAAACAACTGCTAGAGCTCCGAGTTGCGTTTCATTTGTTATTTGCTGTAAGACTGCAACAAGCTCTTTTGCTTTGTCTGGTGGGACTTTAATTGACATTTTTTTCATCACTCTCTTTTTTCAGTTTAAATTAATATGTACATTATCCCTTTATAATTATTCTATTTCGATTTGGAATGTACTCATAAGGTCTTCGATATCTTGTTCTAATTTAACTTCTTCTTTTTCTTTTGTCTTTGTCTCGATCTTTTTCAACACTTCAACTACTTTTACGATACCATTCTCAATGATGATACGTGGAACTCTATCATGTGCAAGAAAGACTCCTTCCGGAGGGTCTGGCGGGATGAGAAAGTCATTCCCCTGTTGTTTGTATACTCCGGTTCCAACAATGACCAAATCTCGCTCATACCCGGCTGGAACGCCTAATTCTTGGATGAGAGCAAAGGCTTCTTTCGGGTTGACGTCTTGTCTTGGCGTTGGGGGTGGAGGTGTTGCTTGAGGTGTTGGTCGTGCTGCTGCCGCAGTTTGTGGAGCTGGGGTTGCTGTTTCGTATCGTTTTGCTTCATGTGTTCCAGGTGCTGGTCGTATAATTTTTGGTTCTTTAGTTCCCATCATTTCTGAGAGAATTGTTCGTTGTGGTTGTCTCTTTTGTGGTGCTGCTTGTTGTTGTGGTTTTGGCTCAGGTCGTTTGGGTCGAGGGGCTGCTTGTGTTTCAGTTGCTCGTGCTCCTGCAAACTGGCTGATGTCGGCTTTATCCTTGTCTGTATACATAATCTTCTTTGTCGGTTCTGTACCGGAGAGTTTTATTTGCACTCCTTGCTCCAAGCCAAGTTCAGAAGGATTTGTTGGTATGCCCCGTGTTGTGTTTTCTATTACTCCAACCGTTGCTTCTCCTCGTGAGCGTTTAATGGTGAACTCGAATTCTTGTGTCTCATCGCCTTCTTCAATTACAGAGAGCCGGTAGGCGAATCCATAGTATGTTTTTCTCAGCTCTGCTGCTGCACGACTGCCAATAAACTTCTTCTTAATGCCAGAATTAGCGCCTTTCCACAAATAAATGCGTTTAAACTGATCATCAACAATAATTATTACTTTCGTGCTCTCTTGAATGAAATCGTTCTCTTCGTTAAGAGTGCCATCTTCCAGCACTTCGTAAAATTTTATATCCATTAATGGTTTTCTCCTATGCAGTTCAATAAACAAATATCAATATGTAATTTGCCTATAGCTTTTTTATTGTTTTCTGATTACAAGCGGAAGTAATCCTAAATAACTTTTGCTCTATGTATATAAAATTCCTTTTGGTATTGACAAAAATCGACAGAAAATGGTGTTGCTTGCTAGTATTACCTCGTTAGATGGTTAGAAAATGCTCTGTTGCCGGCTCTTCAAGAATTGCTCTACTAATCTGAGGGCCTCGGTAAACAATTCTTGGTCGTTTTCAGGGAAATTCGCACTCAAGTAGACCAATTTGCCCGTGGCAAACACTACTTTTTCAGCCAAAGCTTTTGTCATTACTTCATTTCTGCTTCCAAGTACTGTGGTGGTTGTAAGATCTTTATGACTTAGCAAGTTGCTCCCTTTTAGCTCTTCTTGTTTGCTTCGTGATTGGCTAAGATGAGTTGTAAAAGGCAAGGAGACAGCCATTGTTCCAAGTTTCAAATCTTCTTTCTTACTTATACCTAGAAAGTAGCCATTTGAAAAGGAAATTGCTACTAGTCGTAAGTTTTCGCTTTCTAGCTCTTCAAAAACTGAGAAAGACTCTTTATGCTCTCTGGTAGTCATTTTAATTACAGCTTCTAGTTCAATTTTAAACAAAATAGTCTAATTCAAGGATATAATCTGCTATAGATTCGATGGCTGGGGTGATATTATTCTTGTAAGTGATTATCAATAGTTTTTTTTCTTTCTTGATCCGTGAAAATACTGGGAAGAGATTTGGGTCTGTTGTTGCTACACCGATTATATCGGTTGATTTGGAATGTAGCAAGTTCAACAGGTTCAAAGTTACATGAATGTCCACATCACTTCCAACAATCTCCTCTTGAAACCCAACTGCATTTATGAGCGCTGATTCTTCTTCGGTCAACCGTTTGTCGGTGATTACCTTGCCAATACGTATTGTCCCTATCTGCATCAATGCTTTCTTCATTTTCTCGAGATTTGCTAACTGGAAGTATTGAGATACCGTAGGTTCATCAATTATAATAGCGATTTTTTCTTTGTTGTCATCAGAGATTATTCGTAAAGCTTTGCCGACATTTCGTAACATTTTTCATTTTCACCTTTAATTCTTTAATTAATTCTTCTCTTATTTTCCATAACGTCGCTCGCGTTGTTGATATGTTCGAATAGCGCGCCAAAAATCAATCTTTCTGAAAGCAGGCCAAAAGATATCTGTGAAATAGAGCTCAGAATAGGCACTTTGCCAGAGTAAAAAGCCGCTTAAACGTTCTTCGCCAGAGGTTCGGATAATGAGGTCCGGGTCCGGAATTCCCTCTGTGTAGAGATGTTGCGCAACTACATCTTCATCTATCTCTGTAACAGACAATTCTTTCTTTTCAATCTTCGTAGCAATTTTCTTAATTGCGTCTACAATTTCGGCTCGCCCGCCATAGCTCAAAGCAATATTCAAGATGTGTCCGGTATAATGCTTTGTTTTCTGTTCGATTGTATCTATTAACTTGAGAATTTCTTTAGGTAATTTCTCTCTTCGACCGATAAAATTTACCTTTACTTTTTTCTCATCAACTAGGCGATCTTTATTTAGCTGATGGAGTTTTTCGACGAAGAGTTCCATTAATCGCTCAACTTCATCTCGTGAACGTTTAAAGTTTTCAGTTGAAAAGACAAATAGTGTAATTACTTTAATATCTAATTTCAAGCACCAGTGCAGTAATTCTTCGACTTTTTTTGCCCCGTAGACATGCCCTTGTTTCGTATCCAACCCTTTTAGGCGCGCAAAACGCCGATTACCATCTAAAATAACCCCAATATGATGTGGCATTGGCCCTTGTCTAATTTGCTTCCAAAGTCGTCGTTCATAGAAACGATAAATTGGTGATGGCACTCTCATAATATTCAACTTCTTTTTCAACTTTTTATAGGTTTTCCCCTAAGAATGATGTGAAATTGAAGTTTAAGACTATTATATAATCTTTACCTCAGAATTGTTTTCTAGCAAGCCTTTCTAAATCCTGTGGGGCTTAATTTGCCCCTGTAAATACCTCATTTTTAAATACCAAGGATGAAAGCCGCCTCCTCTAAAGAATGAGGATCTTTGAGTGTGATTTCTTAATAGAAGTGTGTGTGTTCTATGCTCGAGATAGGGGAGGAGATTCTTAATCAATAACATCATAATTAATATACTCGATTAAATCTCAAAATTAACTCCGGATCTGAAAAGAAGAAAATAAGATTGATTGGGGTTAGGAGACTTTTCCTTTAAAGCAGATCGGCAATTTTTCTCGCGGTTCGGCCCATTTCTAAATGAATTAAACCGAGTTTTGCATCTCTTCGAGTACTGACTGTGAGGACAGCATTTGGTCCTGCATTAATGGAGATGATCTTTCCTTCACTTCCTTCCACAGAAACACGTTCAATCTGTCCTTTTCTCATCTCTTCGATAACGCGTTCGCCTAAAGAAAGCATTGCCGCCGTCATTGCAGCTAATCTTGTTTCCTCTATATCACGTGGTAAAACGGATGCAATTGGTAACCCTTCGACACTCACTACAGCTGCGGCTTCTATCTCAGGAACAGAGGATTCTAAATCTTTCAAAACATTGTTTAATTCTGTATTTCTTCCACCAGCTGCTCCAAATCCAATTACTGAGAGTAGATCCTCTCTTGAAACTTGATCATCTTTTCGTTGCAATTTGACACCTTCTTCTGTCACAATTCGTGCTTGGTTCTAATCTCCAATTTGTTTATGTTTCTTACTGATTATAAGTTTATTTAATTGTGCTATTTAACTAACGACATTATCCAAATATTATACAGAAAATAATCCCTACTGTCTATAAAAAAACTTTGTTTGCGGTGTTTCTTTGCAAAAGGGTTCATTTGCCTTAAAAGTGTCTTTTCCTTAGTCTTTAAAAACTCAAGTTTCTTCGCAAATTTTATTTGGCAATATGCTGGAATTTCCTATGGCTACGAATCATTTATTAATAAGGATAATTCCAAAAGATTGACCACTACAAGGTGTGAATTCAGTTTGAAGAACAAAAAAGCGTTCATCATCAGTGTTGCTGCGTTTCTAACTTTCGCTATAGTTTTGCAAAGTATGAGTATAGTTAGCTCTATACCACAACTTGATACTGTTATCTTGTATATGGCTCCTGACAAGTTAGAACCAATTATTGGGGACAATGTCACAACCACTGTTGTCTTCAAGAATTATTTAGATGTTGATTATGATATGTATAATGTGTCATTAACAATTACAAGTAGTGGAAAAATCAACATCACAAATGTTAATGATACGCCTTTTGAGGATCCTACTTATAATAAGACAGACTTGTTTATCACGAGTAATAATTCTATACCCATCTTCTTCTGGAATAACACCTACATTGAAGTTGCTTGGGCTGTCTATGAACGTAATCTCTCGCAAACATTCTGGTTTGTATTTTATTGTTATGAGGTTGGCACTTTTCGATTTGAAAACCCCGAGTTAACATATCATGATGACAGCGGGCAAGAATATACTTTCAGCGGTTCTGGTCTTTCAGGCGATGTTCGAGCACCGAAAAATGTCAGCAGTGTGCCGGTTCCATATCGCGGTGACTGGGAATGGTACTGGTGGTTTTCAGGTGCACTTTTAATTGTCGGTCCATTAATCGCTATTGTGATCATTCGTCTTACCCTCTGGAAACGTTAGGTGAGATTTTAATATTACTAGCCACTTTGGCTTTTCTTTCTTTTCTTATTTCTTGAGTAAATCTTCATAGAGCTTTTCATATTGTGAGATGATCTTATCGGGATGGAATCGTTCTCGTGCGTCTTTTATTGCCGCTTCGCTGAATTTTTGTCGCAAATTATTATCTTCCAATAAAATTGTCATGTACTGTGCAAGTTGTTTGACATTTCCCGGTTCGGCTGTAAAGCCTGTTTTTTCATGCTTGACTACTTCCGGAAGCCCTCCTGCTGTAGAAGCGATCACAGGAATACCACAAGAAAGTGCTTCTAATGCTGCAAGGCCGAAGCTTTCAATTTCAGAAGGAATTATGAATACGTCTGTTTCACACAGCACTTTGGGGACATTCAATAGACTCCCCCGGAAAACTATCTGGTCTTTTAATCCTAAACTTATTGCTAAATCGCGGCAGTATTCTAATTCCGGACCGCTACCAACCATCTCGAGCTTGATGTTTTTATGCTTTTTATAGACAAGGGCAAAAGCACGAATTATATCTGGGGACCGTTTGACTTGCCTGAAATTGGAGACATGCGAGAATACAAACTCCTCTTGTTCTGTTTTTTTCTTCCGTTTTTTTGCATTGAATTTTTCTGGGCTAACGAAATTGTAGATGGTTTTAATCTCTTTGGTGATGTTATAATGTTTTTTTATGAAGCGTACCATAAAATTGGAGACAGTTGTAAGTGCGTCATGATTATTAAGACTCGTTTCTAAAATAGGTTTGTATGCTTTATCTAAGCCTAAAAGATGAATGTCAGAACCATGAAGTGTGCTCACAATTTTAATACGATTATTCGTTTGCTTAGCTAAATAGAGCGAAGTAGAATGAGGGATGGCATAGTGGCCATGGAATAGGTCAATCTTGTATTTTTTAAAGAGTTCAACAATTTTGGCTGCTAGAATAATTGTATAGGGCTTATATTTAAAGAGAGGGTAGGAGAGGATGTTTACTTCATGAAAGGTGAATTTCTCCTCAAGTTTAAGTCGTTCGGGTAATTGATAAGAAATAAAATGGATTTCATGCCCTCTTTTTTGTAGTTCGAGACCCAACTCTGTTCCAACAATCCCACTTCCACCAAAGGTTGGATAATTAATGATGCCGATTCTCATTGTTCTCAATGAACAACCTAATCGCTTTTTAATAAGAGTTTCCAATTAGAAAGTTGCAATGGTTGCTGGGTGAGAAATGCTTCGGCATAGGCAACATTAATTAGTGCCCCATAATATCGACAGCGTTCTTCCACCGGAAAGGGAAGAAACTCTCGAGTAAAGGCTTTAAATTGTGATTTGTGGCTCATAATTGCTTTCTTTTTCACTTCAAACTCTTCACTAATATCTACAAAAAAGCTCGGAGTAAAAGAACCATTAAGCTCATAATATACTGCCAAGTTGATTTTATGTGCTGGAAATGTTAAGGATATTTTCGTTAGTTTTGCAAAGTGAAGGGCTTGTTGGACTAAGTGAGATGTTGCCACATGGTCTGGGTGGCGGTCAACCCAATACGGCAGGAGAACGATTTTTGGTTGAAACTCTCTGATCTTATCCGCAAGAGTGAACGCCGGCTGTTCATCTTTAAGAAATGGCAACCTCCCATCTGGGAGGGCTAAATTCTCTCGCAAGTTAATCCCCAGCACTTTTTTTGCTGTTTGTGCTTCCTTTAATCGCTGTTCTTTTGTTCCATATGTCCCCATTTCTCCTGCCGTTAAATCAATTATTCCTACTTTGAAATCTTGCTTCACTAATTTCACAATTGTTCCACCAGCAGCAAGCTCGGCATCGTCTGGGTGGGGGGCGAAAATTAAAACATCCAACATTTTAACACCACATGATTACATGGTTCAGTCTGAGCAAGGAGATTCTTAATACAAATTAAAAGATTTGGTGAATATTTATTTAAATATTGGAAAATGTTGAATACTCTTTCTTGTGGCTTATTACATGGAAAGAGATAGGCGCGTGCTTTTTCTAATTGGTTGATCATTATTTTGTTATTTTCCTTAACATATTTGATGTAGATCTTTTCGATATCTTTCAGCGTTTTCTTTATCATTTGACTTCGTCCAGTGACTCTCCCTGCAAGCTCTTTGTTGATTTCATTGAGTTTTGTTTGCAAGTTCTCGAGTGTCACGTTAATTATAGTAAAATATGGCTCCAGAAACTCTTTGTTTTCTGAACGTAAAAGACGATTGGTTAGCTCTTCAACATTGCTTAGGTCTGTGATTTTCACAGAGTATTTTTCTAAAATTTTGTTGATGTGCTTTTCAATGATGGTTGCCCCCATTCTAAAAATGAGGTTCGGTTGTTGAAGAGAGAATTCATGATAAAGGTCTTTTAATTGAATATGGTAGCCAATTTCACTCGGACCGCCTATGAAAATATATGTTGGTATCATTAAGTCTTGTGCAAGGGGTCGGAAGATTGCATTTGTGCTAAAATTCTGCGGTTCAGCTTTAATGCGATCCACTAATTCCTCAAGAGTTAACTGCCAATGCCCCCCGATAAGAAAGTCCCCCTTTTCAGTTTTAATAATGTTCTCCCGGCAATGATCCTTATCAATATAAAAGAGTCCTACAATATTCTCTTTCTTGTGCATTTTGGGGCGATAACCCATTCTTGTAAGTTCATCAGTTGTTTTTTGGAAGATTTTATTATAATGCTGGACTTTTGAGGTAATATCAATGAAAAAATCAGTTAAATGAGGGCGCAGAATTTTTGGCTCCAAAAGAATTAAACCCCATTTGCCCATTAGTTTTACCATAAGTCGACTGAAAAACTCACCCCATCTCTCAGATTTAATGAGAGCATCATTAATATACTCATCAAACAGGTCTTTGGTATATTCTGTTTCTGGAAAAGAATAAAGCATGTGTTCAATGAGCTTTCTAATGGATTTTTTATTTAGAGGTAACCGTTCAAGACTTTTATTCAGCATTTCTTTATCTTTTAATTCGACAGGCACAATTTCATTTTGTTTATTCAAGATCCAGATATTGTTGACTTCTTCAACATCATGATCTTCTGAAGCGTTCCAAAACAGAGGAATGAGTTTGAGTTCTTTTGTGGAATATTTCTCGGCATAATTAATGGCTGAAAGTGTTTTGTAAATCGTATAAAGAGGGCCTGTTAAAAAACCTGGTTGTTGTCCGGTAATAACAAATTTAACATGTTCTTCTGTTATCAATTCAATATTAGCAAAAGTCTCTTGTGGGGCTTCAATCGTTGCGTTATAGGTCCTTAAAAGCTCTTGAATGATACCTCTATCACCACGAAAAGTTACTGGATGGAAGACTTTATTTTTTCCAGGAAAGAAGCTTCGCAAAGGTTCTTTGTCTTGTAAATAATCAAGTAAAATAGTGTTAGGGTAAAGAAGATTAATAATAAGGCATTCTGTATCGATTAAGTTGTTCATGGTTCATTTCTCTATTGACTCTTCGAATCTTTGTTTAAAGCATTTTTTATTTATTTAATTGGGCGAATAATACTTTTTTCTCTAAAAAAAGTAAAGAAATTATTATGAGGAAAAAAAGAATGAGAAGTGAGTAATTGAGTGCGATTCTCAATTATCACACTTAGGCCTTTTTGTCTTTATTCATCAAGTATTCATGCATCGATTTTGCTGCTTTTCTTCCAGCGCCCATTGCAAGAATGACAGTAGCTGCACCGCTAACGATGTCACCGCCTGCAAAAACGCCGGGGATAGATGTCTCTAGTGTCTCTTCATTTACAATAATGCCGCCCCAACGGTGTGTTTTAAGGTTGGGAGTATTTCGAGGAACAAGTGGGTTTGGTCTTTGGCCAATGGCAATAATTAATGTGTCACACTCGAGGTCAAAGCAAGCATCTTCGATAGGTATGGGTCTGCAACGACCAGATTCATCGGGCTCACCAAGTTCACATTCCTGGCATTCTAGACCAATGACATTGTTATCCTTGTCACCCATGATGGCAAGGGGTGTGGTCAAGAGATGGAATTCTACTCCTTCTTCTTCCGCATGATGGATCTCTTCTTCTCGTGCAGGCGCTTCTGCAAGTGACCGTCTATAAACGATCATGGATTTTTCTGCCCCTAATCGAAGAGCCGTGCGGGCACAATCCATAGCAACGTTACCAGCGCCAATAGTGATGACCTTTTTACCAACGTTTATCGGTGTATCCGCTTTTTCTGGGAACTTGTAGGCTTCCATAAGGTTTGCACGTGTGAGAAATTCGTTGGCAAAATAAACGCCCTTTAAGTTTTCCCCGGGAATGCCGAGGTATCTTGGAAGGCCTGCTCCTGTGCCAATGAAAATTGCTTCATAGCCCATCTCAAAGAGCTCGTCGATTGTGTAGGTTAAGCCTATAACTGTGTCATATTTAATCTCGACACCCATGTGCTCTAGAGTCTCGAGTTCTTTTGCAACGATGCTTTTTGGCAACCGGAATTCAGGGATGCCATATACAAGTACACCACCACCTTTGTGAAGGCTTTCAAAAAGAGTGACTTTATGACCATAGCGTGCAAGGTCAGCAGCAGCAACCAATCCAGCAGGACCAGAACCTATAACTGCTACCTTTTTCCCTGTTGGTTCAGCGATTTTAGGTGTCTCACGGCCATTTGCATATTCCCAATCAGCTAAGAACCGTTCCAAACGACCAATACCGACAGGATCCCAACCATCTTTACGACCCATGACGCATGCTTTTTCGCATTGATTCTCTTGTGGGCATACTCTCCCACAAATTGCGGGAAGTACATTCGTTTCTTTAATGATATTTATCCCACGCCGATAATCTTTATCAAGAATTGCTGAAATAAAAGCGGGAATGTTAATCTCAACAGGGCATCCTTCAACACAGAAGGGTCGGCGACAATGTAAGCATCGTTCCGCTTCAAGTAAAGCTTCTTTCTCTGTATAGCCAAATGGGACCTCTAGGAAATTCTTGATGCGCTCCTCAGGGGGTTGTTCGCGCATTGGGGTCTTTTTCGGGCTCTTATCCGAGCGCTTTTGGGGTTTGCGTTCTTTCTTCTCTTCAGTCATTTCTGTTTTCCTCCACAGCATTCTTTCAAGTAAAGGTCATATGAGACCTTCTCATACTTTTTGTATTGGCCAAGGCGCATTAAAAGCTCGTCAAAATCGACTTGATGGGCATCAAATTCCGGTCCGTCAACACAAGCGAATTTAATTTCGCCGCCAACTGTGACCCTGCAAGCGCCACACATGCCGGTTCCATCAACCATGATTGGATTTAAACTTGCAATGGTGTGTATGCCATATTTCTTGGTTATTCCTGCGATGAATTTCATCATTATTGTTGGTCCAACTGTGAAGATCATGTCGAATTTCTTCCCTTCTTTCTCGAGTTCTTTGATCTTTTTCTCGAGTAAGTTTGTTGTAAATCCTTTCATACCAAATGAGCCATCGTCTGTGCAGTAATCCATTTCTGTACAATATTTTGACATCTCTTCTTCCCAAACTAAAAGCTCCTTTGTTCGGGCTCCAACCATTCCAATAACTTCGTTGCCTGCGTTTCGCAGTTCTTTTGCGACCAAATTTGCGAGGGGAATCCCTAATCCTCCTGAGACAATGCCAACGAGGCCATATTTCTTAATCTCAGTTGGCTTGCCCAAGGGGCCGACTACATCTTGGATATAGTCCCCCTTTTCAAAGGTTGAAAGAAGTTTTGTGGACTTTCCAACAACCTGAATAATGCATGTGACCGTTCCTTTCTTCCTATCATATTCTGCCACGGTTATGGGGATGCGTTCTCCACCTTCTTTTGCACGAAAGACTAAAAAATTGCCTGCCTTTATCTTTCGGGCGATTGCCGGGGCTTTTACTTCGATAAGGAAGATGACTTCGTGTAACCATTCCTTCCGTACAATTTCAAACATGATGTGTGTTCCTCGAGAGTTAGTTTAAAAGTTGCGAGATAAGTTTTTTAAGGTGGTTAAAAAGTTTATCATTGGGGTGTATAATCACAAAAAAATCTCCCCTCAATTCCAAGTAACTTCAACCTTGTTTTTAAAAAATAAATTCACTAGAAAAATGAAGAGAAAAGGCTGTAAAAACCCTTTCTTTATTCGAAGGTTGGTTTAAAGAACACCTTGTGCAAGCATTGCTTTTGCGACTTTCAAGAAGCCGGCAATGTTTGCACCAACAACATAGTTGCCTGGATAGCCGTATTTCTCGGCGGTCTTGTAAGCAGTGTTGTGGATGTTGATCATTATTTTATGGAGTTCGTCAATGACTTTTTCGAAGCTCCATTGTCGTCGTTCACTGTTTTGGGTCATTTCCAAACCAGATGTGGCAACACCGCCAGCATTAGCAGCTTTGCCTGGGCCAAAGGAAACACCTTTCTCAATGAAGTAATCAACAGCCTTTGGAACACAGGGCATATTTGCTCCTTCGCTCACAACGATACAGCCGTTTTTAACAAGGGCTTTAGCTTCATCAAAGTCAACTTCATTTTGGGTTGCACTCGGAATGGCAATGTCAATTTCTGGTACGTACCATGGGCTCTTCAAAGTCTTATCTTCGTTGTAGGTGTAATATTCTACTCCTTTGAATTTCTCAGCATATTCTTTTATACGGCCACGTTTGACATTCTTTAAGTGCATAACGAATTTCCATTTCTCTTTGTCTAAACCTTTCTTATCGTAAATGAATCCGGTAGAGTCAGAGAGAGTGACAACTTTTGCACCCATTTCCATGGCAAGTTGTGAAGCATGTTGAGCGACATTACCCGCGCCAGAAATAGCAACAGTCTTGCCTTTGAAGCCGGTCGTATCACCACGAGCTTTGAGCATTTCTTCTGCGAACCAAACGGCGCCAAATCCGGTGGCTTCAGGACGGCCCAAAGAACCACCATATTCATATCCTTTGCCGGTTAAGACACCATGCCAGATGTTCTTGATTTTTCGATATTGACCAAAGAGATAGCCAATTTCGCGGCCACCAACACCAATGTCTCCAGCAGGAACATCTAAATCAGCATCAATGTGACGATAGAGCTCATTCATGAAAGCTTGACAGAAGCGCATAATTTCGCCATCTGATTTGCCATGAGGATCAAAATCGGAACCACCTTTTGCGCCACCCATTGGTAAGCCGGTAAGTGCATTCTTAAAAATTTGTTCAAAGGCGAGGAATTTTAAAATACCGCTGTAAACTGTTGGATGGAAACGCAGTCCACCCTTGTAAGGACCAATCGCACCATTGAATTGAATTCTGAAACCGCGGTTAACTTGCACTTCGCCTTTGTCATCCACCCAGGCGACTCGGAAATGAATCACTCGTTCTGGTTCCACTAGTCTTTCGACTATTTTTGCCTTTACGAATTCTGGGTGTTGTTCGAGTGCTGGCTCGATTGAGTCAAGCACTTCCTTAACTGCCTGATGAAATTCAGGCTCATGAGCATTTCTTTTCACGACTTGCTCATAAATTGGATCTGTAATTTTACCCATTGTAGTTAAACCTCAATTGGTTTTTTCGAGGACTTCTGTCTCTTGGCCAAGGCTCATTTTTATTTGAACCTTGCCAGTTTTGACTTCATTTTGGAAGTTCCGAAAGCTATGAATTTAGAGTCTATTTAAGAATTTTTTCCAACTTCTCACAATTCCAAAAAGGAATCCTTTTTCTCTTCTTTCCTCTTTTTATTGCCTTTTCTGCGATTTGAAAGATTTATTAATAGCGACTTGGAAGTATTAATCGAGTAGTAGAAACTCTCGATTAAAAGAAGCTGGAATCATTGACATTAGAAAAAGCCGATCGGAATATAAGCGTTCTTGTCATTTTTGCCGTAATTTCCACTGCTCTTGTTTGGGCAGGCGATATTTTTTCTTGGGCATGGATTGGCAATGGCTTTCTCATTGATATCATCGTTTTAGTTGTGGCCATTTTACTTACCGGTGGTGTGGTCTATCTTTTCAAACGAAAATCTGCCTTCAAAACTTCTCAAGAAGAATCAAACGATTCTTCAAATGCTTTTTGTTGTTTAAATTGTGGCAACTTTCTTGAGGTGACTGATGACAGTTGCCCTGCCTGTGGGACACCTTTGCCTGTCTGCATTGTGTGTTTTACTCCCTTCAAAAAAGGCGATATCATTGTTCAGCTACCTTGTTGCTCAAATTATGCACATAAAGAGCATTTACTTAATTTTTATGAAATTAAGGGCTATTGCCCAAAATGTCTTGAACCTTTTTCTCTTAAGGAACTCATCGAAATGACTTTCGGTTAAGTCACTAGAATAAGTGCTCTCGTTATTTTTCAGGTACAACAATTCTAAACGAGCCATGTTTGATTTTATTCAATTTGTTCAGGTTGATAACAAGAGCGGTCATGTGTTCAATTGTATTTGCTACAGTTAGTGGGCCCGCATCTAAAATTTGCAAGTCCAGAATTTTTGAGAGGACTTTCTTTACAGTGAGTTTTGCTTCAAATGAATCGGAGACTAGAAAAGTGGCGACATTTAACGGTTCTTTGAGCGCGTTGAGTTTTGTGGCTGAAATAGTTTTAAACGCACCCACGACAATGACTCCATCAGGAACATGAGCTTGAATAAATTCGCTTGAGGACCCAAAATGCTCCTCTACACCCAAGACAGAAATATCCCACCTAAGGCGTTTGTCTTTAAAAATGAGTGGGACAGTGACATCCACCAGAATCGTCTCTTTGTTAAATTCTGAGGTAAGTTCTTGCAAAGTTTTTTTCAAGTACTGTGGGGGGACCACAAGAAAGAGCAAATTGCTTTTTCGAACGACCTCTTTATTCGAATAGCCAGTAAACATTTGCGCTCCAATTTTCTTATTTAATTCTTCAGCTACTCTCAAAGCTTTCTCTTCAGAGCGCGAGCCAATTAATACTTGTTGTCCTGCTGCTCCTAATCGGAGTGCAATGCCTCGACTTTGTTTTCCCGTCCCGGGAATAAGACCAATAGTAATCTTTTCCATCTTTCAATTCCCCTAAGCAAGTTAAACCGTTTGTCGCTTTTGCCAAGTAAATTGCTAATATTAAAACTTGTTGATATTAAAAAACTCAACAACTCCGGAGTGTTTGTTTTTTGGAGGGTGAATGTGCCTTTGATTGATGGCCTTTTTTAATTGTCTGAAGATTTAAAAAGCTTCAAAAAGAACTTTTGACTATAACAACTAAAAATTGAAAACTTGTTAGGAGCTGCAGATGATGCCTGATCACCCCTCCTCATATGAAAATTACAAAATAAAACAAAACATTGAGCGCTTAGAACACAAAAAATCGTTTAATGGAGCGACATGTCTTGTCACATTATATATGCCACATGGAACTTCAATTCCTGATGTGACCCAGCAATTAGTGGATGAAAGAGGTACAGCTGCAAACATAAAGAGCAAGCAAACTGGAAAGGCAGTTATCGCTGCTCTTTCAAGCATTTTAAATCGTCTTAAACAGATAAAAGAACTGCCGAAAAACGGTCTAGTGATTTTTTGTGGGATGACACAATCAGGAAAAGTGGAATATTACCCAATTACCCCTACAGAGCCAATAACAAGAAAAATGTACATCTGTGACTCACGTTTTCACACAGAACATTTGCGAGAACAACTCGAGGAGAAAGAGCAATTCGGTTTGATGGTGCTCGACCGAGAAACAGCATCATATGCACTTCTGCGCGGAAATCACTTGACATTCTTGAGAAATCTCAGCTCCTTTGTTCCTGGAAAGCATGGAAAGGGTGGCCAGTCGCAACGAAGAATTCAACGGGGGACTGAAATATTGGCACAAGAGCACCTGAAACGTGCGGGAGAGGTAGCTAATGAATTGTTCTTAAATGTTCCAGATTTGAAAGGTATCGTCATTGGCGGTCCTTCTTTGGCAAAAGATAATTTTGTGAAAGGGAACTTTCTCGACTATCGTTTGCAAAGCAAAGTTATAGGCACTATAGACACAGGCTATACTGGCGAAGAAGGCATTCGTGAGCTAATGGAAAAATCCACTGAGCTGTTAAAAGATGTCCGGTACCTGGAAGAGAAAAAACTCGTTCAGAAGTTCTTGCAAGAACTCGGAAAAGACAGTGGCCTTGTAACTTATGGGCAAAAACAGGTGATGAAGGCAATGGATCTTGGGGCGGTTGATACACTGTTAATTAGCGAAGAGATGGATGTCATACAAGTGAAAATTGTTTGTTCAAATTGTGGGCACAAAATGCAAGAAAATGTTAAAGCAAAGGACTTCGTTGCTTTTGAGGATGAACTCTATAAGCGTGCCTGCCCGGAATGTGGTGTTCAAAAACTTACAATCGCTGAGACAAAAGACTTTGTTGAGGAGCTTGGAAAGAAAGCCCAAGAAACTGGAACAAATATTGAAATTATCAGTATAGATACAGAAGAAGGGATGATTCTTTTCAAGTCATTTGGTGGTTTGGTCGCTATTCTCCGCTATCCAATAAGAGATATGTAGTACTATTTACCACAAGAAAAAAGAGCAGAAAAAGAAAAGAAGGGGAGACATCAGAATAGTTGTGTTTTTAACGCCTTCGGTAGGAAGGGCGATAATTTTCTGGAGGCTTAGGGAAAAAGTCAGGGATGTCTGTTATTTCTACAAAATCATCAGCATCTTCGATTTTGACAAGTTCGCCATATTTACCAACATTTAACCGGAGTTCGGAGCGAATGACTTTCACAAAACCATTTCTCACCTCAGCGACATCTCCTTCATCGAGCATCTGGATAAACTGATCCCAGAGGGTAAGGATAATCCGCCCGGTAGAGTCACCAACTTCAACTTCCGATAATGTGAGTTCTTTGCCATCACGCGACTGAACAGTTTTAATCTCTCCTTTTTTTACCACTCGAAAACGAATGTCAACATTTCGCATATCTGCTTGTAAATCTTTAATGTTCAATTTATGCTTCACCTTTTATTCTAATCAATGATTAAACTCAAAATAGTCCTTAAACTATTCTTTGTAAAGTTAAATGGTAAGAACTTTCCGTTGTTTTTAATTGTTGTTACTTTCAGAATTAACCGGAGAAGAGCTTTAAAGAAAAAAGGAAAAGAAAAGGATGAAAAAAAGGAGAAAAAAGGCGATCAAAGGAAAGTTCTTGTATGGACTGTTGTTATTTAGCGGCTTTTCCTTTCTTCTTAGGAGCCTTTTTCTTCTTTTGAATAACAGCTTGATATTCTTCTTCGATTTTCTCCTTCAAAGTGTTAACAGCGCATTTTTCTCGGAGAAAGTTGAGGAGGTCCTTCTCAATGATCCGATTGACATCTTCTCGCTTAATGACTTTGACCTTTTCAGCAAGCTCGGGATATTTTTCGATAGTCTTTTGGACAAGGCGCAGCTCCAATTCTGCGAGCTTTTGGTCAGCATATCGTCGTTCTTCGAGGTCTTTCAATTTTTGCATCTCCAAGCCACGCAAGATGTCTGAGTTGGAAATGATGCCCACTAAATTACGTGTTTCTGGTGAGTCAAGAACAGCAATCCGCCCGATTTCGCTTCTAAAGAGGAGGCTCATCGCCTGGTCGAGCGTTTCATTTGGAAAGAGAACATAGGGGTCTTTTTCGCCTATCTCATAAACCGTCTTATCCATTTGGTTTGTACTGAGGGCTTCTTTGAGATGGGTAGTGGTGATCATGCCAAGAAATTTCCCTTCCATATTGATAATAGGATAGCCAAGGTGGTCCATTGTTTTGACGAGAGAGTCAAACTCATGCATTCGCATATCCTTCGGGACACAGATAACGTTGGTTGTCATAATGTCTTTAACTTTGTAGGTTTCAAGAATGTCGGTCGGACCAGCAAGAGTAACATCAAGGCCACGTAATTCGAGTTTTTGTGTGTAAATATTGCTCTTCATGGTAAGCTTGTTGATGAAGAAGCTGATAGTGCAGGTGAGCATGAGTGGGATAAAAGTATAATAGGAGGACGTCATCTCAGAAGCCATAAAAATCATGGTTAAAACAGCCCGCGAGGAGCCAGCAAAAACACTTGCAAGGCCAGCTAGAGTAAATAAAGCGATGTCTTGTGAGGAAAGAGTAATGGCTGGGTCAAGAGAATCAACACCAATGGCGAACAAATAGCCGGTCGAGGCGCCAATAAAAAGCCCTGGGGCAAATACTCCACCCGAGTTGCCTGTCCCAACAGAAAAGCCTGTAGCCAAGATCTTGAGAAGAACTAAGAGAATAATAACAACAAAAATCCCACCTCCAAAGATGCTCCAAGAATCAGTTTGAGGTTTGTTATAGAAGAGATCAGTGATTGTTTCATAACCAACGCCAAAAATACGGGGGATGCCATTCACATTATCAATGGAAATAACCGGTTGTTCATTTCCAAGCGGAGAGAAATTGAGCTGACGGTTGCCTTCTTTTGGGGAGATAAGCCCAAGAAGACCGGTAAGTAAACCACCTGCAATGGGCCAGAGAACAGGATGCACTCGGTGGATTTTATGGACAAGTTGTTCAACTAAACCAATGGCTTTCGTATAAAATAAAGCAACAAAGCCTGCAAGAACACCCAGAAGTAAGAACCAATGTAAATAGGGGATATAATCTGAAAATTCGATCTCAGTCAATTCACTGGGGAGAGAGAAAACAGGTTGAGCACGACGTTCAAGAATAAAACGGCCAATAATGGTGGCAATCATAGAGGATAAAATAACAGGAATCAGCTGATCAGCGCTAAGAGAAATAATTAAAATCTCGAGGCCAAAAAGAGCCCCACCAATAGGGGCATTAAAAGTAGCAGCAATGCCTGCTACTAAACCACAAACAACAACAGTACGAATATAGCGCCCCTTCAAACCCAAATGGCGACCAAGAAAAGAGCTAAAACCACCACCAATCTGAGCAATGGGCCCTTCACGACCAAGACTTAACCCACCACCAATGCAAATGCCAGAAAGTGACATCTTGAGGTAAGGTGTGGTAGTCTTAATATAACCATCTTTATACAGAATACTCTCCATAACCTCCGGAATGCCGTGACCTTTAGCTTCTGGTGCCCACTTGTTTAATATTGGTGCGGTTACTGCTGCCGCTATTGTTGGTAATAGTATTATTAATGCTATTCTCCCTATGCTTCCTGCGTTATTAAACATCAGTCCATAGAACAATATTCTCATTATTGATATGTAATTGCTGAAGAACCATGCTGCTATTGCTCCTACCACTCCAGCCAGTATTGCTACCAAGTAGACTATTAGTCCCTTGTTTTTATAGAACCTTTTCAGTGTTTTTTTCGGATGTCTGAAGAATTCCCATATCCCATAGAGTGTGCCTTTTATCCCTCCTTGCATTCTATACCAGAATCTCTTTCTGTTTTCCTCGAGTTCTATTATTTCTTTTATCTCTTCTATTCCTTGATTTTCTTTTGTTTCTTCTTTACTTTCTCTAGCTTTTTCTTCTGCTTTTATGGCTGGCTTTTGTACCGTTTCTTTTGTTACCGTTGTTTCCATTTCTTCTTGGGTTTCTTCTTTCATCGTTTTCTCACTTGTCATTCTTCGTTATCACCTATTTTTTGTTCTTTTTTTCCCTTTTTTCCAGACCAATTTTTGCCTTGCGTTCTTTTCCCTTTTAAAATTACCGTTTTGTTGTAACTTCGTGTGATGTCCGGGCTTCTTCTCTTCCCCAAGTGGAGACTATTTCTTTTTGGCAGAATCTTAAGAATTTCTTCACCAACCGGACCTGGCTTTTTGGTTTTCTTCTCACAGTCCTTTCATTTCTATTTCTTGTTGTTGCTATGAATCAAGGCTCTCTTTCTGTCGTTGCTCCTTTACAAGCAGTTGGTTTTCTTTCTCTGGCACTATTTTCACATTTCTATCTTCACGAAGCAATTAATTCTTGGGAGTTGACTGCTATCGTGCTCATCATCATGGGTGTCGTTCTCTTAGGGGTAACAAACTTTGGTGGGGAACGTACCTATACTCTCACTGAGGTTAACAATTCATTTCTACAAGTTAAAGCCATCCTTTTTATTTCTCTCTTAACTGGATTAATGGTTCTAGCCATGAGTTATTCTGCTGCCCGAAAATTCCATTTAGGAAGTATTGTTTTTGCCCTTGCAGGTGGCATTTTCTCTGGTCTGGGAGACATTTTCACTAAAGCTTTCATGAGTGGCATTAACTTTGGGCAAATTGGTTTTTCCTTTGTTTCACTTTTAAAGGAATGGGTTTGGTGGGTGTATGTCCTTCTTATGGCTTTTTACAACATTTGTGCTGGTATCTTACCACAGATAGCCTTCCAAAAAGGGAAAGCAGTTATTGTTGCGCCTGTTTTTTCTATTATGACACTTACTATACCTGTTTTTGGGGGGATGATCATCTTTTCGGAGTGGTCTAATTTGGCAACCTGGGTTTTGGCTGTAAAGAGTCTTTCTTTATTACTTCTTGTTATAGGTGTGGTTCTCCTTTCTTATTCTAGTGTACGCTCTCCCAACGAAGAGCTAGATGAAGAAAAAGAAATTTTCCAAGAATTTTTTAATGAATGATTTATCAAGCCACGTTTTTTTTTGCTACCTTTCTCTTTGTCTGTTTTTTTCCTGAGAACTTTCTTGTTCTTAAATCCTTTTTAGGATAAAACTTAAAAGGCAGTCGAAATTTACACGGAAAAGTTTAGACGAATTTTTTTAGATAAGATGGAAAACTTGAAAACTGCTTTGGTTTTGCTGTTAAGTCATTATCTAATTATGGAGTAATTTTAATGGCAAAAGTAAAATGTCCGGTGTGCAAAGGGTCAGGCTTTGAAATCATTTCCAACACCACTTGCCCTGATTGTAAAGGATTAGGGAGTACTAAGATTATCGTTTCCTCTTTTGGGGCTGAAAATGATGATGCCTATAAATGTAAGACTTGTGGTGGCACTGGTTCCTTAATTGATAAAAAACGATGCAGCACTTGTGGTGGGAAAGGGGCCATTATTGTTTGTGATTCTTGTGGCAAGCAGATCAAAAAGCAACAGCCTGCCGGGCAAACGCCAGCAGACATTTGTCAAGAGTGCAAGGTGTCGCCCATTGTTTTTGTCTTAAAACCTCCTTGCTCCACGCGGACAGTGAAGGTTGGAACTTATTACCATGCTACTGTCAAAGATTTCAAAGATTTTGGTGTTTTTGCTGAATTGTATCCCGGTGTTCAAGGGTTGATCCGTAATCGAAACTTGAAAGGCATTAAACGGAGCGACATTGGCAAAGAAATTATTGTTTATGTTAATTCAAAAACGCGTGACGGGAAACTCGAACTAATTCCTACTAACCTTACTGACTATCGCCATGGCGTTCGCCGTGACACCCTCCCTAAAACTGCCATCTCAAGTATCTCGAGGAAAATGCAGGATAAAACCGTCCTTATCCAAGCTAAAGTCTCACAAATTAAGAAAACTTCTGGGCCAATTGCCTATAACTTTGTTGATGCTACAGGCTCTATTGCTGGCGTTGCATTTATCAAACCTACTGAAGACAATCCCTACAAAGATATTGCTATTGGTGATATTGTTGAAGTGTATGGTGTAGTAAATACTCATCGTGATATTCTCCAAATTGAGATTCATGACATGACAGAAGCAGGTGATGAAGAAACTAAAACAATCCGCCGTCAGATCGAGAAAGCACTTGATGAAAAATCTGAACCGGAAAAAGTGGATTTCTTGATCAAAAATGACATTCTCACAAAGATGCAAGAGGATCTTTATAAGTTGGCTAAAATTATTAGACGAGCTATTTTTGATGGAACACCAATTCTCCTCCGGCACCATGCTGATACTGATGGCATTTCTTGTGCAGTTGCTCTTGAGCAAGCAATTCTCCCTCTCATCATAGAGGAGCAACCTGACAGTACGGAGTTTCGCTTAAAACGTTCGCCCTCTAAATCACCCTTCTGGGATTTTATTGATGTAACCAAGGATGTTGATTTTGCTCTGCAGGATGCTATAAAATTTGGCGATAAACTCCCACTCGTTGTACTTCTGGATCTTGGAAGTTCAACTGAAAGTCTGGCGTCCATTAAAAAAGCCAAGCTTTTCGGATTGAATGTTGTGGTTCTTGACCATCACTTTCCTGAAAAAGTTATTAAGAAAACTGTTTCATTACACGTGAATCCTTATTTCTATGAGGGCGATTACAACCTCTGTTCAGGGATGTTGGGTGTTGAGTTGGCCCGAATTATTAATCCAAAAATCTCCGAAAGGATTGCCTTTTTAGCCGCATTGGCCGGTGTGGCAGATCGTGTTTCGGGGAAAGCACTTGAACAGTATTTAAAAATTGCCAAGAAAAAAGGTTTTACAGAAGAGCTCTTGCAAAAAATGGCTCTCGCAATAGATTATGAGCAATACTTCTTGCGATTCGCAGATGGAAAGAATATTATTGATAGCATATTAGGATTTGATGATTCCCTCAGCGAAACTCATTTAGAGTTGGTGGACTTTCTCTACGAAGAGGCAAAAGGCGCTCTTGATAATCAAATAGCAATCTGCAAAGCACATCTCTCTACTGAAGAATTAGCAAACAATGTGATTTTGGGAACAATAGATGTCGAAAAATTCGCCAGAAAATTCGAGTTCCCACCACCAGGAAAAACAACAGGCGCTATTCATGACCTTCTTTGTGAAGAGCACCCAGAAAGAGGAGTGATAACCCTTGGGTTGGGTCCAGACTTCGTTGTCCTCCGTTCAAGAAATGTCCTCATAAACTTTCCGGCAATAATTAAAGACTTGAAGAAAAAACTCCCGCAAGCTGGCATCGACGGTGGAGGGCATGAAGTGGTAGGGTCGTTAAAATTCGTGGAAGGCATGCGAGAGGAGGTTATTACAGCATTAAAGAAGGCTCTCGCCAAAGTGGTACCTCAGCTAGCCGATAAATGATTTTCACACTTCCAACTTCTGGCAATTATTCTCCCCTTTTTATTTCTCCTTTTTTTACTTCATTCTTTTTTTGAGTTTGAAAAGGTCTTGAAGCATTCATAATTATAAGAGCTGTTTTTGGGGGAATAAAGAAGGTGAAGAGAGCTTGTGCTCGTTTGTATTAAAATTACTAGTTGATCTGGCTCTAAACCACTTAATCATTCAGAATAACCATTGACAGCAGCTATTACAAACAGCTGCATTGACTTTTTGGAATCAAGCCATGCTACCGAAAAGTACTAAAATAGCTTTGATTGTCTATTAGTGGTAAATAACCTTCCTCTCACTTTAGGTTCTTACTTTGTGATGCACTATGGAATTTGAAGCATCTGATCCTGATTGGGCCTATGAAACTAATCGGCGACGGTTTTATCAGACCTACAGCCTCCTTGAAAAAGTCGATTTTCTCAGTCATTATGTGACTGGCCCAACAAAGCGTTATAAAGGTCTTGTAAAGTTCCTCCCTCATAAAGTCACCTTAAATAAAATCACTCCAAAGTATACTTTTGGTTTTGTTGGTGACATAATGAAAATGTGTTCCCGCGAGTTGATTCTTGGACCGGCTCTCAGACATTTTTTCCAAGGGATTGATTATTTAGTTGGTAATTTTGAAGGGATTATTACCCATAGAAAGCATGAAGTCATTGCTGAACAAGTGCATGGCCAACGGATACTCGCAACTTTGAAAACAATACTCCCGCCAGAGCAGATTGTTTTATCATATGCTAACAATCATTCCAATGATTTCGGGTGGAATGCTTACAAAAAGAGCCATCACATCTTGCAAAAGCATGGCTTTCAAGTAATGGGCCGGCGCGACGTTCCGAACATTTTACTCGAGGATAAAATCAATATCGCTACTGCATCTAGTTGGAGCAATCAACCGTGTGAATTTATTGCTTCTTTTAAACAACTCAATGAGGCCTTTTATCCTTCTGCAGCATTCAATTTTCTCTATCCGCATTGGGGTTATGAACTATATCTCTATCCCCATCCTTCTCAGATTAAGGTTGCTCAAAAACTCCTTGAGCAATGGGATGCTATTATCGGGCATCATTCCCACACACCACAGCCCGTAACAGCTGTTGATACCTCCAAAGGGAAAAAGTTGGTCGCGTATTCACTTGGCAACTTTAGCTATGGTGTGGCTTGGAAAATCTATCATAAATACGGCATTGTGCTCAAACTCGAGATTGGCCCCAACAAAGATGGCGTTTGGCAAGTTGGCAATCTTTCTTGGTATTTCTCTTTGCTATATCCACCAAAAGATGGAAAGGTACGCTGTGAGCTTAATCGGAAATGTCAATGGTTTGATGAGATTTGAAATCGCTTTCTTAATTAATGGTTAAATGCCCTTTCGCAATGACATCATGTTTGTGGATGCTTTCTAAGCTTCTTGCCACTGCCTCGAGTTTTAGATGTTTGTCTTTGAATGTTTCTTCTGCCTTAGCAAGAATACTTCTACAGACATCCTCGACAAACATCGGTTTTTCAAACATTTTATCAATAACGGCTTGTTCGTCACTTGTTTTTAAAATAGAATAGGTTTCTGCGGGGAAGGATTTCTTAAGTACAGCTACCATTTCTTCGAATGTGGGCATTTCCTCTAATGTTCCGGTTGCCGCTAAGCTTCCAATTGCACGTTGCATATGTGTTCTTTTTTTCGGACTGTTTTCCATCGCATGGGGGCAGACTGTGTTACCAATGTATTCAATAGTGATTTTGAATTTGTTCTCTTCTTTTTCGGCGACCCACGTATCAACAGTCACATTCACAACTTCAAAGGTTTTCTTCTGGCTTTTTGGTGTTTTTGTCTCATAAAAAAAATCGAAATTTACTTTGAGGTGAGCTTTTGTGTAATGATGTTTTTCTCGTAATTTTTGCAACACTTGCAGAGACAATTCTTCTACAGAATTATGTGCGTTTCGTTCATCGTTGATGATTTCCACTACAGATTCGCTTATTCTTGACATGTGCGCTCCTTTTCTCTCTGCCGGAAGGTTTATTGTTGCTTCGATCACAGGGGTTAAATGAAAGGTTTTGCCATTTCTTCTTATCACCAAGAGTGTTTTGAAATTCGTTATCCCTACAAAGTCTAAGGAAAAGGCATCTTTTGGCCGTTCGTTTTGTGTTTCAATTTGATCTTTCAAAAAGCTCACCGATTTTTATTCTTTAGTAATTACTACTAATCGATTTCAGATTTTGACATATAAATTCTTGCTTCGTAAATGTTTTTTGAAAGAAAAGCTTTCTTTTAAGAATTCACTTTTTAAAAGAAAAGCTTATCAATAGAAATGGCTGTAGTTATGTGTTTATGGAGTTTGGTACTAGCTATGGAAATCACCACGGTTCTTTTTGACATGGACTCAACTTTGAACACCATTGATGAGCTTGCTTTTAGTAGCAAATACTTCAAAATGCTTCACAACAAGTACTTTAGTGAACTAGATGTTCAGTACTTTTATGAAACTTTGACGGAAATCACAAAGAAGGTGATGTTTAGTCGCCTTCCGCGAGAGCGTAATATAAAAACATTCATGCAAGAAATGGCCAAATACTATAAACGAAAACCAAAAAAACTCTACGCTGATTTTCTCGAGTTTTATTCTAATGATTATAATGAACTCTCTGTGTATGTTCAACCGGCAGAATTCGGGCGTGAAGCAGTACAACTCTGTCTCGATAAGGGTTTAGAGATTGTATTGGCAACAACTCCCATTTTTCCGGAGATTGCGATTAAAAAGCGCATGGATTGGAGTGGCCTGTCGGATTTTGAGTTCAAATTGGTTACGCATGCTGAAAATATGTATTTTTGTAAGCCCCGGGAAGAATATTATTTGGAAATTCTCAAAAAGATCAAACGCAAAGCAGAAAATTGTATTATGGTTGGAAATGAGTTTTTAACAGATATTGTTGGTCCCATTAAAATTGGCATGCCAACCTTTCACTGCTCAGAGAACCCTCAAAAAGACAGCCTTTTTGTTTCTCCAGAGCTTGAACGTTTTAGTAAGCTCCAACCGACTTTTCGGGGGAACCTCCAAACATTCATCTCTCTTGTTAAAAGAGATTTTCAGGTGTGATTTTCACATTATTCTTTCTACTGCTTTTACAACTCTTCATCAGAAATGACTTTTATTCCCTTTCTTTTCAAGAGTGCAGTTGTCACTCCCTCTCCTGGAATCAATTTGCCATTTTTATCAAACGAATGAATAAAATGGACGCCACAAGAAGGGCTTCGTTCTTTAAAGATAGCTTGTGAGCAGTTATTAATTTCTGCGATCTTTAGCGTTTCTTCTGCTCCCCGCAGAAAGTTTTCTGTTACATCCACATCTTCATTTGTTAGCACCGTTGCTTTTTTGTCGAGGACATCTGCTCCGGTTCCTCCAGCAATACTTTGTGGTGCTCTTGGTGTGGGCAACCCTCCCAGCACTTCTGGGCAGACAGGAATCACTAATTGACTTTTTGCTAAATTAATAACTGCTTCTTTTCTATTATTTTGGCCGTTGTATTTACAATTAATTCCCAAAAGGCATGCACTGACAAGAATGGGGCGTTTGGTTTCGAGTGCTACTGATGAAACGTTTACAATCTTTTCTTTTATGGCGGCCATTCATTCTTCACCAAATAACAGTCATTATTCGCCTTTTTTTGGATGTACATTTAAAAGCACGAGCACATATAATAGTTCCGAGGAAAAATGACTAAAACGCCTCCTCTTACTTCGCAACATTCATCTTCTCAAAAGAATGGCGATTTCTCTTTGAAAGCTCATCTTTATAGCTTCTTTACTGGTTTTCTCTATCTATTTGGGGGTGCAAGAGAGTCTCGGTTTCGAAAAAAAGTTCTTCAACAGTTCCTCCCTTCTACAGGAGAAGAAAAGGTTTTGGATATTTGTTGCGCAAATGGTAAACAAACACAAACACTTGCCTCTCTTTTCCCTCGTGGAACGGTGGTAGGGGTAGATATAGACCCGAAGATGATTTTCTACGCCAAAAAGCATTTCCAAAATTTTTCTAATTTAAAATTCGTTTGTGGGGACGTTTCGCGGCTTCCCTTTTCAGACAATTCTTTTGATATTGTCACTTCGTTCCTCGCTCTTCACGAAATCCCTACGACCCTATTATCTCTAGTCCTCCATGAAGTTAAGAGGGTTTTAAAAACCATGGGCTATTTTCTCGTTTTTGATTTCCAGCTTCCTCCAAAATCCTTCTCTTCTCTTAATCTCCGCTATTATGCGCTTCGGCTATTTGAAAATGAATCCGCTGCTTTCTTTATGATGTTAGATCATAAACAATTGTTCAAAAAATTTGGTTTTAAATTGCATGCAGCACAAACATACTTCAAAGGGTTACTCTTTTGTTTGCTTTTGCAGCCTGAGAAGTGAAAAAATAATCGTTCTCAATTGAGTTTGGGGCTCTTTTTACACCAGCCCTCTTTCAACAAGCATACTAAATTCTTCCAGAGTGAGTTTCTTTCCTTCTTTGTATTTTTCAAGTGCTTTTGCAGCACGTGCTTCGATGGTTTCTTTGACTTCTCTGAAATGCTCTACTCTCGCTTTTTGTTTGATATTTTGAAGCTCTTTGTAGTATTTTTCTTTTTCTTTGATTACTTCTATGAATTTCTTGTGTGTTTCATCTGCGAGTTTTTTAGTTTCAATAAAATCTTTGTGACACTGGTCCGCTTCTTTCCTGATTTCATCAATTTCGGAAAAGAGCTTTGTCATTTCATGGTGGTGTCTTTGGGAGGATTTTGCTGTGCGAATTACTGCTTTATGATAGTGATTCATTTCCGCCTTTAACCCTTCATAAGTACTAAATCTTGCATTCCGCTCTTGTCGCATTGCCTTAATGGCTTCTACTTCCTCGAGTTGTTCTTGAAGCTTGGCAATTTCCGCAACGAGTTTTCGCTCTTCTTCTGTGGGGAGAATATCTGTTTGAATTTTCCACTCGAGTTGTTTAAGTTGCCGGCGTAAAACTTTCTCAGGAACGGGTATCTTAGGTAAAGGCTCAAGTTCTTCCTCTTCTTTTATTTGATCAACCTCTTTTTTTGCTTCGGCGAGTTTCTTACGAACCTCTTCACGTTTTACTTTGAATTCTTGCACTTTCTTGTTGTCTTCATCGCGAGCTTTTTGATGTTCTTTTACCTTAGCGATTAATTCAGCCATCTTTTTGTTCAATTCATCTCTTCTATCAGCTTTTTCTCGAGCTTCTGCATTTAATTTATCTCTTTTTTTTCGGAGCTCATTTGCTTGTTTTTCTAATTCTGTTATTTTTACAACAAGTTGATCAACTTCAGATATCACAGTAGTTCGCCTTTCTGTTCATTCTGGGGAAATTCTTAGTCTTAGTTAAAACCCAGCTGGTTTTAACTCACTGTGCTTCTTTTTTTAGTTTTTTCTTCTTAAGAAGCATTATTCGAAAATTGCGAGGTAGACTTTTATAAATGCTTTCATTCTTTGCAGTTTTTCTCGGCTTTAATAAACTCTTAGTTTACTCATTAAATA
>Ga0164310_10000230_pt1 | contig 28703 bp, 30 predicted proteins | sample GuaBasSedimGuay1_FD_121795 | JGI IMG/M metagenome (GOLD analysis project Ga0164310, IMG submission 121795) | Subseafloor sediment microbial communities from Guaymas Basin, Gulf of California, Mexico - Guay1, Core 4569-9, 0-3 cm | ecosystem: Environmental > Aquatic > Marine > Hydrothermal vents... | reverse complement strand
GCAGGTGGGGCTTTGAGCAATGGGGAGCCGAGGGCATTGAATCTGGTTCTGCCAGTAGCGGAGGGGATGAGGATATATGTCCCTGAGAAGGGGGCTCCACTTGATGAGCCAGACAGATATATTGATATCGGTCCTAATGGTTATGAAGACGCTCGTTCCGATGTTACAGTCAGTTCATACCAGGGACCTATAATAGACATCAATAAAGCCACCGTTGAAGAGTTATCATCCCTTCCAGGTATAGGTGATGTCCTGGCGGGCGAGATAGTGAGGTATAGGGAAAATGCAGGAGGATTTAGAAGCAAGAGCGAATTATTGAATGTAAAAGGCATTGGTTATTCCAAGTATGATGCCATTAAAGAGTATATAAAGTGTGAATGAAAGTAAGCGTTATCTAAAAAAAGAGAGGTGTTGTGTTCACTTTGCCAATCTACATTATTTTCCCAATAGTTCTGTAAATACCCAGAGACATTGCTATCTTCACTAAATCCGCTACAACAAATGGAACCGCTCCAAGTGTTATTGCTGTTTTTAACACTGCCCTGTATATTAATATCAGATGAAAACATCCACAGAGGTATATGATAAGTAATGCAATTATCAGTGAAAGTGTTTTATATATAATCCCACCCCTCTCCGATATTAAACCGCCTATAAACGCTCCAACAACAAATCCATACAGATAGCCACCAGTTGGACCTGCAAGATGTGCAAGTCCACCAGTTCCACCACTGAATACGGGGATGCCGACAGCTCCAACAAGCAGGTAGAGCGCAGTTGATACAGCAGATAATCGTCCCAGATACAGAACTGAAAGCGCTACTATAAATACCTGAAGTGTAAAGGGAACGGGTGTGAACGGAAGGGGTATCCTTATCAATGCGGAGAGGGATAGAAGAGAGGTGAAGAATATAATCTTTAAAGCATTAAGTATAAGGGCTTGTCGCTCTTCAGATGTAAAGCTCAATATTCCTTCTCTTATCATAACTCCTCCCTGTAAAATATTATCTATGACCTATGATTATTCAATAGCATCTGCTATTGCCCTTGCCATCTCTAAACTTGTTGCGCTACCTCCAAGGTCGTATGTTACCTCATTAGGGTTCAACCTTTCAAGCACCTTGATGATACCGCCTTCTAATCTTGAAGCCATCTCCATCTCGCCGAGCCATTCCAGCATCAACTTCGCCGAGAGTATCATAGCAGTGGGGTTTAACCTGTATTGCCCAGCATATTTAGGTGCGGAGCCGTGTGTCGGCTCAAACAGGGCATACTCATCACCTATATTGCCAGAACTGGAGAAGCCCAAGCCACCTACCAACTGAGCTGCTTCATCAGATATGATGTCTCCAAACATATTTGTCGTAACCAATACATCATACCACTCGGGGTTCTTTATGAGCCACATTGCCGTTGCATCCACATTCTGCTCCTCATATTCAATCTCGGGGTAGTTCTCTGCGACCTTTCTCGCCTCCTCCAGGAACATACCACAGGTGGCTCTTATCACATTCGCCTTGTGAACGGCAGTTACACGCTTTCTGCCATATTTATTGGCATACTCAAATGCCGATACTGCTATTCGCCTGCATGCTTTTCTTGTAAACAATCTTATAGACATAGACGCCTCATCGGGAAGAACATCTCCAAGTTTCTCTTTTACCGCTTTGAGTGCAAGGGCTTCACCTGGTATCTGGTCATAGTCAAGACCGCTGTATAGCCCCTCTGTGTTCTCCCTGAATATGACCATATCTATGTCATCACGATAATTCAATGGCACGCCTTTATATGCCTTGACAGGACGAAGGTTGCAGTATAGGTCCATACCCTGCCTTATCTGGAGTATGGCGCTCTTAAATCCTGGCACATTTGGGCGAGATGTGATAGAGCCGAAGAGACAACAGTCGGTTGAACGAAGAACCTCCCATGTCTTCTCAGGCACAGTATTGCCATACTTTTCCCACATACACCAGCCAGCATCAGCATCAACCCACTCCACATCAAGACCGAGTGGCTCAAGGGCTATCATACACGCTTCCATCACATCATGCCCCGAATCATCCCCCGGTATCCTCGCTATCCTGTATTTAGCCATACTTCTGGTAATCCTCCTGTAGTATAATTTTTTTATTAAGAGATTGCCCTCTCCACTATCTCCGCAATATCCATTATCTCAATATCGCTATCAGGCGCCTTCGCCTTCTTGCCATCGTTAAGCATTGTAAGGCAGAATGGGCAGGATACAGCAATGACATCTGTTCCACACCCCATAAGCTCATCAAATCGCACCTCATTTATGCGACTGCCAATCGTCTCCTCCATCCACATTCTACCTCCACCTGCTCCACAGCAGAAACTGCTTCTTCTCGTATTCTTCGGTTCAAATGGATTTGAACCGGTTGCCCTCTTGATTATCTCTCTTGGCTCATTGTATATATTGTTGTATCGTCCAAGGTAGCAGGAGTCGTGATATACAATAGTGGGGCTATTTTTGTGTCCAATATTAATGTTGCCATCTTTGATTGCCTCGGTGATTATCTGTGTATGGTGGCATATCTCTCCCTTAAAGCCAAATTTGCTGTATTCATTCTTTAATGTGTTGTAGCCATGGGGACAGGCGGTGATTATCTTCGTTATATTTCGCTCATTGAACTTCTCAATGTTCTCCATAGTTAGAATCTGATAGAGATATTCATTGCCCAGGCGCCTGGCTGAGTCACCACAGCATAGCTCCTCTGTCCCAAGGATGGCGAAATCAATCCCGGCTTTCTTAAGTATGCTCACCAGTGCTCTCATCGCCTTTATTGCACGGTCATCATACGAACCCATACAGCCAACAAATAGCAGGTATTCTGCATCACCTGGCTTCTCAAACCGCTTTATATCAAGACCCTCAGTCCACTTATCCCTGTCAGCAAAACCGATGCCCCAAGGATTGTAGTTGGTCTCCAGGTTCTTAAAGGTTAGGTTCAACTCCTCGGGGAACCTGCTGACATTCAACACCTCGCTTCTCCTCAACTCCACAATCTTTGGAATATGCTCAATAAATATCGGGCAGAACTCCTGGCAGGCGAAGCAGGTGGTGCATGACCACAGTTCATCTGCTTGAATTGTATGCCCGACTATCTCCTCCAGTCCATTATTATTCTTTCTAACCCGTGATAGTGTGTTCATCTCCAGTTTCAGGTCCTGTATTAACTTCTTGGGTGATAGCGGTTTTCCCGAGTTGTATGCAGGGCAGACCTCCTGGCACCTGCCACATCTGACGCATGCGTCTGCATCTATCAGGTCCTTATATGTTAAGTCCTTGATGGTGGGAGCACCGAATACCTCCTGCTCTTCAATGTCCTCTATCATGGGAAGGTGTCCTTTTGGTTCAAGTGAGGAGGTGAAGATAGAGAGGGGTGCATATAGAAAGTGAGACAGTTTCAGGTATGGTATAAGCCCTATGAACAGTGATGCGAGAGAGATATGAACCCACCATAGGTATCTATGGAGAATTAACCTGGTTGTGTCCGATAGTCCCGTGAATAGTGATGCTATCGCCCACCCACCGAATGACCACCTTTCAAAGGAGGGTTGTGCGATAGAGATTCTTGCCCCCTCAACCAGGAAACCGCTCAGTACAACGAGAATTAGAAGTATTGGTGTAAATAGGTCTTCGGGTTTTCTATCAAGACCCTCCGGGAGCAGTATGTATCTTCTGAAGAGAGCGAGAATGCAACCGATGATGAGAAGGATTCCAAATAGGTCAAGAGCGAATGACATAGCGAGGTAGAAACTTCCGTGCATGGTCTCAAAACCAAAGTATTCGTGTGAAAAGACGAGGACTGTTCCGATGAATAGGATGGCGAAACCCCAGAAGATTAAGAGGTGGAAGATTGCTCTATATGACCGATAATATTGCTTTGGTGCGATAAATATCTGCTTTATGGTGTTGATTATCCGGGTTGATATTCTATCTGTTCTATTGATATTTTTACCCTTTCTCCAGAGAATTATTCTTCTTGTTATGCCGTATATTAGCGAGATGACTCCGATTGTTGCTAAAATGTATAACCAGTTGTGGTGGGGGATATTTTCAAATACCTCTCTTGTTGGGTTCATTTTTGTGACCACCTCTATCCTCAGGACAGTTTTTCAATCATCAATGGGACAATCTTGAACAGGTCGCTTACGATTCCGTAGTCCGCTATCTTGAATATCTCCGCTTCGGGGTCTGTGTTGATGGCAACGATACATTTTGATGATGACATTCCCGCACGATGCTGGATTGCTCCGGAGATTCCACAGGCAATGTAGAGGTTAGGTGATATGGTCTTACCTGTCTGACCGACCTGGTGGGACTGTGGCATCCAGCCCTCGTCAACCGCAGACCTTGAGGCACCAACTGCACCACCCAAAACCTTTGCTAACTCCTCCAGCATCTTGAAGTTCTCGGGACCCTTCATACCCCTTCCTCCTGATACAACGATAGGTGCTTCTGCAACATCAGGCATATCGCCCGTGGTATCCTCCACACTCAATACCTCCACCGTTTGGATGTCATCCGGTATATCTACCTTCACCTCTTCAATCTGGGGATTACCCTCCCCATCAACCGAGGGGAAGGCGTTTGGTCTTATTGTAGCGATAAAGGGTTCATCTTTTGTTGTACTGACTGATGCTATGGCTCTACCACCAAACATAGGATGTATTAGGTTTATGTTGCTGTTGTCCACATTTATGCCTGTGCATTCACTTATTAGTGGTATGTTCAATTTTGCGGATAGGCGTGGTGCAAGGTCTCTGCCCTGAAAGGTGGCACTGATAAGTATAATGTCCGGGATGCTGTTCTTCAAGGCTTCTGATATGGCATAGGAATGTCTTTCAGATGTGTAATCTGTGAGGGCATCCGATTTGATATGGATTATATTATCTACGGGAAGATGCCTTACTCTGTCAGGAATTTCCTGACCGGCACACATAGCGGTTATCTCTGCTTCGGGGAGGTGCTTTCTTGCACCTCCTATCAACTCCAGGCACGGTTTTCTTACCGCTTCACCATTATGTTCAATAAAAACATATACTTTCATTGCAACTTACCTCTCTTATAAGACCTTTGCCTCTTCTCTTAGAAGGCGGATGAGTTCTATTACAACCTCTTCTGGCTCTCCCTCAAGGATTCTACCTGCTTTTCTTGAGGGTGGTGGTGACAACTTCATGGTCTTTATCTTTATTAAATCCATAACATTTTCTGTAATGCCCAGGTCTTTTAATGATTTTACTGGTATCTCCTTCTTCTTTGCCTGCATCTTACCCCTAAGAGATGGATATCTTGGTTCATTGAGACCCTTTGGGGTTGTTATGACTACAGGGAGTTTCGCTCTTACTGTTCTTCTACCCCCATCTATCTCCTGGGTGCAGGTTATAGTTCTTTCAGAGGTGTTAATCTCCTGACTGGTGATGAACTGTATCTGAGGGATGGATAGAAGTTCTGCCAGGATAGATGGGGTTTGGATGTAGTCATCATCTATTGCCTGTTTGCCACAAATTATGAGGTCATATTCCATCTGCGAGATAGTTTTTGACAGAAGCAATGCTGTGGTGAAAGGGTCTATGTCGGCGAGAGTGTCATCCCATATTCTGATAGCATTGTCAGCTCCCATCGCAAGACCATCCCTGATGGCGGTCTCACTCCTTTCGGGTCCGATGGTAATGATTGTTATTTCACCATTTCCTGTCTTCTCCTTGATGCGAAGTGATTCTTCTATGGCGTATTCATCGTATGGGTTAAGAATGAACTTTATATCCCTCTCCACAATTTTAGAGGGGTTAGTGGCATCTGTGCGTATGATTGCTTCAGTATCGGGGACCTGTTTAATACATGCAATTATATTCATCACAACCTCCAAGATATGAATGTGAGTATTATAATGATGTAAGTAATATATGTCAAGATAGGTTAAGTTATGAATTTATGATTGACAAAGAGAATATTTATGATAAACTAAACCTAATTTTTGAAGGGAGAGGCATGTTATGACTGGAACTATTGCTTTTATAGTAAAAGGTGGTCCTTTAGTTGCAGTTCTGCTTATTCTGTCAATCATTAGCGTATCAGTTGTAATAGAGCGTTACTGGGTTATGAGAGTAGCATCTGGTAGGGTTAGGTTTTCAAGATTTTACAAGCGATTAGAGGATTTAATGAAGAAGGGTGACATTGTTGCGGTTGAGAAATTGGCGAAGGAGCAGAAGGGCATATATGGTAGGGTAATGGAGGCACTGATTAATAGGTATAAGATGCTTGGTGGAAAGGTTGATTTGTTTACTTTGAAAGACGACCTGAATGAGACGATGAACGAACAGATGGCAATTGAGTCATCACTTCTGGAGAGAAATTTAATAGTTATGGCGACCATTGGTTCAATATCTACAATGACAGGGCTTCTGGGGACTGTGATTGGAATGATAAGGTGTTTTGCTGCTCTATCGTTGGTTGGGGCGACCGCTGCTACTGCGAGTCAACAACTTGCCGTTGGTATAGCGGAGGCTCTCGTTAATACAGCTGGTGGTCTAATTGTTGCGATTGTTGCTATAATATTTTATAATTACTTTACAAGTAAGATTGACCTCTTCAGTTTCAATATGGAGGCGGTTTCAAGGGAATTTATTGCAGGGGTAATTGGTTTAGCCAGATAGGTTTAAAGAAAATAGGAAGGAGTAGATAGCGATGAAAAGGATTATTTTTACAATTATTGCGGTTCTGTATGTGATATACATCATATACTGGGCTTGGTGGTTCTTTATTTCTGGGAACAATATATCATTTGTATTTAACTTCTTTGCTAAAATTGGCAATGCGAAGTTGAAACCGAATGGGGAATACGATACCAGTAATGCATCAGGTTTAGGTAAAGGAGGAGCAGTAATTGCTCGTGGTGGAGGTCTTGTTGATTTTTTATTCTTCTTGTTGATATTGACGCTTACCTTCATCATTGAGAGGGCTATCAATGTCCAGCAGGCGAGGGGTAAGATGTCGTTTGTAAAGTTCTTCAAGGAACTTAATGAACTTGTAAAGGCGAGGAAGATAGATGAAGCAATTGAACTCGCAAATAGGCAGGGTGGTGCTTTTGGTCGCCTTGCAAAACACGGATTAGAACGATATAAATACATCCCTCAGAAGGATGACATGCAAAGGGTAAAAGAGGAGCTTCAGGAGGCGTTTGCTGAGCAGAGTGCCATAGAGGGTGCTCTTTTAGAAAGGCGTCTTATTGCCATCGCTACTATCGCTTCAATTTCTACTATGACAGGGCTTCTTGGAACAGTTATAGGTATGATAAGGTGCTTTGCAGCTCTTTCTGCTAAGGGGAGACCAGACCCGAATGCATTAGCAGTTGGTATCTCCGAGGCGCTGGTAAACACCGCAGGTGGTCTTCTGGCTGCAATTATCTCAATCATATTTTATAACTTCTTTGTAAACAAGGTTGATTTGTTCAATTTCCAGATGGAAGAGATAACCGCTGATGTAATTGAAGAACTGGTTCGTAGATAGGGGGGTGAGGGCTGATGGCTGGAGCCAATGTAGGCGGAGGTGAAGGAAGGAGCAGAACGGGTAGGAGACGAATAAGTATCCATATTGATATGACGCCGATGGTGGATGTCATAATTCTCCTGCTTATATTCTTCTTTATGACCTCACAGTTTAAGGAACCACACGGTATTGAGATTACTCTTCCGAAGACAGATGTTCCGGTTAAGATACCAGAGTCGAACACCGTCACCCTGAGGGTGGATGAGAACAATGAGGTCTACTTCAATGAAGAACCGGTGGAGGAGATATCCAAGATAAGGGAGTATCTGATAGCAAGGCAAACAGAAAATCCCAACCTTGTTACCATTTTAGATGTTCATCCAAGTGCAAAGTATAAGACGATGGTAGATGTCCTTGATGAGTTCAAGATAGCAGCAGATGAGACAGGTGTTACCAAGTTCTCCCTTGCTATGAAGAGAGAAGAAACAGCACCAGAAGGAGGGGGTGGTTAAAATATGCTTCGTAAGATGCGCAGGAGAATAACAATACGAATTGATATGACACCAATGGTTGATGTGATAATCCTGCTTCTTATATTTTTCTTTATGACATCTACATTTAGGGAGGCAGAGGCGATTGATGTTCAACTCCCCCATGCATACGCGGGTGTTAGGATACCCAAGACCGGAGTTTACCATATACTCATTTCTGAGGATGGAAAAATATATGCTGACAATGAACCTATGCAGAGTAGAGAGGAGTTCATACAAGCAATTGTAAGTTCAAGGGCTACGAACCCTAATCTCATATTTGATGTAAAGGCGGACCAGGATGTTGAATATGGCGTTATGTTGACCGTGATGGAAGACCTGAGAAGAGCAGGGATTGTGAGGTTTAACCTGTCTATTTTCAAAGAGGCAGGTGCCTGGTGAGATAGGGATATAGCGTGATGTTTTAAGACCCGGCGGTAGTAATTGCCGGGTTTTTATTATGCACGAATAAAGGGATTGTGTTTCTTCTCGTGGCTAATGCTTGTAGAAGGACCGTGACCGGGATATACATCAGTATCATCGGGTAGTGTGTATATCTTGGTTCTTATGCTATTTATAAGTGTTTCGTAGTCACCCCGTGGTAAGTCCCATCTACCAACGCCTTCATAAAATAGTGTGTCCCCGCAGATAAGGGTTTTTTCAGTATGAAGACAAATACAGCCGGGTGAATGCCCGGGTGTATGAATAACATTAAATTCTACATTACCAATCTTGACCTTGTCTCCATCTGTAAGGTATATATCCGCTTCCCTCGGTGAGTTCACCCTTATACCCAGTTCAGCTGTCTCCTTCTTCCAGTCATAGGTGAGAAAAGACAGGTCGTCAGGGTGAATGGCGAGTGGGGCAGAGGTGAAACCAATAATATCGTTGTTGGCTGATATATGGTCTATATGACCGTGGGTGTTTATTATCATTTTTACCTTAAGGGAGAGGGATTTGAGTGTTTCAATTATCTTCTCTGGCTCACCTCCAGGGTCAATTACAATAGCTTCGCCTGCTGATTCAATGATATAGCAGTTTGTAGCAAGAGGTCCTACCACTATTGAGTATATATTTAATCGTTTACCTTCTGTCATATCTCTTTGCTTACCTAATGAGATAGACCTTTCCGTCAGTAGTTGCGGATATAATACCAAGGGGGGTGATTGAACACGATGCACTCAACTCCGAGCCCAGAGTTATCTTCCATTGGACCTCACCATTTCTTGTATCTATGGCGTATAAGGAACCATCATTTGAGCCAATATATGCAGTATTACCTGATATGGCGGGTGTTGCATCAACTGCTCTCCCCGTCTTTAAGCTCCATAGTAGTTTGCCATCTTCAGATTGGAGGGCATAAATGACTCCATTCCATGAACCGAATAGGAGTAGGTTTTCAACGATAGCGGGAGATGAATCAATTGCCTTGTTCACACTATATTCCCATATGATAGAACCGTCTTCAATTGAAAGGCAGAATATCCTGCCATCCATACTGCCTATGTAGATTTTCTCTTCATAAATCAGAGGTGATGAGTTCAAGCTCATCATCAGGTCTTTCATCCACAATACTTCACCGTCTCTTAGATCTATACAATAAATTACACCCGCAGTATCAGATATTACGGTTTTTTCTCTATATATTGCAGGGGATGCCCATATACCACCCTTCGCCTGTATTGACCAGATGAGACCACCATCCTTTTCAGAGATACAATATATATAGTTGTCATAACTTCCGAAGACCACCTTTCCCGATGATATAGCGGGAGATGAAACAACACCCCTCCTCGCCCTGAAAACCCAGTTCACTTCACCGCTGGTGCAGTTGACAGAGTATACATTGCCATCCATAGAGGTGAAGACCACGGCTCCATTGGCGATAGAAGGCGAAGACAGAATGTCGCCTCCAGTTTGAAAGATAAATCGGGGCTCTCCCGTTTTGAGGTCCAGGGCGTAGAGATTGTTATCAGTTGAACCTACATAAATTGTATTTAAATCGGTTGAGGGCGATGAGAATATCTTGCCACCGAGTTCTGTCTTCCAGGCGATTTCACCCACAATCAGGTGCTCTGACTTCTCAATTGAGCCGGTTCGCTTAGGGTCATATCTGAACATTAGCCAGTTCTGCCTGCATCCAGAGGTTATGATAGTTGCGAGAGTGAGTAAGAAAAATATTTTGAGAAGGGAGTTCCTGTGGATTAGTTCTTTCATCTACTTAAATTTATTTTCAATTTCTGCGAGAGCGTTCTTTATTCTATCTCCCATCTCTTGTGCAAGTTCTATGATGGTGGGATTATCTATTAGTCGTGCAGCGAGACGGGGGTCAATGACTGATATAATGGTATTATCATCTTTCTCATAGATTAGAATGCGTATAGGAGTGAATGTCCCTCCGTATTTATTTATTGAGAGAATCTTATAGGTTATCTCTGCATCTATAATATCCCAGATATGATATTTTAACCATTTTATAGATATGTCTTTCATAATCTCTTTTGATAGGTCAGTTTTCTTTATCACTCTGAAGCCATTTTTTAACAGTATAGTATTTAGAGCAGATGTTACCTTTGAGATATCTGCACCTATTTCTGTTGTTATAGAGAAGCCCTTATACTCTTCCATAATTATGTGCGCCCGAGAGGAGTCGAACCCCTAACCCACGGATCCGTAGTCCGTTGCTCTATCCAATTGAGCTACGGGCGCCTTAATTAAGTATAATAAATATACAGTCATCTATCAACGATATGTGTAGATGAGATGGTGGTAAAATCAATACGGCTTGATTTGGTTCGGGAGTTCCTATTATAATATTGGATATTGCAAAGATGAAAAAAGTTATTGTGGCTCTGTTTTTGTTTATAGTGTCTCTTGCTTTAGTTCGCTGTTCTAATAGAGAGGAGAAGGTGGATGTTGGTGAGGAGAAGGAGCAGGAGGCAGAGATAGTAGATCTGAGTCAGATTGAGGAGAAGTATGACAGAGAGCTTCTAAATTTCTCAAGGTCGGTTCTGGCAGGTGTTCTACAGAGCGGTTCTCACTCGGGACTTTCAAGTGATAATCCTTATAAGTATCTTCATTATGGTGTATTCGTTACACTTAAGAAAGATGGAGAACTCAGAGGGTGCATAGGGTGTGTTTATCCATCTTCAACTGTTGAGCGAGAAGTCAGCGATATGACGGTTGCTGCCGCTTTGAATGACCCAAGGTTTAAGCCGGTCTCACCCGATGAAGTCAGGGATATAGAGACAGAAATATCTATACTTTATAATATACATAGTATTAGAAGTATTGATGAACTGACTCTCAAAAGGGATGGTATTATAGTAAGATATAAAGACAGGATGGGTGTATTACTACCGCAGGTTGCCGAGGAAGGTAAGTGGACTAGGGAGAAGTTTGTGCAGGTAGCATCTATGAAGGCAGGTCTTGGACCTTATGGTTGGAGGGATTTGCCAGTTGAACTCTACACTTTTAATTGTAAGGTAATAAAGGAGGAGGGATAGAATGGTTGTTGAGAAGATATTTGATGACTTTCTTACTGTGAGGGAGGGGCTGACGGAGAAAGAGAGAGAGTTTATCTTGCATAAGTTAATAGATATAAGTGTGAGAAAGGGTGAATTGATTATTAAGGAGGGGGATGTGGGCAATTCAATGTATTTCATAATTGATGGAAAGGTGAAGATATTTAAGAAGCATCTCGGTAAGGAGCTTGAACTGGCGGTTCTGGAGGATGGTGATTTCTTCGGCGAGATGGCTCTTCTGGATGAATTCCCCAGGTCAGCTTCGGTCGTTGCTCTGACAGATTGCAGGTTGCATGAACTATCCAAGGGTGACTTTAAGGAGTTAATAGAAGAGTATCCGCATCTTGGAGTAAAGATTGTAAGTTCTATCGCTAACGAGCTTTCTAAGAGAATAAGATTGGCAAACAGGAGGATTGAGGATTTATTCTTTCTTACCGAGGGTTTGATTGAGAATGAGAAGTTTAGGGAATTCTGCAATCTGATGTTCAAGTAGTTGAGATGACCAAGAGGGATATAGCAGAGGCGCTTGCGAAGACGACAGGTTTATCAAATAAGGATGCATTGAAGATTGTCAATATCTTCTTTGAGTCAATAAAGGATGAATTGGTTGAGAGTGGTCGTGTTAATGTGCGGGGATTTGGCACCTTCAAGGTAGTGCTATCTAAACCGAAGGTTGCCAGAGATATCAATAAAGATGTGGAGATACATTTGCCACCAAGATACCGAATCAAGTTTATACCGAGTCGGTTGTTCTTGGAAGAATTGAACGCATAAGAGAATTAACTGTTTTAATTATTCAGTTTGTGGTAATATTTCTACAAAGGTAGATTTGGGGTGATGGTATGGATTATGATGAAGCATATGCAAGGGCAGTGATGTGGTTGAAGAAGAACCCAGGTGAGAATAGAAAACTGGTTTCTATTGCAAACGGATTTCAGGTTGTTGAGGGTGATAAGGTATTGGTTGAATATGTAGCTAATAGTAAGGAGAGTAATACTAAGGAAGAAGACCACCAGTAAGTGAGTAAAGTATTCACTGTGCATTGATTGGTTAGAACTTTGATTTACTTTGGATATTATTTATCAATGCACTAATAATATAAACTACCTAATTATGGACACATTTACACTTAGAGTAAGGATGAGGAATATCAAGCGTATTAGAGAGATTGTTAATGCTCTCGCTCTGCACGGTTTTGGATACATAATTGAATCAAGTGGTTTTGGGTGGCTTATTAAACTTGGTGGTCATATTAAGGGGCTTTCAAGAATAAAGATTCAAGAGCGACGACCTATGGCAGAGAGGTTGAGAATGACCATTGAGGAATTGGGACCTACTTTTATTAAGTTCGGGCAACTGTTGAGTTCAAGACCTGACATTCTCCCTAAAGATGTTATAAGAGAGTTCTCTAAGCTATTAGATGAAACTCCTCCACTTCCATTTGAGGAATTAGAGAATACATTGAAGAGAGAACTTGGCAATGATTATGAGAAAAGGTTTGAATATATTGATAAGAGGGCGTACAAGTCCGCTTCGCTTGCTCAGGTCCATAGGGCTCAATTGAAGGGTGGAAGGGAGGTTGTGTTAAAGATATTGAGACCAGGTATTAGAGAGCAGGTGAAACAGGACCTGGAGATTTTGAGCTATATAGCGGAGAGGATGACTAGGAGAGTTCCGGACACTAGGGTTTATAACCCTATTGGGATTGTTAGAGAGTTGAAGAAAGCAATAAATAGGGAATTAAACTTCTATATGGAGGCGGCAAACACAGACCGCATGAGGGATTTTCTGTCAGACCTTGAATATATTGTAATACCCGAAGTTATATGGGAGCTCACCACAACGCAGGTTCTTACCCTTGAGTATATAGAGGGTAAGTCGTTGAGGGAGATAATTGAAGAGGGCGTCAATGAGGCGGATGGACAGATGATTGCTGAGAGATTGGTAAATGCTGTTCTTAAAATGATATTTGAGGAGGGCTTCTTCCACTCGGACCCACATCCAGGGAACATTCTCGTATTAGACGATAATAAGATTGCTATCCTTGACTGTGGGCAGGTTGGGATTATCTCTGATTCAACAAAAGACCTATTCTCACGGATTATGTTCGCAATTGTGAATAGGGAAGCATCAGGCATAGCACGGGAGATGAGAAAGTTCTGGATAATAACTGACGAAGAGAAGTTAGATGGTCTGGAGGAGGATATAGAGTATCTTGTAAATAGATTTTATGGTCTTCCACTTAAGCACATAAATATTTCAGATTTAATTGACGAGATGTCCGATGTAGCCAGAGAACATGCTCTTAAATCACCCCGTGATTTAATTCTTCTTGCCAAGGTTATTGCAATACTTGAATCTGAGGCAAGAGAAATAGACCCCGAGTTTAATGTGATAAACCTGACTAAACCCTTTGCTAAAAAGATAATGATGGAGCAGATAAGCCCGAAGAGATTATTAAAGCGCGGGCAAAACTTCATCACTAATACATTAGAACTTCTTGATGAACTCCCTGAGCAGTTGTATTTTATCCTGAAAAAAGTTCGCAGGGGAACTCTTAAAATGGAATTTGAACATAAGGGTATTGATAAACACATATTATCCTTAAACAGGTCATTATCCCACTTATCTATCTCAATGATTTTAACAGGCATATTGATTGGTTCTTCTTTAATGATATCAGCAGAGACAAGACCACTGGTATATGGTGTATCCGTATTTGGCATACTTGGTTATATTATCTCTGCAATTATGGGTCTTTGGATGGTCTTCAGTTTAATCAGAGGGCGTGAATGGTGATAAAAAGATTATGGAATGTTTTATCACTTAATTTAAATAGTATAAAGGAAGTATTAGGTATAGCCGTAATAGGGGGTTCACTGAATGGGCTACTACAGAAAATACCCCGTTCTATTGTTGATACGCCATTTCATACCTGGTGGGGATATATTATCCACATTAATAATATATTCTTTTTCTACTCAGGCATAGCCATATCTACTGCTTTAATAGTATATTTTCCTCTTTTTACAATTATATGTTTTTTGGGTTATAAAAATGAAAGTGGCAATAAGAATATTATAAGAGTAATAAAATACTTTGGTCTAGCTCTAATTATTCTAACCACTTCATACCTCTGCAATATTAACACCTATCTTGGGTGGGATGGTTTTGCTTTAACGAAGAGATTGCTTCTGGTCTCGCTGGCTGTTGTCATAGTTCAGGTTTTATTGCTATTTATATGGCACAGCAGAAGTAATTTACTAAGGGTCTTGCTATTTTTGTTTCCTATCTCCTGCTTGATATATGTCTTATACTTTACATTAATGCCTCTTATTGGGGCTAACGATTTCTATAGAGACATTCACTCAAATAGACCTTCAATTATAGTATTAGTGGAGGATGCAATGAATACCCGCTATCTATCCCTATATTCATCCACAGATGATATTACACCTAATATCACTTATCTTGGAGTGAAAAGCACCGTTTTTAGTAATTGCATAGCGCAGTCGTCCTGGACCCTTCCCTCTGTTTCTTCAATGTGGACGGGGCTTCCACCAGGTGCTATTGCTGTCTCTTCAAACCAACCCTACTTGCTACATGATACCCTTCCAGAAGTTCTATCCAGAAATGGATATGAGACCTATGCGGTGGTTTGCAACCCACTATTGTCTAACAGCTTCAAATACAGTAAGGGTTTTGATAACTATTACCATATTGATGAGGAACGACTGGTTGACTTCGGTCTGGATATGCCTTATGGCTATAATACAGGGTGGGAGAGGGCATTGAATAAGGCAGTAAGATTGGTTACTGGTGTATTTCATAACAGGTTAAGGTCTATTCAGTGGAACCTGTGCCTTAAGGTCTTGAAAAAAGTCCCAAAAAGCGGATGCTTTGTTTATCTACATCTAATGGAGACCCATTTACCCTATGACCCTCCTGACAGGTTCAGGGAAAACGAAAGTGATTACAGAGGTAGATTTGAAAGAAGGGTAAGGGTTCAGGAATTATCAATGTATAGAGATGGAAAACTAGTGATAGATGATGAGGTGGAGAGAGAGCACATAAGAGAATTATACAGGGCTGAGGTGAGGTGTGCTGATTATATACTTGGTGAGATGGTAAATATCTTAAAGAGCAGGGGAATATTTGATGAGGTGATATTTATATTTACATCAGACCATGGTGAGGAACACTGGGAGCATGGCGGATTTGAGCACGGTCATAGTGTCCATCGGGAGGTAGTCGGTGTCCCGTTGATTATCCATCTACCACATAAAGATGATGGTATGAGGATTGAGTCTCAGGTGAGGTTGATGGATATATTCCCCACAATCCTTGAGATTACCCGGATACACTATGATGGTGAGATTCTGGCTGAGAGCTTGCTTCCCTCTATGATAAATAAGAGGTCTCATCTGCCTGCTATATCAGAGAAACTTTTATATGGAGACCAGATGGTTTCTTACCGAGATGGTGAATATACATATATCCTCAATCTTGAGAATGGGGATGATTATTTATACAACGATTTCAAAGAACTTGTAGAATTGAACGATGAGGCATTGAAAAATGAAATGTCATTATATATGGAGAAATACCTTGCTCAAGAGGGTAGAATAAGGGATAGAATTCTGAAGAAAACGCTATATATGAAGGGCGAGGTGGATGAAGAGTATATAAAAGAGTCGCTACGCTCGCTTGGATATATACAATGAGTGTTTATCTTAAGATATGATTTCAGGATACTGTAATTTGTGCTTTTTTACCTTTTGTTCTTATCCGGGATATATGCTCTTCTTCTTTCTGCGAATGTATGGGTTTGCTTCTTACCTGCATCTACATTAAATTTACCTTTGACACCTTCATCTATAAAAAGAAACTTTGAGTATATCTCACCATATAGACGCGCTGAGCCGAACACCTCCGCTCGTCTTTTTATATTAACATTCCCCTTAACCTGTCCTGCTATAGTAATGTCTTTTGCTTTTATATCTCCCTCAACCACAGCATTTATGTCAATGAACACTATACCCTTAATATCAATATCGCCAATCACTACTCCCTCAACCTTCAGGTTTCCCTTCCCCCTAATATCACCGTAGAATCTGTCACCTTTACCAATTATTGTGGTGAATTCGGTGTCAATGGTCCTCTTTTCCCATTCAGTCATATCTGCTCCTAATTTTAGCATTATTTGCCAAGGATAAGTGCCAGTTCATAATACTTCCTTGGATATTCACTGGTTCTTCCCACAACCTGTGATAATTTTCTTACCACAAGGTCTGTTCCCTCTATTCCAATGAATGATGATTTTTCACCGCTAAGGAGAACATCAACCGCCTTTGCACCAAGGATACTACCGAGGATTCTGTCGTTGGCGGTGGGGGGACCACCCCTCTGCAGGTGCCCCAGAACAAGGACCCTGGTCTCCCTGCTGGTCTTGTCCTCAATGTTTCTGGCTATATCATAGGCGCTTGATACGCCCTCCGCCACCACGATTATGAAGGAGCCCTTGCCTCTCTCCACTCCCTGGACAAGTCGCGAGACCAGTTCTTTGATATTTCTCTTCTCCTCCGGAACAAATACATACTCAGCGCCGGATGCGAGAGCAACGGCGGAGGCAATTGCACCGCTGTCTCTTCCCATCACCTCTACTACAAATATTCGCTCATGACTCTCTGCCGTCTCCCTGACTCTGTCCAATGCCGAGACAGCAGTATTTATAGCAGTATCATAACCTATGGCATACTGAGTTCCGTATATATCATTGTCTATGCTTGCGGGAAGGCAGACCACATTTATGCCAAAGTTCTTATGAAATTCATTTGCACCTCTTATGGTTCCGTCCCCCCCTATGATTATCAAGCCCTCTATACCGTATTTCATACAGGTCTTGTATGCCTTCTCCATCCCACTAATCTTGTAGAACTCCATTGACCTTCCTGAACGAAGAATAGTCCCCCCCCGATTAATTATACCCGACACACTTCCCATCTCCATTTCATCTACTTCATCGTCAATGAGACCCTGATAACCACTGTGGATGCCGTATATCAGGAGGTTTTTATCAAGCCCATCTCTGACCACCGCTCTTATAGCAGCATTCATCCCTGGTGCATCCCCACCACTCGTTATAATACCTATGGGGAAGGTTGCTGGTTTTCTGTTCATCGTAAACACCGTCTAAATTATGCCTTTCCAGCTGAGCCAAAAAGCGCTATCTTTTCAGATACAACCTTCTCTATGGCGTCTCTACCTGCCCCAAGGTATTTTCTTGGGTCAAACTCCTCAGGATTCTCAGATAGAACCTCCCTTACTGCCCCAAGGAGAGCCAGGCGTAAATCGGTATCAATATTAATCTTGCAGATGCCGTTATCTATGGCTTCTTTTATGGCATCTTCGGGCACTCCCTTTGCGCCCTTCAACACAGCACCATATGTGGTTGCTCTCTTAAGAACCCACTCAGGGACGCTTGAGGCACCGTGTAGAACTAAAGGGATGTTCACTTTCTCTTTTATCTCTTTCAGTCGCTTGATGTCAAGTTTTGGGTCGCCTTTAAACTTATAGGCGCCGTGGGATGTTCCTATCGCAACAGCGAGAAAGTCAACTCCCGTTCTCTCCACAAACTCAACGGCAGAGTCGGGGTCTGTGAGGGTCGCATCTCTTTCCTCCACATCTACTAAATCTTCTATACCTGACAGGCGCCCTAGCTCACCCTCAACTGAAAGCCCTTTTGGTCTGGCGAGGTCAACTACCTGCTTGGTTACCTTTATGTTCTCTTCAAAATTTAGGTGAGAACCGTCTATCATTATGGAGGTGAAGCCGCCTCCAATACATTGTGCGATGGTGTCTATATTCTTGCCATGGTCAAGATGCAGTGCAATTGGTAGTCCGCTTTCGTCTGCAGCAAGTTTTACCATAGATACAATATATTTGAAACCAGCATATCTAATGGCGCCCTCACTTGCTCCAATTATCGCCGGTGAGGAGTACTTCCTGCAGGCATTAATTATCCCCTGAAGTATCTCCATATTGTTTATGTTGAATGCACCCACCGCATAGTGTTCATTCTTCGCTTTTTCTAAAATCTCCTTAGCAGAAACCAATGGCATATAAATTCCTCCTTATCTTCTGAATAGTAAAGAAAGTGTAAATAATCGCTTATCCAAAAAATACCCTTGCGATATCATAGGTCTCCTTGTCAACCTGTTTTAATCTTTCTATCGCCTTTGAAAGCTTTACTGGCACCACATCATTGCCCTTCAGTGCTACCATATAACCGAACTTACCCTCTGATGCCAGGTCGGCTGCTTTAACGCCAAGTAAGGTTGCTATGAAACGGTCATAGGGGGTAGGTGTTCCACCTCTCTGGGTGTAGCCGAGGATGGTAGCTCTCGCCTGAAGGTCAGTCCTCTTCTCAATCTCATCAGCCAGTATTTGGCTGATGCCCCCGAGATATACATGACCAAATTCGTCTCTCTTTTCACTGGTTACCAGTTCACCCATCTCCTTTAGCTTTGCCCCCTCGGCTACAACTATGATTGTGAAGTCCCGTCCTCTATCTAACCTTGCGTTGAGAATGTCAACTATCTCATCTATTGACATTTCAAACTCTGGAGTAAGGATAATATCAGCACCACTGCATATTCCAGCATAGGTTGCTATCCAACCCGCATGCCGTCCCATAACCTCTGCAATCATTACTCTGTTATGACTCTCCGCAGTAGTTCTCAATCTATCTATGGCATCAACTGCGGTGTTGATGGAACTCCAGAAACCAATGGTGTAATCGGTTTCATTTAGGTCATTATCAATTGTCTTGGGTATCCCAACTATCGGGACATTGTATTCTCTATGGAGTCGCTCTGCTACACCTAATGTGTCTTCACCACCAATTGCGATTATTGCGTCAAAATTTGCACTTTTCATATTGCTAAAAAGGTCCTGGAGACGCTCGCTATTCTTGAATGGGTTGGTTCTTGATGTGCCGAGCAGAGTTCCACCCTTGTCAAGAATTCCGGAAACACTGTTTGTATCAAGTGGGATATATATCCCCTCTATTAGACCCTTCCATCCATACCGGATACCCGTAACTTGGTGTTCATACTTACCTATGGCTCTTCTTACCACAGCCCTGATTGCTGCGTTGAGACCAGGGCAGTCCCCACCTCCAGTAAGAATTCCAAGATGCATCTTTTTACCTCCTGTTACCTTGTTCATGACCGCACAATTTTTTAGCGAAAGCGGTTTAATTAATTGTGTTCAAAATAAATAAACTAACTATCTATCGTTTACATTTTCTATAGCAAAATACTGATAATAAATCTATCAAAATAACAACTTCTCTACATATAGAATTTCTTTGATACCATTTTATCAAATATCTCACTTGCTTTGCCCTTATCAATATCTACCTGTTTAAGAAACTCACTCTTCTTCTTCTCTATCTCTGATGCATATATTGATGTAGCCATTCCCATCGCCTTTGCTTCCTCTACTGCATCTGGTCCAATCTGGTTATACAGTTCCTCAACCATTCTCTCCGCAAGTTCTTCAATATCTCCAAGTCCTTTATTTTCAGCCATTTAAGAATAATAATATCATAATATCAAATTTGGTTTCAAAATTTTTATTGTTTTGATGGTTATTGCTTATAATAGTTTCTGTTATTACCCCATATTACATTTTATGTTAAATTTACCAAATAATTAAGTTTCACATCACATTTGTTAGGAATAAGCAACAATGTGTTTGCGACCCTTGTTAGATTAGATAGAACTTCAAACCTGCTTATATTGAGAATATGATGTATTAATAAATTTTTATTGTATATTTATATTAAAATTTACCATTTATAAGATGAAGGGGGAGTGAATATATCTCCCCCCCCCAGGTTGTCAGGTTTGAATGACATTACAATCTATCTGCGAATTTGTTCTCAATACCTGCTAACCTGCACATTCTGTCCCACTCCTTATCCACATTCTGCTGTATCTCTATAATCTCTTCTTCTGTGAGATGCGAGAAGCGACCCTGCTTCGTCAAATATTCCTCCACAGGAACGAACTTTGCTACCTTCCTTGTAATCTTATATTCACCGTTTTCCACTTCATACAGAATCCAGATTCTGGTCTCAACAGCCAGTTTGGCAACCTCAACCGATATATCGGCAGGAATTTTCCAGCCGGGTGGACATGATGCCAGTATCTGCATATAGCGTGTCCCTTTTATCTCCTTTGCCTTTTTGACTTTTTTAATCCAATCCTCTGGGTATGCTACATTTCCAGTTGCAACATAGGGTATATGGTGAGCGACCATAATCTCTGCCACATTTTTCTTGGGTTTCTTCTTATGGTGTGGTGGTGGTGTGGTGGTTGTCCAGGCGCCTATGGGTGTTGAACTGGAGCGCTGAATACCTGTGTTCATATACGCCTCATTATCATAGCAAACATAGATGATGTCTTCGTTTCTCTCCGCTGCGCCTGATAGCGCCTGAATGCCGATGTCGGCTGTTCCACCGTCACCTGCCCATGCGACCATCGTGGTATCGCCCTTGCCCACCATTGTAAGCCCCGCCTTTATACCTGATGCCATTGATGCCGCGGTCTCAAAAGCAGTGTGGAATAATGGGACTTTGACAGATGAATAGGGGAAGGGACCATCAATGACGCTCCAACAGCATGCAGGAATAGTGAGAGCGGTTCTCGGTCCCAGGGCTTTCAGAGTGTATCTCATTGCCAGTGCTGCACCACATCCCTGACAGGCAAGGTGTCCACTGGTCACAAGTTCTTCTACTGGTATCGTGGTCTTCATAGTTTCACCCCCCACCATGTTGGGTTATCACATTCTTTCTTCTCAGCCGCCTTACCTATATTGACCAGGTCTTCTGCGGTAATGTCCCTTCCACCCAGGCCAGTTATGTAAGAGTATACAGGAACCCTTGGCTCCAAGTCATATATCGCATCTCTAACCTCGGTGAAGAAGATGCCCTGGTTGCCAAACGAGTAGTTTCTGTCCACTACGGCGACCGCCTTCTTACCTCTACATACCTCTTTTACCAGTTCCCTTGGGAATGGTCTGAATACTCTTATTTTTACACTGCCCAGTGCAAAGCCCTCATCCCTTGCATCTATCACCGCCTGTTTTGCGGTAGAGGCGGGTGTTCCCGATACGACCAGTAAGACCTCTGCGTCATCAGCCATGAACGGTTCTATTCTCCCGTATTTCCTGCCGAACAGCTTCTCGTATTCCTTATGTACTTCGTCCATCACCTGTTCAGCATCCTTATGCGCCTGTTGAAGCATATAGTGCAGTTCATAATACTTATCAGGTCCAGTGAGACCACCGAATGTATGTGGATTATCGGGGTCAATTACCCACTCGCCCTTGTATGGTGGTAGAAATTCATCAACCTTGTCCTGGTCGGGGAAGTCCACTGGTTCAGATGTGTGGGAGAGAAAAAATGAATCAAGGACTACCATAGATGGAACAAGAACCCTCTCGCTCACCTTGAACGCCTGAATAATCGAGTCAAGGACATCCTGATTTGATTCACAATAATATTGAATCCAGCCCGTATCCCTCTGGGCGAGGGAGTCGTTCTGCTCTGTCCATATAGACCAGGGTGGACCAAGTGCACGGTTGATATTGGCGATGACCACCGGGCATCTGGCATAAGAACACCAGTGCATCATCTCGTGCATAAGGGCGAGCCCCTGGGACGAGGTGGCAGTGAATGCCCTTGCTCCAGCCGCAGAAGCACCAATTGCTGCGGCTAGCGCTGAGTGTTCGCTCTCAACCTTGATGAATATTGCATCCATCTCTCCATCAGCAACAAACTTGGAGATTCTTTCAACCACCTGTGTCTGAGGGGTGATAGGATATGCTGCAACTACCTGTGCTCTTGCTATCTTGGAAGCGAACGATACGGCGTGATTTCCTGTAACGACCTTCTTCATCGCATCTCCTCCTCCATAACTATTGCTCCTGTGGGGCATTCATGAGCACAAACACCACAACCTTTACAATAATCATAGTCAAATACAGGCAGGTCACCTTCAATATTGATGCACATATCGGGACAGAACTTCCAGCATATAGAACAGGCAGTGCACTTCTCGGCGATGAGCACGGGGCGCATATTCCTCCATGAACCGGTCTTGTTCACGGTCATAAGACCTAAAGAGACCGCCATGGGTGGCATATCCTTTACCCCCCGTATCTCTATCTCTTTGCTCATTGTGGCTCCTTTCATAAAATTAAATGATATATGTAAATCAAAATATGACCCTATTTCTTATTCAATCTTCGTATTCAATCTTCGGTGCTAAATCGTATGCTTTCTTTGTTGCTTCTGCATTTCGGTCGGCAATCTTCCTGGGCAGGTTATCCTTTATGGCAAACAGAAGGTTATCTATGTTGATTTTGCCAAATGACTTTGCGAAAGCCCCCATCATAACCGTATTGACTATTGGCGCTACTTTGGTGCCCAGGTGGTATTCAAGGGCTATCTTTGTCCCATCAAACGGTATTGTGGTAAAGTCACCCTTTATGCCTATCTCTTCTACTGGTTGGTCTGTGTTTACCATTATGAATCCGCCGGGCTTCTTCCCGCTTGTTACATCAACCGCCTGAATGAGTGTGGGGTCAAGAACTACCACATAGTCCGGCTCGTAGACCTCACAGCGAACATATATCGGCTTGTTATCCATCCTTATGAAGGATGCCACCGGTGCGCCTCTCCTCTCAACACCGAACATGGGGAATGCCTGAACCTCATAACCATCTCTGAAGATGGCTTCAGCGAGGATGTAGGAGGATATGGCAGCCCCCTGACCACCCCTTCCGTGAAACCTTATTGCTATCAACTCAAACCTCCTGATATTAAATATTTCAGAAATAGTAGCTGTTCATATTCCAAGGAATTGTCTGTTTTTAAGGGTTTATACTTAAAACCTGCCATATCAACATTTAGTAATTTGACTAAGAAATGCACCAATGATTGTTCATCGTATGATTTATCACATAATCTGGAATTCGCAGTGGTTTTCATAAGAGAATTACCGATTATAGCACGATGGAGAAATAAATCAAGAATATATTGTAATGTTATAGAAGAAAGCAGGATTGACCTTATTTGGGCAAATAGTATAAGTGTTTTGTAGGGTGGTGACAGAAATAGTGAGTGCAGTCGTACCAATTTCAGCAGGGATGGACTGTAAGTTATTGATAAAAAATAAGTTCTGAACAGTGTTGACAAAATGTGGAAAAACTACCAATAGGTTAAATTAAATATGCATATCTTATCCAAGAGATATGGTGTAAGTTAAACGAGATTATAAAGTCAATTCTGATGTCTTTATATGTTTAATTACATCAATCTCGTATAGATAAAGCACTATTCTGAATGCATTGTAAGTTCTCTCTACTTGGTAAACTCCTCAGGCAATATATAATCACCGTATTTTTCTCTCGCCTCATTCAAACGCATTCTCTGTTCATTCATTACCTTGAAGACAATATCAGGTGTGTCGTGAACCTTTGTCCTGTATATCTCTTCTATCCTGTCAATCTTGGCGATGCTCTCGGGAACTCTCAAGGTGAACTGCTTGTTATAATCATCCTTCTTATATTCCTTGTTTAGAACCTCTTTGAATAATGGCTTGAGGTCCTCATATCTGGGAATGTAGCCCGTTGGTGTTTTTATTGCATCAACCTCATTATGAATTCTCTTCTCCATCCATTTATACCATACCCGTTTGTCGGTCTTCTCATTCAGGAATTCACCGTTTTCTCCCTTGAGGAAGTAGTTCACCGAGAATATCTTCGGGGCACTGTTAAGATTCTTACCAAAGTCAAGGTTTTCCTGAATGTATCTGCCAATAGATATAGAGAGGAAATCAAGGTTGGACATCGGGTTGAACTTTCTCACACCCTCCTTGCCCAGTGTAGCAGCGGTGGTCTCTGACTCCAATGATGCACCCTTGGTTATAATACCGTGTTCCCAGTCAAATGCCTCCTCCACTGGAACCCAGGTGTCGGAGTCCCTTCCACCATAAACTATTCCACCCACCACAACGCCGTCAGGGTCATTGAGTACAGGTTCAAGGTTGCTGAACATTTCAAGTGCTATTGTGAATCGAGCGTTTGGATGTGATACCGGTATCTCCTTGCCTTCTGCGTCCTTTTTGCCTATATACCATTCACCAGAGTGGTTATACCCTTTCGGTGGAATATCACCATCTTTGCCTATCCAGTGAACACCTTTGTCCTCGGTAACCAGGACATTGGAGAAGATAATCTCACCCGGACTGTGGAGTGCTTTCCATTGTAGAGGGTCGTCCTTGGAGTTAATTCCCTGAATTATACCGAACATGCCCTTTTCTACATTGACCGCTCTGACCTCACCGTTAATGTTTCTGAGATAGGCGATATCATCACCAACAATTGTTTCTCCCTCAAGCATAGCAGTTGAGGTCTTACCGCAGAGGGAGGGGAATGCTCCGGTGAAGTAGGTCTTCCTTCCGCCTGGTCCATGAACTGCCATAACTAACATATGCTCGGTGAGCCAGCCCTCGTTTGCACCAAGATTTATAGCGAGGCGCATTGCGAGTTTCTTCAAGCCGATGGTATTTCCGCCGTATTGTGTATTTGCACTATAAACGATATTTTCCATAAGGTCTATGTAGATTCTCCTCAGGTCCAGGTTCTTTGATGTATTTCTCTCGTCTAATTCTCCCTGTGAGTGCACAAACTTGAAGAAGCGATTGTTATCTCCTCGCCTTACAAACTCTTCATAACCTTGGCGGTATAGAATATTATCACTGTGTGCAACATAGCTTGAATCGGTTAGTTGAACTGCAGGGATTGAGAATTCAGAACCGCACGGTCCGAGACAGAAGAAGCATATATAGAGTTCTTTGCCAACCATTATATTCTTCATTATCTCGTGAATCTCTTTAAGTGCCCCTTCCCTTTGCTTCGTCTTTATCGCTTCTCCAAGGTCAACGCCCTCTGGAACCAGTATACATGTATGCTCCTTATCCCTCCCCTGGTCATAGTAATTGTCAAAGTGGACTGTGTGTCCCTCAGTAGCAAGTTTGCTCTCCTCGCCGTTCTCTATCGCTTTCTCTCTGATATACCTGATGTCCTCATCTGTGCTGGCACTTACAAATATCTTTTCAGGGTTGCATAGTTCTACATACTTAGCAATAAACTGATACAATTTTGGGTTATCAATCTTTTCTAACTTCTTATAGTCCCCTTCTGATAACCTTCCCTTAAGTATCTCTAATGGTTCTGTAGCCATAACATCTCGCCTCCTTAGTTTAATCACAAATTATATGAAGTATGAAGGCAATGTCAATAGTAATCGGAGTTGTAAGTGCAAATTTGTAGCGACTTATTCACGATTGGTAGGGTCTGAAATGGTTAGCGACTTACATTGTTGGTCTGGATTTGTTCTGGCAAGAGGGGTGTATAAGTTATTGAAAAACAAATAAGTTTTGAACAGTGTTGAAAAACTGTGGATAATTTTTGTTCAATTTAGGTTATAAGAGAAAGATTTATGAGTAATAAAAATTATCGGAGAGGGTGGGATTCGAACCCACGGAGGTGAGATACACCTCACACGCTCTCCAGGCGTGCTCCTTAGTCCGCTCGGACACCTCTCCATTTATTACGCATTATATCAAATAGTAAAAGCGGAGAGGGGTGGATTCGAACCCCCGGAGGGACAAGCCCTCAACGGTTTTCGAGACCGCCCCGTTCAACCGCTCCGGCACCTCTCCTTATGATTGATTATAACAAAACAGATTGCATAATTGAAAACGCCCTGATTATTTCAGGGCGCTCTTATAACTATCACCCGTGAGGTCTATTCTGGTCGGGGTTTCTTTCTGTTACGGATGAGAAAGTAATATATGAGATGGGCAAGTCCGATGAAGAAAGGCAATGCACTCCACCAGGCAACATCAGGATTAACAGCGAAGTATAATGGTAAGGCAAGACCTATGCCTACACCCATAAGTATGAGTGCTGTCTTCAGGTATCTTGCTGGTTCATACGTCCTGTGACCCCAGTTATGGTCTATCTTCATTTCTCCCAGTTCCTTAACCAAATCCTTCGGGTCCAAACCCTTCTCTATCGCCTTCTCAATAAGATTTTTTCTCTCTACATAAGCCCTGTGTCTGAGATATGCCCCATAGAATCCAAGACCTAATCCCAACACAATTGCTGATATTGGTATCATCATTGCTAATATGCCCTCCATATTCTTATCCTCCTTTTAACTGTTAGATGTTGTAGGTCTCAACAGTGTTTCAAAAAAATGAAACTTTATTTTATCTCAATTCATCTTATATTTAGTGTGAGCGGTGTTCTGATGGTCGGTGGTTTTGCTTTTACAGATAAGAAGGACGAGGTGTATAAAAGTGATGTCGCACTCATCAACAGAGTAATCTCCGGTGATGAAAGGGCGTTTGAACAGATAGTAGATGATTGTAAGAACATGGTGTTCTCTATAGCCATAGGAATTCTCAAGAGCGAGCAGGAGGCGGAGGACTGTGCTCAGGAGACATTTGTAGCGGCATATGAGAATATACATAAGTTTGACGGGAGGGCAAAGTTATCAACCTGGATATATAGAATTGCATACAACAGAGCCATAGATATGCTCAGGAGGAGGAAGAGGCGTCGGGCGGTCTCCATAGATGATGATGACTTCCCGGAGGTCGTTGATAAAGGCGTTGACCTGTCTGATGAGGTTGAGAGTGTGGATATGGTAGAAAGAGTGAAAGGGCTTATTGACACCCTACCGGAGAGATATAGAGAGGTTTTATATCTATACTACATCATGCAGAGGTCATATGAGGAGACCGCAGAGGTAATGGGTTTACCTCTTGGCACTGTGAAGACCAATATCCATAGGGCGAAGAAACTTCTGCTTGATAAGATTAAGAGAGGAGGATTCTATGAGTAAGTGTGATAGATATGAGGAGATGATAGCGAGGTTTGACGACCTCAATGATGAAGAGAGGCGTGAGTTTAAGATGCATATCTCAGAGTGCAAATCGTGTAGAGTGCTGTTGAAAGCGATGGAGAAATTTGAGGGTGTTGCTATGTCTCACCTTATCAATTCACCGAAAGAGGGCTTCACCGGGCGTGTCATGACCTCTATTTATCTATCAGAGGCGAGAGGTATCTTCTCCTTTGGTTTAAGTTATGTTCTCGGATTAGCACTTGCCGGGGTGATGGTGCTCTTTGGTATTATTGTGTTATTGAGACCAGAGATATTTGCCAACTCTATCGTCTGGTTGAATAACCTTATAAACTATACCATATCTGTCAACATAGAGAAGTATCTCAGTGTTTTAGTAAGATTTACAAATGTTATAATTACCAATATCTCAAATAATATTTTGTTGATAAACTATGCTATTGCGTGTGCTTCATTGATAACAGGATTTATATACATATACCGGGTAGTATTTTCACCTGACTATATGTATTCAGATGTTTAAGTGATTTTGACTTATAAGTTATAACTTAGTAATATTGTGAAATTATGTTATTTATATACTCTGTAGCATATTTAAACATATAATCAGGTGGACTTTAGGTTATGGAGAAATTTATCATTGAGGGTGGTCGTCAACTTTACGGGAAGATTGAGCCATCCGGCTCTAAGAATTCAGCGCTTCCTATACTTGCAACAGCAATTCTTGCCGAGAGTCCCAGTGTTATTCACAACTGCCCACGACTGACAGACATAGAGACGATGAGAGAACTTCTGCACTATCTTGGTGTCAGGACAGAATGGGTAGCAGACCACACTTTGAGGATTGACCCGTCAGACCTATCGTCATACGAGGCACCCTACGATATAGTAAGGCGGATGCGTGCAAGCGTCTGCGTTCTTGGTCCACTACTCGCCCGCTTCAAGAGGGCTAAGGTTTCTCTGCCCGGTGGGTGTGCTTTTGGTCCCCGTCCCATTGACCTGCACATAAAGGGTATAGAGGCGCTGGGGGCTGATGTCACCGTTGAGCATGGCTATGTCAATGCCCACGCAGAGCGTCTGAAGGGCACTGAGATATACCTTGCTGGAGCACATGGTCCCAGCAGGGGTGC
>Ga0164310_10000229_pt1 | contig 28926 bp, 20 predicted proteins | sample GuaBasSedimGuay1_FD_121795 | JGI IMG/M metagenome (GOLD analysis project Ga0164310, IMG submission 121795) | Subseafloor sediment microbial communities from Guaymas Basin, Gulf of California, Mexico - Guay1, Core 4569-9, 0-3 cm | ecosystem: Environmental > Aquatic > Marine > Hydrothermal vents... | reverse complement strand
CTTCGTAGTCCTGCTGATAAAACGCCGAACCATGGCTCCTAAATTCCCTGAGCGAAAACCCTACTCGCCCTCCGGTCACAGACCGTCGCAAAGTTACCGCCGGCCTACAAGACCGGCGTCTAGACAGTCCTCTCAACGACGATCATCCCCAAGTCCCTATCGTCCGAGCAGACCATCTTCTACTTCTTCTCCCTCTGACCCGGTGGCTTTTGCCTATGCGGAACTTGAAACAGGGGATATCTACCGTGCCTTCCGTGAACTCTGGATATACTTTGAAACATTGCTCAATGATATAGAATCCCAAAATGGAATGACCGATACTGCCTCTGCTAGACTGAAGCGATTGAAGGAGAGGACAAGCGCCGGCCTACTTCGCGTTTCGCGTAATGACTACAATCAGGGCTGGGATGATTTGCATCATGTACGCCGTGTCGCCAATGCGGCAAAGCATGATGCGAGATCTGTGTCCAATGAATTCCCTGAAACGCGACGCACGGCAAGAGAGAGGTTTGACAGAGTCGTACCCTTTATGAAAAAGCTTCACCGGTATGCTCGGTGAGACTTTCGCCCATCTCTCACCTCTCGCTAAGTCCGGCTCGCACTGGTCGAGTGAATGAAATAAACAGGACGTTTGCTCCGCAACCAGTGTGAACGATCATGTCCAAGTGGAAACAATGGTTCGGTGAATTCTTCCGCAACTGGCTTGATGCTCTGGCTGTGAGCCTCGGCAGGCTCAGGAGCACCCAACAGAAGCAGTTCTAGGAAGTCTTCTCTGGCATGAAGATAGCCGAAATGGGTGACTTCTCAGCTGCTTGGGATGACCTGAGCAATCCCGAAACCGTGAAGGCAGAGGTTACCTAGGTCTTCGAGGTCATGGATGATCCCACACCAGAACAGATGGATGCCCTGAAGGGCTGGTTCACTATTCTCACGGATGCCATCGGGAATCTAGATCCCACAACCCGGAACGAACTCTTGAGGACCTTCGGACAAGCATGTGCTGGCGGGGCAACTCCTGTCTTCAAGAAGATCTGGGCCAAGTCCAAAGACCTGAAGTACTTCTTGCAGAAGATCAACGAACAACTCTGTGAGGGTGACGATTTCTACCGCTATGTGGATGTGAACACCGTCGAGATTACCGATCCCCGGTGCCTGTGTCCCCTTGTGGGTCAAGGTCTTATCAGCTCTCCCATGCTCTGTGGCTGTTCCAGTTCCTAGCTCAAAACCAACATGGAGGCAGCTCTGGAGAGACCGGTAGAGGTTCAGTGGATATACACGGCGCTGAACGGTGAGAATTCCTGCAGATTCAAGATTGCTCTGAAATGAGATCTCGTATTCGATTGATTGTGTCATCTCTTCTTTACAATGATGGCTGCTATGACTGACACCAACACCACGCCGACACCTCCAATGAGCAGGAGGTCTTGTGGCATCGTGACCTCTCTCCCACCTCCTGTTGTGGTTGGGGACGATGCCAGGAGTCAAAAGGTTCAGTAGGTCCATGATGATATGATATCTTGGCGGCATCACTGCACTCTTGTGATTAGATCTACAAACATCTGTGGTAAGAAGAACCGCCTAATTGATTACCATGTTATTTCAAGTATCAAGTACTCACTAGTTTCTTTCGGAGATTTCCAAGTCTTGGATTCTGCATATGAGCTAGGTAAGTATATACATTGAATTTGTATTCACCTGTTTGACAACAGTAACGATGATTAGAAATCTTCGGGGATGCTAGTAATGAGGCATAAGTGCAGAATCGCTCCAGTACTTCTAGGTTTACTCCTGCCTCTCGTTTTGTTCTGCTGTCAAGAAGTGCTCATTCTGCAAGAAACAGATAACAGCTTTGAATCACCTGTCGAGCAAGCAATCACATTGAAGCCTACAGACATAGCCAAGCCATCGGCTGATGATGAAACCTACTCGGTCGATGTTACGGTGAGCAACTTCTGGCCCCGCGGCGGTACATGGGACGACATGTTTGATCCCCAACGGTCATGGACTGGAACCAATTACGGGTGGTGCTTCAACCTTGATGTTGACGATACAGGTGGCATGCATAATGTCTTTCTTTTCGCTCTTGATCAAGAAGGCTATGATGCAATGGGCACCCCGGGAAGTATTGCTATTCCTCCTGAAGAACATGTCTTGATGAAGGCAACTCTAGTCTCAGGTCATTACGAATTTGGATGGGTCTTTGATAGTGCAACCACTGAAACAGTCCGCTTCATAATAAGCAATGCAGACACAGCTCCTTGGGAAACTGTACACGTCACAGGATCAGTAACTTGGGATAGAACTGGTCCTGATATCTCGTTGGAACCACAAAGTCTTCAGATTGGAGAGATTGCATCAGGTATGGAACTGATTTGTGCAACCAGCACTGACAACTGCTTTTCCGTCACGCGTATGTGGATAACCATCGAGACACAAGTCGATGAGGAATTTCATGGTGAGATTGCATACTCCTGGGATACAACCACCAGAGAAGATGGTCCAATAGCAGTTTGGATACAGGCTGAGGATGCGGCAGGCAATTGGGCGAGCTTCGGTCTCGGTTATGTAGTAGTCGACAATTTTGCTCCAAATATCACACCTGCCGCAGATATGGTCATTCCAGAGGGTAACACAACTGAAACACTCTGGTGGGAGGTTCACGATACAACGCCCTCATACTATGAGATTTGGCTTGACTCTGAAATACTCGAAACGGATGTCTGGAATGAAAGCACCTCCTGGTTATCTGTGACCAATGATACCCTGAACACACTCTCTGAAGGTTTGTGGACATTCACCTTGAAAGCTTTTGACCAGGTCGGGCATACTACCTCCGATTCGGTCAATGTTATTGCGTACACTGCACCTCTAATCGACTCTCCATTGGACTTCTCCATTTTGGAGGCAACAGAGTCAAACATAACATGGACTCCCTTTGACCTGTATCCCGACAGCTTCGTTGGATTAAGAAATGGAACTACCATATCTAATGGAACCTGGTCCGGCAATCCGATAACACTGTATGTAGACGACACTCTGGTTCCTGGTGTATACAATTACACTCTGACAGTGTATGATGAAGTTGGCTCCAAGGCCACAGACACAGTCTACATCACCATCCTCATGGATTCCGATCTGGATGGCATCTCAAACATTGATGAAATAGGTATTTATGGAACTGACCCTTTCAACAATGACACCGATTTTGACCTTATGCCCGATTTATGGGAGATTCAATATGGTCTTGTTCCTACGGCAAACGACTCGCTGGGAGATTTGGATTCCGATAACCTATCGAACGTTGATGAGTTCTTTGAGGGTACAGACCCCACAGACGATGATTGCGATTCTGATTTACTACCCGATGGCGATGAAGTGCATCTATACAGCACAGACCCCTTGGATTGGGACAGCGATGACGATGCAATGGATGATGGGTGGGAGATAGCAAACGACCTTAATCCCCTTCTGAATGATGCAGCTGATGATGCCGATGGGGACCTTCTGTCCAATATCATAGAGTACACCATCGGAACCTTCGCTAACAATAATGACTCCGATTTCGATCTTATGCCAGACGGCTGGGAGTACCTCAATGATCTCAATCCTCTCTTGAACGACAGTGCAGATGACTTCGACATGGATGGGCTTCTAAACCTTCATGAGTTTCAGCTAGGCACACTGCCGAACACAAATGACACAGATCTGGACTCATTACCAGACGCCTGGGAAGTGGCTAACGATCTGAACCCCTGTGTCGATGATGCATCAGGGGATCTTGACTTGGACACTCTCTCAAACCTGCTAGAGTATTTGTTAGGTACAGCAGCCAACAGCAATGATTCCGACTTCGACCTCATGTTGGATGGCTATGAGTATGAGAATGGCCTGAATCCCCTTGTTGATGATAGCGCAGGGGACCTTGATATGGACACTCTTCTTAACATCGAGGAATTCTATCTGGGAACGGCAGCCAACAACAGCGATTCCGACTCTGACTTGATGCTTGACCCATACGAAGTTGACAATGACCTGAACCCACTTGTTGATGATAGTGGCGGTGACCTCGATATGGATACACTCAATAATCTCCTAGAGTTCACACTGGGATCTCTGGCCAACAATAATGACTCAGATTCGGATATGATGCCCGATCAATGGGAGTATCAATGGGGTTTCAACCTGACACATGATGACTCTGGAGATGATTTCGACTCCGACTTCCTGACGAACTTGGATGAGTATCTCAATGGGTGCAATCCGCATAGCACAGACTCAGATCTCGATACTATCATCGATGGTTTGGAGGTTAACGACTATGGAACCTCGCCAACATCTTCAGACTCCGACTACGATACAATGCCCGATCCATGGGAAATCCAGTATAATCTCAACCCACTGGCAGACGACACACTGGAGGACCCTGATGAGGATTTGCTCAGCAATATTCAGGAATTTGAGTATAAGACCAATCCCCGAAATCGTGACAGTGATGCCGATTCTTTGACCGATGCTGATGAAGTCTTGATCTATCATACAAACCCAAATCAGGAAGACAGCGATTTTGATGGAATGGATGATGCCTGGGAACTGCAATACGGTCTAAATCCTCTTCAAGATGATGCAATGGGAGATCCCGATTATGATGGTATTAACAATCTGCGAGAATATGATCTTGGCTCAAACCCACGAATCAATGCCTATTCAGGTATCTTCCTCAGCTTAGGAGTTGCTGCAATTGGTGCTGTGGGCGTAAGTTTCTCAGTCCCGATTCTCAGAAGGCAAAGGAGGAATAGGGAAGAGAGAGAGAAACTCCGACTTGCCATCTCGCGGGTAGTGATAAAGGCTGGCAAACGTGGAGAGAATCTCTTACTGAGTGAATTAGTGAGCGCTGTAAAGGCAGATGGCTATAAGGTGGATGAGATACAGGTTGAGAGAGAAATCAAACATATGGTTGATGATGGTAGGATTCCTGGCTTGAGCAGGCCGGATGACGGTACGAAGGTCGTTATTTGCAGACAATTGACCTGATTCCGGGACATCCCTCTTAGGCAAGACGGAGATTAGCGTAATCATTGAATGAAGCATGAGGTTATTGAAGGGCGACGAACAATCCAACACTAGAAATTCAAACGGATGTGTGTAATTGGCAAGAGTTTTCGGTGTACCTGGATCAGAAAAGGAATTGATTGAACAATTACATAGTCAAGGAATTCATTCATTTCGTAGCCTTGATGAGATTGAAATCCACCTAAAGAACAAGGACTCTGCAATCCAAGACCGTAGGAAGCTTGAGGCTGAAAGAATCCTCATGGAGATCAAACAATTGAGGCAAGAGCATAAAGACCTGAGGACCATGATAAGAAAGCGCAAAGCTGAACGAACCATTCTGCTCAAAGAAGAGAAGAAAATGTTAGAGAGAAAACTCTCAGTGTCACCAATACCGACTAGAAATCCTCTTCTGATTATCTATCGAAAGTTCATAGCATGGAAGGATCGGAGAAGGTTGAGCATTCTGGAAGAGCACTTCAGTAAGGAGGTAAAGCGTCCGTTCAAACGAATGGAGGGCGACCTACTTGCTCTTGGTCAGCATATTCAATACCTAGTTAACAACGAAGAGGAAGAGATTCAGAAGAGGCTTGCGCCTCAGCTTGATGATATGAAGAGAATCGACCGTGCGCTTTCCAATGCGGGAAATTGGCTAAGTGGAGCTCGTGGTGAGGGCAAGGTGGTTGATGAGCTGTCGCGCCTTCCGGACTCCTATATAGTGGTCAACGATGTATGCCTTCAATTGAAACCTCCCATGCAAACATCTGAGGGGAGGAGGTTCAGCTGCCAAATAGATCATGTGGTGATTGGCCCTTCTGGGGTTTATAGTGTCGAAACAAAGAATTGGAACCCCAAGTCGATAAACAATCCAGATCTGAAATCTCCTGTTGAACAGGCTCGCTTTTCAGGGAAGGCTCTTTGGAGACAATTGAAACAGGCAGTCAATATGGGGCATATAGCTGTTCAAGGCAAGGGTGGTCTTAGTGTAACTAATGTACTTGCAATGACAGGAACCATGCTACCTGATACTCCGCATCAATATGTACATGTTTTGCCAGCCAATGGATTGAGAGCACTAATCCAATGTCCAAGATTGCGTTTGTGCAAATCCGAAATCGAGAGCATCGCGATGTGGCTGCAAAGGCTGTGATATTCTTTGATCAGAGAGGTGCATCAGGCTCGCTACAATTCAAGCAGATCCTTAGACTTTGCAAAAGCATCTACCGCTCGCACAGTTGAACCGCAACATATGCAAGTCACAATGCTGTCTTCGCTAGGGTAATCCGTTTTACTTTTGCATACCGGACAAACAAGGAAATCCAGAGCTATTCCTTGGTTTCTCAGTTGGTCTAGAATCTAAGCAAAGTCAACAGAAACACGATAGTTCACTCGCCTTTGAGAGAGGCACAATTCTGGCAGGGATTTTCCTGAATCATCAATAGTTCCTTCTAGTTTTCCATCAGTAATGAGTGAACGAGCCACGTCAGTAACGATTTCATACTCTTCATCCGATGACGCTCCAATCTTGGCCAATGCCATGCGGATATCTTCTTGTTGTACTAAGTCATTAAGATCAGCATCAAACGCAGGCTCTAGCCGCCTCAGGAGAATTTTCGCCAAATCCTCATTTGCCTGTTTTCGCGAAATCCTTTCTGCGATAGCCATCTCAATTCTCTTGCACCCAACTGCCTCATCCATTTGGGAACTTCACATATATCCATGATTACCTTATCTATGAGTACTGCACAAGCAGATCGTGGTGATTGCTGTTGGTTGGAGGTTCGAATCTACCTAGAATACAGATACAGAGCTCTCTTACTAAGATACATGTAGAAGCTGGCAAACCCTTTACTCAGAATGGAACTGTGCAGGTTTCTACGAGAGGAGAGGCCCAAGTACTACCTTCTGCACTGGTACTGGTCATGGACTGCTCGGGTTCTATGGAAGGTCGACCAATGCAGCTCCTCAATAACGCAATTGATTCGGTGGCGAACAGACTAAGAGATCGAGATACACTCTCAATTGTCGCCTTCGGTTCAGAGGCTGAAGTAATAGTCCAGGAGTATTCCAAAGACAGACTATTCAAAGAAGGAGTTCCGCAACTTGAGGATATGGGTAGTACAAACTACAAAGCCGCCTTTGAAGCGACTCTTAGTATGCTACAGAAATCACAGACCACAAGGCGCCTAGACGGCCCATCAATTCACACAGTAGCAAAGACTGTTCTATTCATGTCTGATGGCAGACCTGATTACGGTCGAGCTTATGAAAAGAAAGCTCTGGAATTCCCGAGGCTTGGGTACTCATTTCATACAATGGGTATGGGTGATAATGTTAGCGAGAAAAGTCTGCTATCGATGGCAGAGATGGCTGGAGGACTGTATCGACATGCCAAGAACGAATCCGAATTGCAGGAGCAGCTGAATGGAGTACTTAGTTTTTCCCAAGACCTTGTGTACTCGGTGCCGGAACTCGAGTTTGATGTTTTTCCCGGAACAAGTTTGTCTGATATCAAGCTAGTTGTCCCCGCAAGAATGTTACAAGAGAATGCCTCAGTTGGCCATCATAGCATCAAGCTACCTGATCTTGCTTCAGACAGTATACTTGAATTGTCTTTTGAAGTGTCGGTAAGCAATCCTGGAGATATTGGCCAACAACAGGATCTCGTTGAGTGGCAGATGAGTGGAGCGAATCCTGACACCACGCGCGTATGGTGGGTAAGTAAACAAGACGCAATTACATCACAGATTGACCCAAGGCCTAGTACTGTTACGCTGATCTATGAAGCATTCGATCATCTGAAGGACGGCCGAACACGTCAGGCAAAGGAAGTGACCAAGAAGCTTGAGAAGATGGGTGCTGCGGGTAATACTCTTGCAATGAGTGGGGCCACGGCCTTAACGCATACAATAAAGAGTGGGAAGAGCGTTGGCAAGCTTTTTGAAAGTGTGACGACGAAGACTGTGAAGAAAGATGGATCTATCGGGTGATACAAAATGGTGAGATGCGAGGTCTGCAATGCCGAGCTAGTTGCTGATGATTTATCAATGGGTGTATGCCCTGAGTGCAGTGTCCCAATTTCATCTACGAACCGTGAAGCTCTACTAAAGGCGTCAAATCTTGATGAGTCTGTCCCTGAGAGTCGGATTCAACAGAGATCTGAAAGCAAGAGCGCTGTAGAACCGTGTAACACATGTGGTAATCCAATTCCCGTTGATGACTTTCATTCAGGAACTCCATGTCCAGCATGTGGCAATGATCCAAGAACTGCAGAAACTCCACAAGACTCTCCACCTTCAAAGACGCCTAGTGTTGCTGTGGTTTCACCAGTCGAGGAGGAATCTCCAAAGGCCCGGTCTGTTAAGCTCTCAATTGTCACAGGTTCTGGCCTCGGTAGGTTTCTGGATGTTCCAGAAAACACACCCCTTGGAAGAGATGATTTCTTGAAAGCAATCGGAAACGAAGTCAGCGGAGTTGAATATATCTCTTCAGAGCATCTGAAGTTTCTGAGGAAGGATGAATTCCTCTATGTGGTGGACTTGGGATCAAGAAACGGTACTAGTGTAAATCACGATGAATGTACAGCAAATGTACCAAAGCAACTCAATGTAGGAGATAGGCTCGTGATATCAGGGGGCGGTAGTGTCTTTCGCGTTGAAGACTTCGAGGGGGCTAAATCAAAACCTCGCTTCAGGATACTTGACGAGAAAACTGGCGTTTCTTATGTTATCCGAGAATCTCACCCAAGGATCTTGGTGGGAAGACAGCCTGACGGGGGCCCAACACACCCGTTAATTGAGGATATATACAGTCATCGAATTGCCATCGGAGAGAGTAAGGAATCTGTTTCCAAGGAACTACTGGTTATTTCTAGGAAGCAATTTGAGTTACGTCATGAAATGAGGACGACAGGACAGAATGGGCCTATGAAAGAGCTGTTCGTAATTACAAATTTCTCTGGTAACGGTACAGTTGTTAATGGCTCTAACCTACAGGGTGAAGGAGAAGCAGTTGAGATAGGGACGAGTAGCCTCCCAATCATTATTGATATCCAAGAAACCTTCAGGTGGAGAATAGAGGAAATCTAGGTTCATGTGACGTCGCATCATTTTTCTTTGGTGTGTGTGGATATGGTGGATAGACTTGCAGATGCAAAGACCAGAGTCATGGAGAAGACCAAAGAGCCTGGTATGCAGTGTGAAACTAAGAAAGACTCAGAGGGTCCCGAGCTGGAAACCTGGGTTCCAAAGCTCGGCTCTATACCTCCTGTGCCGATAACCAGAATACGCGCTCTTGGGGACATCCACGGGTGGGCACCTGGACTGATTACATATCTTATTCATCATCAGCTAGCAAAGATCGAACTCAATGGATTGCCGCTCTATTCACAAGAGAATGAACTTGTCGCAGTCAACGAAGAGAATATGAGACTGATTTTCAGGAATCCAAGAGTAGACTATCTCGATAAGGGAACTTTCAATCCTTCAGGACTGAAAGACTATGAAATTGGTGAGATGCATCCACAGCCTGATGGATACCATTCTATTAAGGCTGAATGGATTGGAGACCCAGGAACCGCATTCATTCAAATGGGCGATGTATTCGATAGGGGCGACTATTCCGAATTGACTGCAGAGATTCTACGCCAGCTCTTAATTCAAGCTCCCTTCAGAGTCTTTGTACTGCTCGGGAACCATGAGCAATTTCTAGTAGAGAATGATTTCAGAACATGGTTGCATAATGAGCAGAGGTTCTACTTCAACGGCAACCTAGATGAAGTGGGTTTTCACACAAGATTTCATGAAGACAGCTATTCCTGGGAGATATCGGATGAAGATACGCTTCGCAAAAACGTCTTTGATCGCTACCGGTATTCTGCCACTCTTCTCTATCTTACCCAGTATTCTGCTCAATCCGCAGTTCTTCAGAAAATGAAGGGCAAACATCCTGAAGTGGACGTAGAGAAGGTCCTCGCAGGAGGCTGGGGTGCATACAGATACGCAAAGCATTATGCAGAAACCAGAACCGAGGCTGAATTTCCCGGTGCGTTTGTCCTTCTTGGTCTTGGCCATGCTGTATTTGTTCATGCGGGTCCTAGATCATTCCATGATGTCAATATTGATTTGCTGAAGCATCACATAAAGATAATAGATGAGGAAGAGCTAAATCTAGTCTTCTCTGAATATCGCATGAGTACAGGATCCATCTCTGACTCCGAAGATACTCCCCTCCTATGGTCGAGAGGCGGAGAATCAGGTGTGACCGCAGAAAGTCCTAGGCCTATCGCCAGCGAGTATATGGAGCAACTAGTTGGACTGTTTCCGGGAGTGCGCCATCTAGTACATGGTCACAGCCCGACTTCACTCTCCAAAGTCTTTTCTCATTACTCGGGAAATAACCCAGTCAGCTATCTTGCCCGAATCTACGGAGAACGCCCATCACCAGCTATGAGCAGTGTACGAATCCACGTTATAGACGAAGGATTAACACCAGTGTACTTCAACGATTCCACAGTAGAGCGGTTCAATCCGACCAGATTGCCAATTGGTCTTGTTGTCCACCCTGAACTTGTTGCGTTTGTGTCCGAAGCCAGAAGTCCCATTGAACGGCAGTCATCTGACTGGTTCAAAGTCAATGACTCCTCCTCCAGTCCTGTTTTTTCGATCCCTCGCAGAGTTGTTTTGACTATCCCCTCAGGGATTGGAAGTATCGAGCCCGGAGTCATGATTTGGTCCTCTTCAATCACTCCAGATCCTTCCGTTGCTGGCAGGTATGTCGCGAAGCTTGGTGAATCTCATCTCAATCTATGTGCTCCCTCTCCTAGGACTTACCTACCCAATACTGGGTTTGCCTTCCTTCTCTACCCCAAAGATCAAATTCTATCCCCTCAAACCAAAACATATCTTCTTGAAGAGCGAAGCAATACACCCATCGACACGCTCCTGCTTGAATATCTTACTAGAGAATCAAACCTATGGCTAACCATGGAAGACAAGGAGTTCCCCTTCGGAGAGAGCTCTGAAAAGGAGAGAATCGACTGGTCGTCTCTTCTCTATGAACCCGAAACAGTATTCGGCAAGACATTTGATTTGATTCAAGAACACGGACTCGAATCCCTGGTCACTCATGCGGGAGCCATCTTTGTTCTATTCGGGTTGAATAAGAAGAGCGCTCCTTACTCTGTCATTATGAACGGCACCAATACCTCTGTCCATCTTGCCGCTGGTATTGTGGAATCTGACGGCATTGGCGAAGAGATACAAACAGAAGTGGAGGGTGGGTCTTGGCATTACCTTATCATGAAGGAGCATCCCAAGCAGACACCTCTCTATATTCTTTCACTTTCAGCATATGCCAATCCCCTTCCACAAATAACACAGGCCTCGCTGAAACAGACCGATGAGAAGTCAATCAGAAGCAGTATTGCAATCCCGGGGTCACTGTCTTTCCTTCTCTGCTTCGACAAATCTGATATCGAATTGAGGCATCAATCATCTCATGGAATTCTGGAGCTTTCACCGCGCAAAGATGTACTCAATAAGGAATCTGTTACTGCAAGATTCGGGGAAGGCTCTCAACCCATTGATAGACAGGTGGATAGAGATAATGCATCTTCGATCTCACTGGTTGCTAGATTTTCAGAGGATACAAGACAAGCGGAAAACCTTGAGGATTCAACTGACTCTGGCATACAGCAGATGACCGTACCTAGACCAAAGAAACCTAAGACTGATTCTGAGGGCTCACGAAGGAAACAGGCAGATTTCTCATTGGAGGTTCCAGACCAGGAAACCGGCATCATCACCCTGCCTTTGGGCAGGACAATAAGAAAGATCGATCTCGAGCCCTTTATCAAGAACAAGCAGGTTCTGACTAGTCTCATGCAGTTCGAAATACGTTTCGTCTGGATTGGTGTAATGACACTTAGAAACTTGAGTTCTCAAGTATCAGTTTTTGTGGATGAGAAGAAACTTGGTTTTGATCAGCAAGCTTCGATCAAGAAGATGTCACGTGTGAGGATTGGATCTGATATTACTCTTATCTACAGAACTGTCTTTCCCGTCGCGACCAAAGAAAACGAGCGCGAGTCCAAAGGGCGAAAGAGGTTTCTGGGACATCCAAAGAGAGGAGAAGACAGATCGGAGCGGAAGAAGAGGGTAATCAAGAAAAGAGAGGAGAAGTGAATCTAGGTTGGGTTCGGAAAACGTAGTTGAACTAAAAGCCGGTGATATCTTCCCAGATATTGATTCTGGGGATTTGTATTCTGTAGAGGAATTCCTTGGAGGCGGGGGTTTTGGATATGCATATCGTGTGATTCAAAAGAGATCGTCAGACCAATCCGTTGCAAAGATTCCTTTGCAAACTGGAGATAGAAAGAACGATGCTTATCGGGCGAAAAAGCTGGATCACGAGGCAAGAATACTAGCGATGCTTCAGAGGGCGAAAGTACCCAATATTGTACAAATAAAATCGCATTTCAAAACCGAAATCAACGGAACCAAAATTCCCGCGCTTCTACTTGAACTCGCACGTGGCAAGACATGCAAAGACTTCGTGGATTGTCGAGAATCTGGCTGCTTGGCTGAGGATACGGTAAAATCGATTCTTGACCTAATTGGAGCTGCCCTAATCGGAGTACACAAGCATGGCATTATTCATAGAGATGTCACACCCGATAATGTGTTTGTTGATGACTCTGGCAAAACATTAGAGGTGACCTTGATCGATTTTGGAATAGCCGCAATGTTTGACAACGCTGCAACCACAGAGAGAGCAACAACGTGCTTGGGCAAACAATTCTACTCCCCTCCTGAACAAATGCAACGCGGCATTGTTAGTCCAAGCAGCGATGTCTTCTCTCTCGCAGCAACAGGCTTCTATTTGGCCACAGGAAAGAAGTTGGGATGGACTGGGAAGTATGATCCAAAGAAATTTGAGCAGCCCGGATTTCCGATCTCCGATGATTTCTCTCAAACGATAATCAAGGCAACCTGGCCTGAAATGTCTAAACGATATGCAACCGTCGACGATTTTCTCGCGGCATTGAAAGGACGTCCCCCAATTCACAGAATGCCGAGAATTGTCGTTGACGGTAAGTCATATCCTATTGATGGAGATCTAATTACTATCGGAAGAGCTGGAACCGGCATCTCACTTGACATTGGGGTTTCTGAAAGAGCAGTTGCGGGAAAGAGCTACATTTCTCGGCAACATTGCTATATCAGGCATTGTGATGATGGCTACTACAGATTGTTCGATGGCTCTCCCGGGGGCAAGCCAAGCACAAACAAAACTATTTGGCTGGACAAGAACAATATGTGGAGGGAAATTGGTCCCAAAGGAGTGGTTCTAGGATCAATTGCTCTGGTAGTTGGACTTGGCTTCAAAGAAGGTGGGAGCAATGAGAGGGACATATTCGGGGATCCTATTTTGCCAGGGCCTTACCGAACCATCGAGTATCGGCCCCCGGATGCAGATGCAAGTCCTTAGGATTTCTACTACTCTAACTTAGGATTGCTTCTACGCTCTTCCTGAGATAATGGTTGCCATATCTTCGGAGCCAAGCCTCTGCTAATTGCCTCCAAGAATTTTCCGATATACTCCTTTCGTACTCAATCGATATTCCAGCAAAATCCAGAATAGGACAATCTTTTCCGACGAGAGTCTTGTTGAAGGCCCTTCGTAGAGACTTGTATGTTTCCCCTGTCGCATGCAGGCAATCTCTTGTCCTCGTCCACTCATTAAGAGCAATCAGCAATCCCATTGCCTCTATTCGAAATAAGTCGTTGTCTGGTGGGTTGGATCTTGTAATGCTCAAAATATCTTCTAGTATCTCAATTGTATTCTCTGGCACTTCGGAATGCCACACGGGGTCTAGTTTGGCAATAAGAACTTTGACCAAGTCCCAGTAACACTCCCCTAAGGGGGGCATTTGGTTTGCCTCAGCGATGCTCGTCAATACGCCGTTAAATGTATTGAGATCCATTTCTTCTGGGTGAATGAATGCCAGTAGTGGCAGGAGCGTTACTCTCATTGACCGCGGCAATTTCAAAAGATTAGCCAGTGGATTTTCCAGCCACTCTCCAATCATTCTTTCCTGTCCTTTCCAATTCCTCAATCCGTACAAATCATTGAAGATAGCCGATTCTTCTTTGCCAACTCCATCTATGTAGTAACTTGTCCATGAAACGACTGAGATACATTGTGCAATGCTCGTGGTTGGAGTCTTTGAATCCACATGCTGCAACAGATTGGCAAACCATGCAAGGTTCGGTGACGGCAGTTTTCTTTTCTTGGTACTCCACTCTATGAGATTGGGAGCCCATCTTGGAATCCAACTCACTAGTTTCTGAACGTCTGATGGTGTCATATCTTGAGGATTCAATAGAACTGAAGAGAGCGTTGCCCGAATACCCCAGGTTCCTGTAATTGGCGCAAGCCGTTGCATCATTGATCTGGCTTCACTTGCTTCAGCGTTTTGAGGATTAGTTTCAAAGCTCTGAAGCCATTTCTTGGCAAGTCTGACCTGATCTTTCCTGCTCACTTCGGCTCTCTTCTTCTCAATCATAATCCGAGGAAGTCTTCCCTCCCATTTTGCAATAAGTGGATTGGCATCTTCTTCATATAGAAAATTCGCATCTCCAGTTATGAGCGCGTAGATCCAGGAGAAGACTGAAGACTTCATCTCCACTTTTGCTAGGGGTCTACAAAAGATGATGATACCCTTATGTACGAAGACAAGAGATGGCAACAGACATACATCCCGATGCAGCTCATATGCCTGCTGCAATGAATCGACAAATGATGTTATGGCCCTGCGCGGCGCAGGGCGCTTTGTCGTCTGTATAATTTGATCAAGGCGCGGGCAGTCATCAAAAGCACAGATTGGAGAATCATAGCTTTTCTCCTCGAAGTGATCGGGAAATCCTTCATCCTCGCACATAGAGGTGAATATAGGAACCGCATTGGATATTATCCTAAGCCAAACCCTTCTCCTGCTGTCAAAGCCAATGAAACTGCCAACGGCCTCAAGTCCGGGTTCCTCTGAGTAAATAGGATCTAGTTCTTCCATGATTGCTCTGATTTCTTCCAACGTCATCAATAGTTCCGCCCGTCAGTTGTCATCTATCCTACAAACAAGCAGCTCATCCATGTTTGTTGCTAATCCTCTCCCTTCCATATCCATCAGCCACCAATAGTCATTACGGAACCGTCTACTTTGTACTACTAGCTTGTATCTCATTCCATTTCTTACGCCATGATATACTCTTGGTTTGTCAACCTGAATAAGACCATGTTTGTTAAACCCGGAATCTCTTGGTTTTGCCTTTGACCTTGGTAGGGTCCTTTGTCCGCATCTAGGACATTTGTCAAATCCCCTTTCTCCCGTTCCTGTCCACCCGAAGCCCAAACAGAGCTGACATCCCCCTTTCATGTGCTTATGCCAATCTGCAGCACAAGTTGTGCATAGATTCCGGAGATGTGCTCTCTTGGAATAACTAAATAACTCTGGCACATTTTGGTTGCACGACCAGCAATGAAAACTGTGTTCTTCACATGCATAGATTACTTTTCTTTTGAGCCGGATTTTTGACAATGTGTCTTTGAGGTAGTAGTGTGGTTGACCACTCTGCAGGCATTCTTGGCATACCCCGGTCAATGATTTGTCCACTCGTTTTCCAGTATTGATGACTACAGTATCTCTCTTCTTTAACACTGCTTTAGACACATCGCAAATAATGGCATGCTTTGCACAGAGATATTGTGTTTCGTCAAGTTTGTATTTCTTCACATCCTCTCTCAAATGGAGATAATGTGAATTCTTCTCCTCTACACATTCACTACATGCTACAGTGAGATTCCGGTCTACAGTTTGCCCTGATTCCAGAATAACAATATCCCTTTTTCTGAGAGTTTTTCCAGTTATGGAACATCTTATAGCATGCTCTGAGCACAGATACTGACTTTTGTTCTTGGAGTAGGCTTGCAGATTCTCCTTAAGGTGGTGTTGATGAGATCTCTTCTGATCATGGCATTCAACACAGACCTCTGTAAGATCGAGTCCAACAATATCATTCGAAGGCAGCACAACAACTTCGGACGGGAGTAGGATTCGCCTGGTTTGACTACATCTTCTAGCATGTTCTGGACAGAGAAGAATTTCATCACTATTGCTATGCTGGAGTAGGTCACTAATTGGCCAGAATCTATTGTCACCCTCACACAAGTAGCATCTATCAACCAACGACTTGTGACATTTCCGCCCGTCCCTCGTAACAATCATGTCATCTGGATGAACTATTTGGCCGGACTCACTGCAAGTAATTGCATGGTCTGGACATAGGATTGACTGTTCAGTCCTGAACGAATCATAACGAATTTCATCTAGACCCACACTTCTCCCACAGACAGAGCAGCTATGCTGGGTCCTGCAATCTTTGCATGCCGTTCCACTTCCGAAGTCAAATCCGCTGATTTCCTCACTTAACCGAATCCGTCTGCACATCGGACATCTTTGAAGGGGTCCTAACGGATTCAAAGGCATTCCATGATCCAGCGATATCTCTTGTGTCAGATTCATATTGTGAAATGATACACGCAATTTATTTGGAGTGTCTAGCGACCAGAATAGTGATACATCAAAGTCTGACTGCGTCTCGGAATCATGCCAGAAAGACTCGAGGAGTAGATTCGTTGTCCCGCATAGTAGAACGAGTGAATTAGGCAAGAATGATATTTCCTGTCGTATTTCTTTCCTGTAATCTCGAATTCTACGCATATATCTCTGGATTACATCATCGGATTCCTGCTTTTTTTCGGCAATAGCTAGTTGCACTTCTGCCTCTCGTAATTGGCGGAGTCTCCGAAGAAATGCTCCGTCCCTGAAGGATGATTTCTTGAATCTGTTTTCAATCACAGATTGAGCCATCCGGACTGCCTTCTCAAGGACTTCGGAGGATGGTATCTTGATACCATTATCTCCAATTTTGCTGAGTTCTCCTCTTCGCTTTCCATGAAATGCTTGGAATTCGGGTGTCCATTTCCATATTCTGTTTGCATCCTGGCTCGCAAAACTCAACACGACAGGAAACATCCCACGCCCTGCATCCGACTCCGCTTCAAACCAAACCTCCACACCTAGAATCTCTTTGGCCTCTCTTATATTGAACTCAGAATTGCTGAGGCCAATCTTGTTGAGAGCCATCAAAACCCACGATCTTAGATTCTCACTCGCCGGTTTGTTCTCATGCACGTAATCTGCACTTTGGACGTAGGTGCAATTCAGGCTCCCCGACATCCTTTTGACAAGAGGGTGGCGAACTGTTACGAGCACGGGGGTTCCAAGACTGCGCTCGCTAGTAGGATAGTCTTTAGGTGTGAACCTGAGTACATACTTGCCGGGTCCAGGTAGAGAGAGCAGTTTTCTCTCATCATCATTCACATCTATTAGTAGCGTGTCACCCTCCTCAGATACGGCAATTCCCAGACTTCTTAATCCCTCTTTAACAAATGCATGCAATGGCTCGTCAGTCCGATATGCCGAATACGGTTTATCGAGGCTCATAACAAGAATCGCTCCTACGGAATGACAGGTGGTTCATCATCGTCTGATTCTCGACGAAGTGATTGTCGATGTGATTCCACAGCTCTCTTCATCTCTTCTGCTGCTTCCTTGAATTTTAGTTTAGTTTGTTGATGATTCAGTTCTCCTGAGATTATTGATTGATAGATTTCTTCAACACGTTTGGGTGTATCCGATGCAGTGAAGATGCTGATCAGATCGGTATCACCAAGCACCTCCTGAAACATCATTAGATACTCCTTGTATCCTTCCCATAGCCACCTCTCGCTTTCAATCTCATACATGATATTGACTATGTGGACTATTGGTTTGTCCTGGCCAAGTCTTTGCACGCGCCCTATTCGCTGCTCAAGCTCAACGGGAGAAACAGGCAAATCCATGTTAATCAAGATGCTTCCATATTGAAGATTGAGCCCTCTTGACTGAGAAGTTGCGCACACCAAGACATCGACGCGCCCCTCATTGAAATTGGCCAACAATTCTTTCCTCTGTGGCCCTTTCATGTTATCTGTGAATCCTTCAATACGCTGCTCCGGAAAATGCCTTCTAAGCTGAGCCGCAATGATATCTCTCCCTGAATTTTCAGCAGTGAATACAATTACAGGCAATTCGCTGGGCTGAAGGAATTCTAGAATACCTTTTGTGCTCTCATGTTTTTTCCAATGCTCTCCGAGAACATGGATTAGTGCCTGGAGTTTCGGGTCCTGCTCTGGTGAGAGGCCCAATTTCCAAATGGCTCCTGTTCTGTGGAGAAGCCATTCAAATGCAGCCTTTGTGGCCACGAGAGCTCTCTCTTTGCTCTTGCGTCTGAGATATCGGAGTGTCTCCCTTCCCGGATCATCAGATGATTCTCTTTCGTAGAGGTATGAAACGAGTTCAAGTATCGATTGTCTAAATTTCTTATAGAGTAGTTTGGCAATTCTCCCGGTCTTACCGGACTCCTTCGCAAGGATCCTCAAGCACTCTTCCAATCTTTCATCGGCATCATGGAGAGGTGCGAAGTGCTCGACAGCGTTTCTCTTCGGGAATTGAATGCTCGGTACATCACCTCGTGTGTGGCGAATCATTACTTGTGACAAGAGCCCCTTTAGTTGTCCGAAGTCTTGAGCACTTGCTTTGCCCCTCTGATAGCTCCTTGCAAAGTCGGATTGCTTACCTGCAAGTAGAGGGTTGATGGCCAGAATTAGTGGCTATAGATTCACAGGATCATTGCGAATTGGCGTAGCTGTTACTAGAAAGAGGTATCTTGGATCCATTTTGAGCAACTGCTGCCATCTAATTCCTTTGTAGTTGAGGCCCAGTTCATGGGCTTCATCCACAATAATGGCATCCCAATGAATCTTCTCAGGTCCAAAGAAATCACATGACTTGCAGCTCTTATCATGCGGTAGGGTTCTCCTCTCAAGAGCATGCTTGAACTCTGCGATGACTTTACTACCGCGTTTTGGCGCTGGATCGGTTACCCTCCATTTTCTGAATCCAAATTCGCTACCTGGTCCGAGTTCGAATTTTTCCTCTAGCTCTTCCAGCCATTGATCCTGTAGTTCGTAGTTTGGGACCAGAATCAGTACTGATTCAACCTCATCTCTGTAAATCAGCTCTCTTAGAATAATACCACATTCTATCGTCTTACCCAGACCAACGCTATCGGCAATTATGCACCTGCCCCCTAGATCTCTTAGAGCTCTGAGCACTGCGTCCTCTTGATGCTCGTAGAATTTTATGTCCAAGGATCGATATACTTCCAAGGATTCGAATCGTATTCCTGAATCACTGAATCCAAAAAGGGCACGTGGGTTGGTGGATATTTCCTTCCATTGTTCAAATCTGTCAATTGGCCTGAAATCCAGTCTGGGCGGCTTGAGGAGTTTGTCACGATCTTGGCACACGCTCTTATGAATCTTGTAGAGATTGGAGTCCTGAGTTGTCCATTCGCAATTATTGCATACGTAGATTTTCTTTCCTCTTCCTGCAGTTGGATGATACGCTCCTGAAGTAATAGCATCGGAATCGGGATGGTATTCGCGATAATGCCTTGCCATCCTATCAAGGGGAATCTCCTTATTGCATAGACCACAGATACCTGTTGGCTGTTCAAGAAGAAGAGGAGTCAAACAGCTGAAGCAGAAGGGTGCCTTGACCGGAGTTGAAACACCGCAATCCGGGTTTGGACACGTATCATATACTTTCTTTCTCCTATCTCCTACAGCTTGAGCCCTCCTGAGAGCAGACAATAAATCCATGACGGACGGTCGGCCGGCATTCACCTTTGTGATGCAGTCCAGGCACAGTTCAAGTAATTGTGCTGCGGACTTGTTTCTCATCATCCAACTCGGTTTTCTCTGCTTGATGCTCTTTTCTTCAGGAGAAAGGCCCAAACTCCAAATGAATGTTTTAGCAAGTGAGTACAAATCATGAGAAGTTGTGACGACTTGACCTGGTAGTAGTTGTTGCGGATCCGCCCAACCTGGCGTACCTTCAGAATTTCCACTGTCGCCAATCTTCTTGGCGATTCCAAGGTCTATCAATGCGACAATGCCATCTCTTCCGTAAATCACATTTTTCGGTTTGATATCTCTGTGAACGTACTCCATCTCTTCGTGCAAATGATACACGAGGTTGGAGAGTCTATATGCAAATGTCAGAAACCTCTCAGATGCATCTGTACCCTCCCTGAAGAAGTTGGGAATTCCATCTTTGCCCTCAATGAATTCTTGAAGATTCACGCCTTCATAATATCGACGATACGAGGTGTATCCGCCGGGTCCTGAACAATCCTCATCAACCGCATACTGGAATCCACTTCTTATCAGTCGTTCCAAAATAGAATGTTCCCTCTTGACGTATGGCGCGAGTTCAGGCTTCAGTGCGCTTTTTCCTATGTAGAGTCTTCCGGCCACATCGCCCTTTTTTCTGTATAATGCGATTCTAGCCTGTCCGCCTTCAGCCAATGGTCGAATATACTCCCAATCATACTCGGGCATTCTACTTGTCTACTCCGAAAACAACGAACGAAAACCAGGGTCCAATCAATCCAAATAGATGTTCTGCAGGACGAACAATAATCTGGGTAGTACACTGTGGTTTGCACCATTTCCATTTCCTATGAAGCCTCACATGGATTTCAGAGCCACTTACAACCAGATTCAGGCTCCCCTTTGGATGACTTACTCGCAGTGATGATGGAGGAATTCTACGTGCGGGGTCAATCTCATAGAGATCAATCGGTGACGAATCTGATTTGGACATACGCATTGGATCCTGACCTAGATATGCCGTCTGTCCCTCCGAGATATCCACATAGTATGATCTTGGTTTGTTGGGTGATAAGTCCCAAATCACTAAGCATGAGCTTGTTCTGCTCTCTTGAGAAATTCTCTGATCCTCATTCGGGAAGTTACTCCCCCAGTCGAGTTTTACGGTCCTCAACTTCTCAGGTGAAAGAATACCGGTCTGATTATTCGTCAATAACACTGCCCCGCATCCGAGTTGCCTTCCCAAGAAGTAGCCTATAACTGTTCTCGGTTTGTACTATCTCTTCCTTCAGGTGAGTGATTGACAAAGGTCCATTCGAATGGAGGATTTTCTGACAGTAATGAAGGACACCAAACCATCGATCGGTGAAGACTCACTGGACCAGTATGAGGAGCTTAAGCGAGTATGCGGACGTTAGTCTTTGTAGCTGAACTACCAAAGGAACCAATGGTTGAACTCAGATTAATGGGGATTTTCCTCTTGTTCTCTCCGATTGCCTTCTATTCACAAAGCTCCATGTTTCTTGCAATGAAGTTAGTCCCATGTTCTGGGCTCTCTTCAAGATGCAATTCGAATACAACTTCAGCGCCCGTCAATGTATCGAGTTTCTCATCTGGAACAAAGAACTTGAAGGAGTTTAGAAAGAAGCGGTAAGTAGCTCCTTCTGTTTCAACAATTCCAAACTTCTTCGCTACATCATACCGCTTGATGAAACCTCTGTAACTTCCTTCAGCAGGTGGCTTCCGTAGTTTCTTGCCGATGAGCCATAGTTCTTCGTTGACAAGATTGACAACCTCTTCATCTGGTCGTTTCTTGCCGATGAGACTGTACATCAACATGCTTTGATATGGGGGCAGGAAACTGACCTTTGGACTCACCGAGAGTATCGCATTGTACTTCCTCCTATTCTCTGGATCGCTTATGAATCCCTCAATGTCATCCAATGTGATTGATAATGCATCGCATATCTCCTGTATCTTGATCAGAAACACCGGGGCTGGGAGTTTTGGAGTTCCAAAGAGTCTATTTAGTCGGTCTTTCTGTTGAAGCCAATTGCCCACTTTCTCAACTATCTCACGTTCCTTACCGTAATGGACCTCAAGTGATTCCTGTTCAGTGGCTGCGCTGTCATTAGGTTCGGAGAGCAGATCTTCTGCAGTGGCTTTCATCAACTCATCAGCTGAATCCAAAATCTTTGAAATAGCAACTTGGTATGGTAGGGACTGCTTCGATGTAGAAGTTCTGTAGAAGTATTTTCGGCTGTAGTCTGCCCAGAACTCCCAGAGCTGGGACATGACCTGCAGCTCAAAAGGCCACTCACAAACCTCGCAATCCTGCGTGTATCGACTCCCGGAGTCATAAACAAATGTTATGTGGTACGCTTGATATCCAGTCGAAATCGAGTAGTAATTCCGGTCCTCAACTGTCATCGGCGTGAATTTCGGTTCTCCAACTAGGTCACAGAACCAATCTTTCTCTTTTGTGAATTGCCTTCTAAGATATTCAAAGAGTTGCTTAGCTTGATTCTTATTTGGTGTTGAGATTCTCATGCCAATATAGTCCTCAATCAGTCTTGGTATTTCATCATGGCTCTCTACGCCAATCTCTCTCGCCTTCCTTATGACTGAGGGATATGACTTGATTCTCTGCTTGATTTCGCCGCTAGAATTAGATATTGAACGAATCTCCTCGTCCATTGAATCCTCAAGATACAACATTGCTTTCCTGGCAATGTAATCTGAAATCCTCTCGCTCGTGTCAGCAAGCGACCTGACGCGTTTCTCAATGCCCCTATCACTGACCATTTTCGAAACCCCTGCTCTTCATTATAGTCTACAGGCTTATTCGCTATTCCGCATATAAAAGCATAATCCGGATGCCTATTCTCAAGCTATGCGCGACTAGGAGTTATCCATAACTTTGCAGTTGCTTGCTTCCTCACGTATGAAAAAAGGGGAAACTCGGCCTCGAGAAATCCAGGCCATTTTCTTGAAGGGATCTCACAAGAGTCTACACGGGTGATTAGTCGTAGTAGTTTCTAACAGAATCTTCTTCCCAATCATCTTCTCTGCAGTGGTGAGGAATTTCTTCCGAGTTCTTCTTCGTCGTAGTCGTGTGGGTCATCTGTTTCTGGATCCATGATACTAGTCCCCGATGGAGATCCATCAATTGTGGGAAAAACCCCAATCTCATCAGATGTGAATCCTAAGATGAAGCTGATTTGTATCTTGATTAGAATGAGATCATTCCTTCATGGTTCCGCTGAGAAACTATTATCAACAGTAAGAATGGTATGCATAAGCTCGCACCCGCCGAGTGAATGAAACAAACAGAAGCTCAGCAGATCTACGCTGTGAAATTCAATGTCCCAGTGGAAACAATGATTCGGTGGATTCCTCCACAGCTGGATGAGCGCTCTGGCTGTGAGCATCGGCAAACTCGAAGACAACCAACGAACACAGTTCCAAGATACTCTCTTGCGAGTTAAGATACCCAACGTAGATGGATTTGTAGCAGCCTGGACCGACCTGAGCAATCCCGAGACCGTGAAGGCAGAGATTGCCTGCGCCTTCAAGGAAATCGACGATCACACCCCTGAGCAGATGGATGCCCTGAAGGGCTGGTTCACTATCCTCATGGATACCATCGACAAGCAAGATTCCACAACGCGGAGCAAACTCCTGAGTACCTGTGGCCAGGCGTGTGCAAGCGGTGCGACTCTTGTCTTCAAGAAGATCTGGGTCGAGTCCAAAGACCTGAAGTACTTTTTGCAGAAGATCGACGAACAACTCTGTGAGGGTGACGATTTCTACCGCTATGTGGATGAGAACACCATCGAGATTGCATATCCTCGGTGCCCGTGTTCAGGTTCCTCAGTATCTCTTCTATTGGGCGTTCTTGAGCATGCACTTCTCTGATATATCCCATTAGAGAAGTTCTGCTTGGCTTGACTCACCAACAATAGTAGAATCAGTACATAGTCACGTAAATCTCCTTTCGATTTGATAACTGCAGGTGAAGATCGTGTACATTGACCAAGCATGTGCAGGCCCTCTTTCATTCATGGATGTACTTGGCCCGAACGCAAACAATATACGTAGGTCGCTCTCCCCGCCACGTCGGTTGTTCCCGTGAGACTAGAGATCCACGAGCGGGCCGCGAAGCTCACCTACGCGATACGAGACATCGTGGTCGCTGCCAGGCAGTACGAGAAGAGGACGGGGGAGAGACCCCTGTACCTCAACATCGGGGATCCCATCAAGTACGACTGGGAGACCCCCGAGTTCATGCAGGATGCGCTGTACGAGGCCGCGCGCGACGGAGCCAACTGGTACTCGCCCTCTGAGGGTGCGGATGACCTCCGGAAGGCTGCGGCGGAGAAGGAGAAGCGCGTCAATGGCATTGATATCGACCCGAACCGGATCATCGTGACTGCGGGCGTATCGGAGGCCATCCAGTTCCTCACGGGTGCCCTGATGACCCCCAAGGCCGAGCTCCTCATTCCGGGCCCGTCGTACCCGACCTACATCTCTTTCGCCCACTACTTCGGGGGGAAGACAGTGGCCTACCGTACTGTGGAGGAGAACGACTGGAACCCCGATGTGGATGACATCCGCAAGAAGATCAATGACAACACGGTAGGCATCATGTGCATCAACCCGAACAATCCCACGGGGGCTGTCTACGATGAGAAGGTCCTGAAGGACATGGCCAACCTTGCCGGAGAGTACGGCCTCCCGATCATCGCCGACGAGATTTATGACCAGCTGACCTTCGACAAGGCCCAGACCCCCATGGCTCGTGCCGCCGGCGATGTTCCGGTCATCGGGTTCAACGGAGTGAGCAAGGTCTACCTCGCCCCTGGTTGGAGGATTGGGTACATCTACTTCCACGACCGGAACGGCGAGTTGGAGCCTCTCCGTGACGCGATGGTGAGGCAGGCAAGGATCCGCATCTGCCCCAACGGTCCGGCCCAGATGGCCTCTGCTGTGGCACTGCGCAGTGACAACGGTCACCTGAAGCCCATGATGAAGCGTCTCCGGGTGCGCAGAGACCTCATGTACAAGCGCCTGAACGACATGGAGGGGGTCTCGACGACGCTCCCGCAGGCTGCCTTCTACATCATGCCCAAGATCGAGTTGGGTGGGCGATGGAAGGATGACGCCGAGTTCGTCATGGACGTTCTCAGTAGCACTGGTGTGGTGTTCGTCCCGGGTTCCGGCTTCGGAGTGGAGTACGGGGCGGGGCATTTCAGAGCGGTCTATCTACCCAGTCCAGAGATAATCGATGACGCCATGAACAGGCTTGAGGACTTTCTCAAGAAACACTAGGCGCTTTCAGGATGCGAGGTCTCTTCGAGAAGACACGCCTTCTCTGTTCGCTCCCGACCACTGGGCCTCCTGTTCGGTGCAAGAATCACCGGTCTGCCTGCAGAGGGTATCTCGGCAGTAGTCCTCTCTCTGTAGAGTGCCACAGGCCGCAGGGTCAGAGGACCCAAGTGTCCGGGGGTCCAAAGAGCTGTACGATTGGATGGACAAGAGGCCTGAGGTGTCCTGGCATCATCTGCTAACCTGCCAGAGACCTTCTCCTGAAGAGAGCGACACCGAGGACTAGCAGTCCGACGGCCCCCACTCCCACGCCGATACCTGCCAGTTGAAGCGAGGTGAGTCCTTCTGCCGGTTGTACAGTCACTGTAATGCTGGCTAACAACGTATTGCCGTGGGAGTCAGTGACCCTGATCCTGAGCCCGTATGTTCCCGTGTTCAGTCCTGACACACTTGTGAGCAGCCCATCCTCACTGATGTGGAAGCGTACTGTGTCGTTGAGACTCCAGTCTCCGATACCGGACCTATCAATCGCTTGAAGCTGATAGCTGAGCGAGGACCCGAACTGAATCACCTGGTCTGTCGGTTCGACGACCCACTGGGGTGGTGTCGTGTCCACCACGATGATGGCCAACACAATGATCCTAGCATGGTCGTACGTGTCATTGACTCCGATGAGCAGGTTGTATCGCCCCACTTCGAGGGGCGTGGTGTTGGTCAGTACTCCGGACTGAGAGATGGAGAAGCGTGATGTGTCGTTCAACCACCAGAGTTCAATCCCTGTCGGGTCGTAGGCAGAGAGGGTGTAGGATAGTGCATCTCCAAACTCCAGTGTCTGGTTAGTCGGGGCGATCGACCATGTTGGGGCCCGGGTGTCTTGAACTGTGATAGTGAGAGTTGCCGAGACCGAGTTGCCGTAAGGGTCGTACGCCGTGACTCGGAGCGCATAGACTCCGGGTAGAACCAGTTCTAGGTTGATTATCTGCCCGACACTGGTCACGACAAAGTTGGTCGTGTCGTTCAGAGTCCAGTGGTCGGTGCCCGACAGGTCCCATGCCGCGAGCTGATATGTCAGGGTCTCGCCGCACTCCAGAGTCTGATCAGATGGCAACATGGTCCACACTGGCGCAGTCGTGTCCTCAACGACTACCTCCACAATTGCCTGGCTGACTAGACCGTGCGTGTCATTCACATGAACATGGAGATAGTATGTGCCCACATCCACGACAGTCCTGTTCGTGATGACACCCTCCGAATCGACCTGGAAGTATGTGGTGTCCTCCAACCACCAGGCGTCAATCCCCGCGACATCGGTAGCATTGAGGTCGTACCTGAAGGGGTCACCGAATTCGACAATCTGGTCCACAGGTCCCTCTATCCAACCGGGGGCAATGGTGTCCTGGACGATCACTCTGAACACCGCGCTTGCTACAAGGCCATTGGTGTCATTCACCTCGACCCTTAGCGGGTAGACACCGACCGGCAGTGGTGTTGTGTTCATGACCTGACCCTGTGAGTCGATGCTGAAGATGCTAGTATCATTCAGCAGCCAAGTGTCGATTCCCGAGGGGTCTGTGGCATTGAGGTCGTAGACAAACATGTCACCGAACTCGACGATCTGGTCTGTCGGCTCTTCTGTCCAGTCTGGTGGGTTGATGTCCTGAACACGGACCTCAAACTCGGCGCCCAGAGTATTGCCATAGGTGTCGTTGAGGTGCACGTTCAGACCATACACATTCCCTTCAGGGAGGATTGAGTTGTTCGTCACCACTCCGCTGCCGTTGATTGTGAAGTGTACTGTGTCATTCAGCCACCACCTGTCAACACCAGCGTAGGCGGTCGCGTTCAGGTCGTAGAGGAAGTCCTTTCCGAGCATGGCGATCTGGTCTGTTGGGTCCTCATTCCAGACAATGGGCGGATAGGTTGGTGGGATCATCATCGGATGTGGGTCGCTGGCACCGGAGTCTCCAGAGATGAGATAGGGCGTGTCTCCCACTGCGTCCCTCGGTGACTCGTCCACTCCCTGATAGTCGGACCAGAAGTTGGAGTCGAAGGTGTTGGTGGAGTCTGATGAGTCGTCGACAGCGTTGAACGTGTTGTCAATGAGACTGTTCCACTTGACCAGGTTCGTCGATGTGGTCGGGCCATAGTAGAGACCTCGATATGTACAGCCCTTGACGGTGTTGTTCATGACCCCGACGAGCGAGCTCTCAAAGATGACCTCCACCCCTCCGAAGCTTGACTCGCAGGTGTTCCGCGTCAGATTCACTGAGTGTGTCCATGATAGGTGGATTGCGTACTCTGTGTGACCGATGACCGTGTTATTGAGGAGCCCTCCGTTCGTGACGTTAGACAGGACAATCCCATAGCCAGAGGTTCCCCCCACGAGGACGCAGTTCCTGATCTCGAAGAACGCTCGCGTGTTGCGTATCTCAATGCAGTTCCCACTTGTCCCCGACATATTGATGGTCAGTCCTTCTATGTACCATGGGTCACCCTGGGTACCGCTTCCGCCCCATATAGGAAGGCCGAACTGTGAGTCACCATCAACCGTGATCGGGTCTGATGAACGGGAGAAATCCTTGCGGACGTCCAGCACTGTGGCGCTAGGCGGAACTCCGACAAGGGTCTCCTGCGGCGCCTGTACCAACAGGTGGTGCGAGGCGAGGCCTCCGCTCAGGATGAGTGCGATGGTCAGCACTAGCAGAGGGCCTCTGTGATCGTGTGAGAATGAACTCGGATACAACGATGCCTTCCTCCTCGTTCACGGAGTGCCGGATGTCCTCCGCTTCCTCACGACCACAAGGGCCACAACGGCTGCCACGCCGACTCCTCCCGACAGGGCCAACGCAGTATTGAGTGGGGTCCAGAGAGGTGTCCAAGTGATCTCCAGCTCGGTCCATGTGGTCGGGATGAACGTCTTACCGTTACCATCGAACACAGCATAGACAGCAATGGTCTCGGCTCCCTCCGATTCTCCAGTGTATGTCAGTGTGAACATACCCTCTTGGTCGGCGGTCGTGTATGTCTCGTTGTTGACATAGACCACGGCTCCCGGGGCGATGCTATGGTCATGTGAGAACCTGACCTTGCCATGGATGGTGATGGAATCTCCGACCACTGCACTCAGGCGGTCCACGACAACATCATAGACCTCGAGGTTCGTGAAGGTCAGGCTCACTGTGGTGTTCTGAGCCCCCGAAGTTATTCCTGACTTCTTGTCATACTCCAGCGACACTGGGAACTCCACTGTACCTGGTTCGAAGCTGGTCACTGGGAAGTAGGCGTACCCTGACCCGTTTACAATGCCGCGGCCGTAGTCTCCCACTGTCACAGACGCATTCACCGCAGGTTCACCATCGCTGTACTCGACCCTAATTGGGATGAGCGCGTCCTCGGCCACACTGTACAATTCGGTCTGTACCTCCTGTGCAACAGACAGCATCGTGTGCATCAACGGTTGTTCACTCTCTTCGACCTTTGTGACCCCGATATCTGTTACAATCACGCTTGCTGATGAGGAGTCAGAACCGCCGTTGTTGGACAGTGCAGAGATGTCAAGGTCATATGTGCCATAGAGCAATGAGGGGTCAGAGGTCGGGATGAATGAGACCTCCCACTGAGCCAGTACAACGGATGGTCGGGCTATGTCACCCAGGTCTATGGTCTCTGTCTGTCCTCCCTCAAGGAGCATGGTTCCGGGCAGATGTACAG
>Ga0164310_10000227_pt1 | contig 29086 bp, 50 predicted proteins | sample GuaBasSedimGuay1_FD_121795 | JGI IMG/M metagenome (GOLD analysis project Ga0164310, IMG submission 121795) | Subseafloor sediment microbial communities from Guaymas Basin, Gulf of California, Mexico - Guay1, Core 4569-9, 0-3 cm | ecosystem: Environmental > Aquatic > Marine > Hydrothermal vents... | reverse complement strand
ATAGAACAATACCTAGAAAGATACAAGCATGACATTGAAGAAGATAAAGATTGAGAAAGGATTAAGGGATATTCGAAAGAAAGCAATCATAGCTTATGACCATTGTTATGCCGCTAATTACACAAATGATGTAAAGATGTTTTTAAAATCAATCATAGAAAAATCAACCGAAGTATTACAACTAATGGAGGGGTTAAGTAGATGACAACTAATGGAAATGGTACTAAAAAGTGGCTTCATTGGACAGTAGCAACAATATTTTCATTAATAACTATGGTAATATTGTTTATGGGAAATACAGTCAAGGCAAATGATGTTGAAAATAAAAAAGAGCATACCGCCATTAGAAAAGAGTTGGTTGAGGTTATAAAGGAGTCCGCTGAAAAGAGTAATGAAATGCGAGATTGTATTTATAAGATGCAGACGGAGATTCTTCAAAGATTAGCTAAGATTGAAACTAAATTAGAGAGGAGAGGACAATGAGCAGCTTAAAACGAGGCGAATTGTTAGTCAAAGTTAATTATGAAAAGCTTGGACAGGCAATTAAGCTTATCAGAGCAGGAATTAATAGGTTAGAAGCTGAATTGAATTTAGCAGGAGCAGAATCAGATATTAAACATATGGAAGATGAAGCAATTAGATTTGAGCTATAAACCAATTATAAAAGGAGAACAATCATGGCAGGAATTAAAGAAACTTTAGAAGCATTGGAAGCAGTTAAGAAAACAGCAGTATTGGGGACAAAGACTTTCAAAGATGGCGTTCAAGTTAGCGATTTAGGAGCATTAGTTGAGGTAGCACAAGGGTTTAAAGTGTATAAAGATGCGTTTGAAGGCATTGACCAAGTTGATGATGAGTTTAAAGACTTAGATTCAGCAGAAGCTACTCAATTAGTTGCTAAAGTATTTGAAATAATCGAAGCAGTGAAGGCAGAGTTATGATAATAAGACCTATTGTTAAGACAGTAGGAAAGATCTTCGGGTTTGCTAGTGAGCATGAGAAGAATGTTAATGTCAGGTATTACATAAAACAGATCCGAAGATTAAGAAAAGCAAAAGGGTTTGCTCAAAATGTATTTGAGCTTGAGGATTTAATAAGAGCAGAGAAAGATAGCAAGAAGATAGCCAAAATGAAAGACCTAATATTTAAGTACAAACGACTATTTAGGAGGATTGATTAATGATAATAGCACTATTCATATTATCAGTTATTGCTTCAGGTGTGTTATACAGATTGGGAGGATGGAGTAAAGGCAATACTCTTTATAGGGATATAGGATGTCCTTTGATAACATTGCTTACATTAGTGCTTATTTTGGGCGTAAAGGCACCTGTATGGGCTTTATTCTTATCTTTCGGTTTGATGTATGGTTCAATGACAACGTATCATAAATGGCTTAATAAGTTGTTTGGAGATAGCAAGGATGATGTCAAGTGGTATGGTTGGGCGATGCATGGTTTTGCAGCAGGATTTGCTTTAATGCCGATATACCATGAATGGAAGATTGTTTTGATCAGGTCAGTTGTTTTGGCAGTATTAACTTGTGTTTGGAGTATTTTAATAAATAAAGCATGGATTGAGGAAGCAGGAAGAGGGGCATTATTGGTTTTAACTTTATTGTTATTTATTTAAGGGGGAGTTATGAGTTATACAAGAGATTGGCTGAATACAAATCCCGTAGATCATAGTCTAAATAAGAACTGGCCGGGAGAAGATCGAAAAATAAGAGTTGATATTGATGAGAGATTAAAAGCTCAACAATACGGATTCTCTACAGGGGAAACAAACGACGGAATTAAGAGGCTTGAGTTTAGGGATCAGGCAGGAGATCCAGGGGCAGGATCAGATGTAATTAGGGTTTATGGGAAAGAAGTAAGTGGAAAGACCGAGTTGTTTGCACAAGATGAAGATGGAAATGTTATGCAAATAACAAACGGAGGCAGCCCATTATTGGGATTCAGGGCAGGAGATATGCTGTTATCCTCTAGCACTTCAGCGCCTACAGGATGGACAGATGTTTCAGCAACTTACAATAATGAGTTTATCAGGGTAAGCTCAGGAGCAACGCTACAGACAAGCACAATGCCTGTTCAGACTCATGCTCATGGAATGAATAGTCATACACATAGCACACCAAATCATTTGCATAATCTTTATTCTAATACTAGCGCAGGTGGTAGGGATACTTTAGAAACAGTTGCAGGAGGAGCGGCAGCGAATACAAATCATATTGCTAGTTCAGGAGCAGGAACTTCAGGCGCAGCTTCAGGAGACACAGAGAACGCAGGAGCAACAACAGCCTACAGAACATTAAGAATGTATCAAAAAGATTAAGGAGCGAGTCTTATGTTTGGATTAGGAAAGAAAAAAAGAGATCTAATGATAAAGGAAAACGCTTTAGGCAATTCTTCATTAGTGCGAAAAGCTTTTTCTGAGAATATGAAGGATGCTCATTGTTGCCCTTTTTTGATGGGAAGCAAGTGCATTGGAGGAGCTTGTGAGCATTTTAAATCATATAACTCTTACAACTCGGAAACGAAAGAAACTGTAGAGTTTTGGCAATGTGTCCATGTTCAGCAGGCAGACTTAACGATTGAATTAAATAGGAATATAAGAGAGCTAATAAACATATTAAGCGAGACAAAATGACAACAGAAACTAAATTCCCGGTATTCCTTGCAAATAAAGGAATGGTCGCGGATAAACCTGAAGAATTTTTAAATGAGCAAGTTAGTCCGTATACTCGCAACATGGAATTTTATAACGAACTTATTCAAGGAAGAGAAGGTTTATCTAAATTCGACACTACTGCTTTAAGCGGTTATGTTATGGCAGTCGCAAACCTTGTATTGTTTAGTGGTACGGAGTTTGTTACCTTTGCCACGCCTAAAGATTTATATTCTTATGATTTCACTAGCTCAAGGTTTGATATTCTTACACCTACTTACACGACAGGAACAATAACCATAGATGCAGGAACTCCTACTATCGTAACTGGATCAGGAACAACTTGGAGTACGAACCTTGCAGCAGGGGGTTATATAAAGATTGGGGCAGGAGGCATACACACAGGCTCTACATGGTATGAGATAGACTCTGTTGATAGCGATACTCAGCTAACTTTAACAGCAAGTGCGGCAGATTGCGCAGGAAGCGCTTATGTGGCAAGAAAGATATTTACTGGCGGAAATACGGACTACTGGGATTATGAGCCTTTCATTGATGAAAACTTAGGCGAAGTTATTATATTCACGAATGGAATTGACATGCCTGTCTATTGGACTGGATCAGGGCAAGTAGTAGCCCTCACAGGCACACCAACAGGCTTTACAGCAGCTAAGTATGTAACTTCATACAAAGGTCGGTTATTGTTTCTCTGGTGCGTTGTAGGAAGCAACGAGCCAACACTAGAGTTTTTGTCAGATGTGGCAAACTGCGTGAGTTGGCAAGATTCTAATTTCAGATATTTTAACGAAGAAAACACAGATGAGATAAGAGGATCTATAGTGTTTAATGGCTATCATGTTGTCATTAAAGAAAAAAATGCTTATATCGGTAGATTTGTAGGTGGATCTTCTATCTTTGATTATGAGGAAAACTCAACTTGTCAAGGGACTCCGGCTCCTCAATCAGTATTAAAGACTGATGATTTCATATTTTATTACGGAACTGATAGAAAGTTTCATAGATGGAATTTATTACAAGACGATGTAATAACGGAATCCTTATTTCCTGAGACAAAAGAGTTTGATCCAAATAACGAAGAATATATCAAGGGAGCATTAATAAAAAAGAAAAACCAGATTAGATGGTTTTGTCCTTACAATAATGCTGATAAAAATAATTATGTTGTTGTCTACGATTACAAACAGAGCATCCCTCTAGTATGGGAATATGAAGAAGAAGATGCTTGTTGCTCAATGGGAAGTTATGTAAGGAATACAGATATCTATGCAGATGATCCTGTTTATGGCGAACAATACGCGGATGAGACAAGCGGTTATGCTGATGATGCAGAGTTCTTAGATGCTTCGAGAATACTTATTTATGGCGGTTATGATGGAATAGTAAGATTAGCAGATAGTGGAAGCACAGATGATGGATCCACATTTACTAGGTTATTAAGATTTAAAAGATTTAATTTTGGAGAACCTTATACTAGAAAAAGATTAAAATATCAAACATGGTGGTTATCAAGAGATACAAGCGGAAGCGTAACAATAAAACTGAGACTAGATGATCGAACATCTTATGAGTCAGAGACGAAAACAATCACTCTTACCTCTACGGATGCAGATAAAGATATAATCAAAAAATCTATAAGATGGGATAAACATGCACAGACATTTCAACCCGAAATAAGTGCAACAAATGGATTCAGTTTGTTAGGTTTTGTAAATGGAGTTCACCCGAAAGGCAGCAAAACATGGAATTAAGACACAAGGTTACAATGATTTCCCCTGACATTAAGTTAGCGAAGGATGAAGGTACGCAGAAAGTCTTAACGCAGCTAGTCAAGCAATTAAACGATATGTATAAGAACGTGTATGATGATCTGTCTAGGATATTGCCTGAAACAGTTTCATCTTTACCTAGTGCCGGAAGTGAATATCTAAATCGTTTTATGACTGTAACGCAAGGATCAGCCTCAGACAAATTATATATCTGCATCTATAACACAAGTACTTCATCCTATGAGTGGAAAGAGATTTCTTATGTCTAAAAAAAGAACAACAAAAGATTTTGAAGGGTTTGAAGAGTTGCCTTATGTAGATACTAAAGGGAATCTAACTTCGGGATATGGTTTTAATTTAGATGATCCTAGCATTAGAAGCCAATTATCTAAAGACTATCTTGCTGCAATCGGAGGAGATACGACAAAATCACCTATAATGACAAAGAAAATGGCAGATCCAATTTTTAAAAATTTATATGATAATTCAATCGCAGAAGCTAAAAAGTTTATAGGCAAGGATTACGACAATACAGACGAAGATGCTATCGAGGTAACTACTGACTTATTCTATAATATGGGGAATACAAAACTTAAGAAGTTTACAGGGTATCAGAAAGCTATAAAAGCAAAAGATTACGATAGGGCAGCAGAAGAGTTAAAGTGGTATAATCCGGATAAGAAGAAAAGGTTGACTGGATACTGGACTGATACGAAAAGCAGAGCAAAACAACATTATAAAGCATTAAAAGCAATTAAAGCTAAAATTTTAGAGAATGAACTAATTAAACAATTAGGAGGGGAATAATGGGATTTATAGAGGGATTTCTAGGAACAGATCAACAAAAGCTTAGAGTTGCAGCAGACCCATATCAGAGAGTAAGAGAGCCTTATCTTGATTGGCTTAAAGGTCAAATAGGACAACCGGGAGAGAGTTATCAGGGTCAAATGGTTGCTCCTCAATCAACTCAAGAAGCACAAAGTTTTGATTTCCTTAGAAAGTATGGGGAAGGCGATATTTCTCAAGCTCCTATGCAGACACAATCTAAGAAGGTTATCTCTGACACTCTAACTAATCGATATGACCCTACAACATCACCTTATTATCAAGCTGTAAAAGCTGAATCTGCAAAGAATTTAGAAGATGTCCAAAAGAATATAGCTTCTAATTCGGCAGGAGCAGGAAGATATTGGACCGGTGGAAGGCTAAAAGAGCAAGGAGAAGCCGCTACTCAAAATGCTTTAGGACTTAATAAAGTTTTAGGAGAGTTAGCACTTAAAGAAAGACAAAACCAATTAAGTGTTATCCCTCAAGCTTTGGGTATTGCTCAAACAGAATCTCTAGAGCCATTACAAAAAGCAACTGCATATCAAACATTAGGTGCATTGCCAAGGGAGATTGAACAAGCAAAGAATCAAGCCGCCTATAATGAATGGTTAAGAGCTAATGTAGAATATCCTATGCAAATTGGACAAATGGCAGGACAAACGCAGAGACCTCCGATGTATGTAAATCAAGCTCCTAGCAACTGGACAGGATTAGGAAGTTTATTTAGATCAAATTTTGATCAAGCAAATTTATTTGCAAGAAAAGCATAAGGGAGGATAAAAAGATATGGCAAGTTATACAAAAAAAGTTTTAACAGGACTGAGTGATACTTTTCTAGGACCTGCAACAACGAATATATTTACAGACAGAGAAAATAGCATGGAGAGAAATAGAAAAGTCCGACAATCCAAGATAAATAAGTATCTAGAAGCTTTAGGTGATGATTACGAAACCGAAATATCAGGCTTTGATGAATACGGAGATCCTGAATATAAAGCTAAGAAACGAAAAGAAAAAGAATCTAAATTTATTAACCCAAAGGTGGCTATTCAAGATGCTTTAATGTCGGATGAAAACATTCCAGAGATGGGTAAGAAACTTGGATTAAAAGAACAAGTCCAAGGATTTCCGTTAGCAGATGGAGGGGCAGTTCTTCCTGGTCCTTCAGGTGGAGAGTATGATCCGAATCAAATGCAGACTGTTAAGACACCTGGATATGGAGATATTGTAAGAAATACTTTACTTGAAAGGACTCAGCCAGGAGTTCCTAAAGAAGAAGCTATAAGTAATGCTTTTGACATTAAGCAAAAGGTTTCTAAAGACGTACCTAAAGATTTTCAGCTTAAAATAGCAGACGTCATTGATAAAACAGAATCTCTTAAAGATGAAAATGGAAACTATGAAGAAGGGATGGATCCGAGAAGTCTTTTAAAACAGTTAATACCTTTATTTATAGGAAACAAAGAAGCTTTAGACAGACTTAAACTATTAATGAGTTTATACCCGGAGATGTAAAGAATGGGATTATTTGATTTTTTTAAAAAGCAGAAGGACACATCTGCTAAACCGATTGATAAATTAACACCATATCAGAAGGCATTTCAGAATCCTTTCATTTCGAAAGCGATTGACTTCATATCCGCAGGACAGACCTTACCTGAAGCAGAAGCATATCAGAAAAATCAGATTGATGCTATAAAACGTATTCCTGGGATAATAGCAAGAGAAACATTAACTGCGACAAATCCTATTTATCCTTTCTTGCATTTAAAAGAATCAGGGAAAGATTTAAAATCCATATCAGATTTATCACCAATGAGTAGAACGATAACATCAACACAAAGAGCTATTCCGGAGATTGTAAGCGGAAACATTTCATCTGTGCCTAAAGAAGCATGGCAAGGTTTTATTCGTCCTGATTTAACTCCTGCAGGATATATTGGAGGAGAGGCTAGGAAATTATTCCCTGCTCCTCAACAAGAAGAAAGCATGTTCTCACCTGCCAATATAACATCGGCATTATTAGGAACAACAGGAGATATCGCAGCTGCTATCATAGGAACAGGACAGCTCCCAGAAATGGTAAAACAAGGCATACAATCCATAAAGACTAAAGGCGCATTTAGAACAGGAGAAAAGCTAGTTGATGATATTACCGAAAGTATTTTAAAAAAACGTCATAAGATGAGAAACACAACAGAAATATCTAAAGACGTGAAGAATATTAGGGCAACAGTAAGAAAAGCTATTCTAGGGAGTGAGAAACCTACTGAGATAACCAAGCCGGGAGTGGGAGAAGCACTTTACAAGAAACAAACTCCTAAGAAGTTGACTTCTGATTGGGTTAAGAGCGTTAAAAAGGCATTGGCAAGCGAGGCAGGAGAGAAAAAAATAATTACTGATCCTGCGAAGATTCAGCAAATAAAAAATAGCATAAGCGAAGGCGAAATGATTCTTAAGTCTGGTAAAAATATAGCCGGGCAAGTTATGAGCAAGGGAGCTTTAGAAGCTGTTAAGCGATCTGTAGATAGCGCAAAAGAAAAGATAGGGATTGAAGTTAAAGAAACTTTAAAAGAAAAGCCAGTTGTTAAAGCCGAGTCTGAAAAGGCTTTAATCGAAGAAGCCAAGAAGTATGATACGGTTGAGGGGTTTATTAAAAGCCAAAGACAAGAATATAAAGGACAGCATGAAGCTCCTAATAGAAGCGATGGATATGCCGCGGAAGGGCATGATTTGAAAGATATTTATCCTGACGATATTTATAGCTCTAAAGGTGCGATATATTACGGACATGGAGAACCATTAATAGATAATCAATCAATATCTATAATTTCAGGAATGAGAGGAAACCCAAAACAGAAAGTTACTATTTATAGAGCTATACCAAGCACAAAGACAAATACTGAAATGATTTCGATGTATGAGGATCAAAAGAAAAAAATATTAAAGAATGGTAAGATACCAGACTATAAGACTGCAAAAGCATATAATTTAAATAACAGTTCTGAATATTATGACTTTATCGATAACGAAATAAGGAATCTTCAAGGCAAGAATGATCCTGCAATTATTCAACAAAAGATTAATCCAGGAGATTGGGTTACAATAAATAGGAAATATGCGATTCAGCATGGACAGTCAACATTAAATAATAACTATAAAATATTAAAGAAAACTGTTAGAGCTGATGAAATATTCACAGATGGCAACTCAATACACGAGTGGGGTTATGATCCTAAAATTGGCTGGACAAAAACAGAATCTCAGCTAACCGACATCTGGAACAAAGCCCATAAACCCCCAAAGCCACCAAAGAAGCCACCTGTTGCAGCAGGAACACCGGAAGAACCTGAACCTATGAGAAAAATTACCGATGCTGATATACCAGAATTGCCAAAGCCAGTATTGTCTAAGTCAGAGGTTAAGCCTACGATTAGAAAAGCCACAGGACAACCACAGATTGAACCTAAAACTATATCTGAAAAGAAAGCCCTTGAAGTATCACTAAAGCGGCAAGAGAAGGTAACTAAGAAAGCTTTTAAGGTCGGAGAGGAAGAAGGAAAGATGAAAGTCCGAGAAGTCCTTAAGAGGTCAAAAGAACGAAAAGAACTTTCAGCAGAAGTCAAGAGATTGATTAAGAACATTCAGAGCAAACCTACTAAAGATTTGCCTATTGAATACAAGGATGCGATAGAAGAGATTAAAAATAACATTGACTTCGAGAAAGTAAGATTATCTAACATATTAAAACGAGAGAAGGCACTTAAACTTGTTGATGAAGATGTCAGAGAATCGGCAAAAGAACTTGCTTCTATTAATGCTGAAGATATGACACTCGCAGATCTTCAAGAAGTCGAAGATTTAGTAAGCCAAATTTATCATAGCGGAGTACATGAGCATAGATTTCTACAAAATGAAATACGTATGGATTTTGACAAGGCGGTTATTCAAGCGACTGAACAAATTAAGACTAAGAACTTTAATAAAGAAGTAATCCCCTTGGAGAAGATTCTTAAAGAGGAGACTTTTGAGAGCAGAATAAAAAGGATTGTAAATCAATATCTTTATGAAAACAGAAGACCAGAAGCAATATTTGAAGAATTGGATAATTATAAAGAAGGAGTGTTCACGAAAGTTGTTTGGGATCCAACTATAAAAGGATTTTATAAATATCATACCGACTTAGAAAATTTTATAAAAGACGTAAAAGAAATAGCTTTGAAAATCAAAGGGAAAAATGTCGGGGAAAAGTCTATCGCTATACCAGGGATGAAGAGAAAGATTACTATTTCTGATGCAATGGCAGTATATGCTCATTCTCAAAATAGTGCAAATAAGGCACATTTAAAAGCCATGGGATTTACGCAAGAAATGATTGATAGTGTTATTAATCAGCTTAAACCTGAATTTAAGAAGGTTGTTGATGAGATAATAGATTATTTAACAAAAAATATGTTTCCATTAATTGATAAAACTAATGTTGCATTAACCGGCACTCATTTAAATTTAATTGATAGGTATTTTCCAATAATTAATTTGTTAGACAATGGATCTGTCGAATCTGTAAAGATGGATCTAAACGCAAGGACTCAATATAAACGATCAGGCATATATAAAAGTTTTGTAAAAGAAAGAGAAGTTGTTGATAAATCAACAAAAGCATTTAAGAAACTAGACTTCTTCAGCACATTATATCAACATATCAATAATGTGGCTTATTATATTAACATGTCTGAACCTATAAGGGATGCTTCAAAGTTTCTATTCAATCCTACTGTAAAGGCATCAATACGAGAAATATACGGAGATTCATTAAACAGAGTAAACAAGAAATGGATTGATGATGTAACTACTAATAGGCTTCCTTACTCTAGCAATATCTTTGAGACCATAGTTGATACTATTGGGAAGAACGCAGTAATGTATTTTATAGGATCAAGTCTTTCAGTTGCGATAAAACAAATTGCATCTTTCTTACAAGGGCTTGGATATATCGGGGAAGCAAACGCCATGAGTGGTCTCCTTCAAGTTACAACTAATCCTATGGCTGTATTAAAATTTGCAAGCAATAGAAGTACGCTAATAAGGACAAGAGTTAAATTTTTTAGCCAGGAAAGAGATTTTCAGGAGATTTTTGGAGGAAAAAGTGCAGCCGGAAGATTCGGAGTTAAAGATACCGATATAGAGATTAGTCAAAAGGTTAAAGAAGTAAGTATGATGCCAGTACAGATAATGGATATGTCAACAGTTTTGGCTATATGGAAAGGGGCTTATGATTCACAGATTGCTAAGAATGTGAATATCGAGGATGCGATTAAATATGCTGATAAAGCTATTAGAAGAACACAACCTATGGGAGGAATTGTTAATTTACCTGAGACATTTAGAGGAAATGTTTTGATGAGGCAAATTACAAGGCTAAAGAACCAACCTAGCCAGAATATCAATTTAATGTATGATTTCATTAAGAAGTTTGCTAGATCCAATAAGGAATTTAAGGATTTCAAAGAGTTCGGATCTCATGCATTTTGGTGGTTTTTAGCTCCTGCTGTTATGTGGGGAATGTTGTCAAGAAAGAGATTACAACGAGACAAAAAAGAAGTTTCGCAAGATCTTCTGAATTTTGGGTTAGGGGGATTACCATTTCTAGGGCAACTATTATCTGCGTATATCACTCCGTATTATGATTCGGATCTGCTCAACAGCTTCTTGTCTAAAATTAAAGGAATTAGAGGAGGAAGGACAAAAGAGAAAAGAATTAAATCATCATTAGAAACGATTGGGATTAGCATAGGTGTGCCTGGTGGAGCATCTATTGTAAGGGCTTTTTATGGTAAAGATCTTCAACAAAAGATACTCGGAGGAGAAAGCCAAGCCACTAGAATGAAGTATCAGTATATGGACGCTTTAAGAGAAACAGACAAGACAAAAAGACTTTCTAAGATAAAAGAGATTAATCGGAAAGTTAAAAATAAAGGCTTATCTATCTCTAAAGTATCTAAAGATGCGAAGAGTTGGCTTAGGGGAGATTTAAGGGATCAGTATAAAATTGAAGGAAATATTGACGATATAAAGAATATCCGTATAATAAGAAAGATGCCTAAAGAAGAAAGAGCAATGTTAATCAGGACCTACTCAGCATCTTCACAGGAGAAAATTAGAGATAAACTTTAGATAAGGAGCGATCTAAATGAGAAAATCAAAATACCCCACCGATATTTCTACAAAATGATATTAAGGATTCTTGCCGCAGGATTATTTATCTTACCATTGAGCAACGTAATAATATTTGAACCTCTCATTTCAATAACTCATAACACAAAAGAAACTTTAGCTTTGATAATATGTTTAATTTTTATTTCATTTATTTTTTTACTCCTCGTTTCATGCCTTCACTCGACGATAATGACTGAACCATTAAGATTTTTAATGGCAGTATTATTTTGCATCCTATAAAAAAACACTTGACAAACAAATAAACAAATGTTAGTCTTTTCAATAGAAAGGAGGACATTAAAAATGATAAAACGAATCGTAGTAGAAATTGAAGAAAAAAAGCATCAAAAAATCAAAGAAAAATGTGTTAAGTCTGGAAAAACAATGAAACAAGTTGTTGAGACATTGCTAGACAAATGGATGAAAGGTAAAAAGTGAAAGAAGCAATCAAAAAAGAAAAGGTAAAACATGGATATAGAAGAAAAGGCTTTTCGCATTATCTATATATAGCATGGGACAACATGAAAAGAAGATGTTTAAATAGTAAAAATAAAGATTTCCCTAACTACGGAGGTAGGGGAATTTCACTATTTAAAGATTGGAATAATTTTCTTTCTTTTAAGAATTATGTATTAAATGAATTGGGGGAAAGACCAGAAGGATGTTCTCTTGATAGGATAAACAATGATGGTAATTATGAGCCTGGTAATGTTAGGTGGGCTACATATACTGAGCAATTAAGAAATACTCGTAGAAACTATAAGGTTTGCAGGATTGATAGCGAGAAGAATGTAAAAGTATATGAAAGATTAGATGAAGTAAAAAAAGATGGCTTTGAAATAACAGGAGTATGGAGAAGCATAAATAAAAAACAACATAAATATAGAGGATATTTATGGGCGAAGAAGGAGATAGTATGATTATAAATAGAGATTATTCACAACTAAGGAGGAAAGGATTTAATGTTAAGAAAAGCACTTTCAGGAATAATCAAGATTCAGCTTTTGCTTTTATTACAGCACTAGGACTAGCAGCATTAATTTGTATAATTTCAAAAATGTTTAACTAGAGGAAAGAAAGGAAAGAAGAAGTGAAATTGAATAAAGACTTTTTAACCTTAAAACGAGAAGGAATAATTATAAGCAAAAGTCAGTTTAGAAAAGAACAAGCCTCAGCTTTTACAGTAGTTTGTTGTTTAGGTGGCACATTATTATTAATCGCAGTTGGATATTTTCTTAATATCTAGGGGGGAGAAAAGATGAAAATAACAATTAGAAAAAGACCTACTGATCATGTCATGTCAGAATACGGAGATATCACATACCAAGATTGGTGTAATAAAGAAGTCCCACGATTAAACAGAACAATCTTTTGTGTTATGCAGAAAAACAAGATAAGAGAATACTTCAATACTTTAATAGAAGCTAACGTCTGGATTATTCATGCACCTAAAACATTAAACAAGTATTCGATAGCATTAAAGTATTTGGATCATAAAGTAGTTAAATCAGAATGCAAACAAAAAGGTGGAGTAATTCAAATTATCGCTAGAATTAAGGAGAAGAAATGAGATACATTGCCGATATTATATTCGAAGTCTATGCAGATAGCGAGGAAGAAGCACGAGAGAAAGTATTTAAGTATAGGCTAGAAATTCCTGGAGCATTTGCTCACGAAGTTAAATCAATAGAAGCAATAAAGGAGGAGAATAATGTCATATCATAGCAGATGCGCTGTAATATCAAGACACGAAGATGATGCTTTAAACTCACACCTTGATTTTATTGAAACAGAAACAGAGCCTTTGTCATGTGATTATTGCCAAGAGGAGCTGGCAACAGGGCTAGATGGGATTTGCGATAAGTGCAGAGAAGATATTAAGAACATATACGGAGAAAGGAATTAATATGGAAGCATTAAAAACAATACAATCAAAGTTAGTAGCGCCAAAAGGTCAATATAATTCTTTTGGGAATTATAAGTATAGAAGTTGCGAAGATATACTTGAAGCAGTAAAGCCTTTATTGCAAGAAACAGAGTCAACGCTTACTTTATCAGATGAAGTTATGCAATTAGGGGATAGATACTATGTCAAAGCAACAGCTACGCTTACTAACGATAATAAATCTATATCAGTAAGTGCTTATGCGAGGGAATCAGAAACTAAAAAAGGCATGGATTCTGCTCAAATAACAGGAGCAGCGTCAAGTTATGCTAGGAAATATGCTTTAAACGGATTATTCGCTATCGACGATACTAAAGACTCAGATGCTACAAACAAGCATGATAAGCAATCAGAGCCAAAAAAAGTATCAATCCCAGAAGTCGATAATGAAGATGGATCTATTTCTGAATCATCAGCTAAATCAATCATGTCTATCTCCAAGATGAAAGGATATACACAAGAGGAAGTTTACGAGATAATTGGTAAGCTAGGATATAAGAAAGTAAAGGAAATTTTGAAACAAGATTTAAGTACAATATTAAAATCTTTTGAAACAGATGCAGATATCTGGAGAACTTGGCAACAATAAAGGGAGATTAAAATGGTATCTTTAGAAAAAAATTCAGCAAATAAAGCAAAGCAACACACAGTATATAAGAATAAAGAAGGTAAAAGAGTACCTGGAGTCACCACAATAACAGGCGTTATGAATAAACCTGCACTTGTGGGATGGGCAAATAATCTTGGTCTTGAAGGAATTAAAGTCAGGGAATATGTAGATGATCTTGCTGCAATAGGAACTCTTGCTCATTATATGGTTGAGTGCCATATTAACTCAATAATCAGAAAAGAGGATATATTGCCGAATCTTGAGGACTCAACACCTAACCAGATAAAATCTGCCGAAGTCAGCTTTAAAAAATTCATTAACTGGGAAGAAAAGAATGAAGTTATTTATATAAAATCAGAAATGCAATCAATTTCAGAAAAACACCAATATGGTGGGATGATCGACATTTATTGTATTTTAAATGGAATCAACACCCTCATTGATATTAAAACTTGCAAAGCAATATATAACGATCATTTTCTACAAGTTGGTGGTGGTTATTTCCCATTATTGAAAGAACAAGATTTACCTGTAGAAGAAGCAAGAATCATTAGAATAGGGAGATCCGAAGAAGAGGGAACAGAGGCAGAAGAAAGACTTATTCCGAATATAAGCAAATATCAAGAATTGTTTTTAATGTGTAAATCTATTTATGATATTAAGAAAGAACTAAAATGGAGATAGTCCAGATATGCCGCTGGGCGAGGGGGAGCATCCTCTGCTCCCTCGACTTTGAAAGGAAGAATAAATGAATCTACCAAACTATACTGATGCACTAGATTGGCATCATTGTGAAAATGTAAGAGAAGCAAGTGAGCAATTATCCAAAATTACAAGATTACTAAATACAGTAATTATGATTACTAAGCGAGCAGAAATGGAATTACTGCTTAGAATCGCAGAATATGGCGAAGAAATCAATGATAAGGGTTCGAAGGATAATAAGTTGATTAAGCTGTTAACGCTTGATAGAGGCAATCCTGAAACAAAAGAGAGGTATATCACGTTCAAGGAAGGGAAATCAGCTATAAGCCAGTTAAGAAATAAACGAGATGCTATACATGAGCATCTTATGGCTTTAAAGAAAATTGAAGGGTATAGACCATGAAAACCAAACGAAGAAAACCATCTAAGAATCATATCTGGAAGAAACCTTACAAAAGCTTACATGAGCAATTTAAGAAACATAAGATTGCATCGTGTGATTGTATAAAACTTATTAATGGTGTTAAGGTTTAAGGAGGGATAAATGAATTGTCCATATTGTCTAAACCAAGCTGAATGGGTAGAGAATAAAGAAGTTTATGGCAAGAACTATGGTAAGTCTGTAATGATATGGCTATGTCGTAAATGTGATGCTTATGTTGGATGCCATCAAAATACAAGGAAGCCTTTAGGAACTATGGCTAACAAGGAATTAAGAACTTTCAGAAAAGAAACTCATAAAGTTTTTGATGTTGCATGGAGAAATAAAACTATAACCAGAGATAAGGCATATGGATTTCTTAAAAGTAGATTTGGATTTGATGTACATATAGGAGAGGCGAATATAGAATTATGCAAGAAAATAATAGAATTATGCAAAACTAATAGTTGGTTTAATAAATTAAATAAGGAGAGCCTTTAAATGGAAACTAAACAAGACTTACTATTCCACCGACTAAAACATATCGGTGTATTTTCAAGCGTTACTGTCCAGAGCATAGGCAGGGAAGTAGGATTAACATCAGCAGAACGGAGAATGAGAGAAATTGTTGAAGCGACAAGATTAAACTTGTCTGATATGTTCAGGTTTAGAAGAATACCTTTAGCAGAGTCAAAAGAACGTGGGCTTGTAAAACCTAACCATAGACCGATTGCATGGTTTGAAGTGTGCGAATAAACGCTTGACTTTTTAAATGAAGTATGAGAGAATATGAACTATGAAAACCTTGCTAAAATTAAATCAAAATAAAAAACCTATTTTACATATATTGTCTCTCTGCGTGATTCGTATGTCTCTTGACATATAATTGAATCATCCTCTTAGCAAGGTCGCAGAGGGGCAGTTTCATAGAAGGATAACCTAATGAAAAACAATGTAGTAAAACAACGGAAAGAATTTAGGAGAGTTTTACTGTCTAGAGAAACAGTCCCAGAGAAGCTCTTCTCTAATTTTTTAAATAGCAATAATGTTAAGCATAAAAAGCAATTTGCTATTCACCCATTTATTGTTGATTTCTTTTTCCCATGCAAAGGAGTCATTGTTGAATTAGACGGGGGAGTCCATGAGAGACATATTTCTAATGATGATAGGCGTGATTCATATTTGTTTTCTTTAGGATTGTGCGTGTTAAGATACAAAAATAATGCTAAGCATGAGAAAATATTAAAAGATGTTGATTCATTTAAAAACCGGACAGAAGAAGATATTGCAATACTGAGCGCTCGTATGGATAGGGTATCTAGGATACTAAGAAACATGGAAAAAAGATCCAAAAAAATAAATCTTGAATCTGTATATTCTTGGTTAGATATAATAATAAGTCCAAATAATAAGATAAATACACGAAAATACACAAGAGAGAGAAGAGATATTCTATATAAAAGTTTTAATATAAGAATATATTGTGATTCAATAAACCATTATTGTTATTATAGAAAACTAGGAATTACAAAAAAAGAGTCTAAATGTGATTGTATTTTTATAAATCAAAAAAATAAGAAATAATTATGGAATGGACTAAAATAAAACCTAAACATTTTATTTACACAGATTATTCTCAACCCAGAGAAAATGTGCCTGACCGCTATCCTTTTAGGGGGATTTTTATTTAAACATATTTATATGAGAAACGGATATATAAAAATACATAGAAGTCTTAAAGAATGGTATGGAAGTAAAAGCCCTGCAAGAATGTCTTTATGGATACATCTGTTGCTACTAGCTAACCATAAACCTAAGAAATGGCTGTTCAAAGGGAACCTATATGAAGTAAAAAGAGGGCAACTTATTACTAGTAGAGTAAACCTCGCCGACATCACAGGAATTTCACAATCTTATGTCGAAAAAATACTCAAAGAGCTTAAAAAACAAGGTCAAATTAAACAGCAAACATCTAGCAGAAGTCGTTTAATTACAATAGTTAACTATGATTCATACCAAAGTAGTAACAACAAAGAGGACAACAAAGAGGACGACAGAAAGACAACAGAAAGACAACAGAAAGACACTAACAATAATGTAAAGAATGTAATAAAGAATAATATATATAGTCCTGCAATTACGGAAATTGTGCGAGACCTCAACCATATTCTTGATACTTCATACAGACCTACAACATCAAAGATAAGAAGTCTTATCATAGCCAGACTTAATGAAGGATTTACTGTTGATGACTTTAAAAAGGTTCACAGCATTAAACACAGAGATTGGAAAGATGATGTGAAAATGAGGAAATATTTAAGACCATCTACATTATACTCACCTAAATTCGAGGATTATCTTAATCAGAAGAAAGAAATAAGATTTGCTGCTATATAAGGGGGAATTATGTCAGATTTAACATCATGGGAAGAAGCTTGGAGAGCAGAGACAAAAGAAAGAGAGAGCATTGACATTAAAGAATTATGTCATTTTGGGATAAAGCCTTTAGATGATGCTATGCCTTTTATACAAAAGAATGAATTAGTTGTAATAGGAGCTGATTCAGGGGCAGGGAAAAGCAGTTTGATAGAAGATATTTCTTTATATAATGTGTTGGGGGGGAAGAGAGTGGCTGTATTTTACCTTGAAGGCGGGGATAATGAGTATATGGCAAGAGTTAAGTTCAAACTTATTACGTCAACAATATCAAAGAAAATGGGTAAGCCACAATATTTTGATTATGTATCATGGCGGTGCAATATGATAGATAATGCTATGTTCAAAGAAGCAGAGAAGCTTGTTCAAGAACATTTAAAAGAAAGAATAAAAGATAATCTTTGGTTATATAAGATTAAAGATGGATTTAATGTTAATGATTTGGTTAGTTCTTTATACGGGTTTCATTCGCTTGATGAATGGATTGGTCAAGATGGAAAGATTGATCTGGAGTTAATTATCATAGACCATTTACAGTATTTTGAATTAACAGGTAGAGAAAGCGAGATACAACAGACCACGCAGATTTTAAGAGAGTTGAAGAAATTAACTGATAGATACAAAGTTCCTGTTATTTTGGTATCACATCTTAGAAAGAAAGGTAAAGATAGAGGATTGCCTTCACAGGATGATTTTTATGGGTCAAGCAATATCCCAAAGATTTCATCAACTGCTATAATGATTTCAAGCGATAAAGCGAAAGCAGATTATTCAGACAGGTTATATCCTACTTTTATCAGGTTTGTTAAATCAAGAGTTGGAATAAGAGATAGTTACGCCATGAGAGTTAATTATGATATGAATACACGAAGATATCAGAAGGAATATACGTTGCATCAAGTGATAAATGAGATTGGAGTATCAATGGACCCGATAGAATATAACAAATTGCCTTATTGGTGTAAAAACAAACTTCAAAGGTGGGAATATGATAAAAATAAAGAGTCCGAGCAATGATTTGAAGTTGTTTAAGATTGCTGTAAAGGTTATTATTTCTGATTGGGATTGTAAGGAAGATTTCAGTATTTATTGTAAGTGTGTAGAAATATTGAGATATCCAGACTTTTCTGAAAGATTAATGGATAAATGCAAGGATTTTGTGATTGAAGAAATATATCAAGCTAATATAAGACATTTAAAAAGGAGGGGATATTTTGGTGGTAAAAGCTAGTGATATTTTTATTCAAGAAGAAATCCAGTATATTAAATACGTAATGAAACTTTTTAACGGTAAAGTTGTAGAGATTGTTGAAGGCGTTGAAAATAAAGGGTTTACAAAATTTAAAAAATAATCAATATAAGGTTACCAGAGATTAAAATATTCTATCCCCTTAAAACTAAAGGACTTGGCAGTCATCTCGGGAGTTTATGAGGCTTCAGGGGATAGAAAGAAAGGAAGGGAAGATATGAAACTCGTAATACTCGAAAGCCCTTTATCGGGAGACATAGAACAAAACATAGAATACGCAAGAAAGTGCATGAAAGATTGTCTAATGCGTGGTGAAAGCCCTATGGCTTCACATTTGCTTTATACTCAATGCCTTGATGATAATATTCCGGACGAAAGAATACTAGGCATAAAAGCAGGATTTGCTTGGAGAAAAGCAGCAGATTATACAGTAGTCTACGAGGATAGAGGAATATCAGAAGGAATGAAGCTAGGCATTGATCATGCGAATAAATTACATCAGAAGATTGTTTATAGGAGACTAGGGGAATGAAATGCGATAACTGCGTATTCTACGATAAAAAAACAGGATTATGTGAAGAAAGCCTTGATGATGACGGATCTCCTTTTGAGCCTAAAAACATAATGGCTTGTAAAGATTTTAAGGCAGTTAATACAAGATACAGGAAAAAGAGAGAGATCAATAAAGAGTATTGGGGGAAGTTTAAATGAAAACATTCAGCACTAAAGTACGAGAATCTATATTTAATGCTCAAAACGGAGTATGTGGAGTTGATGGTTGCTATGAAAGAATAACCGGTTTTCATCATATAGTGCATAATATAAAGTATTTGCAGAAGAAATTTCCTTTGTATCTTCACAGCCCTATGAATTGTATCGGAGTATGCGAGAAACATCATAAAGAATATACAAGGCACAAAGAACTTAATAGCATAAACGAGGATAAGGCTTCTGTGATAGAAGAATGGCTTGGGGAATTTAAGGGGGATAAATGAAAGTAATAAGCCCATTAGCAGTATATCTACCAAGAAAGACAATGAAGGATAAGAAGCATATTCTGAATTTGAATAATTACAGAAATTGGCATTATATCGTAAATAATCAGATAAAGGCAAGGTATTGTCTTGAAATGCGGTCTCAATTAAGCGAGATTAAGCCCTGTGGAACGATTACGCTTTCATTCAAGTACTTCAAGCCTTCAAAAAGAAAATGCGACAGAGCCAATATATACGCAATACAAGAGAAATTCTTTTCTGATGCATTGGTTTACTATGGTATCATTAAAGATGATTCAGATGAATATATTGCTAGATCAATCTACGAACCTGTTGAATTAGACAGGAAGAACCCAAGAGTTGAAATTGAAATTATAGAGATTTGAGGAGGAAGAATGATAGCAAGAGTTTTCCCATCTAAGACTAATATGAGTCCAACAGATGAAAATGCTTATTTTGATGCACCCAATATGTTTACACCTAAATATGACGAAGTTCATGTATCTTGCACTTTTAGTTGGGATATTGACAAAGCCAAAAGATTAAAAGAAGATTGGCAAAGTCGCTCTAAGGCAGAAGTTAAATTAGGTGGAGTTGCTATTGATGGAGAGTCTGACAAACCTTTTATTTCTGGTATGTATTTAAAGAAAGGCATAACAATAACATCACGGGGGTGTCCAAATAATTGTTCATTTTGCATAATTAAGAACAACCTTAAAGAGTTTGATATTTTTCCTGAAGGAAACATAATCCAAGATAATAATTTCTTAGCTTGTTCAGATAGACATAGAAACCTTGTTTATAAGATGTTGAAAAATCAGAAGAACATCTCATTTAAAGGTGGTCTTGAAAGTCGTAGAATAACACCAAGAATAGCAGAGGAATTAAGATCATTAAGAATTTCAGAGTTATGGTTAGCTTGTGATAATGACAGAGATATTGAGCCATTAAGAAAAGCTACTGAAATATTAAAGAAAGTTGGGTTTAATAGTCAATTATATTCTTACGTTTTAATCGGTAAAGAAGAACAAAGATTAAGGGCAGTAAGGGAGATGGGAGTAATGCCATTTGCACAGTTATTTATGAATTATAAAGATAAGAAAACTCCATATACAAAAGAGATGAAACAATATCAAAGGATCATGTCAAGACCTGCTATAACTAGGAATATATTTGAGGGGGAAGAATGATAGAGAAACCACAAAGAATTAAAAGAAAAGATTTCACAAGTGGAAAAGTATCTTTTGAGTATATGGATGGGTTCAATGATTGCCATGACGAACTAGATGCGTGGTGGAAAGCAGAGATGGTAAGAGTGCTTGAAGGATTGAAGTATAAAGATGAAAATGACATTAATAATGTTCATACAAAGTGTGCTATTAATCTTAACAAACGGATAAATGCTAAAATCAAAGAAATCTCCAAGTAGGAGATAAAAAGAAAGGGGAGAATATGAACACTTACAGAGTTGATAATTTTTTATTAGAAGATGAATGGAATGAGAAAGATGTTTTTGGGGGAATATCTTATGTTGTCCGAGGTGGAGAATCTCAGAAAGAGCATTTAGAATTTGTAGAAAAGTTTAAGAAGGAGTTATTAGAACAGAATGATGAAGATTACACCTCTTGGGTATTTACACAATCTATTTACAAAAACATTGAAGGATACGACCCTCATGTATCTGTATTGCATTTCAGAGTTAGAGATGCAGGTTAACTTGGAGATAATGGAAGGAGTGAGAGTATGAGTAAATGGATTAAATGCGAAGATAGGTTACCTGAAGAAGATGGATTAGTTCTTACAACAAATAAAGATGGTGTAGGAGTCGGGTATTTTAACGAGCATTACAAAAACTGGGACACTTTAGATGGAGATGATTATTTTGCAGATTTAGAATTTTTCACCCATTGGCAACCACTACCAGAACCACCAACTAAGGAGTGAGAGTATGAATCTATTTGATATAAAGCTACCAGAAGGATTTTGCAAGAACTGTAAGCATAGGCAAAGGTGGCAATGTGGTGGAAGGGTTATTCAGTATTGCGGAGTAAGAAAATCAAATAGAACATACAATAAATTATTAAAAATTAAAGTTTATAACAAAGCGTGTCACCAATTTACTAAGGAGTAAGACAATGGACTCAAGAGAAGCGATAGAAGTGTTAGAAGAAGAAAACAAAGTCCAATTTAATAATAAATACACTAGATTGGAGAGAATGGAAGCTACTGCCTTAGCCATAAAAGCCTTAGAGATAGTATCTAGGTTGGATGAGGAGAGGATTCAAGATGCTATTATGAAAGGGCATAGAAGTCATGCAGGGTATTTTACTACAAATAAAATATTAGATGATGTTACTTTAGCCAAAGTAATAATTGAAGAGTTAAATGGGAGTTGTTTCTATGCTCACTCAAAACCCATCAAGTAAAATAAAGGTAAATGAAGAGATTTACCATCATATAGATAAAATTTATGCAAGAAATGATTTGCACTTAAAGGAGAAGAGTGCTAATATAAAAAGCATGGAGGAAAATGATTATGGCAAAGACAATAAATTGTGTGAAGTGCGGAGGTAAAGATCTTACTGTGAAATATTGTAAGGCTAGCACCAGTAGCAAAGATAAGGTTTCTGAGAAGGCTGAAGAGTGTCTTTTGAGGAAATGTTCTACTTGTGGCTACGGGTGGGAAGAACCTTGCGAGGATAAATAACTAATGGCTAAGAGAGTAAAAATTAAAGATCTTGAACATGTGATAACAACCAGACAAAGGTTGTTCTGCTATGAACTTGCTTCTGATCCAAAGAAAGATATTACAAAGGCGGCTAAGAGAGCAGGATTCAGCGAGAAAGCAGCTTTTACGATTGGAAGTAGGTTATTGAAAGCTCCTCAGTATATCAACGTCCAGAGGTTCTATGAATCATTGCTCCAGAACACTATAAAGGCTCTTAAAATAGACATTAAGAAAGTATTGAGAAATATAGATAAGGTCAGTGAAACTTGTTTAGGGCAAGTTGAAACAAAAGACAAAAACGGAAATATAGTTAAATCTAAGTTTGATGCTTCTGGAGCGTTGGGTGCTAATAAGCTTTTAGGACAATACTTAAAGATGTTTACTGATGACGAACGAGAGACTACTGTAAATGTAACAGTAATGCCTCAAATAACCATAGGCGGTAAGAAATGGGAGCCTAAAATAGGGAAACAAAAAAAGAAAAAAGAATGAACAACCTCCAAGAAGAAATCAAGTTACCTGCAATATTAAATATCCCTCCTAAATTAATGCCACTAATAACTGATATAGATTCGTACAATTATTTTCTTATTGAAGGTGGACGAGTTTCTGCGAAGTCTCAAACAGCAGGAAGATTAATTTCAGTCCTTGGGGAGATGGAAAAGTTAACAATTGTCTGTGGTAGAGAAATCCAGAATGACATTAAAGAATCTGTATATGCTCTTCTAAAGAATTTGATATTAGAATATAAGCTCAATTATCGAATCTATGCCGAGAGATTAGTACATCGAGTATCAGGCACAGAAATAACATTTAAGGGATTCAGGGAGAAAGGAAAAGTAAGCATCAAAGGTTTAGAGGGTGTTGATGTTTTATGGATTGATGAGGCCCAATCAATAACCGCTGAAACCCTAAAGATTATTATTCCTACGATAAGAGAACAAAATGCAAAAGTTTATTACACTATGAACAGATACCTGAAGCATGACCCTATCTTCGTTGAGTTTGCTGACAGGGAAGACTGTTTGCATATTCACATTGATTACTTTGAGAATCCTTTTTGTCCTCAGAAGTCAATAAATGAGGCTATGTTGCTTAAATCAAAGAACATAGAAGATTATAGGCATCATTGGTTAGGTATTCCAATGGATCAAGCTAATAGTGCAGCGTTTAGAGGCGTTGAGGGGATTGTTGACGATAATTTACCAACGGAGATACCTCCTGATCCACGATTTCATTATGTCTTAGGAGCTGATTATGCAAAGAGTGTTGATCATACTGTGTTTACGGTTATCTGCGTAGAACTTAAATGCCAAGTATATTGGGAGAGACTAGAGAACGAGAATAAGGCTAGTTGGTTTTATCAGAAGCAAAAGACATTGGCTATAAGCAAAAGATACAATAATGCTTTAATTGTTCCTGATAGCACAGGGGTTGGGGACCCTATTGTGGAAGATCTTGAAAGAATGGGAGGGAATGTTTATTACGAAGAAACAGAGTCTGGGAAGAACACTTCAGGAGTTAAATTTACTGGAGTATCGAAAGAGAATTTAATTGAAAAACTAAAGGTTGTAATTGAGGTTCAGGCAATAAGGATACCAAGGATAAAGAATTCAGAAGGCAAAGAAATCCAAATTCAAGAATTAATTCAATTTGAGGCAACAAAGTCATCATCTGGCAAGTTTAAGTATGCTGCACCTATTGGAAAAGATGAGATGGGAAATGATATTTATCATGATGATGCAGTAATAAGTTTATCTCTGGCAATTTGGGGAGCAAGGGATTTTCTTTATTTAGATGATTTCCAAGAAAAGAAGCCATTGACTGAGAACCAACTTTTCTGGCGTAAGGTAAAACAGGACATGATAAACAAAACAAAAAATACCTTGACTAATGCAGATATAGATATTAATCTAGATGAGGATATAGGATTTAGAAGTTTAGACTAAGATTAAAAAATAACTAGGTCGCTCCTAGTTATCCAACAATATATGTAGGGCAAATTCATTGCAATGTGGATTTGTCCTTTTTTGTTGGGAATATATAAAAGGTTTTTCACTAGGTTTTTACTACAACAAAACTTACTGCTGTAATAACGCATGAGGACTCAGGTCTACAAGAGAGGATTGATTGAAGGATGAACTCGGGTATAACCATTCAACCTCGACTAGGATGCAACTTAGTAGTCGGATAAATATATAAAATCTCTTTCTTGGATATAGTTGCACTAAAGTGCAGTAAACTCACTCTTAGGGTATCCTAGGAAAAAGAGTTTAACCCGAGCTATATTTAAGATAAGAGAACTTGAGCAGGGGATAACAAGTAAAACTTCCTACTAAAACAAATTCCAACACAGTTAATCAATAATAAATATATAAAGAAAAGGGATTTTGGTTATGTTTAAATGCAAGACATGTGAAGTCTTAAAAGATGAAAATAAACATTTAAGAGGTCTAGTCGAGCAACTTCTCTTCCAATTAGCCCCTAAGCCAGATTTGTCTGACTCGGGGGCTTTGCCTATTGAAGAGCAGAAAGAAGAAGTTGACGATGAAGGCAGACCTATTGTAAAGGAGTCGATTGGATTATGAAACTAAACTTAGGAAGAAAGATTGAAGACTATAGCAGTGAACCAGAAGTCAAGGAAGTAGAGAAACCTAAAAAAATGAAGATTAGTTATCCTACTGCGTATATACATGACATTAATCTAGATGATGTTGATTCTAGGATTGTGGGTAAGACTATAACCGTTCCTGTAACTCTTAGGATAAAAGAGATAAACGAGAGAACGACTATTAAAGATGGGAAGGAAAGCAAAAAGAATGATTCAATGGATATAGAATTAATCTCAATAGATTTCGGAAAAGCACCAAAGAACTTTAAAACTTTACAAGATGCAATCGAGGATGGATTGAACGAGGGATAATATGGTTGAAATAAATATAAGTATACCAGACAAGAAAATCATTTCTGATGTAAAGACGAAGGTCAAGAAGATAGATCAAGGCAGAACAGTATTTAAGAAACAAGCATTGATTAATATTATGTTTCTATATGGCAAACATCATTTTGACATGAAAAGCAACTATGCAAATTTAACATCTGTAGAACAGCGTATTGTTTGGGAAATTGAGGCTATAAGGAAAGCAAGTAATGTAAGGCGTGTTAGCAATTATATTCTTCCATTGTTTAGGTCTTTATACTCAAGATTAATTAGGATGAAAGCTAGTGTTCACGCAGCGCCGACAACATTTACAGAAAAGGATAGAGATGCTGCAAAAGTAGCAACGGAAGTATTAGAAGATTTTTGGGAAACTTGCAATTCAGGAAATATCTGGTTAGCTCAAGACTTTACGGGGATGCAATCTATCATAATGAAGTTAGTGCTTTATATGTTGAGTATTGGAAATGGATATATGATCCCTTATTACAATCCAAACGCAGAGGCTTTTGTTTATGATGAAATGCAAAAAGATGTTATTTATTCTGATGTAGGAGAAGCAGAAGTAAGAGTAGCGAGTCCATTAAATATCTTTAGAGATAGGTTTGGCAGGTCAATAACGGAAAGAAGGTTTATAAGTCCTGAACAAGTATATTATGAGTATGGGAAAGATGTTAAACCTGTTCAAGGAGAAAATGATTTAGTAGAATCTCAAATTAAGAGATTGCTTGAAGGTGAAATAAACGAAGAGGATGAGAAGGAAGGTGTTTATGTTTATACTCAATATTCTTTACCAAATAAAGAACATAAGAATGGAAGGATGATTGTATGTACTGATAATGAATTATTATTTAATGAAGATATGCCTGAAGAATTAGGGAAGAAAATTCCTGTATTTAATTGCAAATATCAAGATTTAGGATTTACTTCTCATTCTCAGGGAGCCATTGAGCAAGTTGTAGACCTTCAGCAAGATTATAACGAGACATTGACAAGAATTTCATCATATAAGAAACTTCTTACCGGAAAACTATTGAATCCTAGAGGATCTAAGTTATCAACAAAGTATGATGATGAAACAGGACAGATATTGAATTACAACAAAGGATTTAAGCCTTCATATGAGAATGGTGCAGTTATCCCTTCATATATCATAAATGAGTTAATGAGAATTCGGAGAGATATGGAAGATGCTATGAACTCGCATGATACTTCCATGGGAAGACCAGGAGGAGTCAAAAGCGGCGTTGCTATTGATAGCCTATCTGAAAATGATTTTTCAATGATAAGCCCTGAACTTATTACGTTTGAAGCAACTTTGTCTAAGATGTGCCATTGTATACTTGGGATAGTTGAGAAAAAGTATATAGAGCCAAGACTTATCGGAATAACAGGCGAAGACATGGCGTATGAAGTTAATCATTTCAAAGGTTCTAGCGTTGTCGGGAATAGAAGGATATCAGTTAAGATGGGAACTGGCTTACCTGCAGCAAGAAGTGAAAGACAACAATATATTTTAATGCTTAAGAAAGAAGGTTTGATTAGTCCGGACAGAGCTAAGAAAATGCTTGAGTTTGGAGACATAGACGGAGCATATACATCGTTAGATGAGATAGGTGCAAAACAAGACCTCCTTAATATCATAGAAAACCAGGGGCAAGTAGAGGTATTAGCAGAGCCATTTGAAGATCATACAATAAGGCTTAAAGTTATTAATGATTTCAGGAAAGGTTCAAGGTATGCAAGATTGGAGCCAGATATCAGAGAGGCTATTGATGATTTAGCAAAACAACATCAAGAATTTTTACTTTCTGAACAAGAGGTATCTCAAGGCGGTATGCCTGCGCCTGCAATTCCGCAACAACCACAATAAAAAGGAGCGAAGGAAAAATGAAAAACATGTTAAGCAGATTATTCACAATGTTAATGAACGAAAGAGGAGAAGTAGAGAATACAGGCGAAGAAGTTTTTTCTATGGAAGATTTAGTAAATGAGAGTTTGGAAGAAGGAGCAGTCGAAAACGAGAATAATACCGAAGGAAACGAAGAAAATCTTTCTACTGAGAATAATACGAATAAAGAGGGCGAGAATGAAGATACTAATACGGAGAATAAAGGGGATGCTACTAAGGATAATGATGCGAATACGAATAAAGACGAAGATCCTGAAATTGAAATGGACTATGAGGAAGATGGACAAAAAGTTAAGTTAAAACTGTCTGAAATCAAATCTAACCTGAAATGGTTAAAAGAGAATGGTAAAGCTCTTGGTGGAGCAATGAAAGTTCGGGAGTTAGCTTTAAAGAACCCTGAGTTCGGTAAGCTTATGGAAGGGATAATATCTAAGTCTTTTGGAGAGGATGACACATTAAACACCGATTTTGTAAGTAAAACATTAAAGACTTTAGAAGCTAAGGCAGATGTTGTTGAAGATAGAATTGAGGATAAGGACGAAGATATCGAAGAAGCCGAAGCATTATTAGAAGAATTGGATCCAGATAGTTCTCAAGCAATGATATTGAAGAAAAATATCAAGATTATGAAAGCACAGAAAGAAAAACTTAAAGGTGCATTATCTAAGATAGATAATTTCGCATCTAAACTTGAAGGAATAGATAAAAAGAATCAAGATGCAATCCAAGCAAAAGAGAATGAAACATATCAAGCCGCTGTAAATGCAGCAGAAAAAGTATTCAAAGATGGATATACAGAAGCAACAAAGGAAGTAGCTTTCATTAATGATTCTGAAAAGCAACAGTTTGAGAAGCAAGTTAAAAAGCTAGTTGCCGGGCAAGCGGACAAGATTGCCAATGATGATGATTATAAGAGAATTATTAGCGAATCGGTCAAGATCGCTAAAAAGAATCTTGAGGACTATCATCAAGAAATCAGGAATGACTATCTTCGTAAGAAGAATAAGCTACCAAAAGAAGAAAAAAAACAAAATAATCAAAATACGGAAACCGAAGAGGATGTAAATCAAGAATCTCTGGAGAAGTTTATTCTATCAGATCTTGAAAGCGGGAATTCGTAGAAAGGATAAAAAATCATGGCTTTTACTATTAGTAATGCAGCAGCGATCTTAAAGAAGATCATTAAACCTCAAATCGTACCACAGCTTAGGAAAGAAGTGCTTCTTTATGATAAAATAAAGAAGAATGTAGGCGTTACTGTTATGAATAACAATATTTATATTGCTGCTCGAACAGGAAGACACTCAGGTATTTATTCGGTAGCTGAAGGAACTGCTCCATGGACTGGTAAATCTGTTTATTTGCAACCAGTTGCACCTATTAAGTTCTCATTCGGAACAGTAGAATTTAGTGATCAAGCTCTATCAGCAGCTGATAAAGTTGGTCCTAAAGCAATTGCTAGCATCTTATCTACTGAAATCATGGCGTTAAAAGATGATTTCAAGTCTGATATCAATAGATGTTTGCATGGCGCAGGAACAGGAAAACTTTGTTTAGCGAATGGTGCAGGGTCCTCTTCAACAACCGTAACGATAGATGGAAATCCAAACGGTGGAGATGGAACAGAATATCTTGCAGCAGGGATGTAT